>Ga0315910_10005474_pt1 | contig 10393 bp, 9 predicted proteins | sample EdamamesoilMG_FD_204470 | JGI IMG/M metagenome (GOLD analysis project Ga0315910, IMG submission 204470) | Garden soil microbial communities collected in Santa Monica, California, United States - Edamame soil | ecosystem: Environmental > Terrestrial > Soil > Garden | place: USA: California... | reverse complement strand
ATCGCCAACGCCGCCGCCGGCACCGGCGAGCACTAGCTCGTCGTCGCGGTGCGCGACAGCGGCCCGGGCTTCAACTCCGAGACCGTGGGCCGCGCGCTCGAACCGTTCTTCACCAAGCGAAATACCGGTGTCGGCCTCGGCCTCACCGTCGCACGCAAGATCATCACCGACCACGGCGGCCACCTCGAGGTCCGGCTCCGCGACGCCGCCGACTCGCCCGACGTGTTGATCCACTTCCCGCAGGACTTTTGAAACCCACTCCCCCCACCCACCTGCACTGAGCCCCGCCGGGACTCACAAGGCTTGCACCCGGCCGCCCGCGATGGTTCCTATCTGCCCACGATGAACGAGAAGGCCAAACTCACCATGATCGTCGTCGACGACGAGGAAGGCCCGCGCACGTCGATTCGGATGGTATTCAAGAACGAGTTCAACGTGCAGACGTTCTCGGATGGCGACGTCGCGCTCGAGTGGGCGCGGCAGAACACCGTGCACATCGCCGTCCTCGACATCCGCATGGCCGGCAAGACCGGCATCGAGGTGCTCCAGGGCCTCAAGCACATCGACCAGCACACCGAGGTCATCATGCTCACGGCCTACGAGACGCTCGACACCGCCAAGCAGGCGCTCCGCCTCGGCGCGGCCGACTACCTCAACAAGCCGTTCGACCTCACCACGATTCGCGAGGCCGTTGGCCGTGCGATCCGGCTCCGCCAGATTTCGGAAAACGTCTCCATCAACGCCGACCGCCTCAACCAGCTCAGCGAGCAGCTCAACGACGCCTTCTCGCGCGAGGAGATGACGCGCACCGCGAACGAAATCTACGCCGGCGTCATCCATGACCTCAACAACCCGCTCACGATCATAAGCGGCTTCGTCGAGATCCTCCAGAACCGCCTCGCGCGCGCGTCGACGCTCGCCGGGCGCGATCTCGACAGCGTCCGCGACAACCTCGGCGCCATCTCCCGCCAAGTGAAGACGTGCTGCGCGATCGCCTCGCGCTACCTGCGCGTCATGCGCCGCGTCGCCAACGACACCGACTGGATCGCCGTCAACCAGATCCTCTCCGACCTCGAGGCGCTCGTGCGCAGCCACCCCTCGCTCGGCAGCAGCCGAATCGAGATCACCCAGCTCGAGAACGACATGGCCGCGGCGGTCAACGCCACGGACCTCATCCAGATACTCCTCAACATCGTCGTAAACGCGCTGCAAAGCACCGACAAGGCGCAGGTCGTGCGCGTAGGCGCCGTGCTGCAAAGCCAGCCGTGCAACCTGGCCGTGTTCACCAACAAGACCGACGAGATCTACTTCGGCGCCGACACGTTCGCAAACACCGCGCCGCTCGTCTCCATCTCGGTGCAGGACGAGGGCGCCGGAATCCCGGCGGACATTCTCCCCAAGATCCTCGAGGCGTATTTCACTACCAAGGAGCCCGGCAAGGGAACCGGGCTCGGCCTGTCCATCGTCGCGCGGCTCGTCAAGGCAAGCCACGGCCTCCTGCGCATCAAGACGCGCCCGGGCGAAGGCACGACGATGACGGTCTGGTTCCCCGCGCACGCAGTGCCCGCGACGGAGCCCGAGCCGTCCGAATCGGTCTGACGCCGTGGAGTGGCTCTTCGCCATCGCGGGCGCGGTCATGGGCGCGGTCGGCGCGTGGCTGGTGCTCCGCACGCGCGAGGCCGCACTCGCCGAGCGCGCGAGGTCTTCCGTCGAATCGGTCGCGAAGCTCGAGGCCGAGCTCGCCGCCCACCGCGCGCGTGTGCTCGAACTCGAAACATCCGCGGCAGGATTGCGCGCGCGCCTTGAGGAGCTTGCCGATGCGAAGGCGCGGCTAACCGACACGTTCAACTCCGCCGCCGCGAATGCGCTCAAGGGAAACACCGAGCAGTTTCTAAAGCTCGCGCAAGAGCACCTCGGGAAAATTCAGGAGGGCGCGAAGGGCGATCTCGAGAAACGCCAGCAGGCGATCGACTCGCTCGTGAAGCCGATCAAGGACTCGCTCGAGAAGGTCGACTCCAAGATCAACGAGCTCGAGAAGGCACGCGCGAGCGCCTACGGCCAGCTCTCAGAGCAGTTGAAATCCCTCACTACGACCCAGGGCCAACTCCAGGCCGAGGCGGCGAAGCTCTCCACCGCGCTGCGCTCCACCACGACCGCCGGCACGTGGGGTGAATTGCAGCTGCGCCGCGTCGTCGAGCTCGCGGGGATGACGTCCTACTGCGACTTCACCGAGCAGGAATCCTCCGGCGCATTCAGGCCCGATCTCGTCGTGCGCCTGCCGGGCGGCCAGCAGATCGTCGTCGATGCCAAGGCGCCCAACGACGCTTACCGCGAAGCCGCAAACGCTTCCGACGACTCCGTTCGCACGGCGAAACTCGCCGAGCACGCGACGAAAGTTCGCAACCATGTCGATGCACTCGGCGCGAAAGATTACTGGGCGCAGTTTCAGCCAGCGCCGGAGTTCGTCGTGCTTTTCCTGCCCGGCGACCAGTTTCTCGCGGGCGCGCTTCAGTCGGACCCGACGCTCATCGACCGCGCGATCGCGAAGAAAGTGCTGCTCGCCACACCAGCGACGCTGATTGCGCTCTTGAAGGCGACCGCTTACGGCTGGCGCCAGGAGGCCGTCTCGAAAAACGCCGAGGAGATTTCAAAGCTCGGCCGCGATCTCCACGACCGGATCGCCACGTTTGCCGGCCACCTCGATCGCGTGCGCAAAGGTCTCGGCGGCGCGGTCGGCGCGCTCAACGACGCCGTTGGCTCTTACGAGCGCAGCGTGCTTCCCGGCGCGCGCAAGTTCAAGGAACTCGGCGTGAGCGGCACGAAGGAGATTCCCGAGATCGATCCGATCGACGAATCGCTGCGGGAGATCAACGCCCCCGACGCCAAGCCCGACTAAACCTTCCCCCATGCAGGTCAGCTCGCTCCACATCCATCCGGTGAAGTCGTGCCGAGGGATCGCCGTGCTCGAGATGAACGTTGACGGCATCGGCCCGGTCGATGACAGGCGGATGCTGATCGTCGACGCAAACGGCCGGTTCCTCACGCAGCGCGAGTGGCCACAGATGGCGCAGATTCGCGTCCGCGCCAACGCGGACCACTGGATCTTCTCCGTCGAGCACCACCATCTGCCTCCGGTCGAGGTGCTGAAGCGCGGACCCGCGGGTGCAACGACCCGCGAGGTGACCGTGTGGCGCGACACCGTTCTCGCCGAGGATTGCGGCGACGAGATCGCGGGGCTGCTCACGAGCTTTCTCGGCGCCCCGGTCCGGCTCGTCCGCGCCGGTCGCGACTACAAACGCGTGATTCCGGACAAACGCACGCCCGATTCGCTCAAGGCGCGCGGCGATTCGCTCGTCGCGTTCGGCGACGCGTTTCCGTTCCTCGTCACCTCGATCGCTTCGATCAGCGACCTGAACACACGGCTCGAGGTGCCAGTGCCCATGGACCGCTTCCGGCCGAACATCGTTGTCACGGGCTGCGGCCCCTACGAGGAGGACACGTGGGCGCGCATCCGCATCGGCGGCGTCGAGCTGCACGCCGCCGGTCCCTGCGGTCGCTGCATCGTCACCACGACCGACCAGCACACCGGCGAGCGCGCAAAGGAGCCGCTCGCCACGCTCGCCACCTACCGGCGCGGCCCCGACGGCGCGGTGAACTTCGGGCAGAACTTCATCCACGCCGCCGACCTCGGCACGATCCGCGTCGGCGACGCGGTGTCAGTTCTGGAGAGCAAGAATACCGCGTGAGCGACCAGCCAATAAACCCTTTAACACAGTCAACTCTTCCTCGTTCAGCCCCTCTCAGGTTCTTTTCTACGAAGGCGGTGGCCGTCGGCGCTTTCATCGGCGGTCCTTTGGCCGGAGGACTGATGATCGGTGCGAACTATTGGCGGCTCGATCAACGTCGAAATGCGTGGGTTGCTTGGATACTTGGGCTTCTCGCAACCGGGGTCCTGATCTGGAGCATCGTTTCAATTCCGGAGGAACTCATGGAAACGATACCGAGAGCACTTTTCCCCGGAGTGTATGTTCCTCTGATAGCGCTAACGAGGAGTCGCCTTCAAGAAACCGTGATTCGGGAGAAGCTGGAGTCCGGCGCTGGCGTTGCGTCGGCGTGGAGCATAACCGGGTTTTCTTTGTCCGGTCTGGTTCTGACCCTCTTGGCGTTCATCCCACCTTCACTTCTCATTCCTCCGTTTGGATTCAGTGGGCAGCGACTTCAGTTCGGACAGGACGGTTCACATGTCGTCTATTGCGACGAGAAGATTCCTCCGGAGGCTGCAGGAAAGGTTGCGCAGTTCTTTTTGAGCGAGGGTTACTTTGAAGCCGGCAGCCCGGGCGTTGTGGAACTCAAATTGAAGGGTGAACGGTGTGTCGTAAGCATGCCCGTTTTTCGCACCTACTGGACGGACTCCGAGACACTTGGATGGCTGGCAGGAGTCAGGATCGAGATCGAGGGGTTCGTTGACAGGGAAACCCACATTATTCTGGTCGATGAAGATCTAAGGAGAACCTATCGGAAGGAACTCTGAGAAGATTCGTTCGCTCAACAGACTCACCAACTCGAAGTGACCAGCTGCTGCGGGGCGCTCCGGCAGCCCCTTCGACGCACGCGAAATCCGGTGTTCAGGTTACACCTCGCGCTCAAGATCCCGTGACCTTCCGCAGGCGCGCGGCGATATCGGCGCGGAGCGCGGCGATCCGGGCCTCGATGAATGCAACGGGGTCGGCTGTGTCGTCGTGGAAGAGCGAGGTCATGTCCATCGCGAGGATGACCTGCTCCGCGGTGTCGACTGAGTGTGAGTCGCCGAACGTCGCGTTCGCGCGACGGCGGCCCTCGACGGCGAGGTCGTAGCGCTTGCCGCCGGCAATCTGCGACGCGAAGACGGCGACGAGATCGTTCGCAAGCGTGCCATGCGGGTCGACAGGCAGCTCCACGCGAAACTCTCGCGGCAGCCAGTCGAGATCGCGCCAGCCTTCGCAGCCGAGCACGCGCGCCGGCCGCGCGTCGCGCGGCAGCCGCCTCACTGCCTCCAGCGTGCGCATGAACACAGCGACGTGTGTGTCGTGCCGGTCGGCGGGATTGTGCGTGTAGAGAATTTGCGGCCGGCAGCCCGCGAGCACCGCGGCGAGATCTTCGACGACCGCGGCGTCCGCCGCTTTCACGACGGCGCTCGGATGTGCGAGTTGGACTACGAGGCCAAACCGGCCGAGCTCCGCGGCGCGGCGCTGCTCAGCGCGGCGCACACCGACCATTTCGTCGTCGCTCATCGCCGCAAACGCGCCCGTGCGCGGACTGCCGCGACCGTCGGTGACGGTCACGCCCGTGAAACTCCGATCGTCGCGGCCGAGGCATTCCGAGATGCCGTGGTAGCCGAAGATCTCGAGGTCGTCCTGGTGCGCGCCGATCGCGAGGTGCGTCGTGCGCGCCAGCGCGGCGGCGGGGTCGCCCCCGGCGGGCGCGAACACATCGGCATCGGGACGGGAGAATCGCATCACCGACCCTGCCTTATCGCGATCTCACTTCCATCTGTCATCGCGAGCCCGACGGAGTCGGGCGCGGCGATCCATTCAGATGGATTGCTTCGCTTCCGGCCGGAGCCGGAGTCTCGCAATGACAAACCGGGAATGTTGGCGTTCACGAAGACGTGTGATGGATCCTCGCTACTCGAGCCCAAGGATCTGCCGGCCTTCCGGCGAGATCATCTGCGGCGTCCACACGGGATCCCAAACGATGTGCACCTTGGCCGACGCGACATCGGGCAGTGCGGCGATCTTGGTGCGCGCATCTTCCGCAATCACCGGGCCCATGCCGCAGCCCTGCGCGGTGAGCGTCATCTTCACTTCGATGTTGTTGCGTCCATCGGGCGTCGGCTCGATGGCGAGATCGTAGATGAGGCCGAGGTCGACGATGTTGATCGGGATCTCCGGGTCGAAGCACGTGCGGAGCGCATCCCAGACCGCATTCTCGGAGAACGCCGCGTGCCCGGCACTGGTCTCGGGCTCATCGAGTGTGAAACCCGCGCCGAGCGCATCGGTGTGCTCGCGCGCGATCCTGAAGAGGCCGTTGTCGGTGCGCACGGTCACGTTGCCGCCGAGCGTCTGCGTGACATAGACGTGCGTGCCGGCCGCGAGCGTCGTCTCCGAGCCCTGCGGGATCAGGGTCGCCGGTGTGTCCTTTTCAAGAGTGACTTCGCGATTCATGCAGGGAATCTCGCCCTACTTCGCCGAGATTGCGAAGGGAAACAGCGCGTAGACCGACGCCGGGTCGTTGAAGCGGCGCAGCGCGGCAAGTTCCTGCCGCACCTGCCGCACGACAGCCTCGACCGGGCCGCCGTCGGAAAACTGCTCCATGCCCGGTTGGAACATTTCCTCGAGCGCCTCGGCAAACGTCTTCTTGCGCGGAAACTCCGACACGCGGTAGTTCGAGCCGAGTCCCGCCTTCTCTGCGGCATACTCGATCGCCTTCCCCAGTCCGCCGAGTTCGTCGACCAGCCCGAGTTCGAGCGCACTCTCGCCGGACCACACGCGACCCTGCGCGATCTCCTCGACGCGCGACCGCTCGAGATTGCGCCCTTCGGCGACGCGATCGAGGAAGAGTTCGTAGACGTCGTCCGTCGCGGACTGGAGCCACTCCATCTCGGACTCGGTCTTTGGGCGGCTCACGGAGATGAAGTCGGCAAACTTGCCGGTCTTCACCGTGTCGAACGTAATGCCCACGCTCTCGCCGAGGCCCTTCACGTTGAACACGAGTCCCGTCACGCCGATCGAGCCGGTCACGGTGTTGGGCTGCGCGAAGATCCGGTCGGCGTGCGTCGAGATCCAGTAGCCGCCGCTCGCGGCATAGGTGCCCATGGAGACGATTGTTGGCTTCACTGCCTTGAGAAGCTGCATCTCGCGGAGGATTTCCTCGGAGGCCGAGGCGCTGCCACCAGGGCTGTTCACGCGCAGCACGACGGCCTTCACGTGCGGATCGGTGCGAAGTTGGCGCAGCTCGCGCGCAAACGTCTCCGATCCGATCTCGCCGTCGAATCCGCCGCCGTCCACGATCGCACCCTCGGCATAGACGACAGCCACGCGGTTGCGCGAGCCGCCGGGTCCCGCTGCGCCGCGCACGGCCACCCTCGTGTAGCTGACGATGTCGATCTGCCTGAAGGGATCGCCTTCGTCGTGCACTCCCGTGCGGTCACGCAGTTCGGCGAGCACCTCGTCGAAATACGCCAGCCTGTCCACAATCCGGCCGGCGAGCGCCACCTCCGAGCGCAGTGCCTCGGGGCCTTCGACGACTTTCTGCAGTTCCTCGGGTTCGATTCCCCGGCCTTCAGCGACAGTCGCACGGATTTCGCCCCAGAGGTCGGTCAGCAGGTCCTGGAGTTCCTGGCGCGTCTCGGGACTGAAATCCTTGCGCACATACGGATCGTGGTAGCTCTTGAATTTGCCCGCGCGGGTGACCTGAACGCCGATGCCGTATTTGTCGAACGCGCCCTTGAAGAACATCCCCTCGCTGGCGAGGCCCGGCATCCAGACCATGCCGAGCGGGTTGAGGATAATCTCGTCGGCCGCGGACATCAGGTAGAGCTCTCGCGTGCCCGGGTAGGTGCCGTAGGCGAGCACCGGCTTGCCGGCAGCCTTGAAGCGCTCGATCGCCTCGCGCACCTCGCGCAGGGCGGGAAAGCCCGAGCCGAGGTCGAGCGGAATCAGGTTTCCCGTGATGAAAAGCCCCGCGATCCGGTCGTCTTCCGCTGCGTGGTCGATGGCGCTCACGACGCTGCGCAGCTGGAGGATGAACGGCCCGCCGCCCGACCCCAGAAGCGTGCCGACCATGCGGCCGCCGTCGAACTGGTCGGGCGCGTCGGTGATGTTGCCCGTAAGGTCGAGCACGAGGTAGCTGCCGTTGTCGACGATTACGGTGCTCCCCTTCTCCGCGGATTTCGCAAGGCTGAGCACGAGCAACAGCATCAGCAGACCGCCTGCGAAAAATACGAACAGCGCGACGAGGGACGCGCACAACGACGTGATGAACGACTTCATTGCCGCCGTATTAGGGGCGACCTCGCCCCGCCACGAGGAAAAACATGCCGGCGGTTCGTGGGCGGGTCCGAGCGGGGTTCGGGGGCCCTGCCCGACGGTAGCCCGCTTATCGGAGCGTGTGGCACCGGCCCGCTTGCCACGGGACCCGCGCGAGTCCAGCCTCCGGCCCCGGACCAACGCCACCTCCATGAGCGAACCAAAGCAACAGCTCCTCACCACGAACCGCAAGGCGCTCACGATCAACCTCGACGCGCTGCGCTACGGCACGTTCGCGGAGATCGGCGCCGGGCAGGAAGTGGCGAGGCATTTCTTTCAAGCGGGTGGCGCCGCCGGCACGATCGCGAAGACCATCTCCGCCTACGACATGACGTTCAGCGACGAGATCTACGGCAAGGCGCCGCGCTACGTCTCGCGCGAGCGGCTCGACGAGATGCTCCGCCACGAATACCAGCTCCTGCACCAGCGGCTCGGCGAGAGCCGCGGCGCGACGACTGGATTCTTCGTGTTCGCCGACACGGTCTCGGCGCGGAATTTCAAGGGCACCAACGAGTGCCACGGCTGGATGGGAGTGCGTTTCCAGCGCAATCCGCTGGAGGAGCCGAGCGACATCATCATCCACGTGCGCATGCAGGACAAAGAAAACGTCCTCCAGCAACAGGCGCTCGGCGTCGTGGGTGTGAACCTCTGCTACGGCGCGTTCTTCCTGCACGAGAATCCCGACCGGCTCGTCGAGTCGCTCTCCGACAACATCGAGACCGAGCGGATCGAGGTCGACATGGCGATGGTGCGCGGGCCGGCCTTCGAGGCGACCGACAACCGGCTTCTCTCGCTGCACCTGCTGCAGGCCGGTCTCACGAACGCCGTGATGTTCAGCCCCGACGGCACCGTGCTCCAGCCGTCCGAGGTGCTCTACAAGAAGGCGATCCTCGTGGAGCGCGGGAGTTTCCGACCTGTCACGAAGGTGAATGTCGACATGCTGCAGTGCGCATGCGCGCAGTTCGTGCAGGAGCCGCAGGTCGAGGGCAAGGAGGTCGTCGTGCTCGCCGAGATCACGATGCACAATCTCCTCTCCGGTGGCCAGTTCGACACGACCGACTTCCTCGCTCGCGTCGACCTGTTGTCCGACTTGGGGTTCAACGTGCTCATCTCGAACTACCCGGAATACTACCGGCTCGTCGCCTACCTGCGGCGATTCACGCGCGAGATGATCGGCCTCACGATGGGGATCGACAACCTGCTGCGCGTGTTCGACGAGCACTACTACGAGAACCTGCCCGGCGGCATCCTCGAGGCGTTCGGCCGGATGTTCCGCAACCAGGTGCGCCTCTACATCTACCCGATGCGGCAGGATGCGCTCGCCGAGCTCATGCCCGCGAAGTCCACGCACTCCGGCGTGAAGTCGCTCGCGATGCCGATGGCCGGCGACGTGCTCATCACCGCGAAGAACGTGCACGTGGCGCCGCACCTGCGCAGCCTGTATTCCTATCTCGTCGAGAACCACTGCATCGACTGCCTCACGGGCTTCAACCCCGAGATCCTCACGATCTACTCGCGCGACGCGTTCAACAAGATCAAGGAAGGCAACGCTTCGTGGGAGGCACTCGTGCCGCCAAACGTCGTCGAGATCATCAAGCGCCGCGGGCTTTTCGGGTATCCGAAGTAGGGTAGGTCTTCGACCTGCCGAATTCCGCGGGTCAATAGACCCGCGCTACTCCCCACCCTCTCCTCATCCCCGCCTTGCGGCGCGCCCGTGGTTCACTTTCCATCGCGATCCCTCTCATGCGTTTCTCGAAATACCACGCGCTCGGCAACGACTACCTCGTCATGGATCCCGCGACCGCGGGCCCCGTGCCCACGCCCGCGCAGATCCGCCGGATCTGCCACCGCCATTTCGGCATCGGATCGGACGGCATCCTGTGGGGACCCATCCCGGTCGAAGGCGCGGCGGCCGGCCTGCGCATCTACAATCCCGACGGCAGCGAGGCCGAAAAGAGCGGCAACGGCCTGCGCATCTTCTCGCGCTACCTGTTCGATCGCGGGCTGGTGGGCGCCGAGCCATTCAAAATCCACACGCCGGGCGGACTCGTCGAGGCCACCGTCTTCAATGCCGGCGCTCTCGTGCGCGTGGACATGGGCAAGGTGAGCTTCATGAGCGACCGGATTCCGGTAGCAGGCGCGACGCGCGAAGTCGTGGGCGAGAACATCACCGTCGGCGGCCGCACCTTCGTGTTCACCGCCGCGACGATCGGCAACCCGCACTGCGTAATCCCGATGCCCGACGTTTCCGAGGGCATGGCCCGCGAGTTCGGCCCGGCGCTCGAGGTGCACCCGGCGTTTCCGCGGCGCACGAACGTGCAGTTCAT
>Ga0315910_10005473_pt1 | contig 10393 bp, 10 predicted proteins | sample EdamamesoilMG_FD_204470 | JGI IMG/M metagenome (GOLD analysis project Ga0315910, IMG submission 204470) | Garden soil microbial communities collected in Santa Monica, California, United States - Edamame soil | ecosystem: Environmental > Terrestrial > Soil > Garden | place: USA: California... | reverse complement strand
GCGGTGGCCGGGGGTTTTCCCAGCTTGCCTCATCCCGTAAATCCGCCCATCGTGGCAGTAATGATTTTGCCCGAACAGCCGGTGACGTTGAGCGTACAGCAGATCGCAGAGTTGAATCAAAAGCTCTCCACGATGCGGCACGACATCAACAACAGCCTCGCGCTCGTGCTGGCCGGCGTGGAGTTGATGAAGGTCAAGCCGGACACCGCGCCCCGCATGCTCGGCACGATCGCCGAGCAACCCGGCCGCATCACCGCGCTGATGCGGCAGTTCTCCGCGGAATTCGAGGAAACCATGGGCATCAAGCGCCCGGAGAAAGTCCACTGACGTCAGGACTTCGCGCGATCCTGCGTCTGCAACGCGCGCTCGTAACAAGTAAGGGCCTCTTCGTACCGCTCCAGCCGGTTGAACAATCCACCCTTCTGCAGGTAGGCGATCGTCAGTGACCCATCGGCTTCGATCGCCTGATCGTAACAGCGCAACGCCTCTTCGTCGCGCCGCAATAGTTCAAGCGCCGCCCCCTTCTTGACCAACGCCTCGGCGTGATCCGGGTTCACTCGCAAGATGCCGTCAAAACATTCCAGCGCCTCGGCCGCATGCTCCAGACTGAGCAACGACTGGCCCTTGGCCAGCAGCAAGGAAACCTGATCGGGATGCGCCGCCACGCCGTTGGTCTCATGCACACCATTGGCCGCCTTGGATTCCTCGACCGGAACCGGGGCGGCGGCTTCGACCACGGGCCGGGCAGGCTCGGGCGTCGTGGGCTTGGGTAATTGGCCGCTACCATGTTCCAATTCTTGCATGCGCCGTTCAATCCGATCCAGCGCACCGAACAATTGGGAATTGGCCTGCGCCGCGGCGGCATTGGAAATCAAGCTGCCACCCGGGATCAAGCCCGCCAGGTTCGACCGCATCGGCAGGCCGGATGAAAACTCGGTCAATCGGTTCAATGCCTTCATCTGCAACCATGACGTCAGCAGCATTGCGATGAATCCCAGACTCGCGAACACACCCACGACGATCAGCATCAGCCGGTTGGTGCTTTGCATCGCCTCCACTTCGCGCGTGCGCTGTTCACTCAAAGTCTGCGTGAGCGTCTTGATCTGATCGGCCAGAGCGTTGGCGCTGCGGGCCGCGATGGCTTCGGTCTCCTGCCGGTTTTTCTCCAGCGCCAGCTGCGTCGCCCGCACCTGTTCCTGCAAAGCCAGGTAGGCGCGTAGGGATTCAGTATCGGTTGGTGCTTCCGCCAGGCGGGCGGGGATGTTTGTGTTAGCCGATCCGTTGCTGGCGGGTAGAAAAACCAAGGCCAGCAAAAAAAAGCTCCAGCCGATGTGTCTCTGTAGGGCGACTCTCATTGAACGACGCCGATGAGCTTGAGCCGCGAAACCAAAAGAGTCAAGCGGACGGATGGTGCTTGGAATTCTTCTCCACACTTCCTAGCTTCCGCGCATGTCGCGACTGCCTTTCGAACTGCTGCTGGCGCTGCGTTATCTGCGGCCCAAGCGGACGTTCGTCTCCGTCATCACGCTGATCTCCGTGCTCGGCGTGTTGCTCGGCGTGGCCGTGTTGATCGTCGTCATCAGCGTCATGAGCGGGTTCGACCACGATCTTCGCGAGCGCATTCTCGGCTTCAACACCCATGTACAGGTGCTCCGCATCGGCTCGACCATGCCGGATTACGCGAAAGTCGCCAATGAGGTCGCCAAGAATCCCCGCGTGCGCGGCGTCTCGCCGGCCATTATCGGGCCGGTCTTGATCGAGACCCAACCCACCGCCGGCGAACCGCTCAACGACACGCCACTGCTACGCGGCATCGATCCCCAGACCGAAGGCAAGGTCAGCGTGCTGCCCACGAGCGTCGTCAGCGGCAAGTTCGATGTCTCGGGCCGCGGCCTGCTGGTGGGCACGGCGCTCGCCGCAAAGCTGGGATTGCACGTCGGCGATCGCGTCGCAGTCCACTCCGCGCCGAATCTCCGGAAAATGTACCAAGCGCACCGGGAAGGGAAGGAGGTCGCCATCAAGCCCGAGGAATTCGAGGTGCGCGGGCTGTTCGATGTCGGCTACTACGAGTTCAACTCGACCATCATCGTCAGCTCGCTCGCCAAAGCCCAGGAACTATACGACCTGGATGAAAACGACACGGTGCAGGCGCTGCTAGTGATGCTGCACGATCCGTATCAGGCCGTGGCGGCGCGACGCGAACTCGCAGCGTCGCTCGGGCCGGATTATGAGGTCCGCATCTGGATGGAGGAAAATTCCGTGCTCCTGGACGCGCTCGCCGTGGAAAAGAACGTCATGTTCATCGTGCTGACGTTCATCATGGTGGTCGCGGCGTTGTGCATCATGAGCGCACTCATCACCTTCGTGGTGCAGAAGACGCGCGAGATCGGGATGTTGAAAGCCATCGGCGCCACGCGCTGGCAGATCGGCTGCCTGTTTCTGGGCCAAAGCGCGGTCATCGGTCTGGTCGGCGTATTGCTTGGCTACGGCACGGGCATCCTGCTGATCACCTATCGCAATGAGTTTCTCCACTTCATGCGCCGGGTCACCGGCTTTGAATTGTTTCCAGAAGCCATCTATCAATTCTCTGGCCTGCCGGCGCTCATCATCGGGCCGGACATTGCGCTGATCTGTGTCAGTTCCTTCCTCATCTGCCTGCTGGGGGGCGTGATCCCCGCATGGACGGCTGGCCGGCTCAAACCCGTGGAGGCGTTGCGCTATGAGTGACACTGGCGAAATCCTCCTCACCGCGCGCGACCTTTCGAAGGCTTACAAGCTCGGCAAACGCTCGCTGGAAGTGCTGCGGGGAGTGAGCCTGACGGTGAATCGCGGAGAATTCGTCGCGCTCCGCGGCGCGTCGGGCGCCGGCAAGAGCACGTTACTGCATCTGCTCGGTGGACTCGATTCACCAAACGCCGGGCAGGTCCACTTTCAAGGCCGCAATCTCGCTGATTTCTCCGATTCGGCACTCACAAGCTTTCGCAATCGCAATATCGGCTTCATCTTTCAGGCGTATCACCTGTTGCCCGAACTCGACGCGCTGGAAAATGTCTGCCTGCCGGCGCGCATGGCGCGGCGACCGGCAGCGGAGGTCGAACCCCGTGGCCGCGAATTGCTCGGGCTCGTCGGCCTCGCGGATCGCGTGGAGCACAAGCCCTACGAACTTTCTGGTGGCGAACAACAGCGCGTGGCCATCGCCCGGGCATTGATCAATGATCCAGTGTTGGTCATCGCCGATGAACCGACGGGCAATCTCGATTCGCATACCGGCACGGAGATCATCGATCTGCTCTGCCGTGTGCGGGCCGAGCGCAATACCACTTTGATCATCGCCACGCACGATGCGCAGCTTGCCGCCCGCGCGCCGCGCGTCGTGCAGATGGTGGATGGGAAGATTGAAGTGTGATCGATGATTTATGATTTACGATTGATGATTGCTCGCATGGCTGGTCTTCAATCGTAAATCCAAAATCGTAAATCATAAATGCGATGAGCACGAACCCTTGGGAACAACGCTATCAGACCGGCGACATGCCGTGGGAGAAAGGCGCACCCGCGCCGGGACTGGTGGATTTTCTCAAGGCGCATCCGGAATTGCGGCGCGGCACGGTTTGCGTCCCCGGCTGCGGCACCGGCCACGATGCCCGCGAATGGGCCGGCGCCGACTTCCGCGTTTACGGCTATGACCTTGCGCCCAGCGCGATCCGGCTTTCCATTGAGCGCACGCAGGCGGCGGGACTGACAGCGCAATTCCGGTTAGCGGATTTTCTGCGCGACGAACCACCGTTCCCATTCGACTGGCTGTGGGAGCACACACTCTTCTGCGCCATCGAACGCGAGGAACGCGGGCTCTACGTGGACGCCGTGCGTCGCTGGCTCAAGCCCGGCGGCACTTACCTTGCGGTGAATTACATGATCATCGAGGACCCGGCCGGACCGCCGTTTGACGTAACGCGTGAGGAATTGCTGGACCGTTTCTCCACCGGCTTTGAATTGATCGCCGAATGGGCGCCGCGGTCGTATCCCAACCGCCAAGGCCGCGAGCGGATGTTTTATTGGCGGAAGCGGTAATCTTGCCTCGCAATTCGCGATGAAGCCGCTTGCACTCACCAAAGAAGATTCCACGGTAATCGGCTTTGTCGTCTCATGCGCTTTCGCGCAAGCGATCAACAGGCAAGAATTACAAATATGGGCAGGCAATATTCTCGCCTCAAACGATTCCTGCCCACATTACCTTGTCGGCCTCAGCACATTCGACCAAGCGCTGTTTCATATTTTTCAAGTTATTGGTTTTGTGCCGCACTGTGAACTGACGGATGCTGGAAAGGACGCGCTCGTGGGCATCGCCTTTATGCGAGGATATGAGCGATTCGAGCCTATTCCGCCCCGTGAGCAAGCCTTGGCAGCACTCGCAGCACATCCGCATGTCCTAACTCAGTTCCGCGAGACGTTTCCGTTTATCCGTGTCTAATGTGCTGAAACTGGCTGTTCACTTAGAGCTACGATCTGTTTGCGCCTTTGCCTCCCGGCACTGAATCTGTTAGTTCTGGTGTGTGACCGAGCCAAGCCTCCTGCTGCTCATCCCGGCCTACAACGAGGAAGCGCGCATCGAACCGGTGCTGCGCGAATTCGGCGCGTATTTCCGCGATCATTACCGCGCGCCGTTCCAGCTCGTCGTCGTCCTGAACGGCTGCCGCGACAACACCCGCGGCGTCGTGGAAAAGGTGGCGAAGGATTTCCCGTCCATCTCGCTGCTGGATTTCCCCGCGCCCATCGGCAAAGGCGGCGCGTTGATCGAGGGCTTAAAACTCGCCGGCAAGGCCGACGCCATCGGTTACGTGGATGCCGACGGCGCGTCGCCGCCGCATGCGTTCCACGATCTGGTCAAGCGCCTGAGCGACGCGGATTGCGTGATCGGTTCGCGTTGGTTGCCGGGTGCGGTGTTGCACCAGGCCCAGCCGTGGGTGCGCCGGTTCACGAGCCGTTGCTTCCATGTCATCGTCGAGAGCCTGTTCTGGATGCACATCAAAGACACGCAATGCCCGTGCAAGGTCATGCGGCGGCCGGCAGTGGAAAAGATTTACGACAAGCTCTGCATCGCAGACCTGGCGTTCGACGTGAACCTGCTCGTCTCACTCAAGCGCGCCGGGTTTAAGGTGATTGAAGTTCCCACCGAGTGGACGGACAAGATCGGTTCGAAGGTGACGTCGTCGCTGTTCCGCTCCTCCTTCACGATGTTCCTGAGCGTGGTGCGGATCTGGTTGGTCTACAAGCCCTGGCTGTACAAAACGTTGCGCCGGCTGGGGCTCGGTCCGCTTGAAACGTGGATCTACCGGAAACTGCGCGCACCCAAGCCACGGTCGGTGCAAGATCGGAAGCCCTGAGTCAAAAATCCCGACCGAACACGACTCAGGCCTGAGCCGGCTGGGTTGCGGGTTGCGGGCTGCGCCAGCTGAACCAACCGCACACGGCCAGTGCGCCGAGGCCGAAAATCCCCAGGGTTTGCAGCACCATGATCAGACTTTCGTGAAAGCGTGTGAGCGCCACGGCATAGCCGATCACCAAAACGACCAGCGGCAACACCACGCGATACACGCCGCGCGCGAGCAGGTCGTTGAGCAACACGTTGGTCAACGCGATCGGCACCATCGCGAACGCGTACCAGGGAAGAATCTTCGCCGCTTCAGCCACGTAATCAGGAGGAAAAACAATCCTGACCACGAACGGCCCAAGCACCGTCAGGCCGAGCGCGCCGCAAACCGCCAGCACGAGCGTGCCGAGCAACACCAAGCCCATCAGGTTCGATTTTTCAGCTTTGGCGGCACTGTGGACAAGTTTTGGGAACATCACTGTGGCCAACGGCATCACCAGCCACATCAACGCGCGTGAGAGTGTCCCGGCACTCGTGTAATGGGCAGACTGGGTTTCCGTGAAATACGTTTTCACAAAAAAGATGTCACCGGTGAACAGGAATTGAAAAGCCGCAAAGCCAAGCATGAGCGGCACCACTTGCTTGAGCAAGCTGCGCGAGTCGAATGACACCGGCTTTGTCAGCCAGAGCGATCGCGTCTGCCAGATGGCGACCGAGCCGGCGACCGTCATGCCCGCCAGCACGCCCACCATCAAACTCACCGCATTCGCCGCCACCAAAAAAACTAACACCGCGGCAAAACTAGCGCGGCAGATGGCATTCAAAATCATCGTCCAGCCAAGACAAAAGAAATCCTGCGCCCCCTGCAACACCCCGGCAAACATAGGCAGCCAGAGCGTGAGCAACAGCGCCGGCAACGTGACCCAAAGCCCCACAGCATCGGTGAGTTTCCAATGTGCGACCAGCCACCCTTGGAAGAAGAATGTCGCCAGCACACCCCCCAACCAGAACAACGTGGTTCCGATCCAAATGAGCCGAATCATCCCGGAGAGTTCCCCTTCGCGGCGTGACGCCAGTGCCTTGGCGGTCTGTTGCGCGAAGACCATCTGCAGCGGCAGCGCCGGAATCATCATCATGATGCCCAGCAGCGCCCCAAACGCCCCGTACTCCGCTGGCTTCACCTGCTTGCTTAAAAAGTGGACGGCCCACATCAGCGCCCCGCCGATGATGTTGGCGATCATCAGCCAGCCGCTCTGGCGGAAAAAGGCGACGTGGGATTTCTCCTTCGGGATCGAGTCAGCGGTCATTGCGTCAGCGGACATGAGCGTTGGACTGTAGCAAAACGCCGCCGTTCAAGGAAGCGATTTCAGGAACTGGAGCAGCATGGCCCGGGCGCGGTCCAGTTGCGCCAGGGAAATCCACTCATCGGCGGTGTGTCCCTGCGCGATGTCACCCGGGCCGAACACCACGCTAGGAATGCCCCCGGCAGCCAGCACTCCCGCATCGGAGAAATAATGGACTCCCTGGGGTCGCGCCTGCCCGATGCTGCACAGGAAGGCTTTCACCAGCGGCAGGTTTGCATCCGTCTCCAGCGGGGGGCACAGGTTGAGTTTTGCAGTAGAAACCCGGGCCTTGAGTTTCCGCGCCTGGAGATACTTTCCCAGTCCCTGCCGCGCTCCGGCCTCGGTCTCGCCCGGCAACGTGCGCCGGTCCACACCGATCACGCAATGGTCCGGAATGATATTCGGTTGGGTGCCGCCGTGAATCGTGCCGACGTTCACCGTGGCGCAACCCAGCACCGGGTGGGATGCGTGGCGCAATTGTTCCGCGTAGCCGGTCTCGATCGACTCGACGACGCGCGCCATTTCCAGCACCGCATTCCGGCCGGTGTGCGGCTTCGAGGCATGCCCGGATCTCCCACGCGTCTCGACCTCGAGCCAAACAAGGCCTTTGTGGGCGGTCGCCACCACGAGCTCGGTCGGCTCGCCCACGATCGCCAGGTCAGCCCGGAAGCGGCTGGCCGCCAGTGCCCGCGAACCACTTTGTGTGTGTTCCTCATCCACCAAGCCGACAAATATGATTTCCGTGGTGCGCGGGCGTGACCCGGACCGGGCGAGTTCACACAGCGCTGTGAACATGGCTGCCACGCTGCCCTTGGTGTCCGAGGCGCCACGACCGAACAGTTTTCCGTTTCGCGCGACTGGTTTGAATTGGCTCTCGCTCACCACATTTACGGTGTCGAGATGCGGCGCGAGCAGGATTCGTTGCTGCACCTTTCCAGTGGGCGTGAGTCGCGCGAGGAGGTTTGGGCGGTTTGGAAGGGCCTTTAGGAATTCCACCTCGAGCCCGGCGCGGGCAGCGTTGGCTGCGAGAAACTCGGCCACCCGGCCTTCACCGGCGTGGGGATGCCGCGCCGGCAGAAACGCCGGATTCACGCTGGGCAGTGCGATGAGTTCGCGGAGCAGTTTGGCAGTGCGCGTCATGGGGTTCGATCGGCGCGCGGCCTGGCAGCAGCTCAGTTGGCGTGCGAGAAGATGCGGCGCAGCTTGCTCAGCATCGCTTCCGAGTAGCGTTCGCCGGGCGTCAGCACGCGGCCGTGGATCTGGAGTTCGTCCACCGCCACGAGCGTCATGCAGAAATCCACGTCGTGCAGCGGACGTTCCCGGCGCACCCGGCGCACCCAGCGGCGCATGTCGGTGATCTCCTCGATCTCGATCTTCTGACCGGGCTGGAAGGAAATGCCCCACTCGTCCCGGCGCACGAAACCATCGGCCTCCTTCTTGTCGGCAAACCAGGGATCGCCTAGCAGGATGCAGACGGAACGGCCTTTGCACTCGCCGAGCCGGTAAAACACGATCCGGGATTCGGCCTCGCAGAAATGTTCGAACGCCACTTCCAGCGCTTCTTCCGGCACGGGCGAAAAGCGGGTCTGGAATCCGATGTGGATACCGCCGGGCGCCTCCGGCTTCTTCTCGAAAACGAGGTTTTCCTCAAAAATCCAGAGCGAGTCAGCGGCCAGACCGCGCTCGGTCAGGAGTTTCTTCCAGGCGGCCAGCGCGTCATTCAGCGAGGGACGGGACAACGGGTCGTTTCGGCTCATGGCGGGATTCTAGCGGACGCCGCGCGGGAACCAATCCGCAAAAAACAGGGAATGTCAGGCTGATTGCAGTGATCGGCCGATGATCTCCAGTATCCGCGAGTTCGTTCGGGCATCCTTCACGGCCACCCGCAACGAATAGCGGCCGAGGTGCAGGCCCATGGCCGCGGCATCGCGCACGAAGACGTTCTGCGAACGGCAGCATTTGACGACGGTCGCTGCATCCGGCCCGGCGGTGGGCAGATGGCAAAGAATAAAGTTGGCAATGCCAGGAATGACTGCCAGCCCCAGCGCGCGCAGTCCGGCGGTGAGCTGTTCGCGCAGATCAGCAGTTTCAGCGTAACGGGCGGCGTAATAGTCTGCGTCCTGCAATGCCCGCACGGCGGCGACCTGGGTCGGCAAGCCCACCACCCACGGCGGAGTGATGGCGCGCAGTTCCTCCAACTGATGCGGTCCGGCGCCGAGATACGCCACCCGCGCGCCGCTCAGAGCATAGACCTTGGACATGGATTTACAGACGATGACATTCTCGGAACGCGCCGCAAACGCTTCGAGCGACTGACCAGCGCCCGCGTACTCCACGTAGGTTTCATCGACCCAGATGCGGGTGCCAGTCGGGGCCCGACTCAACAACGATTCCAGTTTTGCGCGAGGAATGTGCTGACCGGTCGGGCTGTTGGGATTCACGAGGACAATAAGGTCGTAGTCGTCAGCAAACGCGGCTTCGAGTCGCGCGAGGTCCACTTCGTAATTGTTCTCGCGCAAAAGCGTCAGCCGGTCCACGGTACAGCCGATGACGCGTTCGAGCACGTGCGCGTACTCACCGTACGTCGGATCGAGAATGAGCGCGTGCGATGTGGGTTTGAGCCAGTGTCGCAACGCGCGGAAGATCAAGTCGGACGAACCGGCGCCGGGCAGGATATTTTTTGCCGCCAGGCCGCGGGCTTGCGCGATCGCCTCCACCAGTCCTTCACAGCCTGTCGGTGGCGACGTGCGCAGCAACCACGGCAGCTGATCGTGCAAGGTTGCCAGCACTTGCGGCGACGGCGGAAACCACGCGTCCAGGACATCGGCGTTGATGATCTGCCGGTGGCGCTCCAGCGCGTCGAACCTCGGACCAATCGCGTCGAAAAATGCGCCCCCGTGAAAGCAGGGCGCGGGTTTGTGGAAGGGAAAACTGAGCTGCCAGTCGGTCCGGCTTTCCAGCCGCTCCAGCACCCCGCCAAAGTTCCGGATGCGTTCGCGCAGGGCGATGATGGACGCGTGGAGGAAATCGTAGGTCACGGCGCCCGACTGGACGCTGCGGCCGATCGCTTCCAATCCGCAGCGTTGATACATCTCGGTGACCTCGCGCCGGCCAATGGCCACGATGCGGGTGCCGCCATGGGCCTCCACCCAGCGAAACGCCCCATACATCAGCAACGTCGCAAGTTCGCTGCCGCGATGCGGTTTGAGCACGGTCAGCAGGCGGACTTCGAAGAGGTTGTCGTCGAAAACGAATGGCAACGTTTCGCGGGCGGCATATTTATCAATCGAATAACCCGCCGCGCCCGGCGGGGTGATGCTGATAAAGCCGGCCAGTTCATCGTCCATCCGGGCCACGAGGTAGGTATTCACCGCGTCGAGCGGATCGCTCAAGGCGCGCGCGGCATTGGGATGATGCTGACCCAGTTCCTCCGCATAAACGTCGTGGCGCAAGCGATAGATCTGCTCGCGATCCCGGGCTGAGGCCGGTGCAAGGATGTAGGCGGGTTCGCGGGATGGCGCCGGGCGGTTCGGGGTCAGCTTGGACAGTGCAGGAGTTTTCATGCCGGCGACCTTAGTTCAGCCCTTCCGCTGCGCCGAATCGAAAAATCTGACCGGGCATCGGCAAAAACAAATCGCCCGCAACCGCGCCTTGAACTCCGCCCGCCGCTTCCCATACT
>Ga0315910_10005472_pt1 | contig 10394 bp, 5 predicted proteins | sample EdamamesoilMG_FD_204470 | JGI IMG/M metagenome (GOLD analysis project Ga0315910, IMG submission 204470) | Garden soil microbial communities collected in Santa Monica, California, United States - Edamame soil | ecosystem: Environmental > Terrestrial > Soil > Garden | place: USA: California... | reverse complement strand
ACGAGGTCGAGCCCTTCCATCGACGGCGCCGCGCGCGCGCGATCGACGAGCACGTCAGGCGCTTCGCAGCCGATGGCGCCGTTCTGCGCGCCCTTGTCGCGCAGGTAGCGAGTCAGACGCCGGGTGTCCACGTCCCCGATCGCGGCGATCCCGTGGCGCGCGAGGTAGTGGTCGAGCGCTTCCTCCGAGCGATAGTTCGAGACGACGGGGCTCGCGTCGCGAACCACGAAGCCCGCGACGTGCGGCCGGCCGTCCACGCTCTCGGGGTCGCTGCCGTTGATGCCGGTGTTGCCGATCTGAGGCGCCGTCATGGTGACGATCTGACCGGTGTAGGAGGGATCGGTCAGCACCTCCTGGTACCCCGTCATGCCGGTCGTGAAGACGACCTCACCGACGACGGTGGTGTCGGCGCCGAACGCTCGACCCTGGAAAAGGGTGCCGTCGGCAAGGGCGAGATGGGCGATGCGTGCTGTCACGGGCTTTCTCCGAGCGCGTCGTGCACGAGCGTGCCACGGGCGAGGGTCAAAAGAACTCTGCCGCGAAGCTCCCGCGACATGAATGGGGAATTCTTGCTTTTCGTCCGCAGCCGCACGGCTTCCGGCTTCCAGCGAGCGTCGGGATCGACCAGCACGAGCTCGGCCAGGGCGCCCTCCCGGAGCCGGGGCGGGTCGATGCCGGCGATGCGGGCCGGACTCGTGGACAGGGCGTCGATCAGGCGCCCGAGCGCGATACCCGACGTGCCGACCAGGCCGGCCAGCAATCCGAAGCACAGCTCGAGCCCCATCATGCCGGGGCGCGCGTCGGCGAGCGAGCCTTCCTTGTCGCGCGGCGAGTGCGGTGCGTGGTCGGTGGCAATGGCATCGATGGTGCCGTCGGCGAGTGCCTCGCGCAGGGCGGCGACGTCGGCCTCTTCTCGGAGCGGTGGGTTCACCTTGCAAGCGGTGTCGTAGCCGAGCAGCGCCGCGTCGGTCAAAAGCAGGTGGTGGGGCGTGACCTCGCACGTCACGGCGATGCCGCGCGCTTTGGCCTCGCGCACCAGGCGTACCGAGCCGAGCGTGGAGACATGGGCCACGTGATAGCGGGCGCGGAGGTACTCGGCGAGCAGGATGTCTCGGGCGACGATGATGTCCTCGGCCACCCGCGGCCAGCCGCGAAGCCCGAGCTGCCGAGAGACGGCGCCCTCGTGGAGCACGGCGCCGGCGGTGAGCTCGTGATCCTCGGCGTGTTGAATGACCGGTAGATCGAGGTCTCTCGCCTGCTCGAAGGCGCGGCGCATGACCGCGCTCGACATCACGCAGACGCCGTCGTCGCTGACGCCGACGGCGCCGGCCTTGCGAAGGTCGGCCATGTCCGTGAGCTCGCGGCCGGCCTGGCCCTTCGTGATGGCGGCGATCGGGTGCAGCGTGGGGCCCACGACGCTGCCGGCGCGGTCGAGCATCAATTCCGTCACGGCACGGGTGTCGTTGACCGGGTCCGTGTTCGGCATCGCGCACACGTGCGCGTAGCCGCCGGCGGCCGCCGCCGCGAGCCCCGTGGTGATGTCTTCCTTGTGCTCGTGACCCGGCTGCCGGAGGTGGGCGTGAAGATCGACGAACGCGGGGAGGACCCACTGGCCGTGCGCCTCGACCACACGCGCGCGCTCCGAGGCCGCGGGTTCGGCTCCGGCGCCGGCTCCCAGCCGGACGATGCGCCCCCGTTCGACGACGACGTCGATCACTGCTTCGACGCCCGAGCCGGGCTCCACGGAGCGTGCTCCGCGCAGCACCAGCAGCTCGACGGGGGCGCTCATGGGCGCCACCGCATAGCATGCACCGAGCAGGACGGGGGTGCCGGCGGGCCGAGCGAGCGGGAGACACGAGGTTCCGCCTTTTCAGGCTTGGTGTAAGCTCCCATGGGCATGGCCGAGGACGAGAGCTCGCAGAAAAAGCCGTCGCCCCCCCGACCTTCCGGGAAGTCGTTGCCTCCGTCGGCGCCCACGTCGCGCGTGCCGAGGCCGGCGTCGCTCAGACCGCAGCCCGAGCCACCGAAGAAGGACGACGCCGAGGCGATCGAGCTCATCCCGGATCCCGAGCCGCGCAGTCTCCCGCCGCCGCCCCCGACGCGGCAGAAGCCGCTGTCGGTGCCACCGGGCGCCAAGCGAAGCAAACCAACGCCACCGCGGCCGCCGTCGAAGCCGCCGGGCCCCGAGCGCAGCCCCGAGCCACCCGCCGTCGAGATGCCTGGGCCGCCGCCCGCGGTCGGGCTCCGTCCACCCGTGCCGTCCCAGCGACCGCGCCCACCGACGCCGCCCTCTCGCCACGCGCCGGCCGCTCCACCGCCGGGTGTGGTCCCTGCGCAGGTCACGCCGGCCGCTCCTCAGGCGATGCCGTTGCCGTCGCCCCCGGCAACGCTTTCGGCACCGACGCCGGCCCGTCTCGAAGCGCCGCCCGTCGGCGCGACGCCGGTCGGACAGCGTGCGCCTGCGATTCCCACGCCGGATCCGACCGCGGTCGCTCGCGAGATCAGCGAACGGGCGCGCCCCGAACAACACGCCGAGATCGCGCGCGAAATGATCGCCGCGTTCGAACGCGAGCTCGCGCACGGTCCCAAGCCGCCGCGCGCCGGTCGCCTCCACTATGAATGCGCGCGCCTGTTCGAGTGGCCGCTGCGCGAGACGTTGCGCGCTGCCGAGCACTATCAGAAGGCTCACGCGCTGACGCCCGATCACCTGCCGTCGGTGCGCGGCGCCCGCCGCGCGCTCGTCGCTTCGAAGCGTCCGCAGCTCGCGCTCGGGCTGTACGACGCGGAGATCAAGCTCGTCTCGGACCCGCATCAGAAAGCGGTGCTCCAGTACGAGAAGGGACTGCTGCTCGAGGACGCACTCGGCCAGCGCCGGGAAGCGCGCGAGGCCTACCAGGCGGGGCTCGATCTCGATCCGGCGAATACCTCGTTGCTCAAGGCCGTGGAGCGGGCGGAGATCGCGGCGAAAGCCTGGGACAGCCTCGACAAGACCTACGAGCGGGCCGCCAACGCGGTGACCGGCGACGCGCGGCTCAAGGCCGCGCTGATCGCCGAGCGAGCGCGGATCGTGGAGGCGCGTCGCGGCGACGTCCGCGGCGCGACCGAGCTCTACCGGCTTTCACTCGAGACCGATTCTCGCACCGCCGGGGCGATCCACGCGCTCAAGCGCTTGTGTTTCGGCGAGGAACGCTTCGGTGATCTGGTGGCGGTGCTCGCCCACGAGGCAGAGCTCGTCACCGATCCGGAAGCCCGCGCGCTCGCTTTCTACCGCGCGGGCCGCGTGCTCTCCGATCGGCTGGGGGCTCTCGACAAAGCGGCGGAAGCTTTCGAGAGCGCCGCCCGCGAGGCGCCGGCCGATCGCGTGGTGCTCGAGGAGCTCGCGCGCGTCTATGAGTTCTCGAAGAGCTGGCCCGCGCTGATCGCCGTGTTCGAGCGGCTGGCGTCGCAGAGCGACAAGCCGACCGAAAAGGTCGGCTATTTCCAGCGCATCGGCCAGATCTCGGAGGAACGGCTGGAGAACGACGCCGTCGCCGCCATCTGGTACGAGCAGGCGCGGCGCGAGGATCCGCTCTACTTGCCCGCGATCCAGGCGCTTTCCAAGCTCTACACGCGTCAGAAAAACTTCCCGGCGTTGCTCGCCGTGCACGAAGGGGAGGCCAACGGCGGGCTCGACTCCGCGCGGCGGGCTGCTGCCCACGCGCGCATGGCCGAGATCCTCGAGCACCAGCTCGGCGACGCGGCGCGCGCGGCCGAACATCACGCGCAAGCACTCGGGCTCGTGCCCGGTTTCGCGGCCTCGTTCAAGGCGCTGGAGCGATTGCTCGCCCAGGGCGCTCGGTACCAGGAGCTCGTCGAGCTCTACGAGCGCGCGGTCGACCTCGCCACGGAACCGGACCAGAAAATCACGTACCTCTTCAAGATCGGCCGCTTGCTCGAGGACGCGCTCGGCGAGCCCGGCCACGCGGTGAACGCCTTCCGGCGCATCCTCGATGTCGATCCGCAGCACCTCGGCGCCATCCACGCCGTGCAGCGAGCCGCGGAGCGTGCGGGCAAGCACAAGGATCTCGTGGCGGCGCTCGAGCTCGAGGTGGCACGCGTGGCCGACAAGAAGAAGCGGCTCGAGCTCCTGCACCGCGCGGGTGAAGTGTGCGAGCTCGCGCTCGGTGACGACGCCGGCGCGGTCGCTTTCTATCGCAAGGCGTTCGAGATCGAGAAAAGCTACGCCCCGGCGCTCGCCGGTCTCGGTCGTCTGCACTACAAGGCCGGCCGCTGGGAGGCCCTGCTCGAGACGTATCGTGCCGAGCTCGATCACACCCCGCTCGGAGCGTCCGCCGCCGCGCTGCACTTCAAGACCGGCGAGCTCTACGAGGAGCGGCTCGGCAAGGACGAGGACGCGCTCGGGTCGTACCGGCGCGCGATCGCCGCCGATCCCCGCCACCGACCGGCCCTCGCCGCGCTCGAGCGAAAGCTGGCCGAGAAGAGCCGCTGGGACGAGCTCGTGAAGCTCCTCGAGGTCGAGATCGGTGCGACGACGGTGCCGGCGGACAAGAGCCGCGCCCTGCTTCGCGTCGGCGAGGTGCTCGAGAATCGCCTGAAGCAGACCGACAAGGCGCGCGCCGCGTACGAGCAGTCGCTGGTGGCCGACCCCACCTTCCGTCCGGCACGCGAGGGGCTGATTCGCCTTTTGACGGTGGGGCGCGAGTGGAAACGCCTGGTCGAAGAGCTCGACCACGAGGCCAAGGCGGCGTCGGACCCGGCGATCGGCGTGGCGGCCCTGCTGCGACAAGCCGAGGTGTATCGCGACGAGCTCGGCGATCCGGTGCGCGCCATCGCCTGCTTCGAGGCGGTGCTCGAGCTCGACCCCACGCACGTGGAGGCCTTGCTCGGCGTCGAGCCGCTCTACGCCGAGAAAGGCGCGTGGGACGCGCTCGCCAAGCTCTACTCGCGCCAGGCGCGGGTGTTCTCCGATTCCGGCGCGAGGGTTGCGGTGCTCCGCGAGCTCGCGCGGCTCGAGGAACGGCGCGCCGGTGACGACCTCGGGCCGGTCCGTGAAGCGGAGCTCATGGTCCTGCAGCTGTCGCCGTCGGACCCCGCGGCGCTCGCGGCGCTCGAGCGCCTCGCGCTCAGGGCGGGGGATCCGGCCTTGGTCGGCCAGGTCGACGCGCAGCTTTCGAACTCGAGCTCGCCGGGCGTCGCGGCCGAGCACACGACGCGCCTCGCGGAGCTGCTCGAATCGAGTGGCGACGCATCGGCGCTCGGCCTGTTCCGGTCGGCGCTTGCCCGCGACCCGGAGAGCATCGCCGCCGCGCGTGGGTTCGCTCGGATGGCGGAGCGGCTCGGCGATCCGAAGCTGCTCGAGGAAGCGGCGTCGCGGTTGGTGGAGATCGCGCTCGATCGCTCCGGAGCGGCACGGATGCTCGTGCGAGCCGCCGAGGTGCAGACGAACGGGGGTGATCGTGTCGGTGCGGCGTCGTTGCTCGAGTGCGCGCTCGAGTACAGCCCGGAGCACGAAGCCGCGGCGTCGGGCCTCGGCGCGCTGCTATCGGGCCCCGGTGACACCGAGCGCCTGCTGCGCGCGCTGTCGCAAGCGGCCGGCGAGGCGACGCAGCGCGAGCGCGTGGCCGCGCTCTGGATCCAGGTCGCCGACCTCCACGCCACCCGCCGGCGCGATCTGCCGGCAGGGCTCGCCGCGCTGCAGCGGGCGCTCGTGGTCTTGCCGGGTCACGTGGCCACGCTGATGAAGCTCGCGGAGCTCCACGTGCGCGACGGCCAGTGGTCGGAGGCCGCCGAACGGCTGAAGCAGGTGGTGAGTCAATCCGGTGCGCCCGAGAGCGCACGGCTCGACGCCCACGCTCGGCTGGCGGCGATCCTCGATGAACGGCTCGGCGATCCCGAACGCGCGCGCGCCAGCGTCGAGGCCGTGCTGGCCGCCGATCCGCGGCATCCCGCTGCGCTCGGGCGGCTCGTGCAGCTCGAGATCCGGCGCGGCCGACTGGACGCGGCGAGCGAGGCCGCCGCGCGGCTCGTCAACAACGCCGCCGAGCCGGAGGATCGCGCCGAAGCGCTACTCGCCCTCGCGCGGGTGGAGACGGCGCGCGGTCGCGCGGGCGCCGCCGGGCAGGCCTACGCGGAGGCGGTGGCGATCGTGGGTCTCGAGGGCGACGCCGCCCGCGGCCTGCGCGAGCTCATCACCCACGTGCCGCGCAAGGCGGACGCGCCCAACTGGGACGCCTACGCGGCGGCGCTTTCACGGCACGTCGAGAGCGCCGGCGGCAATGCGACGGCCGACGTGTATCACGAGCTCGCGCGCGTCCTCGGGGAGGCGCTCCAACGCCCCGATCAGGCGATCCAGATGCTCGAGCGATCGGTCGCGCTCTCGGACGATCCGGCCGTGCAGGCGGAGCTCGCGAACCGGCTGCTCGAGGCCGGCAATCCGCAGAAAGCGATCCAGGCGCTGCGCCACGTCTTCGATCGCGACGTGGGCAACGCGGCCGCGTGGCGTCGCCTGGGCGATTGCTTCAAGGCGCTCGGCCGGCGCGCCGAGGCGACACTCGCGCTCGCACCCCTTGCCGCGCTCGGACAGGCGAACGACCTCGAGCTCGCGACGATCTCGCAGCATCCCGCGCGGCCGGCGTCACTGCCCGCGCGCTCCTTCGACCACGACGAGCTCGAGAGCATCTCGCCCGCGCGTCCCGCCGAACCCGCCGTGCGGCTCTTGGCGGCGCTTTCCGACGTGCTCGAGAAGATCTACCCGCCCGATCTCGAGCGCTACGGGCTGAGCTCGCGCGATCGGCTCGGTGCGCGCTCCGGGCATCCGTTGCGGGTCCTCGCCGATCGGATCGGGGCGATCGTCGCGGTGGGTGATTTCGAGCTCTATCTCCACTCGTCGCCCGCAACGGCCGTCGAGGTCGAGTTTTCCGATCCGGTGTCGATCCTCGTGCCGGCGTTCGTGCTTTCGCTCGGCGAGTCGGCTCAAGCGTTTCTCCTCGGGCGCGCCTTCGCTGCCGTGGCGCTGAAGCTGCACGCGGTCGACAAGCTCGGCGCGGATCAGGTCGAGCTCCTCCTCGCCGGCGCCGCGCGGAGCATGGACGCGACCTTCCGCGCTTCGGCCGCGGGTGAGGACGCCACCCAGAACATGGCTCGCCGCGTCAAGAATGCGCTCCCCTGGATTGGGCGCGGCGGGATCGAAGACGCCGCGCGCGCGTACGCGTCGGCGCCGCGGACGGACATCGTCGATCTGGTGGCCCGGATCCGGCTCGGTGCCGCGCGGGCGGCGGCCCTGATTGCGGACGATCTCGCCGCCGCCGTGCTCCTGACCCGCAAGACGGAGGGCGACCTGTCCACGGCCCAGGGTCAGTCGCTCGCCTGGGGTCGCCGCCTCACGAACGACCTGATGGCGTTCTGGCTGAGCGACGACGCGCTCGCGGTGCGGCGCCGCATGGGCCTCATCTGACGGAACCGACGCGGCCCCTTGCCGACATCCACCCCGACGGGGTAGACCGCACTCGCGAATGCTGGCCCGCCGAGGTGGCCGACGACCGATGACCGAACCCTAACGATTGACGACGGATGAAACTCGCCGAGGTGGCGGAACTGGCAGACGCGCCAGATTCAGGTTCTGGTACCGGTAACGGTGTGAAGGTTCGATTCCTTTCCTCGGCACAAAAGGTCGAAGCCCTCGGGGCAACGCGGCTTCTACCGCGCGCGCTTTTCGTCGGAGCCGTTGCGCCCGCCCGGTAGGGGCGGCGGCACGGAGCGCTTGTTGGACGTGGGCGGCGGAGGCGCGACGGCGCCGCCGCTGCGGCCCGCCGGGTACGCCTGCTCGTAGCGTCGGCGCTCCTCGAAGAGCACGACCTTGATCAACGAGTCGGCGTCGGCGTCGCGGATCACCGGATCGTTCACGTCGATGCTCGGATCCAGGAGCTCGATCAACGCGAGCAGTGCGGTCGCCAGGTGCGCTTCGTTCGGGAACGAATCGCGAATGCACATCTCGCGCGCGTCGTCGGTCGAGGCCGTCAAGAGCTCGGCGTACATGCTCTCGATCGAAAGCAGGATCGGCGTGGAAAGATCGGCGTGCCGCGGCGGAAGCCGGTTGATCGCGGCGAGCCGATCGGAGACTTTTCGGCGGGCTTCTTCTTCTGCCGGCGGACGCGTGCTGCCCGCGGGGACTTCCTCGAGCTCGTCGTCGGTGACGGTCTCCTCGGCTTCCTTGGCTTCGGCCTTGGCCGGCTTCGGCGGGCGCTTGTCGGCTTTGGCTTCGCGCGGGGCCTCTGCCTTGGGCGCGTCGGTCGGGGGCGCATCGTGCTGCTCCTCCGGCCAGGCCTCCTCGCCGGGACCACTCGACACGAAGCCGGCAGGCTGCGCGACCTTGGCGAGCAGCACGCGCTTGTAGAGATGATCGAGCGGCAGGTACCCGACGAGATCCTTGAACGGCACGACGTCGAGCAGGCTCTCTTCGGTGACCGGATTCTTCTTCCGCCCGCTCTCGAGGGCGTGCTTCACGACGCGCTGGAGCTCCTTCTGAGGTAGGCGCGCCGAGATCGTCTCGAAGGTGACGCCGTCCGTGAAATCCTGCAGCGAAAGCAGGGATTCCGCCATCGCCGTCTCGAGCAGGTAGATCATGCGCGCGACGGCGCGTTCACCCGAGGTCTGCGCGTTGGCCGCCCAGAAATGTTCCTCGGTGAGGAAGGCCCAGAGCTTGGGCCGCTCGAGGTAGCGAATGCGGTCGTCGGCTGGAAACAGCTCGAGGACGGCGCCGGCAGTCGTGACGCCCTCCTCGAGAGCGATGCGAAGATCCTCCGCGGCCGACGAGGTGGACTTCTTTCGTGCGATGCGGTCGTGAACGCCCGCCGCCTGCACGAGGATGGTGGCGCGAAGGTCCGGAGCCTTCTCGAGCCGCTGCATCAGATCTGCCGGCTTGAAGTGGCGCAGGAAATCGTCCGCGGTGCGCCAGCCGTCGTTGAGGGCGGTGACGATCAGCTGCGCGAGGTACCGCTCGGCGCCGGTCTTGAGTTCACTCTTGAATGACATTGAGGCTCCGGTTCGGGGAAGCGGCATCGTACGTCCCCAGGGGCCGCCCGTCAGCTCCCGATTTCGAGAGGAATCTTGCTATGCTGCGGTCGTGAGCCGGGGCCCTGCACATCCGTCCACTCTAGGGCCCACGCCGCTCGACGACGTGCAGGTGGACGTGACGACGCGGCTCGGCGCGCCGGTCGAGGTCACACCCACGGGGTTTGCCGGCCTCGATGCGCTGATGGGGGGAGGTCTCCGCGGCGGCATGGTGCTCGGCCTCTCGGGCGCGCCGGGCTCGGGCAAGACATCGCTCGCGCTCGCGATGGCGTACATGGCCGCGCGCACCCAAGCGGGTGTTGCTTTTGCCGGGAGGGCCATCGACGACACCGAGATTTTCGCGCGCCTGGCGGCTCGCGCCCTGCGCCGCAGCTATCCGGCGTCGGAGGTCAGCTACGGCGATATTTGGTCCGGAACCGCGTTTCAAAGCGACGCCGTCCGCCGTGCGATCAATGACGCCGTCGGGACGGTGATGCAGAAGGTGGGTGCGCACCTTCACCTCGCGAGGCTCGGCCCTCGCGAGCCACTCTCGGATTTTTCCGCACGATGCGCAGCGCTCTGGGCGCGGCACGAGCGGGTTCTCGTCTTCGTGGACGACGTGGAGGGGCTGGTGGTCCCGGAGCGCGGCTCGCTCGACGCGCAGCTCGTCGGCATCGGCTACGAGCTCAGGGAGCTCGCCGAAACGGGGTGCACGGTCGTTTACACGGCGCTCTCCACCCACGAGGAGCAGCTGTCGCCGGGAACCACGGTGCTCGTCAGAGCCGTACCGCTCGAGGCGCAGGGTGGGGTGCGGGTGCCGCTCGAGCTCAAGGTGCTGAAGAACCGCGTCGGGCCGACGGCGACCCTGGCGCTCGATGCCGTCTTCGGCGCCCTGGAGTTCAGTCAGGGCGGCGTGAGCCCGAGCGGCATCGGATAGGCCCGAACCGCGCGCGGCCAGGTGGCCGGAGCCCGGTCCGGCTGTGGATCGAGCGTTTCAGCGCGAGACACTCAGGTTTTCCTTGGTGGGAGGAGGTGGTCCGATGTATGACGCGCCCATGACACGACTGTCGTGGTTCCGGCCTGACGCATCGCGTGACGCCGTTCCGTGACTCGGGTCAGTTCACGATTCTTTACGCATGCTTAGAAACTGGCTTCGGGAGCTTCGAGCCGCACGGCACGGAAGCTGCTAGAAGCGCCCCGGGCATCAAGCCCACCATGGTTAACCTAGGTTTGGAGGATATCTGAATGAACAAGCTGACTAGCCTACTCGCGACGGTCGCGCTTGGCGCGAGCGTTGCGGTTGTGGGATGCGGCGGCGACGCTGACGACGCTCCCGCAACGGGCGG
>Ga0315910_10005471_pt1 | contig 10395 bp, 9 predicted proteins | sample EdamamesoilMG_FD_204470 | JGI IMG/M metagenome (GOLD analysis project Ga0315910, IMG submission 204470) | Garden soil microbial communities collected in Santa Monica, California, United States - Edamame soil | ecosystem: Environmental > Terrestrial > Soil > Garden | place: USA: California... | reverse complement strand
GAGCTCGGCGACGTGGTACCGCAAGAGCCGGCGCCCGTCGGCGAGCTCGAGCTCCCCCGTGACCTCGGCTCCCGTCGAGAGCTGGCGCAGGATGCCGCGCACGCGCGAGGCGCGGCGCCTGAGGCGTTTCAGATCGGGTTGCTCGAAGAGCTCGAAGAAACGATTCCGTGAGAACGCGTTCGGCGCGAGCACGAGGGCACAGAGGAGTGCGTCGTGGTCCGGAGTCCGGACGCTTTCGGCGCGGGTCTCTGCGCTGGCACTCACGATAATTCCCTGGGGTTCGTTTCTTCCTGGCTCTGGGCGAGGAGCTCGGCCTGGTGATGCGCGGTCAGCGCGTTCACGAGCGGGTCGATGGCGCCTTCCATCACGCGATCGAGCTCGTGCAAGGTGAGCCCGATGCGGTGGTCGGTCACGCGGTTCTGCGGGAAATTGTAGGTGCGGATCTTGTCCGAGCGATCGCCGGATTTCACCATGCCGCGGCGCTCGTCGCGGAGCGCGAGCTCCTGCTTTTCTCGCTCGATGTCGAGCAAGCGGCTCCGCATGATCTTCAGTGCTTTGGAGCGGTTCTTGAGCTGGCTTCGCTCGTCCTGGCACTTCACGATCATGCCGGTCGGCAGGTGCGTGATCTGCACGGCGCTGTTCGTCGTGTTCACGCCCTGACCCCCGGGTCCTCCGGACGCGGCGATGTCGAAGCGGAGATCCTTCTCGTCGAGCTGGAAGTCGACTTCTTCCGCTTCGGGTAGGACGGCGACCGTCGCCGTCGAGGTGTGGATCCGTCCCTGGGCCTCGGTCGTCGGCACGCGCTGCACGCGGTGCACGCCGCCTTCGTGCTTCAGGCTCGAGTACACGCGCTGACCGCTGACGAGCGCGATCACTTCCTTGAGCCCTCCGGCCGACGCCTCGCTCTGGCTCATGATCTCGACGCGCCAGCCTTTGCGCTCCGCGTAGCGGGAGTACATGCGAAAGAGGTCGGCGGCGAAGAGAGCTGCCTCCTCGCCGCCCGTGCCGCCGCGGATCTCGAGGATCGTGTTCTTGTCGTCGTTCGGATCCTTCGGGAGCAGCAAAAGCCGGAGTTTCTCCTCGAGCTCGCCGAGCTTTGCCTCGAGGCCCGGCAGCTCCTCGCGCGCGAGCTCGCCGAGCTCCGGGTCGGACAGCGCCTCGCGATCCTCCGCGACCGAGCGTTCGACCGCGCGGTACTGACCGAACGCGTCGACGACCTGTGAGAGATCGACCCGTTCTCGGTTCAGCACCGTGAGCTGCCTCGGATCGGCGAGCACCTTCGGATCACAGAGCAGCTGCTCGATCTCGCTGTGGCGCCGGGTGAGCGCCTCGAGCTTCTGCCGCGGCAGCATCGCCATCCTGGGCGGCGTTCAGCCGGCGACCAGCGTTCCGAAGTCGGCGAACGACCGTTCGCCGGTCGGCGCCGGCTCGGGCGTCTGCTCGCGCTTTGCCGTGAGCGCCAGGGCGGCCAGCGCGACCTCGAGCTGGGCGTCCTCCGGCTCGATGGTGGTGATCTTCTGGACCAGGAAGCCCGGCCAGAGCAACAGCCGGAGCGGTCCCTTCGTCGCGTGGCGTGCGAGCACGCGCTGCAGCTCGAAGGTGATGGCGGCGATGACGGGCAAGAACGGTAGCTTCATCAAGAAGAAAAAGACGTTGTCCGCCAGGCGTCCGAGGCCGATCTGAGGAAGAAACGGCCCGAGAACGCTGAACACCACGATCGAAACCAGCGCGACCATCACGATGAAGGTCGTGCCGCAGCGCGGGTGAAGCGTCGTCTTCGCGCGCGCCGCATCGAGCCCGAGCACCTCGCCGGCCTCGTAGGCGTAAATCGATTTGTGCTCGGCGCCGTGATACTGAAACACCCGGTAGATCTCCGGGATCCGGCGGATGGCGAGCATGTAGCCGACGACGATGGTCATCTTGGCCACGCCGGTCAAAAGCTGAAACTGGGAGCTTCTGACATCGAGACCGAGTCCGAGGCCCGAGCTCAACCCCTGGGCAAACGCCTGCGGTAGCGCGACGAAAAGCAGCAGGGCAAAGCCGATCGAAAGCCAGGTCATCAGCCGGTTCTTCGTGTCTCCGGCCGGGGTACTCCCCGCGGGGAGCTCGGGCTCGTTCGTGACGAGGGCGATCACCGGGAGCGACAAGAGCGAGAGCAGCCCCGGCTTCGGCGCCTGCTTTCCGGCCTCCTCCGCTTCGATATCGCGTTCGTAGACCTCGGCGGAAAAGCGGAGGGCGCGTGAGCCGAGCTTCAGCGCCTCGACCAGGGCGACGACGCCACGCGCGAACGGCAACGCCAGCGGACCCTTCCGGAGGTCCTTCATCGGTTCCTCACGAACGAGGAGCGAACCGTCACGACGGCGAACGACGGCGGCGAACGCGTGAGGCGAACGCATCATCACGCCCTCGATCAGCGCCTGCCCCCCGATGTAGGGGCGGGCGACGCCGTCGGGACCCGTGACAGCCGGCTGGTTCGACATCCCGCTAGTATAGTCCCGCGCGGCCGGACGCTAAGCGGGCGCGTTCACTTCCGCGCCGCTTGCCCTGCGTACTTCTTGCGGAACCGATCGACGCGGCCCTGGGTATCGACCAAGCGCTGCTTGCCCGTGTAAAACGGGTGGCAAGCGCCGCAAACGTCCACGCTCACTTCTTTTCGCGTGGATCGCGTCTCGAACTTGTTGCCGCACGCACAGGTCACCGTCAAAACGGCGTACTCGGGGTGGATACCTTCCTTCATGGCCTGCGCTACCTTTTCCAAGCCGCGGGCGTGGGGCCACGCGGGGCCGCGGACCCTAGCCCCAGGCAGGCCGACCAGCAAGTGCCCCGCGTCACCGCCGCCCCTGCCCGCAGCTCCGACGCAGCTCCGACCCCAGGCCGAGCCCTGGGGAATCGCCTTTCCCAGGCGTGCTCCCCGGCGTGCTCCCCGGTGTTCGCGGCCCCGAAACCGCCCTGGGTGTTCAGATGAGCTGGCCAGGGTCGCGCCCGACACTCTCTTTCCATGGCAACGCGGGCATAGCCGAGTGCCAGACGTCTCGCCAGGGTTTGGCACATGGAACGATGGATGTGCCAGACTTAGGGCACTAATGGACCGGTGGGAGGCCCTGCGGGAACCACGGCCTGTTTCTTGCGTGAGCTGAATCGGAGACCGATGCCATGAAGTCGCTGTTGAACCTGCTTCGGGAAGCTGTGCTCTTGGGGGCCGTGGGAGCCGGCATCCTCGCATCGGGGTGCGGCCGAGACACGCTGACGGCCGACTTGCTCATCCACTCCGGAGGGGCCGGCGGGAAGGGCGGGTCCGGCGGCAAGGGTGGCAAGGGCGGGTCCAGCGGCAAGGGCGGCGTGGGCGGGGGCGGAGTTGGTGGCGGTGGGACCGGCGGCGCTGGGACCGGCGGCGGTGGGACCGGCGGTCAGCCGTACTGCGGTGACGGGCGCTGTGACCAGGTCATCGGCGAGAACGTCGCGTCGTGTCCGATCGACTGCCCCGGCGGCTTCTGCGGCGACGGTTACTGCGCACCGGGAGAGGTCGGGGTCTGTCCCGAGTGCCTCGACAACACCTGCGGCAACGGCGCGTGCGACGGCCAGTCGGACTACTTCAACTGCCCGTGGGAGTGCGGGATCTTCGAGTGCAACAACGGGCAGTGCGACATGTCCGACTACCTCGCGTGCCCCTGGGAATGCCAGCCGAGCACGTGCGGGAACCTCGTCTGCGATAACCCGTCGGACCTCTCGTTCTGCCCCTGGGAATGCGGCCAGACCACGTGCGGCAACGGCCAGTGTGACAGTGCCGACTACCAGCAGTGCCCCGGGGAGTGCGGTATCAACTCCTGCGGCAACGGGACCTGCGAGTTCACCGACTACGGCCCGTGTCCCGAGGAATGCGGTCACTTCACCTGCGGCGACGGCGATTGCGACGCCAACGACGCGATATTTTGCCCGTGGGAGTGCGTGACCCCGACCTGCAACAACGGCGTCTGCGACGAGCTCGACTATTCGACGTGCCCCTGGGAGTGCACCTGCAACAACGGCCAGTGCGATCCGTTCGACGCGACGTACTGCCCGAACGAATGCCAGAGCCCCTGCAACAACGGGCAGTGCGACGTGCCCGGCGACTTCGCCGAGTGTCCCTGGGAGTGCCCGAACTCGACCTGCGGCAATAACCGCTGCGACACGAGCGACGCGATGTGGGGCTGTCCGGCCGAATGCCAGACGTGCGGCAACGGTCAATGCGACTCGACCGATCAGAACTGCCCGGAGGAGTGCGTCCCCTACGGCTGCGGCAACGACTTCTGCGAGCCGGACTACGACCAGGAATGCCCCTGGGAGTGCCAACCCGACAGCTGCGGCAACAATCGCTGCGATGCCGGCGACTGGCAGGGCTGCCCCGTGGAGTGCGGCTACACCTGCGGCAACGCCTACTGCGACGGGAACGACTGGATCTACTGCCCCGCCGAGTGTGGCTACTTCTGCGGCAACGGAAAGTGCGATCAGTCCGACGTCTGGAACGGCTGCGCCTGGGAGTGCCCGTTCACGTGCGGCAACTACCTCTGCGAGTTCAACGAGAACCCCACCAGCTGCAGTCGGGACTGCTACTGCCAGGACTGGATCTGTTCGGCTGGCGAGGAGCGGATGTGCCCCTTCGACTGCGGGTACTGTGGTGATCGCACCTGCGGTGCCAACGAGGATCGTTTCAACTGCGAGGTCGACTGCCGGTACTGCGGCAACTACTATTGCGACAACAACGAAACGCCGAGCACGTGTTCTCGCGACTGTTACTGCTACGACGGCATCTGCTCGGCAGGTGAGCAAGGGACCTGCCCCTGGGATTGCCCGGTCTGCGGCGACCTCGTGTGCGTCGGGTCCGAGACGCCGAGCAGTTGCCCGAGCGATTGCACCTATTGCGGCAACGGCTACTGCGTCTATCCCGAGAGCATTTCGAATTGCTGGTACGACTGCTACTGCGGCAACCGGACCTGCGATTCGGGCGAAACCTCGTCGAGCTGCTCCTATGACTGCGGGCGCGGCGGGATGGGCGCGGGCGGCTCGGCTGGAAGCGCCGGCGCCGGCGGGAGCTTCTTCTCGAGCGGCGGCACCGGCGGCTGAGCCCAAAACCGTCCGGAGGCGATTCACTGAATCGCCGGAACCAGGCCGGAGGTTCATGAACGGGCAGGGTTAGGCTAAGCTCACCCTCCCCATGTCCGCCGACATCTCCGGCCACCGCGCGGTCGCGCTGCGCGTCGCCAAATGGCTGGTCGAAAAGGGCCGACCCGACGAGAGCGTGGCGCTGCTCGCGGCGTGGGCGGCAAGCGGACCGAACGATCCGGAGGGCCAGGGCCTGCTCGCCGAAGCGCTGCGCGTCGACCCCTCCGCGCGGGTAGCCCAGCTCGCGTTCGAGCGCATGGAGGGCGTCCCCGGCGACCACGCCGATCTCGACGCGACCATCGCGCGCTACGCACCCGCGGAGCTCGCCAAGCTCGAAGCGGAGATGAAGCGGCCGAGCTTTCGGCGCGCTCAGATGGGGTTCAACAACAACATCAAATTCCTGGACCAGGTCTTCCACGTCCAGACCGAGGATTCGGGCCTCGACCAGCCGCACGTCATCACGCACCTCTTTGCCGACGGGGGCCGCATCATCAAGAGCCACAAGCGCTCCTACGCCGAAGCGGTCGCCCGCTCGGACGTCGCGGAATTCGTGCGCGGCCTGATGAAGTCGCAGCACCTCGAGATGGTCCTGATGCTCCGGCAGGGGCGCTTCGCCCAGGTGATCGCCGGCAGGGAGATGGGCGGCATGGATCTTTTGACCGAGCCGCCGAAGGTCGACGACATCAAGAAGCTCGCCAAGAAGAAGGAAGGCGCGCCGCCGTCGATCGTACCGCCGCCACCCCCCGCCGCCGCGGCCCCCGCCGCCAAGGCGCCGGAGAAGCCGATCTTCACCATGCACGTTCTCCGGAGCCTCACCGGTGGTCCGGAGCGCTACGACTTGCCCGCCACGGCGTCCATCATCGGCGCCGAGGGTGAGGTGTCGCTTCCCGGCGAGCGCTTCTGCCACCCGCGCGAGGCCGTCGTCAGCGTGCGTGACGGTCAGCTCTTGCTCGAGGATCTCGACGGCGGCAACGGCGTGTTCCTCCGCATCCGGACGCCGGTCGAGCTCGAGATGGGTGACGAGTTCATCGTCGGCGACCAGCTTCTCTCGATCATGCGAAATCCCGTCGCGGATGACGGCCCCGACGCGCACCCGACGTACTTTTACTCGTCGCCGAAGTGGCCGTCGTCGTTCCGCGTCGTGCAGCTCTTCGAGGGCGGTGCGCCGGGGTGCTGTGTGGTCGCGCGCGGCAACACGCTCCAGATCGGCTCGGCGATCGGCGACCTCGTCTTTCCGGACGATCCGCTGGTCGACGAGCAGCACTGCGTGATCGAGGAGCAGGCCGGCTCGGTCGTGCTCACCGATCTCGGATCACGAACCGGCGTGTTCGTGCGCGTGCGTGGGGCGCAGGAGCTCTCGCACGGTGACGAGCTTCTGGTCGGACGAACGCGGCTGGTGGTCGACTACACCGCGGGTCGCGCCGCGTAGAGCACCAGGGCGAACGCTTCGGGGCGGTTCGCGAGCCACAAAAAGGGAACGGCCGAGACGCTTTCGCGTCCCGGCCGCTTTCCTCGCCCTTGCGGGCTAGCGAATCACTTCGCCGGCTCGGCCGGCTTCGCGTCGCCACCTTCGGCCGGCTTGGCGGCATCGCCCTCAGCCGGAGCAGCAGCGCCCTCGGCGGGAGCCGCCGCGGCATCGCCCTCGGCCGGAGCCGGAGCAGCCTCGGCAGGAGCCTCGGGGCTAGCAGCCTCGGGAGTGGCCTCGCCACCGCCGCAAGCAAACGCAAGGAGCGCAACCGGGAGAACAGCAAAAATCTTCGACATATCGTGGATTTCCTTCCTGCCGAGCGAACGGGAGGTTCACCCGGGCCGCTTTTCAGACGCCCGATCTACCCGAACCAGCTCACGCGCTGCCAACAAAACATCGGAAATCAATGAAATCAACTACTTACGGTTGCGTCGCCTGCGCGTGAGCCGAAACCGGTACTCTTCGCGTCCAACCCCTAGGCCTCTCTCCATGCCGTCGAGCTCCACCGCCCCGCGCCTCCGCCTCATCACTGGGCCGGCGCACGGGCGCCGCGCGGACTCGGCGCCGGAGAGCGACCGCGGTCCCACCGACGAGGCGCTGGTCGGCCGGGCACGCTCCGGAGACATTTCGGCCTTCGAGGTTCTCTACCGGCGCCACGCGGCGTTTGCCCTGAATCTTTCGGTGCGCATCCAGGGCAACGCGGCCGACGTGGAAGACGTCGTCCACGACGCGTTCCTCCGTGCACACCAGCGTCTCGTCGAGCTCCGGGACACGACGGCGTTCCGTTCGTGGCTCGGCAGCATCGTCGTCCGCCTCGTTCGAACCCGGCTCCGCCGGCGCCGCCTCACGTCGATGCTCGGCCTGTCGGCGCCCGACCCGGTCGACCTCGACGCCGTCGCCGCCACCGACGCCAATCCCGAGGCGCGCGCGATCCTCGCGCAGGTGTACGCGCTGCTGCAGACGCTCCCCACCGACGAGCGCATCGCGTGGACGCTCCGTCACGTGGAGCGGCATCGGCTCGCCAACGTCGCCGCGCTCACCGGCTGCTCGCTCGCCACCGCCAAGCGTCGCATCCTGCGCGCCGAGCGCTTTCTCGACGAGCATTTCGTGGCACCTTTCGAGGACGATACATGACCCGGCGCCTTGCCGAACAGTTGCGCGTGCCGCTCCGTGACCACGGAACGTCGCTCAGGATCGACGGACTCTGGCGACGGCTCGAGCGGGGACTCGGCGCTTCGGAACCCTGGAGCTCGGGCCGCTTGCTCGCCCCGGCGGCGCTCGTTCTCGTCTTCGGCAGCGGCGTGTTCGTCGGCGCGCGCTTCGTGCGACCGGATGCTGCTCCCGAGCTTCGCGCCGAGGTCCCGTTCGCGCTCGAAGCCGCACCGGGCGCCGCGCGCCCCGGCGCTCGTCAGGAAGAAGCACCGAAGGCCGAACCCTCGGCGCGTCAGGCGCGGAGGAGTCGCGCGCTCGCCGCACCGGTGGCTCCGTTCGAAGAGGTGCCGCAAGCCGCCCCGCCCCAGGTGAGCGACGCGCCCGTCGTCGCGGCCGCGCCGCCGGCTTGGGAGCGGCTCGCCGAAGCGGGAGACTTCGAGGCGGCGCGCGCCGCGCTCGACGCACAGGGTGGCTTCGAGTCGGCGATCGCCGTGAGCCCGGCCCCCGCACTGATGACACTGGTCGATATCGCGCGCGCGTCCGGCAGCAAGGAGCGCGCCGTCCTGGCGCTCCGGCGCGTGGTGGATGCGTTCCCGGACGCCCCCGAAGCTCCGGATGCAGCCTGGACGCTCGGCAACATGCTGGCCCATTCGGGTGATCAGGCTGCGGCTGCCGAGGCATTCTCCTTGTACCGCCGCTTGTCTCCGGGCGGTGATTTCGCCCAAGATGCGCTCGCCCACGAAGTGGACGCTGCCTTCGCGCGTGGGGATCTCGAGCTCTCGGCCCGGTTGGTCACTCAATATGAAAATGAGTTCCCGAACGGTCCGCGCCTCGCCGAGTTCCGCGCGGAACAGGAGCGCCGCCTGGCCAAGGCCACGGCGAAGGCGAGCGGATCCGCGGAGGCCGACGAGTCGGCCGCGCCGACCGAAGACGAGGCAGAAGCCGACCCCGTGCTGCCCGGCGACGCTAAGACCGGCAAGTAGCCACCGGCTCGCGGCGACGCTCGCTGCGGCGCTCGTCGCCGTGCTGATCGTTCTCTTTCCGCTTTCCGCGGTCGCGCGCCCGGCTGCGATCGAGCTCGAGCCGCGAGTGGAAGCGGTGGTCGACGCGCGCGCGGTCCGCCGCCTGATCCAGCTCGAGCTTTCGGAGGTGCAGGTGCCGCCTCCGGTCGGCGAGAGCGAGGCTGCCCTCTTCGTGCGCGTGCTTTCGGCCGGTGAAGGCCAGCTCAGGGTCGAGCTCTGGGAGCGGGGGGACCAGCACGGAGTCCGATTCGTGTCGGCATCCCGTGGCTCACCGTCCGTGATCGCGCGGCGCGTGGCGCTCGTCGCGGCGGAGCTCGCCCGCGGTCTGATGAACAAGCGGCGTCTCGAAGCCGAGCGGGCCGAGCGCGCCGCCCGCCGAGCCGCGCGCGAGGAACGCCTGCGCCGGACGCGCACCCTCGACGGTCCGCAGGCGGTGCGTCCCGGCATCGAAGGGACGCTGATCGAGCACCTCTGGCTCGCCGGACCAGCGCTCGACGCGCAGGTTCACGCCTTCGGCCGGCTGCGCATCGATGCCGGCGCCGGTTGGTCCTTCGGGCTCCTCACGCCCGGTCGGACGACGGTGGAGGCGCTCACCCTGCGTGCGGGCCCTTCGCGTCGCTTCGTGCTCGGTCGGAGTGCCGATCTCGACGTTGGGCTCCGTGCCGAGGCCGCGCTGCTTTCGTTTCAGAGCGTGAAGAGCGTCGATGGCCTTGCCGGCGAGCGCACGAGCTACTGGGCGCGGGCGATGCTCGCCGTGCGCTTCGAGCAACGGCTGTCGCGAGAGCTCAGGCTCGACGTCGGGTTGCTCGGTGGCTACACGCTCAGGCGCGTGCCGCTCGTGCTCGCGGATGGGCGTGCTCTCCGGCTCGGTGGGGGCGTGTTCGGAGCGGAGCTAGGGATCGTGATGACGCCGCCGCCGGCGCGCGCGCCACGCTAGGCGAGGAGCTCGGAAAAGATCCCCCGCGGTAGCGACGGCTCGCCGAAGTCGTCCGTGGGGGCTCCTCCGTCCTTGGTCACCCCTGCCGCCGTCAGCAAGGTGTTCAGCATCTTGTTGACGCCCGAGACCGACGCGTCTCCCCCCTTCCCATCCTGACTGCCGCCCGGCATGTCGCCGGTTCCGACCTCGATGAACTGCCCCTTCTTGAAGAAGCCGTTGGCCGTTCCGGCCAGGATCCAGGGCACGTTGCTGAAGGAGTGGGCTCCCGTTGCGCACTGGTTGGTCCAGATGGCGACGCCCTGATCGAGCAGCGGTCCGGTCGGCGTCGTGTACGAGCTGAGCAGGTCGAGCAGGTACTTGTAGTGGTTGGCAAACAAGCGATCGCACGCGTGGTGCAGATCGATGGCGTTGTTCACCACGCGGTGCGTGGCGTCGTGGAATTTGAAGGACTGGCCGTTGATCGTGAACACGTGATCGTCGATGCGGTCGCCGATCTTCAGCACGGCCGCGCGGGTGTAGTCCGCGGCCGCCGAGAACGCCATCAGCTGCATGTTCAGCCTGATCCGTTGCTCGTACGACGATTGATCGTAGGGCCTCGGGTCGATCTGCCCCATCAGCTCGACGTCCTCCTCGGGCACGCGCAACGTGGTGGTGGGGATCGCCGCTTCGATGTCACG
>Ga0315910_10005470_pt1 | contig 10395 bp, 10 predicted proteins | sample EdamamesoilMG_FD_204470 | JGI IMG/M metagenome (GOLD analysis project Ga0315910, IMG submission 204470) | Garden soil microbial communities collected in Santa Monica, California, United States - Edamame soil | ecosystem: Environmental > Terrestrial > Soil > Garden | place: USA: California... | reverse complement strand
CGAGGAATCGCGCCTCGGCATCCCGTTGTTGTTTGCCATGGACGTGGTGCACGGCTATCGCACGATTTTCCCGGTGCCGCTGGCGATAGCCGCCACCTGGGCGCCCGAGGCCGGGGAGCGCGCCGCGCGCGTGGCCGCCGACGAGGCCACCGCCGCCGGCCTGCACTGGACCTTCGCGCCCATGGTCGACATCGCGCGCGATCCGCGCTGGGGCCGCATCGTCGAAGGCGCCGGAGAAGATCCGTATCTCGGCGCGCGCATGGCGGTCTCGCAGGTGGCCGGCTTCCAGGGCGGCAACACCCTGCGGCCGGGCTCGCTGGTGGCCACCGCCAAGCATTTCGGCGCCTACGGCGCGGCGATCGGCGGTCGCGACTACAACACCGCCGACCTCTCCGAGCGCACGCTGCAGGAGGTCTATCTACCGCCGTTCTACGCCGCGGCGCGCGCCGGCTCGGCGTCGTTCATGGTGGCGTTCAACGACATCGCCGGTGTGCCGACCACGTCCAACCGCGAACTGCTGCGCGGCACGCTGCGCGAGCGCTGGGGCTGGCAGGGCCTGATGGTGTCGGACTGGGGCTCGATCGGCGAGCTGCTGAATCACGGCGTGGCCGCGGATCGCGCCGCCGCCGGTGTGCTGGCGCTGGACGCCAGCGTCGACATGGACATGGTCGGCGGCGTGTACGCCGAAGACCTGAAGGAAGCCATCGCGAAGGATCCCGCGCGCCTGAAACTGCTCGACGAGGCGGTGCTGCGCATCCTGCGCGTCAAGGAGCAGCTCGGGTTGTTCGACAAGCCGATGCAGTACCACGACACCGAGCGCGAGGCGCGCGAGCTGCTGGCGCCCGAACACCGCGAGGCGGCGCGCGCCATCGCACGCCAGTCCATCGTGCTGCTGAAGAACGAAGGAAAACTGCTGCCGCTCGACGCCGCGAAGCTGCGCAGCATCGCGGTGATCGGCGCGCTGACCACCGACGGCATGTCGTCGCTGGGTTCGTGGCGCGCGCAGGGCAAGCCCGAAGACGTGGTCACGGTGCTCAAGGGCATCACCGCCGCGGCCCCCAGCCTCAAGATCACCTCGGCGCCGGGCGCCGATCCGCGCAACCTGGACCTGTCGGGCATTCCCGCCGCGATCAAACTGGTCAAGGCCGCGGATCTCACCATTCTCATGATCGGCGAGGACTACGACATGTCGGGCGAAGCGCGCAGCCGCTCCTCGCTCGATCTGCCGCCCAGCCAGGCCGAGCTCGCGCGCCAGGTGCTCGCCACCGGCAAACCCGTGGTGGTACTGCTGGCCAACGGACGCCCGCTCGCCATCCCGGAGCTCGCCGACAAGGCGCCGGCGATTCTCGAGACCTGGATGCTGGGCATCGAAGCCGGCAATGCCGTCGCGGACGTTCTCTTCGGCAAGTATTCGCCCGCCGGTCGTCTGCCCGCAGCGTTCCCGCGCACCAGCGCCGCGGTGCCGTTCAACTACTCGGGCAATCCCACCGGCAGACCCGCGGATCCCGATCTCACCAAGGACACCGTGCGTTATCACGACCTGCCGATCACGCCGCTCTACGCGTTCGGCCATGGGCTGTCGTACAGCGAGTTCCGCTACGACGATCTGTCGCAGAGTGTCACCTCCGTGGAGCCCGGCGAGCGCATCGACATTTCCATCAGCGTCGAAAACACCGGCGGCGTGCCCGCCGATGAAGTGGTGCAACTGTACGTCCGCGACCCGGTTGCGTCGATCTCGCGCCCGGTGCTCGAGCTGCGCGGTTTCAAGCGTATCGAGCTCGGCGCCGGGCAGCGCAAGCGCGTGACCTTCAGCCTGACGCCCGAGCAGTTCGCCTTCTGGAGTCCGCGCGGCCAGTGGCTGGTCGAAGCGGGTCGCATCGATTTCTGGATCGGCGCATCGTCGGCCGACTTGCGCGCCAGCGGTTCGTTCGAGATTTCGAAAACACATACGGGCACGGCGCCGGCGGCCGCATTGCCCACGCGGGTCATCGTCAGCAATTAACGAGGGGGTTCCATGAAGAAGATGTCAGGCACCAGTGTGCTGGTGTTGCTGGCCGCGCTGGGTGCGACGGCCTGCGGCGTCGCGCCGGAGGCCGAGGCCGAAACCCAGCGGGTGAAGTTCCAGCCCATCAAGATCGAGAATGCGCGCATCGATCGCTGGGATCCGGCGATGGACGCCATCGTGCCGCAGGACTGGAAGGTCGAGAAACTCGCCGACGGTTTCGGCTGGGCCGAGGGTCCGATATGGATCAGGCAGGGCGGCTACCTGCTGTTCACCGATGTCCCCGGCAACAAGATGTGGAAGTGGTCGGAGAAGAACGGGCTGGAGAAATTCCTGGATCCGTCCGGCGCACCGAGTTTCGACCCGGAGATCTGGCGCGAGGCCGGCGCCAACGGGCTCGCGGTATTCGACGCGAACAGCATCCTGCTCGCCGACACCGGCAACCGCGGCATCCAGCGCCTGGACCTGAAGACCAAGAAGAAGACGCCGGTGGCCATGGCCTTCGAGGGCAAGAAATTCTCGAGCCCCAACGACGTCGTGAAGATGAAGAACGGCGTGATCTTCTTCACCGACCCGCCGTACGGCTTCAAGAAATTCGACGCGGCCCCGGAGAAGGAAATTCCGTTCAACGGCGTGTACCGCGCCGGCAAGGACGGCAAGGTCACGGTCATCGAAAAGGAACTCACGCGGCCCAACGGCGTGGCGCTGTCGCCCGATGAGGGCGTGCTGTACGTGGCGCAGTCCGAGGGCAACAAGGCCATCGTGAATGCCTACACGCTCGACAAGGATGGCAACGTCACGGGCAAGAAGCTGTTCGCCGACTTCACCGATCTCGCCAAGCCCGACGCGCCCGGCGCACCGGATGGACTCACCGTAGCGGAAGACGGCACGGTGTTCGTCACAGGTCCTGGGGGTGTGCTGGTGGTGTCGAAGGACGGCAAGCGGCTCGGCCGCATCTGGGACGGCAAACAGACCGCCAACTGCAAGTTCGGCGACGACGGCCGGACGCTGTACATGACCTCGCACGACATGCTGGCGCGCATCCGGCTGAACATCAAAGGCGCCGGATTCTAGACGGCAACGCTCCGGGGGGACGCGGGATGGAAATCTGGTACGTATTCGCTTCGATCGTGCTGCTGGTGCTGCTGATCAGCTGGGGCAAGCTGCAGCCGTTCCTGGCCTTCCTCGTGTCCTCGTCGGTGGCGGCGGCGCTGCTCGGGCTGCCGGTGGACAAGATCCCCGGCGTGCTCGAGAGAGGCATCGGCAACCTGCTCGCCGGGCTGCTGGCCATCGTGTGCATCGGTGCCATGTTCGGCAAGCTGGTCGCCAACAGCGGCGCGGCGCAGAAGATCGCCATGGTGCTGATGCGCGCCTTCGGCGAGAAGAACGCCACCTGGGCACTGATGTTCACCGGCTTCCTGGTCGGCATCCCGCTGTTCTACAACGTGGGCTTCGTGCTGCTGGTGCCGCTGGTGTTCTCGGTGGTGCAGCAGACGAAAGTGCCGCCTATCTACCTCGGCATCCCGATGTTCGCTTCGCTGTCGGTGACGCACGGCTTCCTGCCGCCGCACCCGGCGCCCACCGCCATGCTGCCGCTGTTCGGCGCCGACATGGCGACCACGCTGTTCTACGGCTTCATCGTGGCGCTGCCGGCGATGATCTTCGCCGGTCCGCTGTACGCGCGCCTGTTCCGCAACGTGAAGTCCAATCCGCTGACGCTGTTCGTGGCGCCGATGCGCCCGGAAAGCGAGCTGCCGAGCGCCTTCAACTGCTTCGTGACCGCGCTGCTGCCCGTGGCGCTGATCGCCATGTCGCTGCTCGACACGCTGTTCCACGCGATCCCGGAAGCGGCGCTGCCGGCGTTCCGGTTCTTCACCAGTCCGCTCATCGTCATGTTGCTGTCGCTGGCCGTCGCGACCTGGACGCTGGGCCTGGCGCGCGGCGCGAAGATCCAGCAGCTCATGGACGACTACGGCAGCTCCGTGAAGGACATCGCGGTCATCCTGCTGATCATCGCCGGTGCGGGGACGCTGAAAGAAGTGTTCGTCGCCACCGGCGTGGACAAGAACATCTCCGAACTGCTGACCGGGATCTCGATCGATCCGCTGATCCTCGGCTGGCTGATCGCGGGCATCATCCGCGTGTCGCTGGGCTCGGCCACGGTGGCAGGCATGACGGCCGCGGGCCTCATGGCGCCCGTCGTCGCGAGCACCGGTGCGGACCCGAACCTCATGGTGCTGGCCATCGGCGCCGGTAGTTTGATGTTCTCGCACGTCAACGATTCGGGCTTCTGGATGGCGAAGGAATATTTCAACCTGTCCATCAAGGACACCATCAAGAGCTGGACGCTCATGGAAGGCATCGTCGGCGTGGTCGGCATCATCGGCGTGCTGATCCTCGAAGCCGTCCTGTACTGAGCGCCGCGCGAACTGCGTCACAAATCGCCGGATCGGCCGGCGCACCTGCGACACGCACCTACGCGCCTCCCCGCCGCGGGCCGATTGTTGCGACGCTCCGCAACGACATTTGGCCGCATTCCGGACAGCCTGCGCGGATGCTGGGGATCCGGAAACCTCGCGGAAAAATGCATCCGCTGCGCGACGCGCTGCTGGCGGGCATCTGCACGTTCCTGGTTTCCGCGGTCGGCCTCGCCATCCTGTACCTGCGGGCGCGCGACGCGCAGCTCGAAGCGGTCCGCATCGAGCTGCTGCAACTGGCGCGCGCCACGGCGGCGCAGATCGACGGCGATCTCCTGAAGACCCTGGTGTCTACTGAGCAGCAGGGAAGCCCGGAACACCTGAAGCTGCTCGAGCCGCTGGCGCGCATGCATCGTGCGACGAACGACATCTACTACGTCTACACGGGCGTGTGGCGCGACGGCCGCATCTACTGGGTGCTCGACGGCGCGAACCTGTATCGCGTGCCCGGCAACGATCTCGCGCCCGCTCCGATCATGTCGCTGTACGAGCTGCGCGATGCCGCGTACGAAGCCGCCTACCGCGACGGCAGGGAGTATGCGGATCCCGGGCCGCGTCCCGACGCCGATGGGCACAGCTACCTGAGCGCCGCCGCACCCATCCGCGACAGCAGTGGGCAACTGGTCGGCATGTTCGGTCTCGACATGGTGCTCGACAAGCTCGAGGGCCGGATCGCGTCCATCCGCAAAGTGCTGTATGTGGCGCTCGCCGTGGTCACGCTGCTGTCGATCGGCGCCGGCGCCGTCGCGCACCGGCTGCGCCTGTTCACGGCGGCGGTCATCGCCAGGGTGCGCCGGGCGCGTGCCCAGGCGGAGCGCAACGCGGCGGCCGCCGAGGCGGCGAATCGCGCGAAGACCAGCTTCCTCGCCATGATGAGCCACGAGATCCGTACGCCAATGAACGGCATGCTGGGTGTCGCCGACCTGCTGCGCGCCCGAACCAGCGATCCAGAGCAGAAGAAGCTGCTCGATATCCTCGCCGGCAGCGGCGAGTCGCTGCTGCGGATCATCAACGACATCCTCGACTTCTCGAAGATCGAGGCCGAGAAACTCGAGCTGCGGCCGGGCACGTTCGAGCTCGGCAACCTGCTCACCGAGATCTCCGCGCTGCTTACCACCATGGCACGCGGCAAGGACATCCGCTTCGTCCTCGATGCGGAACCGGCGTTGCCCCGGGTCGTGCGCGGCGATCGCCAGCGCCTGGCGCAGGTGCTGCTCAATCTCGGCAACAATGCCGTCAAGTTCACCGACCTCGGCGAAGTGCGGCTCGATGTGCGGCGCGCCCGGGACGCGCAGGGCGCGTGCCGCATCGAATTCTGCGTGCACGATACCGGCATCGGCATCGGTCCCGAATACATGCAGCGCCTGTTCACACCGTTCGGCCAGGTGGCCGACGAGCGTGCGCCACGCGGCGGCGGCACGGGCCTGGGCCTGGTGATTTCGCAGAAGCTCGTCAAACTCATGGGCGGCGAAATCACGGTCTCGAGCGAGCCCGACAAGGGTTCGACTTTCCGCTTCGCACTCGACCTGCCGATCGCGCAGCTGGAGGCCGCGAGCAGCGCGGCGGCGCCGCTCACGCGCGGCGAGTCGCTGTCGATCCTGGTGGCCGAAGACAACTCCGTGAACCAGACCATCATCGAAGCCATGCTCAAGCAGCTCGGGCACGTGGTCACCGTGGTCGCGAACGGGCGCGAAGCATTGGAAGCGCTGGCCGGCAATCACTTCGACCTGGTGCTCATGGACTGCAACATGCCCGAGATCGATGGTCTCGAAGCCACGCGCCGCCTGCGTGCGGGCGCCGCCGGAAATCGCGCGACCGCCATCACCGTCATCGCGCTCACGGCGAATGCGATGGATGGCGATCGCGAGGCCTGCCTTGGCGCGGGCATGAATGACTTCCTGTCGAAGCCGGTGTCGATACTCGCCCTGCGCCAGGCCATCGACCGCGCGCGGCCGCAGGCCGCACCGGCATTGCGCGCGGCGAGTTGATTTTTTACTTATGTGGCGCGCGCGGCTGCAGATTTCGCGCGCCGCGCGAATTTGACATCTCATTATGTGCGACCGCGTCCGGTCGTCGCGCGGACCGGCAGGTAAGGTCCGTTCCGCGAGGGGCACATTGCTCCAGGAGACCCCGATGAAGAGCCATTGGCTGGCGGCGCTCGCGCTGCTGGCGTGGGGGGCGCTAAGCCCCGAGACCGCAACCGCCGAGATCTTCAAGTGCCGCGATGCCAGCGGCGCCGTCATCTTTTCCGACCTGCCCTGCGGCAACGATGCCCAGGACGAGGGTCCTGCGCCCATCGACTCCACGCCGAAATCGCTGGGCGTCGATTGCTTCTTCCGCAAGAACCAGGCGGCCTGCGGCAAGCTCCAGATCGTCTCCGACGGAAAACCCGAGGTGCTCGCGAAGGCTCAGCAGGATGCCAGGTACGCCACCGACCGCGAGTCGTGCCTCGCCGGCGACGAGCAGGCCTGCAAGCGCTCGATCTGCAGCAAGGCCTTCTCCGATCAGAAGACCGCCGCGGACATCCTCGCCTGCTCGCGCGAGCAGCGGCTGCCGAACGGCGGCAACTGGGCCATGGTCCTGCCGTGGCAGGAAGCGGTGAACGGCATGCGCAAGGGACAGGCGATGTGCCTGAACAATTTTGCGATGGTCGAGATCCGCGACAATCCGAATGCCGCCGCGCTGAGCAAGCACCAGCCGCGTTACGCGGTCGCCAACCAGCCCGCTGCCACGCTCGAAGAAGGCGCGAGCCGCGCCTGCAGCCGTTAGCCGCCGCGTCCGCCGGCCGCTATTTCAATGCGGCTTCGATCGCGGAGGTCTCGCCGGCCGAGAACGACAGGTTGTTGAGCGCGGCCACGGCCTCTTCGACGTGCGCCACCTTGCTCGCGCCGATGAGCGAAGACGTCACCACCTTGTCGCGCAGCGTCCAGGCCACGGCCATCTGCGCCAGCGACTGACGGCGCGCCTTCGCGATCTCGTTCAGCTTCCTCACCTTCTCGACCTTGTCGTGCGTGATCGAGTCGGGGTCCAGCGAGGTGTGCCTGGCGGCGCGCGAGTCCTCGGGAATGCCGCTGAGATACTTGCTGGTGAGCAATCCCTGCGCCAGCGGCGAGAACACGATGCAGCCGATGCGCTCCTTCTTCAGCGTGTCGGTGAGGCCGTTCTCGATCCAGCGGTCGAACATGTTGTACTTCGGCTGGTGGATCAGGCAGGGCGTGCCGAGGTCGCGCAGGATCTTCGCGGCGCGCGCGGTCTGTTCCGGGTTGTAGCTCGAGATGCCGGCGTACAGCGCACGGCCGGAACGCACGATGAAGTCCAGCGCGCCCATGGTCTCTTCCAGCGGCGTGTCCGGATCGAAGCGGTGGCTGTAGAAGATGTCGACGTACTCGAGGCCCATGCGCTGCAGCGACTGGTCGCAGCTCGCGACCAGGTACTTGCGCGAGCCCCACTCGCCGTACGGACCGGGCCACATGAGATACCCCGCCTTCGAGGAGATGATCATCTCGTCGCGGAACGGGTGGAAATCCTTGCGCATCAGCGCGCCGAAGTTCTCCTCGGCCGACCCGGGCGACGGGCCGTAGTTGTTGGCCAGGTCGAAGTGCGTGATGCCGAGGTCGAATGCGCGGCGCGCGATGGTGCGGCCGTTCTGGAAGACATCGACGTCGCCGAAGTTGTGCCACAGGCCGAGCGAAATGGCCGGCAGGCGCACGCCGCTCGCGCCGACGCGGTTGTAGAGCATCGACTTGTATCGTGATTCGGCGGGAAGGTAGTCCATGGCGGTTCGGGTTGCTTGTCGCGGGCGCGTACCTTCGCGAACCGCGCCGACAAAATCAAGGCGACTCGCGGCGCCGGGAATTCCGTGGCCGCAGCGGCGGCGGCGTCAGCGGGCGATGAGCCAGGCCCCGATGGCCAACAGGACAACGCCGGACAATCGCACCCAGGTGACCGGATTCTCCGGCAGCCCGAGCCAGCCGAAATGGTCCACCACCAGTGCCATGGCGAGTTGCCCCGCCAGCGCCAGCGCCAGCAGGCTGGCGGCGCCGAGCTCGGCCGCGACGATGGTGGAAATGGCAACGTAAAAGGCGCCGAACAGTCCGCCGAACCAGGCCCACAGCGGCACCGCGGCAAGGGTGTCGCGCGACGGCAGGCCGCTTCGCGTCCCCATCACCAGCACGGCCAGCGCCGCCGTGCCAACGAGGAAACTCACCAGCGCGGCGCTGTACGCGCTGCCCAGCACGCGGCGCAGCTCGGCGTTCATGCCCACCTGCAAGGTCAGGCCGAAGCCGGCGGCGAGACCCAGGAAATACGCGAGTCCACGCATGCTCTAACTACCTCGCGCGCGGCGCAGCAGCCGCAGAGCCGCGGGAAACCGCGCCAGGAACAGCACCAGCCGCCAGAACAGCCGCTTGCCCAGGCTAGCGCGCCGCTGCGGCACGACGGCGAACACCTGCTCGCGCACGTCGCGGTGGCGCGCATCTCCGCTGGCGGCGTCGACCGGGAGCCTGTTCATGGTCCGAGCATAACTCTTCAGATCGCGGCGGTTTCCATTTCCCAGGTGGTCAGCGGCGCCCCGCGGCGCACCCAGAACCCGGTGCCGCTCGGCCGGAACCAGCGCCGCAGCCGGGCGCCGTACCAGGACACGTCGCGCAGGTGCACGTCGCGGTCGGTGCGGGTGCGGTCGCAGTTCTTCGCCCAGTCGCGCGCGGTGAGCGCCGAGAGATACAACACGCCGCGGGTCAGCCGCCCGAGATTCACGATGGCGCGCGCCGCGGTCCGGTCGTCGAGGTACTGCAGTACGTCGTAACAGACCACGAGGTCGAAGGGATCCGCGCTCCAGTCGGCCAGCGAGCCGTGGACCCAGCCGAAGCGTTCGCACAGGTATTCGCTGTATTCGAGGCCGGTGTACTGCGCGCGCGGGAATGCCCGCCTGAGCGGCGCGCGCAACAGCCCGATGCCGCAGCCCGCGTCCAGCATGCGCCGCACCGGCAGGCCGATGTGCCGCGAATAGGCCGCGATCAGCTGCGCGCGGGCGCGCATCTCGGCGCGCGACACCACGGCGGTGCGGGGATCGAAATAGAAACGCCGGTAGTAATCGCGGTCGAATCGCGAGCTCATGCCGTCTTGTTCTGGATTTCGCGGCGCACGCTCCGCCGCACCAGGAAGCCGCCGCAGAACCCCACGAGCCCGATGACTGCGGCGATGCAGGCGCCTAACCACCGGTCGGTGAACAGCGCGACCTGCGCCTCGGTGGGTTTCGCGACCTTGTACAGCACCGGCACCTGCGTGCCGACCTCGAAGCGCCGGCTGGTCGCCGCCAGCTGTCCGCTGACGGTGACGATCTCGCCGGTGGCCGTGCGGAACCGCACGCGCGGCCGGTAGCGCGTCTCCTCGCCGTCGCGCGTCTCGAAGAAACTAACCACCTCGCCGGTGGCGCGCGCGGCGTCGCGGGCGAAATCCACCGACTGCCAGGCCAGCCAGATTCCTAACAACAGGCAGCCGGCCCCGAGGGCGAGCAGCAGGCGGGCGGCGAGATCGAGAATGCTGAACGCGAGTCGCACGTTTCAGGTTGCGGGGCGGCGGCGGTGAAAGTAGGCTGCCCAGTCTATTCGATGTGGGGAGCACGATGAGCGAGCCGGAGAAGAAAGGGTCACCATGGCCGTGGTTCCTGGTGCCCGTGGGAGCTGCGAGCCTGTTCTTCGTGCTGCGCGAATGCCGCCAGAGCCTGCCGCCGGCTGCCGTCCACGGTGCCGCGCCCGCGGTCACCGCGCCCGCGGCGCCGGAAACACCGGCGCCGGCGGACCCAGGGTCCGCCGGGCCGGACGAGACACCGGCTCCCGCGCCGGCGCCTCAATAGCTGCCGCCACCATCAACGATTCGTCAGCTTGAACTTCACGCGCAGCCGGTACCACTGCGTGA
>Ga0315910_10005468_pt1 | contig 10396 bp, 7 predicted proteins | sample EdamamesoilMG_FD_204470 | JGI IMG/M metagenome (GOLD analysis project Ga0315910, IMG submission 204470) | Garden soil microbial communities collected in Santa Monica, California, United States - Edamame soil | ecosystem: Environmental > Terrestrial > Soil > Garden | place: USA: California... | reverse complement strand
ATCGCTCGGCGTACCAGTCGCTCTCGAGCAGGGCTTCTCGCGTGAAGAGCGCTCGCACGTCGGGGTGGTGCGCGTCCTTACCCTCGAAATGCCCGTGCGCCATGATGTGGAGCAACGCCTTGATGGGCGGGCAGGCGTCCTCGACGCTGCCGTCCTTGAAGTACGCCTCCGCGACGCGGCGCTGCGCGTCCACGATGTTGTCGACGCCGTCGGCGAACACCGCCTGATCCTGGACTTCGGGCCTGAGGATCTCCTCGCTGAAGACGCTGCCCGGGTTGTCGAACACGCGCCCGAAGAACGTGTGTACGAACTTCGCGGTGATGCGGTAGCCCAGGCGGCTCGCGAGGATCTTCCGCCCCGCGTGGTCGAAATCGGCGACCGCTTCGAGGTGGCCCTCGGCGATGAGCCGCGCCGGATCGCGCTCCTGGGGGAAGAGCCGGCACCAGAGCTCCGGCACGAGCAGGCTGATGTCGTGATCAAAGCGGTAGTGCGGTCCGATCCAGCCGGCGGCGGAGCTGAACCCCCCGTAGCCGGTGAGCACCAGCGAGACGAGCGCGTTGTTGAGATCGGCCGTCGCGCAGATGGCGTTGAACGGACCCTTCGTGAGCGCTCCCTCGGTGCCGGCGCCGGTCGTGCTCGGCGATTTGCCGGTGACCGAGCAGATGTAGTCCATGAAGAGCTCGGGCAGCTCCTGGTAGTGGATCGGCCCGTACACGCAGAGCGGCTTGATCGCACCGTCCGGCGGGTTGTTGCGCCGTCCGGAGAGCACGCTGATCACCGGGAACACGACCGCATCCTCGGCCGGGATCTTGCGGCTCAGGCGCGCGCCCATGTCCGCCACGTACCGATTGATCGGGATGGCGGCATCCGGTCGCGTCTGGAGGTAGCGCGGGTTCTTGCTCGGTTTGCCGCCGACCAGGCGCGGGCGAGCCGAACAGATCGAGTGACCGGGACCGCGGGCGGCGTTACCCGAAAGGTGCGTGCGCATCGGCTCGGTGAAGGCGTCGAACAGCGCCGCGTCCTCCACCATGTTCGTCACGTCGCCGTGCGACAGCGGCTGGAAGTTCGACGAGAACAGGCCCGGCGACGACATGTCGATCTCGGTCTGCTTGTCGAAGCCCGGGTGGATCGCGTCGTCGGGGCGCTGGAACAGCCGCCACTCGCAGTTCTGGGCGAGCTTCAGGCTCGGGTGTCCGTCGTACTCCTTCGGCAAGCCGGAGAGCTGGCTCCGCGGCACGACCGTCGACGCGCTGATGTCGTCCTCCATCTGCACCTTGGCGGCCGCCACGAAGTCCTGACGGAGCTTGTACGTGCGCCAGGCGCCGCTCTCTTCGAGACCGATGCGGAGATAGCTGCCGACGAGCTTGCGGCCGTCGTACTTGAGCTCGTGACCCGGCGCGCCGTTGATGATGTCGACGCTGAAGTGGCGCTGCCAATCGTCGCCCCAATCCTTTTGATAGAAGCGCTTGATGACGAACACGAGCGCGCGCACGTGCTTCGGGATCCCCTCGAGCCACGCGTTGTGCTCCGGCGTGTAGTCCGGGCTCGGCGTGAGGAGCTTGATCACGGAGCCGAGCGAGCGCTCGTTGGACAGGATCGGACGGCTGTTCCGCGACTGTGACGGGTGCGCGGACCGGTGAAGGTCCTTCTTGAAGATGGTGTCGACGAGGGCGAGGTCCTCTTCCAGGTTCTGCACCAGGATCGGGCCGTAGAGCACGGCGTCGCTCAGGCTCTTCGAAATCTCCGATTTGCCGCCGCCCGAGACGGTGCACGGCTTGTGGCAGAAGGTGCCCTCCGGCATCGTGCCCACCAGGCGGTAGCTCGGTGCCGCGGGGTGCTTCTCCATCGCGATCTTGTAGCCGTTCGGCAGCATGTAGACGTGACCGGGCAGGATCTTGAGGCTCGCTTCCGCGTCACCGCGCAGCCACTTCACTTCCTGCTTCTTCACGTCGAAGTCCGCGTCCTCCGGCACGTAGTGGATCACGGGGTAGAGCTTGTCGGTCGCGTAGCCCGACGGATGCACGTCGACTCGATCACCGAGTAGCTCGAGCGCGTCCGTGAAACGGTGCTCGGTCGCGATCTGGCGCCCGTCCGGAGCGTAGCGATCGCCGTGGCTGACCGCCGAAAACGCGAGCGCGCCGCCGGCGTGCTCTTCCTCGGCAAGGCCATAGAGGTTCGCGCTCAGGCTGATCTGCGTCTTGACCTCTTTCTTGCAGTAGCCAAAGTAGTTGTCGGCGAGGATCGTCACCATCACGCCGCGCATGCTGCGAGCGGTGATCTTGAACGGGCTTCCTCCGTTGTAGAGCTCGTCCTCGTTCGACCAACACATGCCGTTGGCCTTCTGCTCGGCCGTCGCGGCGCTCACGTGCGGCAGACCGACATCCTTCTTCTTCAGCCGCGTCAGGTGCGGCGCGAGGATCACGCAGCCGGTGTGACCGGTCCAACGTTCGACATCGAGGCCCGCGTCGTTCTCGGGCAGGTACGGGTCGCCCCAGTTGCCGAAGATGGACTCGACGAAGTCGAGGTTCGACACCAGGCCGCCCGGCGCAAAGAACCGCACCTCGAGCCGCTTCTCGCTGGACACGCCCGGCACCGCCGGACAGACGAGCGGACGGAGCAAGAGCGACACCATCGCCTCGACCGGCTCGTCCCAGGCCGCGGTGAACGGCAGGCGCAAGAGGTGGCTCGGCGGACGGAGCGCCTCGCGCAGCATCCGCGCGTACGCCAGGAGCGGCACGCCCACCTTGTCGCCGGGCACCGGAAATCCGGCTTCGGCCACGTGAAAGACGCCCTGTGTCGTCCGCCGATCGTTCAGCGGATTGTGGAGCACGCCATTGTCGAGCCGGTAGCTCGTGACGACCTCGTTGTGCCATTGGTCGGCGTCGATCGGCAGCGAGAGCTCGCGCGCGAGGCCGTAACGGTCGAGGATGAACGTCTCGGACGGGATGCGGACCGCGGGCTCACCCTCGAGGCCGGAGAAGAGGTCGTCCAGGAAGTCCTTGATGCGGCGGTCGGCCGGGCAGAGGTGATCGCTCAAGAGGCGGCTCTGCTCTCGATAGCGAGCGAAGAGATCACGCCCGAGGTCGAGGACCTCCTCGTCGCCCACCTGCTCCGGCACCTGAAAGCCCATCGCCGCGAGCTTGAGGACGATGGAGCGAATCATCGTTCGCCGATCGGGAACGACGACCTTGCCGTCAGCCCTGAGACCTACTTGCCGCTCGAGATCCATGGCGCCTCCTGATCCGGTCCGAGGACCGGACGACCTTTCTAACAGTATCGAGCGGTCGCGACCACCCGACTCCGCATAGAAATAGCCAGATTCAGAGTCAGCGGGGTTTCCGCGAGGCGACGCGCGGGTGAAACGAGGAGCGGTGGGAACCGGTCCCAGCCTGACCTCGTTGCGGAGCACTCTGCAACGAGGTCAAGGATTTTGCACAACTCGCACACGCGCTTACGCCGATTTTTCCTGGGTCGTCATGGACCCAGCGATGAGACAGCTGGGAAAGACGATACGAAGCGCGCCGTCGCCGATCGGTGGCTCGGTGCTCGGCGGAGCACTCCTGTTCGGCGCTCTGGTCCTCGCCTGCGAGGCGCCGGCCGAGATCAGCAAATCACCGGTGAGCACCTCGGCCGAGCCGCTCGACGGGCTCGACCTCGCCGAGCTCGCGCGATTTCAGGAGGGTGCCGGCGAGTTCAGCGAGGTGGAGTCAGCCGCGGAAGGGCTCGGGCCGTTCTTCAACGCGAGCTCGTGCGGTCACTGCCATTTCGAAGGCGGCCTCGGCGGCGGCGGGGTGATGCGCGTCACGCGTGTCATGTGCCGAGGCGACGCCGACGATCTCACTGCGCCGCTCTCGGGCGCGATCCTCCACGTCTTCTCGACGCGGCCGGACGTGGCGGCGCCGGGTATCCCGGAAGGGTGCGAAGCCGTCTTGGCCGAACGCCGCACCACCAACGTGCTCGGCGCAGGGCTGATTGAGGCGATCGACGACGCCGAGATCCTGGCCGAAGAGGTCGCTCAGCAGAGCACCGTCGCCGGTCGCGCCGCGATCGTCACCGACATCGCTTCCGGTCGCGAGCGCGTCGGTCGATTCGGCTGGAAATCCCAGCACGCCACGCTCGACGCGTTCGCCGGCGATGCGTACCGGAACGAGCTCGGTATCACCAACGAGCTTTTCGCCGACGAGATCGCCCTCCCTGCCGGTCTCCTCGACGCGCTGGATCCGACCCCGGACCCCGAGGCTCCGGTCGGCGCGGTCGCGGCACTCGCCGACTTCATGCGCTTCTCGGCGCCGCCTTCCGCGGGCGCCGAGCTCGAGGCCGGCCTCGACCACTTCCGCACCATCGGCTGCGCCTCGTGCCATCGCGAGTCGTACCCGACGCCGGCCGGGAGCTCCGCCGTTTCGGGACGCGAGGTGCGCCTCTTCTCCGATCTGTTGCTGCACGACATCGGAACGAGCGACGGACTTCCCCAGGAAGCGGCCCTCGCCTGGGAGCTCCGAACGCCGCCACTCTGGGGTCTCGGCCGGAGCTCGCTGTTCCTCCACGACGGCAGCGCCGGCTCGATCGACGCCGCGGTGATGGCCCACACCGGCCAGGCCGAAAACGCCCGCGACGCTTACCAGGCGCTCGCGGAAGAGGAGCGGCTGGAGCTCCTCGCTTTCCTCGAGGCCCTCTGACCTCGCGCATTCGTCTCGACCACGAAGGATGACGACCATGCCTCGATTTGCCACGAAACTTCTCGCCGCTCTGTTCCTCGCCACGGCCACCAACGCCGAGGCGCAGGAACTGTCGCTGAACGCCTTCGGTGACCTGAACTACGGCTATCGCTTCGGAGCCCCGGCGAGGGAAAGCGACGCCGAATCGTTCGCTGCGTTCGGCGAGGACATTCACCCGAAAAACAGCCACTCGGGGTTCGGACTCGTCGGCACCGACTTCGTGCTCACCGCCGAGCTGCCCTGGGACATGGTCTACCTCGGCGAGATCAACTTTCAGGTCGAGCGCGGACAGCAGAGCGAGTTCGAGATCGACGTGGAACGCATGTTCCTCGAGAAGCGCTTTGCCGAGGAGCTCAACGTCCAGGCCGGGCTCTTCTTCACGCCGGTCGGCTACTTCAACCGCACGCTCTATAGCCGCGCGTTCCTGATGACCTCGGCCCAGGTCCCGGATCTGTTCGAGGAAGAGCTCGGCATCGTGCCGACCCACACCGTCGGCATGCAGGTGCACGGGCAGGTGACACCGGGCGGCGAGCATCGTCTCGGCTACGCCCTCTCGGTCGGCAACGGGCGCGCGAAGAACCCGATCGACAACGTCTACGCCCGCGACGACGACGGCTGGCGCTCGGTGACGGCCATGCTCGAGTGGTCGGCACCCTGGGCAAACGAGTTTCGCTTCGGCGTGAGCGGCTGGGCCGACCGCATCCGCAGCTACCGCGTCACGCAGCTCGGTGAGGTGCGCGACACCACCGACCCGACGACGGAGAGCATGCGCCTCCGCGAGCTCGGATTCGACGCTCACCTGGTCCTGAAGAGCCGCTGGGTGAACTTCATCGCCGAGGGCGTGTACCAGCGCCACGACGACGATCTCGGCAATCTGCCGGCCGCCGAAGCGGACACCCGCGTCCTGGGCGGCCTGGTCGAGCTGTCGATGAACCTCGGCCCCGAGGGGTCGATCAAGCCGTTCGTCCGCTACGACCGCGTCGATCTGCCGGACAACGCCGGCCCGTACCTCGGCCTCCGCAGCGAGGAAGAGGCCATCACCCGGGTCTTCGTGGCGGAGTCGAGCATGGGCATGGCCGGCGTGGCCTGGGACCCGGCACCCAGCTGGCGTCTGAAGCTCGAGTACTCGCGGGCGTTCACCGGTCCACGCGAGATGAACGCCGTCGTGGCGCAGTCCGCGTTCGCGTTTTGAAAGGGATGCCGATGATGAAACGAATCAGTCGCCGTCTCCTCGCCGTCTCCCTCGTTTTCGGAGCGCTCACGCACGAGAGCACCGCCCGCGCGGGGCGCCAGCTCGCCATCGTCGTCAACCGTGGCGCGTCCACGTCGAGCCTGACGGCAGACGCCGTGAAATCGTACTTTCTCAAGCAGCACAAGCAGTGGCCGTCGGGCGAGAAGGTGCGGCCCGTGCAGCAAGAAGGCGCGGCCCACGCCGTGTTCCTGAGCAAGGTGCTCAAGATGTCCAGCGCGGACTACGAGCGCTACTGGCTCGAGCGCAAGTATTCGGCCGCAGAGACGCCGCCGAAGAACGTCGAGGACGCCGAGGCGGTGGTGAAGTTCGTCGGCGCCATGAACGGGGCGATTGGATACGTCGACGTCGGCCAACTCGACGCGAAAGCACGCGACAAATTGAGGGTGATTCATGTCGTCAGCTACTGAAATCCAGCAACAACAGCCGCGGTTACTCGAAAGCATCAAGGGCAAGATCGCACTCGCGAACCTGGCGAGCGTGCTCGTCCTCTTGATCGTCGGGGCCGTCGCCACGATCCAGTTTCGCGAGCTCGCGCGCCTGCTCAGCACGGTGTCCGACGGCGCCGAGGTCCTGATGCGGCTCTCGCACGCCTACGACGAGCGCGAGCAGCTCGTTTCGAGCTTCAGCAAGGGCTACGGCGACGCTTCGGCTCCGAATCCGGACGCGCGCGTTCGCTTTGCCGCCGTGTCCGAGGACCTTCTCACCCACGTGCGCACGGCTCGCGGAAAATTCACGGGCGACAAGGGCGCGGCGCTCCTCGGTAAAGCCGAGCAGGGACTCACCGCGACGGTTCGCCGCGCCTCGGGCCTCGATCGCCTGCCGTCCGAGCAGCGAGAGGTCGCCGTCATCGAGCTGGAGGAGGGCCTCGCGGACGCCGTCGGGCAGATCGCGGAGGCCAAGCTCGAGGCAAGTCGTGCGCTCGGGCGGCGCCTTGGCGGAGTCACCGCCGAGCTACAAAAGCCCGAGCGCCTGTTTTGGCTGGCGGCGGCGATCGGCGGTCTGATCGCCGTCGGCATCAGCTTCTTTCTGCGCGCTCGCGTCTCTCGACCACTCGAGAAGCTCAGCCTGGCGGTGGCAGCGCTCGCGCGCGGTGAGCCGACCCCCGTCCCCGTCGTCGGGCGCGACGAGCTCGCCCGGCTCGGGACGGCATTCAACGGCATGGCCGAAACGATCACCGAGCGCAGTCGCAGCTTGAGGCTCGTGCTCGACAACGTCGGCGACGGCCTGCTCACCTGCGACCTCTCGGGCGCCGTCCTCGGCGAACCTTCCAAGAACACGCTCTCCTGGTTCGGCCCGGTCGACGAAGGGACCAGGATTGCCGACTACCTGTTCGCCCGTGACGAGCGGCTCCGCGACTGGTTCGTGCTCGGCTTCGAGCAGCTGGTCGGCGGCGTCCTGACGTTCGAGGAAGCGCTCGAGCAGATCCCGAAGGAGTTTCGCTACGGGGATCGCACCTTCGGCATCACCTTTCGGCCCGTCATCGTCGGCGAGGAGCTTTCGCGCGTCCTCCTCGTGCTCACCGACGTGACGGAACGGCGACTGCTCGCCCACAAGGAGCGCGAGGCACGCGATGTCTACCATCTCGCCAGCGTGGCGCTCCGCGAACCGGAAGCGTTCACGGAGTTCGTGGCCGACACGAACAAGCGCCTCGCGCGCGTCGCTGCCGGGAGCGACGTCATGCTCGAGCTTCACACGGTGAAGGGCAACGCCAGCGTGATGGGCTGCGACTACTTCTCCTCACGGGTTCACGACGCCGAATCGCGCGAGGTCGAGCGCATTTTCAGCGCGGAAGACCTGACGGAGCTGACGAACCATTTCCGTGAGCTGGTCGAGGCCAGCGAGGCCGCGGTCGGGCGCACGGTGAATTCGGCGCTCGTCATTCCACGCAGCGAGTACGACCGGCTGTGCGCCATGCTGGCCTCCAAGCGTGATCGGGAGGCCCAGATGCTCGCCCGCTCGTGGTCGATGCAGCGGATGGATTCGGTTTTCCAGCGGCTGTCGCGCACGGCCGAGCAGTACGCTTCTCGCGTCGGCAAGCGCGTGATGATCGAGAGCGACGGCGGCGCGCTGGTCGTCCCGCGCGGGCCGCTCGACGAGCTCTGGAGCTGTCTCGTGCACCTGGTGAAAAACACCGTCGCCCACGGGGTCGAGCGCGAGGACGGCCGCGTTCGCGGTGGCAAGTCGCTCACCGGCAAGGTCTCGCTCCATGCCGTGGCTCGCGGCAACGAGCTCTCGGTGAGCGTCCGCGACGACGGCGCCGGCATCGATTGGGAAGCACTGGGAGCTACACATCTCGACGGCGCCCGGCGCCTCGACACCTTGACGCGGAACGGGAGCTCTGCTCGAGAGGTGAACGAGGTCGCCGGGCGCGGCGTCGGCCTGTCGGCGGTGAGGAAGGTGGTGGAAAGCCTCGGTGGGCGCGTCGTCGTCCGCTCCGAGAAGGGCCGCGGCACCGAGGTGACAGCGACGGTCCCCGCTCAGGGCGTGTTTCGAGTGGCGGACAGCGACTTTGCCAGCGCACTGGGGGCTCGCTAGGCCCATGGCAGCCGAGCGCCATCACGCGACACCGCCGAGAGGCACGGGCGCGACCCCGCCGGCGCAGCCAGGTGTGTTCGACACGCTGATCCAGAGCTCCACCGTGGCGCTCTTCCACGACTACGGCGTGGCAGCGGCCCCGCTCACGCCCACTTTCATCGGGGTCGAGGATTTTCGCGCTCACTATCCGCTCGCAGCCATCGGGTTTCGGGGTCCGGGGATGGACGCAGCGCTCATTCTTTCCATCCCGCTCGAGGTGAGCGCTCACGTGCGCATGGAAGCAAGCCGCCAGCTGGATCAGCGCGACCTCGCACGCGAGCTCGTGAACCAAGCCATGGGTCGGATCAAGAATCGCCTGAGTCAGTACCAGGTCACGTTGAAATGTGGCCTGCCGGCGAGTGCCAACACGCTCAGAGATCTCGACCGCATCGCGCCACAGCGTGGGCCGTTGACCGTCTACCGACTGCGCACCATCTACGCGCAGATCCTGGTCGCTACCAAAGGAGCGATCGACCCCTCCCACCTCGTCTACTCGAGCGCCACCGTGCTCAACGGCGAGGGCGACATCATCGTATTTTGAAACTCACCTGGATCGAAGGAGCCATGTCATGAAAAAGATCCTGATTGTCGACGATTCCGAAATCATCCGCCAACAGCTCGGCCGAGCTCTCTCGGAGGCGGGACTCTCCGTCGTCGAAGCCAGCGACGGCGTCGACGGCCTCGAAAAAGTCGCGGAACACGACGACATCTCGCTGCTCGTCCTCGACATCAACATGCCGCGGATGAACGGCCTCGACATGCTGGAGGCGCTGAAGAGGAATCCCAAGACGGCGTCGCTGCCGGTTCTGGTGCTGACGACCGAAGCTCAGAATTCGATGGTCGCGCGCGCCCGGCAGTCCGGCGCCAAGGCCTGGCTGATCAAGCCGGTGAAGATGGACCTCTTCGTCAACGTCGTGCAGCGCTTTGCCGCCTGAACCGAGGAAAGGAACGAGTCATGTGGAGTCAGAACAGCGACATCGAGCTCAAGATCAGCGCGCTCGGAGCGAGCGCTTGCGTGGACCTCTTCGGCGCGTACGGCCTCGACCTCGAGCTCGGCAAGAGCTCGCGCATGCAGTCGGATGAGCGCCTCCTTTCGGGCAGCATCGGCTTCGTGGGCCGCCGGCTGCGGGGCAGCTGCTTGCTCGCGGCCGGCGAAAAGCCGCTGTCCCTTTCGTGCCCGGAGCAGAATGGAGCGCTCCGCGACTGGGTCGGCGAGCTCACGAACCAGTTCGTCGGCCGACTGAAGACGAAGCTGTTATCGCGCGGTATCGAGGTGTTCGTGACGACGCCGATCGTGCTCGCGGGCGTGCACATCGAGCCCTTGCCCCGAAGCCGGATGGAGCCGTTCGTCTTCCAGTCGAGCGCCGGAGAGATCATGGCGTGGATCGAGGTCGAGACCGAGGAAGCGTTCGTGTTCGGCTCCGAGCACCCGACCGGGAGCGGCCTCGAAGGCGATATCCTGGTGCTCTGAGCGCTGTACCGGGCGCCGGGCGGCGCTATGATCGTCGCCCGATGCCCGACCAGATCGCTCCGTCACCGAGCGGTCGCGCCAAGTGCCGCGGCTGCGGGCGTGCGATCGAGAAGGGAGACCTTCGCTTCGGCGAAGCAGACGCCAATCCGTTCGGTGAGGGCGAGACCCATCGTTGGTTTCACGTCCGCTGCGCCGCCTTGCGCCGGCCGGAGCGCATCGCACCGCTGCTCGAGGCGGACGCGACCCTACCGGAGCGGGAACGCTTGCTCGCCTTCACCAAGGAAGGCGTGGAGCACCATCGCTTGCCGCGGATCGCGGGGGCGGCGCGCGCCTCGTCCGGTCGCGCCCACTGCCGGCACTGCCGCGAGCTGATCGAGAAGGGCT
>Ga0315910_10005467_pt1 | contig 10397 bp, 10 predicted proteins | sample EdamamesoilMG_FD_204470 | JGI IMG/M metagenome (GOLD analysis project Ga0315910, IMG submission 204470) | Garden soil microbial communities collected in Santa Monica, California, United States - Edamame soil | ecosystem: Environmental > Terrestrial > Soil > Garden | place: USA: California... | reverse complement strand
GCCGCCGGGCCACGGTTCGATGCAGGCGTCGATGTAGAGGATGCCGCGCTTCTGGCAATACTCGATGGTGTCCAGGCTGTTGACGTCGTACGAGGCATTCACCAGGAAATCGCCCTCGCCCAGGTATTTGTCGTACTGGGCGATGTAGGTTTCCTTCCTGATCGGTTCGACGATGAACTTCACGCCGAGGCTGCCCGCCACCTCGCGCCCGAAGGCGTTGGCGGTGACGATGGTGATCTGCTCCGGCTGGATGTCGATGTGCCTCAGGATCAGCGGCAGGGAGCCCTGCCCCACCGAGCCGAAGCCGACAATCAGCATCCTGCCCCTGAACGTCGCGTATTTCTTGAAGTCAGCCAATTTTTCGGTCACTCCCTTGCAATAAAACCGACAAAAAAGCCGCAGACCCTCGCTGCGGCAAGGGGCACTTTATAGACGAAGTCGGCGGCAATCTCAACCCATTTCATGCCGGGCGAGCGCCCAGGCGACGTGGCTGCGGACCAGGGCGGACGAGTGGTCGCGCCGGGCCTCCAGCGCCGCGACGACTGCTGCGGATTTCGGCGCATTGCCGAGCCCCACCGCCAGGTTGCGGAGCCAGCGCTCATGGCCGATGCGGCGGATCGCGCTGCCTTCGAGGCGGGATTCGAACTCCGCTTCGGACCAGCCGAACAGCTCGACCAGCTCCGCCGCGTCGAGGCCGTTGCGAACGGCAAAGTCCGGGAGCGCGGACTTTTGCGCGAAGCGGTTCCAGGGACAGGTCAGCTGGCAATCGTCGCAGCCATACACGCGGTTGCCCATCAGCGGACGGAGTTCCTCGGGGATGTCGCCCTTGTGCTCGATCGTCAGGTAGGAGATGCAGCGCCGCGCATCGAGCTGGTAGGGCGCGACGATGGCGCGCGTGGGACAGATGTCGATGCACCGGCTGCAGGTGCCGCAATGATCCGCCTGCGGCGCATCCACCGGCAGCGGGAGGTCGGTGTAGACGTCGCCCAGGAAGAACCACGAACCCGCTTCGCGATTGAGCAGCAGCGTGTGCTTGCCGCGCCAGCCGAGCCCCGACTTGGCGGCAAGCTCGACTTCCATGACGGGGGCGCTGTCGGTGAATACGCGATGGGAGAATCGGCCCGCTTCGCGGCCGATGCGGTCGCACAGCTGCTGGAGACGCCCGCGCAGCACCTTGTGGTAGTCGCGGCCCACGGCATAGCGCGCGACATAGGCCTTGGCGCCGTCGTCCAGGACCTTCCAGGAATCCTCGGCTTCCTCGGGGAAATAGTTCATGCGAACCGAGATCACGCGCAAGGTGCCCGGCACCAGCTCGGCGGGGCGCGTCCGCCGCGTCCCGTGCGCCGCCATGTACTCCATGTCGCCGTGCCACCCGCGCTCCAGCCATTCCATCAGCCGGGATTCGGCCTCCCCGAGATCGCAGTCGGCGATGCCCACCTGCTGGAATCCGAGCTCGCCCGCCCAGCGGCGAATGTTCTGCGCCAGAACGCCGTAGTCCGGCGCTGCCGCCTCAGCGGGCGGCGGCGCTTCGCTGCGGGCCGGACCCATCGGCGGAACTCGCCAGGGCGAAATCGAGCTTGCGGGTCTCCCCGTGCTTCATGACGAAAAAGCGTTCGGGGGGAATGTTCGCCTGCGCCAGGGCTTCCGCCAGTTTCTTCGGCGGCTCGTCCAGCAGTTCGTCCGTCAGCTTGAACGTGCCCCAGTGCATGCCCACGGAATAGCGGGCGTTCAGGTCGCGGTGCGCCCGCACGGCTTCCTCGGGATTGACGTGCATGATGTGCATGAACCAGCGGGGTTCGTAGGCGCCGATCGGCAGCGCCGCCAGGTCGATGCGTCCGAAGCGCTTGCCGATGTCGGCGAGGTCCTTCGAATAGCCGAAGTCGCCGCCGAACAGGAACCGCATGTCCGGATGCTCGATGACCCAGGAGCCCCACAGCGTGCGGTTGGTATCCCACGGCGTGCGCGCGCTCCAGTGCTGCACCGGAGCGAGGTTGAACCGCAATCCCAGGTGCTCGCGGCTGTCCCACCAGTCCAGTTCCGTGACGTTGTCGATGCCCTGTTCGCGGAACCAGGTGCCCAGCGCCAGCGGCACGAAGAACATCGGCGGCCCGCCGGCCTGGGCATTCAGCCGGGTGACGGTGCCAAGGTCGAGGTGGTCGTAGTGGCTGTGGGAAACCACGACCGCATCGATGCGCGGCAGCACGGCGAAATCCAGCGCCGGCGCGACATGGCGCTTCGGGCCGGCGAAGGAAAGGGGCGACGCGCGCTCGGTCAGGTGCGGATCGGTCAGGATGTTGACGCCCCCGAGTTGCAGAAGGAACGTCGCGTGGCCGATCCACGTCAGCGTCGGCTCGCTGCGATTGGCGGCAAGGTAGGCCGTGTCCGGCTTGAGCAGCGGAAATTTGTAGCCGCCCTCGGGATCCTTCGGCAGGTTCCCGGTCAAGCGCTGCCATTGCCACTTCCAGAAGCTTGGCTTGCCTTCGTGCGGATAGTTGTTGCGGAATCCGTCGGGCGTGTGGTGGGTTTTCATCGGACTATAATTGGGCTTGCCTTGGCAGGCCGTGATCAGCAGCACGGCCGCGATGCTGAGGACGACATTGGGATTCATCGGTCACGCCGGCGGATGGGTACGCCGCAGTGTAACCGGATCGAGAAGTTGCAAGCAAAAACCACGATACGAACAGGGAGCGCGAGGATGGCAGCAAGAAAGCAGGCAGTCGGGGTGATCGGATTGGGATCCATGGGCCTGGGCGTGGCCCGCACGCTGTTGAAAAAGGGATTCGAGGTGCACGCCTTCGACGTGCGCCCGGAGGTGACGCGGAGTTTCGCCAAGGAGGGCGGCGTCGCGGCAAAGAGTCCGGCTGACGTCGGCCGCAATGCCACGGTCGTCATCATCCTGGTAGTCAACGCGAACCAGACCGACGAAGTCCTGTTCGGCAAGGAGGGGGCCGCAAGCACGCTCGCGAAGGGCTCGGTCGTCATCGCCAGCAGTACCGTGGCGCCCGAATACGCCGTCGAACTGGGCAAGCGCCTCGATGCCAAGGGACTCCTGCTCATCGACGCGCCGGTTTCCGGCGGCGCGGCGCGCGCGGCCAAGGGCGAGTTGTCCATCATGGGTTCGGGCAGCAAGGCGGCGTTCAAGAAAGCGGATGCCGTGCTCAAGGCGATCGCCGTGAAGGTTTACGAACTCGGCGCGGACGCCGGCACGGGGTCCAAGGTGAAAATGATCAACCAGTTGTTGGCGGGCGTGCACATCGCCGCGGCAGCGGAGGCGGTGGCCCTGGGCATCCGCGCGGGCGCGGACCCGAAAGTCATCTACGACGTGATTTCCAATAGCGCCGGCTCGTCCTGGATGTTCCAGAATCGCGTCCCGCATGTGCTGGACGGCGACTACACCCCGCTCTCGGCAGTCAACATTTTCGTGAAGGACCTCGGCATCGTCCTCGATTCCGCGAGGAAGATGACCTTCCCCCTCCCCCTCACGGCAGCGGCCCACCAGCAGTTCCTGGCTGCAGCGGGCGCCGGCCTCGGGTACGAGGACGACATCGCGGTGATCAAGGTCTACCAGGCCCAGTCGGGGATCAAGCTGCCGGGAAAGAAAAAGAAGACGTGAAAATCGTGAATGTCGTGAATGCGTGAATGTCGTAAGGGCCGAGTCGTTCCAGAACGATATTCACGTCATTCACGGCCGTTCCGGCATTCACGGCCTTTCAGATGTTGTCGTTCTCCAGCTTCTCCTCGATCCCGGCCAGCACCTCCGCGAGCTCGGGCTGGTTCGGATTGAGCGCAAGCGCCCGGCGGAAGAAGTCCGCGGCCCTGCGGTAGTCGCTGCGCTCCAGCCAGATGCGTCCGGCGCTGTCCATCGCGCCGAAATGATAGGGATTGAGTTCGATCGCCCGGCCATACTCCGCCAGCGCCCGATCGAAGTCGCCCAGGGCCGCATACGCGTCGCCGCGGCGATTCCAGGCTTCGGCGAATTCCGGCTTGAGCACCAGCACTTCGTCCAGCCGGGCCAGCGCCGCCTCCGGGTCGTCCTCGACAAGGAGCTTCACGCCCGTCTGGAACAGCGGATCGGCCACGGAATCGTCCGTCCGCATCCAGATGCCCCAGATCACCTGTTCGGCCATGCCGCGAATCAGGTCCTCCTCGTCCCAAAGCGCGGCAAGCACAATCGGCGCATCCTCCATCGTTCCGACTTCCGCCAGCCGCGCGTAGCCCAGCCGGCGTTTGTCCAGCTGCGGGCTGTGGGTCGCTTCGATTGCCTGGCGCCGGGACATGGGCGACCAGTCCGCGCACGGGGCGGCGGCCGGCGCCAGTGCGGCCAGCACCAGCACGGCGGCCATCCGGGCGCGGGCACTCACCGGCTTTTTCCTTCGGGAACGGGGGACCATGCCTTCATTTTCTGCGCCATCGCCTCCCCTACGAACACCTGGGGATTGGAAGGTTCGAGCTTCTCGCGCTGCTCCCGGGCCGTGACCGAAGCCCGCGCGAGGTCGAACGCATCGGGAAAGGAACGGGTATTGCGCAGGCCTTCCTCGTACAAGGCGCGGGAAAAGTAGGTGTAGTCGGAATCGCTGCCGCATCCGAACGACGCATGCTGCGAATCGGCCGCCGTCACGACCATGGTCTGCGCCGTCTTCAAGGCGTCCACGAAAGCCCCGGAGTAGCAGGCCGAAACGACGACGATGCGCCAGCGAATGCCTGCGTCATCGAGGGCTGCGCGCAGGTCCTGCGGGCGGATCGAATCGAGGCGCCACGGCGGGAGGTCAACGCTGAGCTCGTGGGATTCCGAGCCATGGCTGGTGATATGGAGCAGGACGACATCCTCCGCGGGGTCGATGCGCTTTCCCACCTCCATCAATGCCTGCCGCAGGCTCGACAACGTGGCGAAGGGCTTGCTGTCGACGAGCGACGGGTTGTTCACCAGGACGATGCTGCGCGCGCCGGTGTCGAAGCGCTCCGCCACCACCTTGCGCACCGATTCGACCTCCTTCATGAAAACGTCCTGCGATGCATACGGCGCAAAACCCACGAAATAGAGGTCCTGGACGCCGGGCCGCTGCTGTCCGATGCCGGCCAGCGCATTGCGCAGCAGCCCCGGCTGGACATAGAGCACGGATTCGTCGACGGCAGCCTGCGGCGGGGCGGCTTCGTCCGCCGCGCCTGCAGCGTCGTTGGACTCCCAGAGCCATTCCGGCGGCACGTACCAGCTCGGCAGCAGGAAAAGCAGGGCGAATGCCAGCGACGGCAGCGGGGAGCGAATCCCGGAAAGGCGCCATACCGCAACGAGCGACGCCACCGACCACCACGCGAACAGCACGTAGTACACCGCCATCGACTGATCGTCGGCCCCTGCACCCAACCATCCGCTGACCAGGGCGAGCCAGATCAGGTTGGCCACGATATTCAGGGTGATGGAAGCGGAGGCCACCGCCACCGGAACCCGCATGGCGAGGCGACGATCGCCGGCCAGCGCGGCGATGGCCTGCCCGGCCAGCAATACGAGCAACACGCCGAATACGACGGAAGGGGCGGCGGCAAAATTGAAGTAACCGTCCAGGCCGACGAACGCAAACGCGGCGGCGAGGTTCACGACCAGGCCCGCCGCCACCAGCAGGATCAGCTGGGCCGGGGTCGCCTCGAACCGTTCCGGCGCAACCCGCGCCAGGCACAACAGCTTCGCGCCTGCGGAAAGGTTCGCGCAAAATGCGGCGAGCGTGCCAACCCCCGGCGTTGCTTCCCGATTCATTGAAGGCGGTCCTTCCGGCAGCACCTCGGACGCGCCGGGAAATTCGTCCTGGGCCATGGCAATCTCAGATGAAGCGCTTGCGCCTCTCGGCCAGGATGCGTCCGATCGCGTCGATGGAATCCCGCACGCCAGCCATGTTGGGATTGATCGCCAGGGCCCGTTCGAAGTAGCCCAGGGCGGCGGGGAGGTCGCGCTTGCGAAGGTGGATCTGGCCGTAGCCGGCGAGCACGCCGAAGTGGTAAGGGTTGCGCTTGATCACTTCGTCGCAATCGCGCAGCGATCGATCGTCTTCCCCGAGCATGAACCAGACGGTGGCGCGCTTGTTCCAGCCTTCCGCGAACTCCGGTTTCATGCCGATCACCTGGCCGAAGGTCTCGGCTGCGGCCCGCAGGTCTCCGCCCTGCATCTGGGCGACGCCCGACTCGAACACCCGATCGGTGGCGGCATCGCCGGAACGGCTCCAGACGCGCCAGATTGCCTGCTCCGCCGCGCGCCGGACCTCTTCCGATTCATCGTGCAATGCCGCCAGCAGACCGGGCAGTTCCGCATCGCGCCCGATCTCGCCCAGTTCCCGGGAAGCCGAGGCCCGCTCTTCCGCCTTCGGACTTTTCAGGCCGGCAAGCGCGCGGTTCCGCAGTTCCGCGCTTTCATCGCGTGCCGCGGCAACGCCCAGCGCAAGCGCCGCCAGCATTGCCACGGCCAGGGCCCTTGCCGCCCGCTTCCCGACCCGCCGCCCCGCTGCTGCCTGCATGGCAATCCCCCGCCCAAGGCTCTAGAATGCTTCACCCGCACCGCGCGGGGATGAAGGAATTCTACTCCGCGTACCCGCAGGCGGTTCCGAGATGGGGATCAAGATGTCGAGAGTGCTGCTGTTCATGTTTTTCATGCTGGGTTCGGGCCTGTCGGCCGCCGCGCCCTATCCTCTGGGCACGATGACCTGCGCCGACATCGGCGCCTTCGCGTCCGAGGCGATGGGCTGGAGGAAGGAAGGCCGCTCCCGCGACCAGGCGCTGGCCGAGCTCGACAAGCGCACCTACAACGACCCGGTCGAAAAAAAGAACCTGCTCGCCGTCCTCGACCTCGTATTCGGTTCTTATGGGCGCAACTGGAGCGTCGAAAGCGCCGGCAACGTGATGCGCAAGGATTGCGAGACCGGCCGCTAGCGCGCGCCGATGCGATAGCTGTGCGGGACCGCAAGGCCCGGCACGCGAAGGACCCTCCGACATGACCACCCACCTCGCCCCACCCGCCCGCCCCGGCCAGCCGCTCGCCGACGTCGACACGCCCGCCCTGCTCCTGGACCTCGATGCGTTCGAGCGCAACCTCGATCGCATGGACCAGACGCTGGCGGGCTACAAGGTGCGGGTGCGGCCGCATGCGAAATCGCACAAATGCCCGGAAATCGCCCTGCGCCAGATGGCCCATGGCGCCATCGGCGTGTGCTGCCAGAAGGTTTCCGAAGCCGAGGCCATGGTCGAGGGCGGCGTCATGAACGTGCTGGTCAGCAATGAAGTCGTCGGCGCGGCGAAGCTCGCCCGGCTCGCTGCCCTGGCCAAACGCGCCCGCGTCAGTGTTTGCGTGGACAACGCCGGAAATATCGCCAACCTCGAAGCCGCCGCGCGCAGCGCCGGCGTGAAGATCGACGTCCTGGTCGAAGTCAACGTCGGCGCCGATCGCTGCGGTGTCGAACCAGGCGCCCCCGTGGTCGAGCTGGCGAAGGCGATTGCCGCGTCCAAAAACCTGCGTTTCGCGGGACTGCATGCCTATCAGGGCGCCGCCCAGCATGTGCGCAAGCCCGCCGATCGCCAGGCCGCCATCGCCAGGGCGGTGGAAGGCGTGCGGGCCACGACCGGCTTGCTGCAGGCGGCCGGCCTGAAGGCGGACATCATCACCGGCGCCGGCACCGGCACCTATGTGCTGGAAGCGGGCAGCGGCGTCTACAACGAGATCCAGCCGGGCTCGTACGTTTTCATGGATGCGGACTACAGCCGCAACCTCGACGAGGCGGACCAGCCCGTCAAGGTATTCGAGCAGAGCCTGTATGTCTGGGCCACCGTCATGAGCCATTCGGTGCCGGAGCGCGCGGTGGTCGATGCGGGCCTGAAGGCCCTGTCGGTGGATTCGGGCATGCCGCTGGTGGCGGACCTGGCGGGCGTCCAGTTCCTCAAGGCCTCCGACGAACACGGCGTGCTCGCGCTCCCGCCCGGGTCCGCAGTGCGGGTGGGCGACAAGGTTCGCCTGATCCCCGGCCATTGCGATCCCACCGTCAACCTGTACGACTGGATCGTGGGCATCCGCAACGGCAAGGTCGAATCGGTCTGGCCGATCACGGCCCGCGGCGCTTTCTACTGATCTGCCCCGAACCGCGAAGGCGCGAAGACGCAAGGAAAAACGCGCGAAGGAGTGCAAAAAGCCATGCAGAGCAACGGTCGCAACGTCTGCACCCATTGCACGAGGCTGCCCGATCCCGGTAATCGATGATGCTGGTTAGTTGTCCTTTGCGGTTCCTTTGCGGTTCCTTTGCGCCTTTGCGCCTTCGCGCCTTCGCGGTGGATGTAGGGAGTAGAAAGCCATGGCCGGACCGAAAACCTACCAGTTCGACACCCTGAGCCTGCACGCGGGCCAGCAGCCCGACCCGCAGTTCGGCGCGCGGGCGCAGCCGGTGTACTACACCACATCCTACGTGTTCAAGGACACCGGCCAGGCCGCCTCGCTTTTCAACATGGAGCGCGCGGGCCACGTCTACTCGCGCATCTCGAATCCGACCAATGCGGTGCTGGAAGAACGAATTTCCGCGCTGGAAGGCGGTGTCGGCGCAGTCGCCACCGCAAGCGGGCAGGCGGCAATGCACCTGGCGATCGCCACGCTCATGGGCGCCGGATCGCACATCGTCGCATCGCGCTCGCTTTACGGCGGATCGCACAACCTGCTGCAGTACACCCTGCCCCGCTTCGGCATCGAAACCACTTTTGTCGATCCCCGCGACGTGGCGGCATTCCGCAAGGCCATCCGTCCGGACACCCGACTGGTCTTCGGCGAAACCCTGGGCAACCCGGGCCTCGACGTGCTCGATGTCGAGAAAGTGGCCGACGTCGCCCACGAAGCCGGCCTGCCGCTCATGGTCGATTCGACGTTCACGACCCCCTACCTGATGCGTCCCTTCGATCTCGGGGCCGACCTCCTGTTCCATTCGGCGACGAAGTTCCTCGGGGGCCATGGCGTCGCCATCGGCGGCGTGGTCGTCGACAGCGGCAGGTTCGATTGGGAGAAGTCGGGCCGGTTTCCGACGCTGACCGAACCGTATGCGGGATTCCACGGCATGGTGTTCAGCGAGGAATCGACGACGGCCGCCTTCCTGCTGCGCGCGCGGCGCGAAGGCATTCGCGATTTCGGCGCGGCCATGAGCCCGATGAATGCCTTCCAGATCCTGCAGGGCGTGGAGACCCTCGGCCTGCGCATGGAAAAGCATGTCGCCAACGCGCGCAAGGTCGTCGCCTTCCTCGCGAAGCACGAGGCCGTCGAAACCGTCTCGTATCCGGAACTGCCGACGCATCCCGACCATGCGCTCGCGGCAAGGATCCTGCCGCGCGGTTGCGGGGCGGTTTTCACCTTCAGCCTGAAGGGCGGCCGCGCTGCCGGACGCACGTTCATCGAAAGCCTCAAGGTGTTTTCGCACCTGGCCAATGTCGGCGACGCCAAGTCATTGGTGATCCATCCCGCGACTACAACGCACTACCGCATGGACGAAGCGGCGTTGCGCGCGGCCGGCATCACGGAAGGCACGGTCCGCCTTTCGATCGGACTCGAAAACGCCGATGACCTGATCGAGGACCTGAGCCGCGCGCTGTATGCATCGCAGAAGACCTGACATCTGCATCCGGGCCCTCGCCGGCATGATCGCCTTGTCATGCCTGGCCGCGTGCCAGCGAGATCAACCCGCGAACGGCATCTACGTCGAGATCCACCTGAAGAACGACACGGACATCGACCGCTACGTGGTGTTCAATCCGAACCTGAAATCCCTCAAGGCGTGCGAGGAAACGTTCGCCCAGGCGTTGCCGCAGGTCATGGCCACCCTGCCCGACGCGATACCTAAAAATTCCACGGCGACCGGATGGAAATGCTCCGTCGAAGATCCCGCGAAGCGGGAGCCGAAGAAATGAGCGCTTTCCACGCGCGGGCGATTCGCGCCGCGACCGATTCGCTGATCGCCCACGTCGAGGAACTCACCGCGCTCGACCAGGCCATCGGCGACGGTGACCATGGGCTCAACATGCGGCGCGGCGCCGAGGCGATCCAGGCACGCCTTCCGGAACTCGAGCAGAAGCCGCTGAACGAGGCGCTCAAGCTCATGGGCACGATTTGCATGGGCAAGATCGGCGGCTCGTCGGGGCCGGTGTTCGGGACGTTGCTCATGACCCTGGCCAAGGAACTGCCGGCGCCCCCGGCCCCGGAATCCTGCGCCCGCGCGCTGGGTGCCGGGATCGCCTCCCTCACGCGACTCGGCAAGGCGGAAGTCGGGCAGAAAACGCTGCTCGACGTGCTCGACCCCGTGCGCCGCATGCTGGAAAACCCCGGTGTCCAGGGCGAGGCGCTGCGCGATCGCGTGCGCCAATGCGCGCTCGACGCCGCGCAGGCCACTGCCCAG
>Ga0315910_10005466_pt1 | contig 10397 bp, 7 predicted proteins | sample EdamamesoilMG_FD_204470 | JGI IMG/M metagenome (GOLD analysis project Ga0315910, IMG submission 204470) | Garden soil microbial communities collected in Santa Monica, California, United States - Edamame soil | ecosystem: Environmental > Terrestrial > Soil > Garden | place: USA: California... | reverse complement strand
TTCTCGCTGCGCTCGATGACGATGGGCTGGCCCACGTCGGTCAGCACCAGCAGCAGGATGATGGCGCCGAAGCCGCAGCAGATGCAGTCGAGGAACGACAGCGTGAACACTTCGAATTCGCGGCGTTTTCCGATTGCCATGGGTTGCCTCTAACTACGGCCAGTCGCGCGAGGGGATCACGTAGGAACCGCCGGTCTTGCGGGCCAGGCGCCAGTAGGCATGCGCGGCCAGCAGGTCGCCTTTCATCGGCAGCAGCACGATGTCCATCGGCAGGTCGCGGGTCACGGTCTTCGCGGCGTCGTCGAACAGCTTCTCGCGTTCGCGCACGTTGATGAACTTGCGCGACGGCGGCACCGAGCCCTGCGTGGGCAGGCCATCGGTGATCAGGATGATCTGGTCGGGCTGCGGGTTGATGGTGCGGATGGCGATCAGCGCGTTCACCAGGCTGGTGCCGTCGGTGGGCACGATACTGCGGGTCGCCGACAACACGTTGTTGATGACGCGCGGATCGTTGGAGTCGAGCCACTTGCCGTGCGTGTCGGACACCACGGCGCGCGCCTTGACGTTGAAGCCGTACACCTGGAACTGGCTGTTGGCCGGCAACTGCGCGCTGACCCACTCGACCATGTCGATGGCGCGGCGCCACTTGGGCGCGAGCTTGCGCGCGGCCTCGGGCTCGTTGCGCAGCTTGATGATCTTGACCACGTCGTCGTCCATCATGCTCGCCGAGGTGTCGAGCAGCACCAGGATGCGCTTGCCCTTGATGCGCAACGCGCTGATGTAGCGCCGGTCGCCGCGCCCGCGGAATGCCTTGATGCGATCGCCCGCCGGGCCCTTGTCGAGCGCGCCGCCTTCGAGGCGCTTCTTGCCCTCTTCCATCGACTTGATGTCGGCGATCAGCTTGTTGATGTGCTCGCGCTTGGCGATGGTGTCTTCCGGGTGGATGGAAGTTTCCTGGATCTTCTTGAGCTCCGCGGCCACGCGGACGGCGCGCGCCTTGGCGGCGGCCGCGTCGGTGTCGGTCTTCTCCAGCGTGTTCCGCAGCACCACGAGGTTGCGGGTGCCTTCCAGGACTTCTTCCTCGAGCTTGCGCACCTCACCCGTCAGCTGGTCGATGCGCAGGATCTCCTGCGCGCCCGATTGCGCCTGCACGATGGTGTAGAACAGCACCACCGCGCCGAATCCGCAGCAGATGCAGTCGAGGAACGACAGCGTGAAGACTTCGAAGGCGCGGCGTTTCTTTATGGCCATGGTGCGCTCAGGTGGCCGCCGCCGAGATCAGCGTGAATTCGACGCCGGGCGTGCCGACGCGCACGCGGTCGCCGGGCCGTACCTGCGCGCGCTCGCGCACGCGCGCGCCGTTCACCCAGGTGCCGTAGCGACTGTGGTCCACGAGGATGGTGCGTTCGCCGTCGCGTTGCAGGGAACAGTGGTGCCGCGAGACGCCGGCCGCGGCGCGCGGCAGCGTGATGTGCGGCATGTTGGCCACTTCCTCGGTGCCGATGGCGAGGCCGCTGTCCGGGAAACGCATCGAGTCGCCCCCGAACAGGATGTGCGTGACCGGCAGCGCGCGGCCGGGCGAAGCGGTCACCGACGAGACGTATTCGACCTGGCTCGACAGCGAGTGCTCGGCGATGCGCGCCACGCGGCGGCGCAGGCGCGGGGCCGCATCGGGCGCGGCGGCCTGCAGCGAGGCGGCCACGGCCGTGAGGCCCGCGGGCACGATCACCACGCCGTCCTGCTCGTGCTCGAGCAGGCGAGGCAGGAACCCGGGCCAGCGGCGCGACTCGGCCGGCAGCACCAGCGCGGCGCTCTGCCCGGCGATGCGCGCCGAACGCGCCAGCCGCGCGAGCTCGCGGTAGAAGGACTGCGCGGGATCGGCGAAGGTCTGCGCATCGACGTCGACGGCGAAGCGCGAGCCGCCATCCTCGAGCGCGGCCTCGGCCTTGCCCTCGGTCGCGGCGCGCGCGGCGATCTGCGGCATTACCGCGAACAGGCGCTGCTCGACCGCCAGGCTCAGCAACGGATCGAAGCGCGTGTTCTTGACCATGGCGGCCGCGACCGCGACCAGCCACAGATCGTAGACGTCGAGCAGGTTGGCGCGTTCGCTGACGAAGGCTTCTTCCAGCGCGCACTCGGGGCCACCGGCCACGCGCGCCGCCGTCGCCGAGCGCCAGCCGGCTTCCAGCAGTACGTAGTGGCCGCGTTCGGCCACCGCCGCCGCGGTCAGCGCGCCGGCATCCACGAAATCGCGCGTCTCCACGCCCGCGGCATGCAGCGCACCGCGCAGGCTCGACAAGGCGCCGCCGTCGAGATCGGCCGGCACCGCGACCACCGCGTCGATGCGCTCGCCGATGCCGAGCGCGCGCAGCTGCGCGATCATCTCGCGCGCCACGTTGCGCGCGGCGCTCTCGTTGCGGCCCAACTCGCGCCAGTGGCCGAGCGACACTTCGTCCGGGCGGCCGCGCGCCGTGGCCAGCGCGGTCGCGCCGGCACGCGGCTCGGCACCCGCGGTCTCCACCGCCAGCGGCTCGCTCGCCAGCAGCTCGCCGTCGCGCGCGATCGACAGCGTGTGGTGGTCGAAGTGGATGCCGTACATGGGTAGTTAGACCGCCGTGTCAGATGTTCGTCGGGAAGCTCACGCTCGAGTCCGCGGAGTACTGCAGGTCGGGCGGCAGCTCCTCGGGCGCGATGCCCTCGTAGGGATCCTTGTCGGCCTCGTCGTCGGGCCTGGCGGCGTCGGCGCCGGCCTTGCCCGCCTCGGGGGTGCCCGCCTGCGGTTTGCCCGCGGCGGCGGGTTCGGCGTCTTCGGAGGCCGCGGGCTTGCCCGAGGCCGGCGGCGCGGGTTCTTCCGCCGGCTGCGCGTTCTGCGTGGCCACGACGGCCGCGGCCGGCGGGCGCACCGGCGTGTTCAACAGCGCGGTGGTGGCCGTCATGGCCGCGACCGCGGCGACGCTGATGGCGAACAGGCTGAACCACAGGTGACGCATGGGTACTCCTCGGGGCTAGTCCGCCGCCACGTAACGCGCGACACGGAAGCCGATGACATCGCTGGCCTGGTTGCCACCTTCGCGCCACGGAAAACGCAGTTCCGACGTGGCCGCGGTGCGCCAGTTCGAACCGCGGTAGCTGTGGCCCTTGCTCTCGGTGGGACCCAGCGGGTCGGTCACCGGCGCCGAGGCCACGAATGACAGGTAACGATCGTTGGTCCACTCGGACACGTTGCCCGCGAAGTCGTAGAAACCCATGGCGTTCGGCGGGAACAGCGCCGGTGCCGCGGCCGCGGGGAATTCGTCCTTGTGTCCTTCGAGCGCCGAACCCAGCAGCGGGAACGCCTCGCTGCCCGCGAGGTTCGCGGTGCCCGACACCACGGGCAGATCCGGGCCCCAGGGATACTTGAGTGGCTTGCCGGTGGCGGCCGCGCGCGCCACGAATTCCCACTCGCCCTCGGTGGGCAGGCGATAACCATTCGCCACCGGCGTGATGAGCTGGAAGCCGTTGTCGGCATCGCCCGAGTACGCGGGCGGCAGGCCTTCCTGCTGCGACAGCCAGTTGCAGAACTCCGCGGCCTCGTCCCAGGTCACCTGCACCACCGGCTGCTTGTCGAGGTCCAGCGAGGTATTGCCGATCGCGCCGGAGTTGTGGCTCGCCTTGAACAGGCGGAACTGGCCGTTGGTGATCTCGCGTTCACCCATGTAGAAGGGCCGCGCCAGCGTGACCTTGTGTGCGCCTTCGTTCGGACGACGGCCCTGCTCGCGGCGGTCGGTGCCCGCCTGGTAGGTGCCGCCGGCGACGATGAGTAGTTTGATGCCCGACTTGGTGGTGACGCGCGCCGGCGAGTTGCCGACCACGTCCTTGGGATCGACCAGCTTGAAGTCGAGGTTGCGGCCGAGCCCCGGCGCCAGCGCCACGTCGGTGACGAAGGGCTTGTAGCCTTCCTTGCGCACTTCGATGTGGTGGCGGCTCGCGGGCAGTTCGATGGTCACGGGGGCCTTGCCATGCGCCTGCCCGTTGACGAACACCTCGGCGTCGACCGGCGTGCCCTGCACGCGCACCGGCACCAGCAGCGCGGTGAGGCGCGCGTCGAGCTGCACCGGCTGGCCGGCCTGTCCGAAAATCTCGCGCGTCCACGGCGCGTAGCCCGCGCGCGTGACCTGGATGATGTGCGTGACGCCGGGCGCGAGCTCGAGCGTCACCGGCGTGACGCCGCGGAACGTGCCGCCCGCCGTCACCTGCGCACCGGCCGGCACCGAGCGCACCATGATGCGCGCGTCGGCGGCGCCGAGCTGGATCGGGCCGATGGTTTGCGGCACGCCGGGCGCCACCACCAGGCTCGAGGTCCATTCCTTGAGGCCGGGCGCGGATACCTGCACGCGGCGGATGCCCGAATCCATTTCCACCTTCGCCGGCGTGACGCCCACCGCCTTGCCGTCGACCTGGATCTCGGCGCCCGCGGGCACCGAGCTCACGCTGATCACGCCGAAATTCGGCTTGAGCGCGATCTTGAGTTTCTGGCGTTCGCCGCCACCCGCGACCGCGATGCGCTCGACGTGGTCGAGGTAGCGCGTCGCCTTGAAGGTGAGCGTGCGGTCGCCGGCCGGTACGTCGAGCGTGCCGGGCACGTTGCCGATGCGCGCGCCATCCGCGGACATCTCGGCTTTCACGCCACCGCTGTCGACCTCGATCTTGCCGGGTAGTTTGACCAGGTGGATGAGCGCGCGCGCCTCGCCGGGCCCGCCCACGGTCACGCGCAGCGTCGCCGGTTCGTAGCCTTCACGCTCGGCGCGCAACGTGTGCTCGCCGGGGAACACGAAGATGCTGGAGGCCGACTGCCAGGAGAAATTGTCGAGCGAGTGCACGTAGGCATCGGTGGGCCGCAGGTCGAGCGCGATGGGCTTGAGCAATGCGAACAGGCCGAGCACCACCAGCAACGCGGCGCCCATGAACCAGGCGGCGTAGTTGAGTTTTCCACGCTCGGCGCGCACCACGCGCGCCGGCACCGCGCCTTCCACGCTCGGCACTTCGCCGAGCTCCACCGGCAGCTCCTCGAGCGGCACGCCGAGCGTGCGCACGCTGTCGCCCACCGGAGGGAAGGTGTCCGTGCCCTCGAGCTCGAAGCGCCGCAGGGCGAGGTTGCGCGGCTGCGCCTCCTCGACCAGGAACTGCGAGCCGGCGATGGTGATCACGTCGCCGGCATTGACGATGCGTGCGCCGGCCACCGCCACGCCGTTGATGCTGATGCGACCCTCGGGCGCGGCATCGAGCAACCAGCGCCCGGCGGCGATGCGCAGCGAGGCCTGCGTACCCGCGTCGGCCTGTACCGGGGTGTCCTCGACGTCCGCCCGCATCGATCCCGAAGCCGGGTCGATGTTCACGCGCGAGCCGAAGTGCACCTCGCCCTGGGTAGAGCGCAGCACTATGGTCGAAGCCAGTGACGGCGAGGGTTCCATCGGTAAGATTTAAGAGGCCTTCTCTGTCAGATCGGTTCCAGGCAGCGGATGACGATCGTCTGCTCCGACTGCCCGGGCGCCACGGTGATCTCGCGCCGGACGTCCCGGAAGCCGCTGCGCTTGCCGGTGACCGTGTATTTCCCCGGTTTCAGGGTCACTTCGCGGCGTTCGAAGGCGCCGAAGAAGCCCACCCGCTGGATGGCCACCTCGGTGACGTTGTCGGACTCGAGCGCCAGCATGACCGGCTGGTTGAAGGTCGGCAGCAGCAGCTCCAGTCGCGACACCTGCGAGCGGATCACCGGCCCCTGCTGGGGCAGTGCCTTGGCGCGGGCGATCAGCCTTTCGGCTTCCGCCCGCACGTTTTCTTCGGCCAGTCGTTCAGGCCTGTCGATGAGTCCCTGCAGCCGGTTGCCCAGTTCCGCGCGGGGCGCCACCGCGGCCCGACCGTTGATGGCGAATTGCAGCGAGGGATCGCGTCCCAGGGCCTCCTCGTAGATGGCCAGCGCCTCGGTCCAGCGTTCCTCGCTGGCCAGGCGCGCCGCGCGCGCTTCCAGGTCCGCGAGGCTGCGGCCGGAACCCATGTCGGCAACCCGCTGCAGCGCCGCAGTGACCTCGGTGTTGTCCGGGCGCAGCCGCTGGGCCTTCTCGAGGTTGGTGCGCGCCTCCGAGAGACGGCCGGCGTTGAGCGCCGCCAGGCCCGCGCCCATGGTGGCGTTGAATTCGTTGTCCGCCACGGTCTTGCGCACGCGGGCCAAGCCGGTGGTGGCCGCGGTATTGCCCGGGTTGCGCTTGATGACGTCGGCGTAAAGAGTCTGCGCCTTGGGCAGGTCGCCCGCGTTCTCGGCATTCTCGGCGTCCGCCAGCGTCGGCAGCGCGCCGCTCGCGGAGGCCACCTTGCCGAGGCCCTCGGTGGCTTCGTTGTTGCCGGGCTCGATCTTCAGCGTGGTGTCGTAGGCCTGCCGCGCGTTCTCGAATTCACCGGCGGCGAGCGCGCGTTTGCCCTCGGCGTTCTGCTGCGCGATGGCCTCCGGAATCTTCGCTTCGATGTCGGCCAGGGTTTTTTCCAGCGCCGTGAGCGGCGCCTGCACGACATCGTATTTCTGGCGCTCGAGCTGCCCGCCGATGTCGTCGAGCGACTTGCGCGCGGCGGCGAACTCGGCCCCGCCCCACTGCGCGGCGGCCCGACCGTCGAGCTCGGTCATGCGCTTGGCGAGGTCGCCGTGCTTGGCGATGAGCTCTTCGGCCTTCTTCCCGGCGGCGACGTCCGCCTCCGTCGGGCCGGAGGGCACGTTGAGCGTGGACACGTCCACCTTGTGGGTGCTCGCCACCTCGGGCAGGAAGTAGTACGCCGCGCCCGCGACCAGCACCAGCACGGCGGCGATGACCCAGCCGCGGCGACGATTGCGCGCGCGCTGCTCGCGCACCACCTTTGCGCGCAGCTCGTCGATCCTGGGCAAGGCGCCGGGATCGATTTCTTCGAGCTCGCGCACCGGTGCGATGCTCGGCAACTCGTCTTCGGCCGCCATGACGGCGGGCGTGAGGTTCTCGGCGGCCGCGCCCAGGATGGCCGCTTCGGATTGCGTCTCGGATTCGGCCGCGTTTTCCAGGCCGAGCGTGTCCTGCAGGACGGCGTTCATCTCGTCGGCCACGTGGCGCATCGACGGCGGACGTTCGCGCGCCTGCTTGGCGAGCAGCCACGACACCAGCAGCTCGAGCCGTGGCGGAATGGGCTTGACCGGCTTGAGGCGCGGCACCGGTTCGGTGGCGATCTTGCGGGCGTCGAATGCGGGATAGAACGGCGGGTAACCCGAGAGCAGTTCGTAGGCCAGCGCGCCGAGTCCGTAGATGTCGTCCGAGGGACGCGCGGGCTCGCCGGCCAGCTGCTGCGGACTCGCGGAGAACGGCGAGCCCGGCGGACCGGAAGTGCTGTCGCCCTCGGAGGCGCCGGCACCGAAATCGGCGAGCAGCGGACGCCCGGCACCGTCGAGCAGCACGTTCGAGGGCTTGAGGTCGCGATGCACGATGCGACGCGAGTGCGCGAATTCCAGCGCCGCCGCGATATCGATGAGCATCGGCAGGATCTTGGTGTACGGCGCGCCGCGCATCTGGCGCAGGTCGCCGCCGACCGCCAGCGTCATCGGCAGCACGGTCGCATCCGGCGCGCGCAGCGGTTCGAACACGCGCAGCACGCCGGGGTGGTTGAGGCGCGCGGTCAGCGTGAATTCCCGCTGGAACACCTGCCAGGCGGGCTCGGAGTTCGCGAACTGCGAATAGAGGATCTTGATGGCGACTTCGGTTTCGCGCAGTTCATCCTGCGCACGCCACACCTCCCCGTAGCCGCCGGCTCCGAGTTTTTCGATCAGCACGAAACGGCCGCACAGCTTGGTGCCGGCCTGGTTCTGGGTTGTCACGGAGAGAGACTAGCTAACTTGCGCTCAGCTCGAAGGAGGTTTTGCGTTGCTAGACGTGGTGGTCGCCGCGGGCTCGGGCGCCGGCGGTGCCGGCGGGGGTGCCGCGGCCGAGCCGGTTTCCTCCTCGTACAGCTGCTTCAGCAGCTTGCGCCACTCGCGGTACTGGTCTTCGACGGTGCCGGTCAGGCGCAGGGTGTGCCCCTCGACCTCGACCACCTGCGGCGCCACTTCCGACTGGAAGCTCTGCGTGAGCTCCTTCAGGGCCTCCGCGTGGGTGCGGGCGTCGGCATATTTCTTCATGCCCGAGAGGATGGCGGCGATGCCGCCCATGGTGCCGGCGTTACGCGCCGCGTCCGCGATGCGGCAGCTGTCGTAGCTGCTGCAGGAGTTGGGCGCGAAGATGCTGGCGATCAGCGCCGCGGCGCCCAGCACCGTGCGCGTGCGCGCCGCCGAGCGTGCGCGCATTTCCTTCTCGAGCTCGGTGAAGCTGGTCTGCCGCCAGCTGCCGTACGAGTCTTCCATGTTGTCGTGGAAGCTCGCGTAGTAGTCGTTGACCGTGTCGACCACCGCGGTGTCGCGCTCGCGGATCTTCTCGATGCGCGCCAGCGTCGGATCGCCGTCGGCCGGCAGGCGCGCCACCTGCGTGATGCCGTTCTTGTCCTTGGCCGTCATGCCCGCCATGGCATCGGGCGCCAGGTCTTCGGCGAAGCGCAGGCTCGCCACCTTGCGGATGTTCTCGCGGTCGAGCGCGGTGAGCTTCTCGCGCGCCAGCACCATTTCGTTGGCCACCTGCGAGTACACGTTCTGGAACGGATCGCGCGCCTTCATCGACGCCGTGGTCTTGTACGCGCCGAGGTCGGCCATGCTCTCGAAGCGCTTGTCCTTGATCCACACGCGGCCGGCGGCGTCCGTCACGGTCACGTCGATGGAGAGGAAGCCGCCGTTGGAGTCGATGAGCTTGCCGGTGACGATGACATCGACGAACTCGGCCATCTCGGGGATGACGCGCACCGCGCCCCACTGCGCGGTCGCTTCGAGCGTCTCGCGTAACAGCGTGGGGATGTAACGCGCCTCGGCCTTGCGCAGGTCGGGATAGATGCGCTTCTTGGCGAGCGCCTCTTCGTCGTCCTTGATGTTCTGCGGGATGCCGGGATCGAAGACGCGGATGCCGACGTCGAGCAGCTCGGCTTCGGGGATGTGCACCACCGCCTGCTTGGCTTCGACCTTCGGAATCGGTTTGACCTCGCTGGTCACGCAGCCGGTCAACGGCATTACCGCCGCCAGTGCTGCTGCTGCAAGAAGTTTGCGATTCATGAGGTCACCTCGATCGTCCTTTGCCAGCTCCCCTCAGAGCTTCATTTGGCCGATTTCTTGTAATCGTTGTATTCCTTCCAGAGCCGTTCCTTGAGCTCCGGATCCGTTTCTTCCTCGGCCGCCTTGCGCAGACGACGCGCGACGATGTCGTCGTCGCTGCCGCTGGTCTGCGGACCGCCGCTGCTGCCGCCGCCGCCACCGCCACCGCCGCCCTTGCCGTTGGACGCCTGCTGGTTGCCGTTGGGCGAGCCGCCGGTGTTGCCGGAGGACTTCAGATCACCTTCGCGACCGCCGGGAGACCCGCCGCCCGAGCCCGATCCGTCGCCGCTGCCATCGGCCGAGCCGCCCTGGCCGTCGGAGCTGCCGCTGCCGTTCGCATCGCGCTCCTTGGCGACGCGTTCCTGTTCTTTCTTGAGTGTCTTGTCGAAGTCGCCGAGCGAATCGTCGAGGCTCTTCTCGCCCTGCTGACGACGCTCTTCGGAGGTCTGCGCGCCGCCGCCTGGGCCTTCGGTGGAGGCGCTGCCGCCGTCACCGTCCTTGGATGAGCCGCTCGATCCACTCGAACCGCTGGAGCCCTTCGAACCGCTCTTGCCGGATTCTGAGCCGCCTTCGGATCCGCCCTCGGAGCCGCCGCTGGATCCGTCGGGCGAGCCCGTGGACGAACCGCCGGGCATTCCGCCCGGGATGCCGCTGGGCATTCCACCCGGCAGCCCGCTGGAGCCGCCGGGCATTCCGCCGCCGCCCCCGCTGGACCCACCACCCGTCGATCCGCCACCACCGCTGGAGCCGCCGGGCATTCCGCCGCCGCCACCACCGCTGGAGCCGCCGCCCGTGGAACCGCCGCCGCCGGGCATTCCGCCACCGCCGCCACTGGGTGATCCGCCGCCGCTCTGGGTGGATGCGCAGCCCGCGAGAGCCGCTGCTGTCAGAGCGACCAGAATGAGGTGCCGAGTGCGCATGCGAACCTCCCGCCGTAACTAATGGGTACCGGCCGAGGTGGACTCGGTTCCCGTGAAAAAGGTGCGCAGCTGGGTGGACATGCGATTGCACGCAGTCGCCTGCACCCGCGCAATGAACGGCAGGGGTACGACCGCACCCACGATGGCCGAAGTACCGGTGACGTTGGTGCCGACGCTACCCGCGGACTTGCCCTGTTTCAAATCCCAGATGGTGGCCTCGTAGGCCGATTCCTTCTGCCACCAGCCGAAGCCGATGCAGCCCG
>Ga0315910_10005465_pt1 | contig 10397 bp, 9 predicted proteins | sample EdamamesoilMG_FD_204470 | JGI IMG/M metagenome (GOLD analysis project Ga0315910, IMG submission 204470) | Garden soil microbial communities collected in Santa Monica, California, United States - Edamame soil | ecosystem: Environmental > Terrestrial > Soil > Garden | place: USA: California... | reverse complement strand
GGCCCTCGCGACCGTGCGCTCGCAGGAAGTGGACCTGATCATCCAGGACATGAACTTCCGGCGGGACGCCACGTCCGGTGAAGAAGGCGTCGCGCTGTTCAAGGAACTGCGCGCGCTGCATCCCGACGTACCGGTCATCCTGCTCACCGCCTGGACACATCTCGAAACCGCCGTGGACCTGGTCAAGGCCGGCGCGGCGGACTACATCGCCAAGCCCTGGGACGACGCGCGGCTCCTGACTACCGTGCGCAACCTGCTCGAGCTGCGGGCCGCCGTGGAAGAAAACGTGGCCACCCGCGCACGACGTGCCGAGGCGCGCGCCGCGCTCGCCGAACGTTACGACTTGCGCGGCATCGTCTACGAGAGCGACGCGCTGCATACCGTGGTGTCGATGGCCGCACAGGTCGCGCATGCCGATGTGCCCGTGCTCATCACCGGCCCCAACGGCGCCGGCAAGGAAGTGCTGGCCGACATCATCCACGCCAACTCCACGCGAAAGGCGCAGCCCTACGTGAAGGTGAACGCCGGCGCCCTGCCCGACCAGCTCATCGAAGCCGAGCTGTTCGGCACCGACACTGGCGCGTTCACCGGCGCGAAGGCCCGCCCGGGACGTTTCGAGGCGGCCGATGGCGGCACGTTGTTCCTCGACGAGATCGGCAACCTGCCACTCGCCGGGCAGGCCAAACTACTGCGCGTGCTGCAGACCGGCGAATACGAACGCCTGGGCAGCAACACCACCCGACGCGCCAACGTGCGCATCGTCGCGGCCACCAACATGCCGCTGCGCGACGCGATGCGCGAAGGCCGCTTCCGCGAAGACCTCTACTACCGACTGAGCGTGATCGAACTCGCGCTGCCGCCGTTATCGGAGCGTCGCGACGACATCCTGCCACTGGCACGGTCGTTCCTCGCTCCGGGGGCGCGGCTCACCGGCGACGCCGAACGCGCGCTCCTCAACTATTCCTGGCCGGGTAACGTCCGCGAACTACGCAATGTTCTGCAGCGTGCATCGCTGTTCGCGGGCGAAGCGCCCATCAACGCTCCTGCGCTCAACCTCCCGGCCGTTTTACCCGCGCGCTCCGACGAACCCGTGCTCGATCGGGCCACCATCGAACGCGTGCTCGCCGAGAATGGCCACATCGTGGCCCAGGCCGCGCGGCAGTTCGGGATCAGCCGCCAGGCCCTCTATCGCCGCATGGAAAAACTCGGTATCAAGGAATCTCCTTCCCGATAGCCCTTCGGGCTAACAAGAGGCGTGATGAAGTTTTCCATGGCCGGCTGGGCCACGGCGTGGCTCGGAGGCGTCGCGGTGGCGGCGTTGGGGGCACTCGCGACCGCGCAATACTTCATCGAGTCCCGGTGGATGGCGGCCGTGGCCGCCGGGCTCGTGCTCACGCCGCTCGTGGCGTGGTCCGGCGCGGCGCTGGTCGCGCGCTGGAGCCGCATGGCACGCGCGCTCAACGATGGCATCGCCAGCCTCAAGGATCGGGACTTCAGCGTCAGCGTCACACGTGCGACGCAGGACGAGATGGGCGACCTGGTGGAGACCTACAACACCCTCGGCGAACGCCTGCGCGTGGAACGCCAGAGCCTCTACCAGCGCGAGCTGATGCTCGAAACAGTCATCCAGACCACCCCGCTCGCCCTGGTGCTGACCAACGAGGGTGATGCGGTGCTCTACAGCAACGCCGCGGCGCGGCAGCTGTTCGGCGCAGGTCGCAAGCTCGAAGGAGAACGATTCACGCGTTACCTCGATGCGGCGCCGGCTCCCCTGCGTGAGGCCATCGATCGCGGTGGCGATACCCTCTTCACGCTGGAGCTCGGCGGCGAGCCGCAGGTCTATCACGTCTCGCAGCGCAAGTTCCTGCTGAACGCCATGCCGCACCGGCTCCTGATGCTCAAGCAGCTCACGCGCGAGATCAATTCGCAGGAAGTGGCGACCTGGAAGAAGGTCATCCGCGTCATCGCGCACGAACTCAACAATTCCCTCGCGCCCATTTCATCGCTGGCGCATTCGGGACAGATCCTGGCCAGTGCTCCTCCGGATCCCACGCAGTTGAGCCGCGTGTTCGCCACCATCGAAGAGCGGGCGCGGCATCTCGCCGGGTTCATCGAGGGCTATTCTCAATTCGCGAAGCTGCCGCAGCCACGCGTGGCGCCCGTGGCCTGGGACGTGTTGCTGGAACGTCTCCGTGTCGTCGTGCAGTTCACGCTCGTCGGCACGCCACCGCATCGCACCACCAGCTTCGACGCCGCGCAGATCGAGCAGGCGCTCATCAACCTGCTGAAGAACGCACGCGAGTCGGGCTCCGGCGCCGAGGACATCGAACTCGCGGTGACGCTCGTCGGTGGCGGATGCGCCGTCGAGATCCGCGATCGCGGCCCGGGCTTCACGCCGGCCGCGCTGGAGAACGCGCTGGTGCCGTTCTATTCCACCAAGCAGACCGGCACGGGTCTCGGTCTCACGCTGTGTCGCGAGATCGTCGAAGCGCACGGAGGGCGGCTGCGCATCGCCAATCGCGAGGGCGGCGGCGCCGTCGTGACTTTGTGGCTCCCGGAGGTCAATTAGGTGCGAGAATCGCGGCGATGCAAATCTCGCCCGACACCGCTGCCGGAACCGAGGCCGTCAGCATCCTGCCAGCCACGACCAACGACCTCGAAATCCTGTTGCCGATGGTGGAGCAGTACTGGCGCTTCGAAGCCATCGAAGGTTTCGACGCCTCGCGCATGCGCAAGCTGCTCACACGCGTGCTCGAAGACGCGAGCCTGGGGCGCGCCTGGGTGGCCACGCTGTATGGCGAGCCCGCGGGCTATCTGCTGGCGGTGTATGTCTTCAGCCTCGAGCACCAGGGCCTGACCGCGGAGATCGACGAATTCTTCGTGGTGCCCGCGCATCGTGGCCTGGGACTGGGACACCAGATCCTGGCGATCGCGGAGGCGCAGTTCCGGCTGGAGGGCTGCACCAATGTGTCGTTGCAGCTCGGCCGTAGCAATGAAGCCGCGCGCAATTTTTACCGCCGTCACGGTTTCGACGACCGCGCCGGCTACGAACTCGTGAGCAAGAGCCTGAAGTGAGCCTGATGACCCACCACACCTACGATCTCTACATCGGCAACAAGAACTACTCGTCCTGGTCGCTGCGCCCCTGGGTGCTGCTCAAGGAACTCGGCATTCCTTTCCGCGAGCGCAACGTGGTCTTCGGCAAAGACACGTTCACCGACTTCTCGCCCACCGGCAAGGTGCCTTGCCTCGTCGATGGGAAGCACACCATCTGGGACTCGCTCGCCATCACCGAATATGTGGGCGAACGCCACGCCAACGCCTGGCCGGTCGATGCGCCGGCACGCGCCTGGGCTCGCTCGGCTGCCGCCGAGATGCATTCGGGATACTCCGAGCTGCGCAACATCTGCACGATGAACTGCGGAGTTCGCGTGAAACTCAAGACCGTCTCGCCGGCCTTGCAGCGAGATCTGGCGCGTCTCGAAGAGCTGTGGGCCGATGGACTGAACCGTTTCGGCGGACCCTTCCTCACGGGTGCACGCTTCTGCGCGGTGGACGCCTTTTATGCGCCCGTGGCCTTCCGCATCCAGACCTACGAGCCGCCGGTCAACGTGACGGCGCGCCGCTACGCGGCCCAGCTGCTCGCGCTGCCGGCAATGCAGGAGTGGTATCGCGCGGCGCTCGCCGAGACCACGCGCGACGAACCGCACGAGGCCGAGTTGAAAGGCATCGGCGAGATCACCGCCGACCTGCGCGCGACTAACTAGACGGATGTTCCTGCGCGCGCTCGTCGCATTCCTGGCCTGCCCCGGCATGGTCGCGTTGCTGGTGCCGTTGTGGATCGTCTGGAACCGCGCGCCCGCAGGCAATCCCTGGTTTCCGATCGGACTGTCGCTTCTCATCGCGGGCCTCGCAATGCTCCTGTGGTGCGTGCGGGACTTCTATGTCGCGGGCAAGGGAACTCTGGCGCCATGGGCGCCACCTCGCAACCTGGTCGTGGTGGGTCTCTACCGCTACAGCCGCAATCCCATGTATGTCGCGGTGACACTGATGCTCGCGGGCTGGGCGCTCGGCTACTGGTCGACCAAGCTCGCGATCTATACGTGTTTTGTGATCGTGGCATTCCAATTGCGCGTGTTGTTTGGAGAAGAGCCCTGGCTCGCGCGCACACATGGCGAGGCGTGGCACAAATACAAGGCCAGCGTTCCGCGCTGGCTGCTGTAGCTATCCAAATCCGCTAGTCTTCGAGTGCCGCGATCACGCCGGCACGAGGGGAATCAAATGTCCAAGAGAATCCTGTTGGCCTTCGTGGCCGCGTTGAGCTGCGTTGCGCACGCCGCGTCGAAGCCCGAACCCGTCAGCGCGCAGCTGACCATCCGCGCGGACCAGCCGGGCGCGACCATCGACGCGAATCTGTACGGCCAGTTCATGGAACACCTGGGCCGCAACGTCTACGAAGGCATCTGGGTCGGCGAGGATTCGAAGATCCCCAACACGCGCGGCTACCGCAATGACGTGCTCGCGGCGCTCAAGAAGCTTCAGGTACCCGTGCTGCGCTGGCCGGGCGGTTGCTTCGCGGACGAATATCACTGGCGCGACGGCATCGGGCCTCGTGACAAACGCCCGCATCGCGTGAATACGTACTGGGGCGGTGTCATCGAGCCCAACACCTTTGGCACGCACGAGTTCTTCGAGCTGGCGGAAATGCTCGGCGCGAAGACCTATCTCGCGGTCAACGTGGGCTCGGGCACAGTGCAGGAAACTTCCGACTGGGTCGAATACATCACCTCGCCCTCGGAATCCACGCTCGCGAAGGAGCGCCGCGCGAACGGCCGCGACAAGCCCTGGAAGATCGACTACATCGGCGTCGGCAACGAGCCCTGGGGCTGCGGTGGCGACATGAACGCGGACTACTACGCGAGCGAGTACAAGAAGTACGCGCTGAACATCAAGACGCCGCCCGAGAGCCGGCCCGTCAAGGTGGCGAGCGGCCCGTACGGTGACGGTTACGAATGGACCGAGACGGTCATGAAGAACGCGGCGAAGCACATGGGCGCGTATTCGCTGCACTACTACACGCTGCCTTCCGGCAGTTTCAACAAGCCGAAGAAGGGCCCGGCGCTCACGTTCAACGAGGCCGACTGGATCATCACGCTGAAGTACACGCTCGACATCGACGAGATGGTGAAGAAACACTCGGCGATCATGGACAAATATGATCCGCAGAAGCGCATCGGCCTCTACGTGGATGAATGGGGCACCTGGTATGACGTGGAACCGGGCACCAACCCGGGCTTCCTGTTCCAGCAGAACACCATGCGCGACGCCGTCGTCGCGGGCCTCAACCTCAACGTCTTCCAGAAACACGCCGACCGCGTGCGCATGACCAACATCGCGCAGATGATCAACGTGCTGCAGGCGATGGTGCTCACGGACAAGGAAAAGATGCTGGTGACACCCACGTACCACGTCTTCGAGATGTACAAGCCGTTCCAGAACTCGACCCTCCTGCCGTCGGAGCTCACGGCGCCGGAGTACAAGCTGGGCGATGTCTCGGTCCCGTCGGTCAGCACGTCCGCCGCGCGCACGGCGAATGGTTCCATCGTGCTGTCGCTGGTGAATACCGATCCCAACAGGCCGGCGCGCGTCACGGTGAAGCTCCAGGGCGCGACCGCGAAGAAAATCAGCGCGCGCGTGCTGACGACCGACGCCATGAATGCGCACAACACGTTCGATTCGCCTGAAGCCGTAAAGCCGGCGGCGTTCAACGGTGGCAAGCTCAAGGGCGATTCGTGGGTGTTCGACCTGCCGTCTAAGTCCGTCGTCGTCGCCACATTGAACTGAGCGCTGAGGAGCCGTCCGAATGGCCAACAAACTGAGTTCGCTTCTCGTCGCAACAGCGCTGACCTGCGCCGCGGCGTTCCCGGCGCAATCCGCCGATACGCTGAAGGCCGGGTTCTCGACTGAACGACTTGCCCGCGTCGATGCCCTGCTCGACTCGTACGTCAACGACGGTCGCGTCGGCGGCATCGTCGCGCTGGTGCTGCGCGACGGGAAGCCGGTGTACGAACGGGCTGTCGGCTGGGCCGACAAGGAAGCTGGCCGCAAGATGAGCATGGACACGGAGTTCCGCATCGCCTCCCAATCGAAGGCGTTGACCAGCGTCGCCATCCTGCAGCTCATGGAGGAAGGCAAGCTCACGGTGAACGACCGCGCCGGCAAGTACATCCCGACGTTCGAGCAGACCTCGGTGCTGACGCGCGTCGAGAACAGCACCACGTGGACCACGGTGGCCGCCAAGCGGCCGATCACGATCCGCGACCTGCTCACGCATACGGCGGGCATCAACTACGGCCAGCAGCCCGAGTTCGCGCAGTACTACGAACCCAAGGGCCTGGGCCCGGCGGCCGGATTCGGCTGGTACTTCGCCGACAAGGACGAGCCCATCTGCACGACCATGGAACGGCTCGGCACGCTGCCCTTCCAGGCGCAGCCCGGTGAGGCATACGTCTACGGTTACAACACGGACGTGCTCGGCTGCATCGTCGAGAAAGCGTCAGGCGTGCCGCTCGACAAGTTCCTCGAGAGTCACATCACCGGCCCTCTCGGCATGAAGGACACGTACTTCTATCTACCGGCCGACAAGAAGGACCGCCTCGCGGTCGTGTACGGCAGTGACGAGAACGGCAAGGCCGTGCGCCAGCCGGAAGGCGCGCGCGGCCAGGGTCACTACGTGAACGGCCCGCGCAAGAGTTTCTCGGGCGGCGCCGGCCTCGTGTCGACTGCGCGTGACTACGCGACGTTGCTCGAGGCACTGCGCAACGGCGGCGCGCTCGGCAAGGTGCGCATTCTCTCGCCGCATGCCGTGCAGCTCATGACCACGAACCAGATCGGCGATCTCAAGAGCCCCAAGGGCCTGGGGTTTGGTTTCGGCTTCGAGACGCACGACAAGTACGGCGTCAGCGGCATGGAGTCGGTCGGCTCGTGGGGTTGGGGCGGCGCCTATGGCACCTATTACCGCGTCGATCCGGCCGAGCGCCTGACCACGGTGCTCATGGTCCAGATGATCCCGAACAAGACCGATCTCACCGACAAGTTCAAGGCATCGATCTACCAGGCCTTGTTGAACTGAGCTTCGGCAGGAACATGCCCGTTCGCTCGCGGTACTCCGAATAGGCGGCCGCGAGCGGACTGGCAGCGATCGTCTTCTCGTCGTCTCTCGCCATGTACGTGAACAAGGCGAAGTTGACCACCAGCATCGTGGCGGTGATCCAATGCGGCAGCGCCAGCCTGGATGAAGTACAGGAACACTCCACCGAGGAAGAACAGCAGGATCAGGTGCGGAAGCGTTGGAAATTTCACGCTTCCGCCCCGTTCCTATTTCTTCGAGGCGATCCAGCGATTGATCTTGGCGTCGAGGACATCGAGCGGAATCGCTCCGTCCTTCAACACCTCGTCGTGGAACTGCTTCACGTCGAACCTGGCACCCAGCGCCTTCTCGGCGCGCTTGCGCAGTTCGACGATCTTGAGCTGGCCGATCTTGTACGCGAGCGCCTGGCCGGGGATGGCCGCGAAGCGTTCTGCTTCGGAGACGGCACGCGTCTGCTCGGCCGGTGAGTTCGCGTACATGTAGTCGAGCGTCTGCTGACGCGTCCAGCCCTTGAGGTGGATGCCCGTGTCCGTGACGAGGCGGATCGCGCGCCACAACTCGGCGTCGAGTGCGCCGAAACGCGCCACCGGATCCTTGTAGATGCCCATCTCGTAGCCGAGATACTCGGCGTAAAGGCCCCACCCTTCGATATAGGCGGTGTCGCTCGAGAAGCGGCGGAACATCGGCAGCTCACCCAGCTCGCGCTGCAGCGAGATCTGGAAGTGATGACCCGGCGCCGCTTCGTGCAGCGACAACGACGCCAGCGCCCAGCGCGGGCGCGCCTTCAGGTCATAGGCGTTCACGAAGAAGATCCCGGCGCGTTTGCCGTCGAGCGACGGGCCCTGGTATTGGCCCGACGACGCCGACGCCTCGCGGAACGGCTCCACGAGACGCACTTCGTAGTCGGCCTTGGGACGCAGGTTGAAATACTTCGGCAACAGCGGGTCCACGTCGCTGTGGAACTTCTGGTAGGCGGCTAACAACTCTTCGCGCGTCGCGAAGTACATGTCGTTGCGCGCCTTCATCCACTCGAAGAAGGCCTTGAGCTCCGCCAGGGACTTCGTGGGCTTGGTGTAGCCCAGGTCCTTGGCCACGGCCCGCATGCCGTCCTGGATCCGCGACACCTCGTCGAGGCCGATCTGGTGGACCTGCGCGGGCGTCATCGAACGCGTGGTGTTGTCGTGGACCTTGTGCGCGTACCAGGCGGCGCCGTTGGGCAGCGCGCCCATGCCAAAGGTGTCGCGCGTCCTGGGCAGGTACTCATCGGCGATGTACACGCGCAGGCGCTTGTATGCCGGCAGCACCTGCGAGCCAAACAACGTGCGGAACGAAGACGTCAGGCGTTCACGATCCGCGGCCGAAAACTCTTTCGGCATGTTGGTGATGGGACCCCAGAAGATGCTCTTCTCGACATCGTCGACGATGTTGGCGTCGAGCTGCGGCAGCACCTTCTCCATGAGCACGCGCGGCTGCACGATGCCGGCCTTCACGCCTTCGCGCATGTTTACGATGGCCTGGTCGAGGATCGCGGGCACCTGTCCCGCGCGCTTCAACCAGTCGTCGTAGTCCTTGACGGTTGCGAACGGCTGCGCGCTGGTGCCGGAGCCGAACTGCGCGAAGTAGTTCGCGATGTTCTGGAACTGGTCGATGGGCAGCAGGCGGTCGGGGAACGCGAAGTTCTCGAGTGCCGACTCACGATTGAGCGTGAAGATGTCGTACGAAAGCCGGTCCTGGCCGGTGAGTCCTTCGGTGCCGATGGCGCGCGCACGGTCGAGGTACTTCTGTTCAAACGCCTTCGACTGCGCTTCGAAATCGGCGGTGAGGAAGTTCGGGAGCTCCGCGTTGTAGCGCGGATCGCCGGCGAAGGTCGCCGTGATCGGATTGAGCCTGAGGTACTCCTCCCAGAACTCGTCGTACATCGTGTTGAGCTGGGCAGTGCGCGTGGGCGCGTCGGCCGCGTGGACGAGACCGACGGCGATCGTGCCGAGCAGAACCGAGGCGAGCAGAGCGAGACGCTTCATGACTAAATCCCCAGGCGCAAGCGCCACTTTCAATCGCCGCCAGGGCGCGGCGTCCGTTGTAAAAAAAGAAACCCGCCTTGCGGCGGGTTTCTCATTTGGTTGGGAGACTAGGATTCGAACCTAGGTAAACGGAGTCAGAGTCCGTTGTCCTACCGCTAGACGATCTCCCAAAAGACAATCCGTCTGCGAACAATACTAGCGCCAAATATCCAAAAGAAGATTAGCGCTTCGAGTACTGCGGTCCACGACGCGCCTTGCGGCGGCCGACCTTCTTGCGTTCGACTTCGCGCGCATCGCGCGTGACGAAGCCGGCAATGCGCAAAGGCTTACGCAGCTCTTCGTCGTATTCGATGAGCGCACGGGTGATGCCGTGGCGAATGGCGCCGGCCTGGCCGGTGATGCCACCGCCCGAAACCGACACGGTGAAATCGAACTTGTTCGCGAGCTGCACGGTCTCGAGCGGCTGGCGCACGATCATGCGACCCGTCTCACGGCCGAAGAACTCGTCGAGCGGACGATCGTTCACGGTGATCTTGCCGGTACCGGCTTTCATGTAAACGCGAGCCGCGGCGGTCTTGCGGCGGCCGGTGCCGTAGTTCGGCTTTGCAGTTGCGGGCATTCTTCAGTTCCTTAAATTTCGAGCTGCTTCGGCTGCTGAGCGGCGTGCGGATGCTTGGCGCCCGCGAACACATGCAGCTTCTTGTACATCTTGCGACCGAGCGGGCCCTTGGGGAGCATGCCCTTCACGGCGAATTCGATTGCGCGCTCGGGATGCTCCTTGAGCAACTTGCCGAGAGCGATTTCCTTGATACCGCCGATGGCGCCGGTGTGGTGGTAGTACTTCTTGTCTTCGAGCTTGTTGCCCGTGACTTTGATCTTCTCCGCGTTCAACACGACGATGTGATCGCCCATGTCGACGTGGGGCGAGAAGATGGCCTTGTGCTTGCCCTTGAGGCGCATGGCGATCTGCGTGCAGAGGCGGCCCAGCACCTTGTCGGTCGCATCGACGACGAACCAGTCGCCGCGCACGGTTTCAGACTTCGCGAAAACAGTACTCATTACTAGAACTCCAGCCACCGGAAAGGACCCACACATCACAGCGGGAACGCAGCCGAAAATTCCGGCTAACGGCCTGATCTGTTTGGGCCCCTGGAAAAAGGGCGCAGAGTGTACTCAACGCCCTTTGCCTTTGCAAAACAGGCTTTCGAAAACTCCCTATACTCCCG
>Ga0315910_10005464_pt1 | contig 10400 bp, 15 predicted proteins | sample EdamamesoilMG_FD_204470 | JGI IMG/M metagenome (GOLD analysis project Ga0315910, IMG submission 204470) | Garden soil microbial communities collected in Santa Monica, California, United States - Edamame soil | ecosystem: Environmental > Terrestrial > Soil > Garden | place: USA: California... | reverse complement strand
CGAATCGTGGCGAAAACGTTCCCGCGGGAACGCCCGATTGTTTGGCCAGGAAACACTCTTAGTGTAGTCTCAAAGGAAGGTCAGTTCTTGACCTTCCGGCGTAACCGCTCCCGCGTCTGGAGTTGAGCAACCGCTTCGGTTTCCAGGTACGGCCAACCTTGTTTCACCACGCTTCTCTTTGCGTACAATCTTCCATAATTTACCCACAGGTGAATTATGAGAACCAACATTGTTATTGATGAAGAGTTGCTGGCCGAAGCACTCAAGGCTAGCGGCGCCACCACCAAGAAAGAGGCCGTTGAGCTGGGCCTGAAGTTGTTGGTCAAGCATAGCAAGCAACAAACCATTCGGGAACTGCGCGGCAAGCTGAAGTGGGAAGGCGACCTGGATGAAATGAGGAGTGGCTGATGCCAAGGAAAGTCGCGGCACCCTGGAGCAGTATCAAATGTTTGGGCGTTTGATTACCTTGGGGAAGGAAATGCCCAGTGCATGGGATTGAGCCCGTCAAAGCACTCTAGTGAGCACTGATCACCGGCCGGAGCTCATAGACGCGCCCATACCTTGCTGCGGCTTTCAAATCCCCAGACTTTAGTGCTTCCCGCGCATCGTCAAGCTTGTACGCATCTTCAAGACTGATCGTCGGTGACCAGCCAGGATCGGCCTCGACAACTTCTACCGACACTTCAGCAACATACTGCCCCTCATGCACATACTTGAATTTTTGACGGGCGCTCATGGCTTCAACCTCTTTCGATATGTCTTATCCCACCTTTTAGGATCGGGCCGATAGGCCGTCACCAAGACAACTGGCTCATCATAGCCCTTTGGAATACCCCATACTACATGGACAGGATTTCCTGAAACGTCCCTTTGCAGATACAAAGCACAAGGGCCCTTAGCGAAATCCGGATACTCTTCCACCAGTGTTGCTTCTTCCAGCCCTTCCACAATCTCGCGAGCAGAAAGATCATCTTCGGCCAACTCATCGTAGCCATGCTCAGAAATTCGAATCTTGCCTGAGGATGCTAGCCGCCTAAGCTTGCTGTGAAATGATTCCAACCCTCACCTCGAACGTAGTTTTGGACGGCTTGACCTGTAGACCACTCGCAATCTTACTCTCAATCCGGGATTCCGCAGTTCAAGGTGCTCGGTGTTGGAATTGGAATGCCGCTTTGCTTCATTCCTTCCAAGTGAAATTGGATAGCGGACCTTATTTGGTTCTCGGCTTCCTTCATGGACTGGCCCGTAGCGACGCAACCGGGCAGATCCGGGACATAGGCCGAAAAATTTGTGCCTGCATCCTCGATAACGACAGCGTATTTCATTATTTACCCCTGCTTCCAACCCGCCTGTTTGTAAATGCTGTTCAATGTACCTGGGGCCAGGTCTCATGACCCCAAGTATTACTCATAGGACCTGCGCCATCCCGCGCGACGCGCCTCTTCCTCGGTGCAGAACCATCGATCTCCTCGCTCGATGTTGACGTGCGTTTTCTGATACCAGGCCCCGCCTGGTACGTGGTAGATGCGTTCACCCTGGAGGTTGATGTTTCCTTTGATTCGGCAGGCTTCTGGACTTCTTGCCGTAGTACCCGTCATTAACTCTTGTACAGGCGTTCTCTTGTTCACCGCCAGCCCGATCAATATGAGCAGACCAGCAATTCCGATCAATCGACGCATAACTGGCACCTCCGCGCTGGTTTGCTGGTCACCCCACTGCCGAAACCGAATGTCTACTACTTCGGGAGGCTTGAACGAATCCGGTTTACGATTTCGGCCAGTTGTTCGACAGATACCTGAACCCGCTCCCGGCGTTGCGCATCTCCGCTGGGATCATGTGGGGTTCCCCTCATTCGCCCGGCGTCATCGAAAGTTGCGAGTTGAGGCGGGCCGATACCCCACTCACTGCCCTTCTGCCGCGGCACCACATGGAAGTGAAAATGCGGTACCTCCTGTCCACTGTAGACGCCGTTATTCTGGAAAGTGAGTATCCCCAGAGGCGCAAATGCTTTGTCGAGCGCCTCCGCGATTCGCCTGGCCGAAATCAATACCGCCCGGCATTCCTGGTCAGACAGGTCGAGCAGGGTTGCGACATGCCGGCGCGTGATCACGCAGCACTGGCCTATTTCAAATTGCCATGGATTGATGACGGTAACGGTATGTTCGCTTTCTTCTATGATCTTCCACCGCTCATCGCTGACTGCCAGGCAAAGGTCACAAGGGTCTCTGACGGGAAGTTCGATCATAAGTACGCTCCGCTCGCACAGGGACGGCGAGAATGATACACAGGACTGCAGCTGCAGCCACAACGTGCTTGATGGCATGGCCGCCCATAAAGCTTAGCGCCGAGAACACCTGTGGGTCGAAGTGTTCAAGCGCCTTTGCCACGAGGTAGAGCGAGAACGCCGAAAGCAGCAAGCCATTGCTCAGATACCTCGACCGGAACATGAGGATAATCAGCGGCAATAGAATGATCGGCAGAAACTGGACCAACGCATAAGGGCGGAGGTCGCCTTGTCCGGCTTGCTCAGTCCACGACCAGTAAAGGACTGAGCCCACACCAGCAGCTACCAGTATCCACAGACAGGATTGGCAGTAGCTTTGCGGCACTCGCTCTCCAATCACCAGCGAAAGCAGGGCCATGAATGCCACCGTCATCGGCAGCCGATCCCACAGCAGTGACTCATTGGAGGGGGCTAAGTGGTAGTACGCCGATCCGAAGCCAACGAGAAGCACGCCCAGGCACATAACGAAATAGCCGTGCGAAGTTTCAGGTTGCGCAAGCCGGGAAAGCCTGGTGAACCCGAAGGCTCCAATGACCACAAACGGAATGTTTGAAACCACGTTCCAGAAATTGGCGACGCCGAGCATGCGTCTTGCATCGGCGAATAGGTGATAGCTCGGGTCCTGCGGAATGGGACCTACCAAAAAAAGCGCTACGAGTGCGACCACGAAGGTAGCAGCCAATACACCGATGCCTAGATTGGGATGTGACATTCTCGCACTACAAGGAAACCAGCCAAGTCAGCGCCGGTGCCCGTTCAGCGAATGTTCGGAACTGCGGGCCATTGCTCGCCTCGCGGACATACTCACGGAAGCGCTCGGAGTACGCTTGGTCGTCAGAGAAGATAGCAGCAACGCGCAGTTGGTAGTTGACCAGTTTCTGTACGAACTCCCCAGCGAAGCGGGTGCGCAGATCAAAAAATGACTCAGGCAGCGAGCTGCCCTCAATAATCACTCCGTGCGCCGAGTGCTCGTAGCAAGCGGCGATGAGATCGAGCGCGTCTTCCAGGCGACTGATTGCGAGCCCTTCAACGACTGGGACAGCTGTGTTCGGGACGAGCAAGGGTTGCATGGGGGTGCTCTGCGGTTTTAAGAATGAAGAAATCGGCCGGTGCTGGCGAAGCCAGGCGGCACTTGCAACGATTCACGCGGACTGCAATGAATTTTTACTCTGACCCCAAATGTTAATGTTACATCCGGTTGGACGACCTATTAGGCTACAATTCGATTCTCCCGCAGCGCCCGCGCCAGCAGCGACTTTGCATTTGCGAAAAGCTCTCGATTATGCGGGGGATTTAGCCAACGAGAGGCGCCCGACGTATGCGGAAAGAAAACAACGACCTTTCGGTCCCATTGCTCTGATCGTCCCACGAAAGCGTTTAAGCCGCCCCCGTATCGGGAATAACGATCGTTCCGTAAGCGCAGGTAGGCGTCTATAGCGCACCTACCAAGTACCAGCAGGATTCTGGGGTTTACTATATCCATTTGTCGCCGCAGGAAAGGCATGCAGTTCGTGATCTCTTGGACCATCGGCTGATTGTCCTCCTCCCTACCGGTGTCACTGCGGTATTTTCGACCGGGAAAGCATTTGGTGACTGAAGTCTGATATACGACTTCGTCGAATTGGTGGCTTGGAACTCCGATCTCTTGGAAGATCTTTCGAATATCTCCCCCGGCTTGTCCCTGAAACGCCTGACCGGATTCGTACTCAGAAATCCCTGGAGACTGGCCAACGAGCATGACCGGGGCGTTCGCTGCGCCTGCGAAAATTGGCCGAACTTCCAATGGGCGATGTTTCGAGCCCGGGTCTACCCAGCGTTCCGCGAATAAACCAGCACATTTCGTACAGTCTCGCATTTCCTGCTGAAGTTTATCAATCGTCATGGATCGACCTGACCTTTTCGCCTAACTTCAATTTTATGGAGGCGGAAGTGGTGAGAATGAAACACATCCCTTTTTCCCATTACAAGCCGAAATCTCGAAATCATCAACCGCAAGTCAAAGCAAAATTCCAGCGGTTTGGAGCGGGCCGGCGTGACGAAAATGATTTTCCCGCGGGAACGTATCTGAATTCTTACTCAGACCCCAAATCTCTACAGATGCTTTTGTGGCAGCAAAAGCGGCTGGCAGGTCAAACGTCACCTACGGCAATTTGTTAGCTTTCACTTACTCCGAGCCTAGATTTCGCAATTTCCCACTGCTCCTTTACCCATTCTGGCCGATAGATTTCGACTTGTACGATGTCCGGATTCTGGAGCTCGAACTTGGGCTCGATCACCCTGGCTCCCAACTCTGTAGCTGTGTTCAGCGTGAGCTTTGCGACACGCTCCCAAGCCTGAGCGGCAAGTTCCGTTAGTTCAGTTTCTGGGAATTGGTCCATTCGCCATTCACGCTGAACACAGGTGTATTCTCCACCGCCATCCTCCTCCGTATATAGAATTCCCAGGAAATCCGTATCCTTCGCTGCAAAATGGATGTAACGAAGAATCGCCGTCTCACTATCAGCCAACGCATCAATGGGCATGCCCAAACCCAACTTGAGGCCTCGACCTTGAGTGAAGCCGACGGTGCCCTTACTCGCCGGTTCTAGCATTGCTCTGTGAACGATGATGTTACGTTGCTTGAAGAGAAATTCGATAAGAGGTTCATCGTTGAGCTTCTCCTTCTCCGCCCGCAGCCATTCGACAATCTCGGGTTTACCCTGAACATCCATCGTCAATAATTGGACTACCTCCTTTAGGGAACGAAGAAAGGAATTCAATGACCAACGAAAACAGTCTGCACGATGGTAATGCTGCTCCATCATACGAATGTGCCATGCCGACTCCTCCAGCCGATCAAGTGTCGACGACAGCGACTTCAAGATTTCCTGGTTTGGGCAGGTCTCCGTGGCCATAGTGAAACTTACCGCCTGAGTTCAGGGGCGTTTGAGGCGACAAACGATTTTGCGATAGCAAAATTGCCCGGCCTGTCAATCGTCCCCTGAAGCGATTTGTTAGCTCCGTACTTCAAGGAGCTCATAATGATGAGAAAACTCGTTGGTTAACGGGTTTTCCGAGACCGTCACCTGGCAAAAGAGAGCCACTTCTTGATCGAGATGTAGTTCGCTGACGTCCGGAAGAAGTCTCTTTGGAAACAGAACCCGAATCACTTCGCCCGAATCTGTTCGTAGCTGAATTCTCTCTCGTTTGCTCAATAGTTCGATCTTGCCTCGAAACAGTTGCTTTGCCTCTTCCTTTAGAACTGTGTGCTCAAGAGCGGCGGTCACGTCACTGACCACCTCTGCACTGGCGCTCCACCTCATCACATCGGTGCCGGCGTACCGCCACGTGAGCTCCAAGGCGCCAGAATTCGCGCGCAGAATTTTCAAGAATTCTCTGAGGCTTCTAGCGCTAGAGGGGCCAAGGTCCGCGACAGAATCAAGAAACTCTGTTCCTCGACCTCCTGTTTCTAGGACTTCGATTATTCGTTCAATCGCATGTTTCGCAACTCCGTCATCGAACAAGTCTCGATGTGCAGCCGCAGCGACGATTAGCCGAGATGAGCCAGGAAGAATTCCGGCGAGCCGAAGATCAAGTTCGTCGTACAGGTCAATTGGAACCCGCTTACGGTCCATGCCACCCTGAGTGAACCGAAGTGCGGCGTATCCGATCATCTTCCTAATCTCTTCGGCAGCCCTGGCGATTATGTTCAGAGGAACGCTGCCAGTTTTGAACTTATCGGCTATCATGCGGAAATCAATCAGCTCGTGAGTTCGCCCCACCTGTTCTATCGCCTCGTAGGTCTCAAGCTCATCGATATGAGAACGAAGGGACGACGCCTCGAGATCGTGGGCGAAGCTCCCAGATTCAGCTTGTTGCAGCGAATCCCGTAGCAGATTCTTCGCCTTCTCAAGATGGCTTTTAGTCCGCTTACTCATGGTGCAACCTCAATACGAGCGATGCCTTTCGGATTTTCATCCTTGTCGAATCCGTACCATCCCCGCCAATAGCTCCGCATGTTTTGATTTTCCGCCACACAAAACAGAACGTCACAACCAAGGCTACTCCGGACACTAGCTCGATCAATGAGCCCGCGAAGAATCTGCTTTGAAGCGGTGGGCATTACATTCAAATCTGCCGCAGATCCGAAAACGACTAGATCAATGTCCCCAGGATCGACCTTGTCAGTTGCGAATGAGCCATCAATCCACAGTTCGAACCTGACACCCAACTGCTTCAGCGCCGCTATGTAGCTCCTCAACCCGGCGATCAACGGCGCACGGGTCTTCGAGCTCGAAAACGCGGCTAGGAAATGATTGTCGAGTTCGCCCTCGGCGATATCGTGGATTCCCGGGGCAAGTAGAGGGTTGTGGCTCATGGTGCCTCTAGGGAGCTAACGATTTGGTTAAGCCGCGCGTGCGCAGCGGTTCACTTCTAACGAAACCCATAACGATTTTTTCAAGCCGTATCCCAGGGTACTGGGACAAAATCTTCGTCACGATCCTTGAGCACATCCTCAAGCGCATCAGACCACTGGCGCCAATCTGCATGAATGCGAACCCCATAGGGCTTCTCCTCGTTGGATGGTGTTTTCTCGTCTATATCAAATGCATCACGGAGCGCCTTGTGCATCTTGAGTAATCCTGTCGTGCTGAAGTCAACTAAATATTCCCTCACGTCCAACGTACACTTCTCCTTTGCCACTAAGTAGTTGAATTAAAGGATTATGCGTCGAAGTCTTGTACAGGTTCTACGCGGAACTCCTCTGGCCGAAAAACTGTGTCTGACCATGTAGTTACATCACCTGAACTGACATATCGACGAATAACGCCCTCTTCAGGATACGTTGTATGGTAATTGAAGCCAGGGTATTTCTCTGGGCCACCTCTCCGATTATTTAGACGGGAGCGCAAATTGAAAATGCCATTCCAACCGGCAAATTGACTTACCAGCGCACGCAGGGCTTCCATTTCTGAACCCAATGATACTCGATGGGCTGGCACGTGTTCGTGAAACACTTCTGATACATCACCCGCCAGATACCTTTGGGCACGAAAACACTTCTCGTCGCACTCCAAGTCTGGACATAACTTATAGCGCTCGAACATAGCACTCCACCCCGATCTCTCCGGAAACTTCAGTATTAAGTACGAAATATAACCATTTTTCTGATTACACACCCATTCTTTCAATCCCTCAAGCCCCTGAAAAGCAAAACGCCGGCAGTGTTACCACGGCCGGCGTTTGGGTTAGAACTTGTTTTACGGGGCGGATTCCCGCCTGCGTTTGTTGGTCGCGGGTGAACCCGCTCCTACACTGAGATTAGTGCTTAACCTTCCTGCGCAACTGCTCGAGTGCCTGCAACTGGGCAACGGCTTCGGCCAGTTTGCTCTGGGCTTCGGCGATTTCCACATCGCCGGTGCGGTTGGCGAGCTGGCGCTCGGCTTCTTCCTTGGCGCGCTGCGCGGCAGCGGCGTCGAGGTCTTTGGCGCGCACGGCGGTATCGGCCAGCACGGTGACCATGTGCGGCTGCACTTCAATGATGCCGCCACCTACGAAGAAGAATTGCTCTTCGCCCTGGCCATCCACCACGCGCACTGGGCCCGGCTTGAGCTGGGTGATCAGCGGGGTGTGGCGCGGGTAAATGCCAAGGTCACCGCTCACGCCGGAGGCAAACACTTGGGCGGCCTGGCCGCTCCAGATCTGCTCCTGCGCGGATACGATGTCACATTGTATGGTCTTGCTCATGCTTTTACGCTGCCTGACGGCTGGTCATGGCTTCATGACGAGCTACGGCTTCTTCAATACCGCCCACCATGTAGAAGGCCTGCTCGGTCAGGTGATCGTATTCACCTTCCACAATGCCCTTGAAGGCGCGGATGGTGTCTTTCAGGCTGACGTATTTGCCGGGTGAACCGGTGAAGGTTTCGGCCACGAAGAAGGGCTGCGACAGGAAGCGCTGCACTTTACGTGCGCGGGCAACGGTCTGGCGATCTTCTTCCGACAGCTCGTCCATACCCAGGATGGCGATGATGTCTTTCAGTTCCTTGTAGCGCTGCAGCACGCCCTGTACCGAACGGGCCACTTCGTAGTGCTCCTGTCCAATCAGGTTGGGATCGAGCAGGCGTGAGGTTGAGTCCAGCGGATCCACAGCGGGGTAAATGCCCTGCTCGGCTACGCTGCGGCTCAATACCAGCGTCGCGTCCAGGTGGGCGAAGGTGGTGGCCGGTGACGGGTCGGTCAAGTCGTCGGCCGGTACGTATACCGCCTGGAAGGACGTGATGGAACCGGTCTTGGTGGTGGTGATGCGTTCCTGCAGCAGGCCCATTTCCAGAGCCAGCGTCGGCTGGTAACCCACGGCTGAAGGCATACGGCCCAGCAGCGCGGATACTTCGGTTCCGGCCAGGGTGTAACGGTAGATGTTGTCGATGAACATCAGTACGTCGCGGCCTTCATCGCGGAATTCTTCCGCCATGGTCAAGCCGGTCAGGGCCACGCGCAGGCGGTTGCCCGGTGGTTCGTTCATCTGGCCGTATACCAGTGCCACTTTGCTCAGTACGTCGGCATCTTTCATTTCGTGGTAGAAGTCGTTGCCTTCGCGGGTACGCTCGCCCACGCCGGCGAATACCGAGTAACCGCTGTGCTCGATGGCGATGTTACGGATCAGTTCCATCAGGGTTACGGTCTTGCCCACGCCGGCGCCGCCGAACAGGCCTACTTTACCGCCCTTGGCGATGGGCATGATCAGGTCGATTACTTTAATGCCGGTTTCCAGGATGTCGTTGCCGCCGGCCTGTTCTTCATAAGTCGGTGGCTTGCGGTGGATGGGCATGGACTTTTCAGCGCCGATGGGGCCGGCTTCGTCGATGGGGCGACCCAGCACGTCCATCACACGACCCAGGGTCTTGGCGCCCACGGGCACGGAAATGGCTGCGCCGGTGTCGCTGACTTTCAGGCCACGCTTCAAGCCGTCGGTGGAACCCAACGCAATGGTACGAACCACGCCGTCGCCCAGCTGCTGCTGTACTTCGAGGGTGATTTCGGTTCCATCCACGGTCAGTGCGTTAAACACGCGTGGCATTGCATCGCGCGGAAACTCCGCGTCTACGACGGCGCCAATAACCTGAACAATTGATCCAGCACTCATTTAACTCGCTCCATTTGTGAAAAGGGGTCAGAGCCCTTTTTCTATCTCAATTCTTTGCCTTGCCTGGGTACAAATCTTTCCGAAAAAGGGATCTGACCCCATTAAACGGCGGCTGCACCACCCACAATTTCTGAAATTTCCTGCGTAATGGCTGCCTGGCGCGCTTTGTTTGCGGCCAGCTTCAAACCGGCAATCAGCTCGGTGGCGTTTTCGGTGGCGTTCTTCATGGCGATCATGCGCGCGGCATGCTCGGACGCCAGGTTTTCCAGCACGGCCTGGTACACCAGCGCTTCGATGTAGCGGGTCAGCACGCTGTCCAGCAAAGTCTCGGCGTCGGGTTCGTAGATGTAGTCCCACACATCGCCCACGTGCTCATCTTCGGTGGCCGGCAACGGCAGCAGCTGCTCCACGGTGGGCTTCTGCGCCATGGTGTTGATGAAATCGTTGTACACGATGTAAACGCGGTCCACCTGCTTCTCACGGTAGGCGGTGAACGTGGTGGTCATCACGCCGATCAGGTCATTGATCTGTGGTTTGTCACCCAGGCCGCTGGCATGTGCCGCGATTTCCACCTTGATGTTGCGGAAAAACGAGGAAGCCCGCTTGCCCAGTGTGACCACGCTGATTTCAGCGCCCTTGCCTTTCCACTCGCTCATGCTCTTGAGCACCAGCTTGAACAGGTTGCTGTTCAGGCCGCCGCACAGGCCGCGGTCGGTGGACACGATGATGTAACCGACTTTCTTTACTTCATCGTGGGCGATGGTGAACGGATGACGGTATTCGGGATTGGCCTTGCCCAGATGGCCGATGATGCGGCGCATCATGTGGGCATAGGGGCGGGTCGCCTGCATCAGCTGCTGCGATTTGCGAATCTTGCTGGCAGAAACCATCTCCAGCGCCGAGGTCACCTTTTTGGTGTTCTCGATGCTCTTGATCTTGCCTTTGATTTCCTTGCCGCCTGCCATTAACGTGCTCCGCTTACCAGCTGCC
>Ga0315910_10005463_pt1 | contig 10405 bp, 12 predicted proteins | sample EdamamesoilMG_FD_204470 | JGI IMG/M metagenome (GOLD analysis project Ga0315910, IMG submission 204470) | Garden soil microbial communities collected in Santa Monica, California, United States - Edamame soil | ecosystem: Environmental > Terrestrial > Soil > Garden | place: USA: California... | reverse complement strand
GCAGGTCGATGCCGCGCATTTCCTTCTGGTAGCCGGGGTTCTTCAGCACCTGCTCGGGCGGGATCACGCCCGCCTTGAGGATCTCCTGGCCGTGGTAGACGTCCTCGAGAAAGCGGTTGAGCGCGCTGGCGCGCTGCGCCAGGCCCTTGGCCAGTTCGTCCCATTCCGCCTTCGGGATGATGCGCGGAATGGTGTCGAAGGGAATCAACCGCTCTGCGCCGGCCTCGTCGCCGTAGACGGCGAAGGTGATGCCCACGCGGTGGAACAGCAGGTCGGCTTCGCGCCGTTTCTCCGCCACGCGCTTGGCCGGGGTGTCCGCGAGCCAATCGGCGATGGAGCGAAAGTGCGCCCGCACCTTGCCGTCGGCGTCGCGCATTTCATCGTATTGACGTCGTTCCATGCAGAATCCCCTCAGGAACGAGCAATCGGCGTGCCAGAAACCCGGACCGGCCAGCCCGGCGGCTCAGTCTTCGGAGCCGCCCTGCGGTCCGCTCTGCGGGTCGGCGTGGGGCTTGCCCGCCGCGCGCCGGTACTCGGAGGGCGGGATGCCGACCTGCTGCTGGAAAAACCGGGTGAAATTCGATTGCGCCGAAAAGCCGAGCTCGGCCGAGACCTCGCCGATCTTGCCGCTGCCCGAGGAGAGCTTGGAGATCGCCGACTCAACGCACAGCAGGTCCAGGTAGGAGCGCGGCGAGCGTCCGGTGGAGAGCTGGAACAGGTCGTAGAAGCGCGAGCGCGACAGGCCGACCTGGCTCGCCAGGTCGTTCATGTTGACGTCCTTGTTCGGATGCGCGCGCAGCAGCGCGAGCGCGCGCCGGATGCGCGTATCCGCGAACGGCGAGCCGCGCCACAGGCGCCCGCCCGCCTGGCGGCGCGCGACATAGGTTTCCACGATCGAGAGCATCAGTTCCTGCAGCATGAATTCCAGCCGCGCGTGGGACAGGAACTGGTCGTTCAGCACCTCGACCGCCAGCGTATCGGCGAGCTGGCGGATGCGCGGGGTGATCGCCTCGCCCGGCGTGCCGAACGGCCGATTGCCCAGGTCGAACACCGCCGGAAAGCCGGCGCGCAGCCAGTCGCCGGAGGCTTGGAACCAGATCAGCTGCGCCGACGCCGCGCCCGGCTCGAATATCAGGTGGCTGGTGGCGCCCGGGTTGAGGAACAGCAGGCTGTCGCGCGTCAGGCGGTGCTTCTCGCCGTCGACCACGACGTCCGCGTCGGCGCCCGCGTGCTTGGCGAAGATCTGCGGCGCGCTGCCGCTCAGAGGCGCATCGCCGGCGACGGCCTCCAGCAGCTGCAGGCGGCCAAAACTTCCGTCAAAGACCCGTATCGGGCGTGCCATGGGAACAGCTTAGCCGCAGGACAGGAACTTGCCTAGGGGAACGCGCAAAGGCCCGCTAGTACGCCAGCCAGCGGGGCCGTTTGGCCGAAATCACCCGGGTGTTGACCCCCACCCAGTTGAGGCCGCCGAACAGGCGCCCGTGCTCGATTTTCACGCAGCGGTCCATGACGGTTTCCAAGCCCTTCGAGCGGGCCAGGGCGGCGGCTTCCTCGTTCTTCACCCCCAGCTGCTGCCAGAACACGCGGGCGCCGATGGCGATCGCGTCCCGCGCCACGGGCAGCACATCGGCGGTCTTGCGGAACACATCCACCAGGTCGACTTGTGCGGCAACGCTGCGCGGGATGTCGCGCAGCGAGGCGTAGCACTTCTGGCCGAGCACTTCCTGGTATTGCGGGTTGACCGGGATCACGCGGTAGCCGTGCTCGATCATGTACTTCGCGGCGAAGTAGCTCGGCCGGTGCCATTGCGCCGACAGCCCCACCACCGCGAGCACGCGGCTCTCTTTCAATATGCGGCGCAGCGAATTGATGTCGTCGCCGGGTGTTCCGATCATGCTGACCACTATAATCGAACATCATCCCGGAGGAGAACCCGATGTACGTCGAAGAACGCGTGTACACGCTGCAGGTCGGCACTGCGGCCCAGTATTTCAAGAACTACGAGGAATTCGGCATGAAGGTGCAGTTGAAGCACCTGCCGCACATGGTCGGCTACTACACCACCGAGGTGGGCGAGCTGAACCTGGTGATCCACCTCTGGGCCTACGACGACCTGAACCAGCGCGACCGGTGCCGCGCCGCGATGCAGGCCGACCCCGAATGGCAGGCCTACCTGCCGAAGAACCGGCCGTTCATGCTCAAGCAGGAGACGCGCGTGATGAAGTGCGCGCCGTTCTTCGTCGAGCGCCTGAAAAAGATGCTCGCGGCGGCAAAATGAGCGCCGTTCACCCGCAGGTGGCGGCGATTCTAGAGCGGGCGGCCAGTTCTCCGCTGCCGGCCTACCACGACGTGCCGGCCGCAGTGGCGCGCCGCTTGTACCGCGACACGCGCGGCGCGCTCACGCCCGATCCGCCGGCGGTCGAATCGGCGCAGTTGCTGATGGCGCCCGGCCCCGTGCCGGTGCGCGCCTACCGCCCGAAAGGCGCGGGCAAGGACGACATCCTGCCGGCGCTCGTCTACTACCACGGCGGCGGCTGGGTGATCGGCGACTTGGACACGCACGACGTCGTTTGCCGCACCCTCGCCAACGGCGCGCGCTGCGCGGTGTTTTCGGTGGAATACCGGAAAGCACCGGAGTCTCCCTTTCCTGCCGCGGTTGATGACTGTTTTGCCGCCTTGAAATATGTTTCCCGGGAGGCAAAGACCCTGAGAATTAATTCCCAACAGATTGCCGTGGCCGGCGATAGCGCAGGCGGCAACCTCGCCACCGTGATGACGTTGATGGCGCGCGACGCGGGCGAACCCGCGTTTCCCTTCCCCATTTCCTTCCAGCTGCTGATCTATCCCGCCACCGACCAGCGCATGGGATTCCCTTCGCACGAGCGCAACGGCGAAGGCTATCTGCTGACGAAGAAGGTGATGCACTACTTCCGGGGCCACTACCTGCCCGAGCAGGGCGACTGGCTCGACTGGCGCGCGTCGCCGCTGCTGGCGAAGAGCCTCGCCGGGCTGCCGCCGGCATTCGTGCTGACGGCCGGTTTCGATCCGCTGGTGGACGAGGGCAAGGCGTACGCCGATCGCCTCGCGAAGGAGGGGGTGAAGGTCGAATACAAGAATTATCCCGACATGGTGCACGGCTTCATCACCATGGGCCGCGTCCTGGATACCGCCAATGCCGCGCTCGTCGATTGCGCGCGCGCGCTGAAGAAGGCCTGGGGCGTCTGAAGCCCGATCTGAAAACTCGTCATGGCGGACGCATTCTCGCCGATGCGCTGGCGGGCCACGGCGTGCGCACCGCCTTCGGCGTACCGGGCGAAAGCTTCCTGCCGGTGCTGGACGGCCTGCACGACCTGAAGGACAGGCTGAAGTTCGTGATTTGCCGCCAGGAGGGCGGCGCGTCCTACATGGCGGAGGCCTGGGCCAAGCTCACCGGTGAGCCGGGCGTGTTGTTCGTGACGCGCGGGCCGGGCGCGACCAACGGCTCGGTGGGCGTGCACACCGCGTTCCAGGATTCCACGCCGATGCTGGTGTTCGTCGGCCAGGTCGGCAACGACTTCGTCGAGCGCGAAGCCTTCCAGGAGGTGGACTACCGGCGCATGTACGGCCCGCTCACCAAGTGGGTGGCGCAGATCGACCGCGCCGAGCGCATTCCAGAGTACGTCAGCCACGCCTTCCACGTGGCGACCTCGGGCCGGCCCGGCCCGGTGCTGCTCGCGCTCCCCGAGGACATGCTGTTCTCGCAGGCGGCGGTCGCGGACGCGCCGCATTACCGGACGCCGCGCGCGGCGCCCGCGCCCGCGGACATGCAGGAGCTCGGACGCCTGCTCGACGGCGCGAAGAAACCCTTCGTGATCGTGGGCGGGGGCGGCTGGACGAAGCGCGCCGGAGAAATGCTGCAGGCCTGGGCGGAGAAGGCGGGCGTGCCGGTCGGCGCCTCGTTCCGCTGCCAGGATTACTTCGACAACCGCCACCCGAACTACGCCGGCGACGTGGGCATCGGTCTCAACCCGAAGCTCGCGCAGCGCGTGAAGGACGCGGACCTGCTGCTCGTCATCGGCGCGCGCCTGGGCGAGATGACCACCAGCGGCTACACGCTGCTGGAAGTGCCGGTGCCGAAACAGAAGCTCGTGCACGTGCACGCGGGAGCGGAAGAACTGGGCCGGGTGTATCAGGCGACGTTGCCCATCAACTCGAATTATGAGGAATTTGTTTCCGCCCTGTCATCCTTGAAATTGAGTTCCAGTTGGAAAAAAGAAACAGAAGAAATTCATCAAAATTACCTGGTCTGGAACAAGCCCATTCCAATGCCGGGCGCGCTGCATTACGGCGAGGTGATCGCCTGGCTGTCGCAGAACCTGCCCGAGGACGCCATCGTCACCAACGGCGCCGGCAATTTCGCCAGCTGGCTGCACCGCCACTTTCAATACAAGGCCTGGCGCACGCAGCTCGCGCCGACCAGCGGCTCGATGGGCTACAGCGTGCCCTCAGCGGTCGCGGCCAAGATCGCGCAGCCGGACCGCACGGTGATCGCGCTTGCGGGCGACGGCGAGTTCCTGATGAACGGCCAGGAGTTCGCCACTGCGATGCAGTACGGCGCGGCGATCGTGGTGCTGGTGGTGAACAACGGCATGTACGGCACCATCCGCATGCACCAGGAGCGCGAGTACCCCGCCCGGGTGAGCGGCACGGAACTGAAGAATCCGGATTTCGCCGCCTATGCGCGCGCCTTCGGCGGCCACGGCGAGACGGTGGAGCGCACGGCGGATTTCGCGCCGGCGTTCCAGCGCGCGCTGGCGTCGGGCAAGCCGGCGATCGTCGAACTGAGGATCGATCCGGAGGCGATCACGCCCTCGGCGACGCTGGCAGGACTGCGCGCCGCCGCGCTGGCGAAGAAATAGCGCCCGTTCTGCGGGCTAAAGGAAGCGGACGATGGTGCCGTTGCAGGACAGGCGCGTGCCGCCGCCGAACGCGCCGGGCATCCGGTAGCAGCCGAAATTGATCACGCCGTTGCCGCCCAGGCTGACCGCGTGCTCGCGGAACGCCGCGACCGCCTGTTCGCGCGATTCGTAACCCGGCGTCGTAAACAGGCTGCGCCAGGACTCGGTCCAGAGGCGCTTGATGATCTCGAAGCGCCGCGCGGTGTCGGCGACCGATTCGTAGACCGGGATCGCCTGCGTCTCCGCCGGCTTTGGCTGGTTGGACTGTGCCGCGGCGGAGAACGCCGCGCTGCCGATCAGGCCGGCCAGGAAAACGGTCGCAAGGCTTCGGAACGTGGACATGAACATGAAGGTCTTTCCTACCTCGTCATGGCGACGAACTTGTCGTCGTCCTGCAATTTGCGCTCGAACTTGAGAAAACCATAATACCCGCAAGTCTTGCTGTAGGGGTAGCCCCTGCAGGCTTCCGGGCGCGCGGCGTAGACCGTGCAGTGGCGCGCGCCGGTATCGAAAAAGCGGCACACCTGGCCGAAGAACTCGTCCTTCTGCTTGCGCAGGCCGCGCACCTTCTCTTCCTTGTCGTACAGCGTGAAGCGCCTCTCCGCGGTCTGGTAATCGACGTCGAAGTGCTTCGCCAGCCGCGCGACATCGGATTTCGACACTTCGATCAGCGGGTAGCTGCAGCAATAGCCGGGGCATTTGTTGCAGTCGTAGTCTTTTTTCTGACTCATTCTGGGCGGGTTTCCTTGAAGAGGCGCGGATTCTACGGCATTGCGCTTCAGTCGTCGGCGCCCGGTTCGACCAGCACAGCGTCCAGGTCGGCGCACAGCACGTGCTGCGCGCCTGCGAACCAGACGCTCACCGACAGCGTGATGCAGGTCTTGGGCCCGGACAGCGACAGGTAGGGACGCGATTTCTGGATGCGGCCGGGCTGCAGCACCGCGCGGCGGAAGTAGTGGCGCGCGCCCCAGTTCGCGCCGGCGACGTCGGCCAGCGGGGCGAAGCGCGGGTCGGCGGTCTCCTGCTCGCGCCGCGAGTGCAGGTTGGCGCCGACCTGGCGGCCTTCGCCGTCCAGCAGGAAGCAGCGCTCGGCGGCGCCCAGCGCGAGGAATTCCCGCGCCGCCTCGGAAAACGCGGCGCCCCGTTCCAGGCGCGCGGCGATGCCGTCGAAGGCGCGTTCGTAGGTTTCCAGCGCCGCGGCCTGGCGCGCGTGTTCCGCGGTGCCGCGCTTGGCGAGGTCGCTGCGCAGGCCCTCGAACACCGGGGCGATTTCCTGCGTCGGCAGGATGCCGGCCGACGGCCGGGCGAACAGGTAGCCCTGCATGAAATCGGCATTGGCCTCCACGGCCGCGAGCGCCTCCTCGGTGGTCTCGATGCCCTCGACGCAGACCAGCGCGCCGGTCTCGTGCAGCAGCGACACGATGCCCGACAGCATGCGGCGCGCCGCGCGGTCGCGCCCCGCGGCGGCGACCAGTTCGCGGTCGATCTTGACGATGTCCGGCTTCAGCCGCCAGATGCGGTTGAAATTCGATTCGCCGGCGCCGAAATCGTCGATCGCGACCAGGCAGCCCAGCTCCCGGTAGTAGGCCACCGCGTCTTCCAGGCCGCGTTCCTCGGCGAGCCGCGATTCGACGATTTCGATCACCACGCGCCGCGCCGGCAGCGCGTGGCGCTCGAGCAGCGCCGGAAAGAAGCTGCCGAAGCGCTTGCCGTGCACGGCGACGTTCGGGTTGACGTTGAGCAGCAGCCAGCCTTCGCCGGTGTGGAACTCGCTGTAGTTCGCGACGTGCAGCGCGCGGCAGGCGCGGTCGAGCTCGACCAGTTCGCGCAATTCGCGCACCTGGGCGAACAGCTTGTCGGGGCCGACGCCGCGGCCGGCCGCGTCGGACACGCCCACCAGCGCCTCGACGCCGATGGCGCGCCGGTGGGCGAAACTGTAGACCGGCTGGAACCGGCTGTAGGCCTGCAGGCCCGCGAACGTCATCTCGGTGCGATCGGCGCCCCGGTGCAGCCTGGCCTGATCGAATTCAAACGCGCGGTTCGTGTGCGCGGACGCGGCAATGTCCAAAATCGTTCCTCCCAATCGTCGGCCGTCGTATCTGCGCGACCGCAATAAATGTTCCCGCTCCGCTCGCCTTCAATTGGTGCCGGAAAGCGGCCTCCCGTTGATGCAAGTCAAGGAGGCGTGCCCATCCCGGGTGCGTGCATGCTCCGCCGCAGTGCCTGGCGTTGCCGTTTAACCCCAATGGCCGCGCGCGCCGTTTCACTCCCTGGATCCATCAACACAACCCAGGAGGCATTCCCATGAAAGCGTTTCAAATGATTTGCGCCTTCGTGCTGGCAGGCTGGTCGGCGACGGCCGCCGCCGTAGGCGGGCTGGCCGACGTGTCCGTCTTCGACCGCAGCGAGGGCCGGCAGCTGCCGGTGTACTGGCACGAAGGCCGCGCTTGGGTGGTCGGCAAACCCGGCAACGAGTATTCGGTGCGTATCCGCAACCGGCAGCGCGAGGACGTGCTCGGCGTCGTTTCGGTCGACGGCGTCAACGTGATCACCGGCCAGTCCGCGGTGTCGCAGCAAAGCGGCTACGTCCTCGCCCCTTACCGCCAGTTCGACATCAGCGGCTGGCGCAAGAACCTGGAATCGACGGCGGCGTTCTATTTCACGCCGCTGCCGGATTCCTATGCGGCGCGCACCGGGCGACCCGACAACGTCGGCGTGATCGGCGTGGCGCTATACCGCAGGAAGGCGGAACCCGCGCAGGTGGCCCCGCCCGTGCCGTTCTCCATGGGCCAGCTGTCGCGTGAAAAGGCGGCGGCATCCGAGGCGCAAAGCGCACCACGTGCCGCCGACCGCGACGATCGCCTCGGCACGGGCCACGGCCGCGTGGAGTCCTCGCATGCGCGCACGGTCGGCTTCGAGCGCGCCAGCAGCGAGCCGGCGGAAACGGTGGTCATCTATTACGACAGCTACCGCAACCTGCTGGCGCGCGGCATCGTTCCGCCGCAATACCCGTATCCGCCGCGCCGGCCGGCGCCGAATCCCTTCCCGGGCTTCGTCCAGGATCCACCCGCGTAGACTAGGAGGGCATGGAGGCCGGCGACGAACAGCTCATGCTCGCTTACCGCGAAGGCGACGCCGGCGCCTTCGAGGAGCTCTACCGGCGCCACAAGGGCGGCCTGTTCCGCTTCGTGCTGCGCAGCGTGCGCGAGCGCGCGGTCGCCGAGGAGCTGTATCAGGAGATCTGGATGCGGGCGATCGAAGCGCGCGGGCGCTACGAAGTGCAGGCCAAGTTCACCACCTGGCTTTACACCATCGCGCACAACCGCCTTGTCGACCATTGGAGAAAGAAGGGACTGCAGGCCGTATCCCTTGAAACCGACAGCGAATTCCCCGCACAGCCCGGTTTTGAGCCGCAGGGAACTCTCGAAGCGAAGCGGGGACTCGAGCGCTTCGCCCGAGCGCTTGAGGCGCTGCCGCCGGCGCAGCGCGAGGCGTTCCTGCTGCATCACGAGGCCGAGATGAGCGTGGCCGAGATCGCGCGCGCCACCGGCAGCAACGAGGAAGCCGCGAAAAGCCGCCTGCGCTACGCGACGGCCAAGCTCAAGGAAGCGCTGGGCGATGACTGACGACCGCGACCCGAAGCTGCAGTCCGCCTACCGTTCGCTGGGCGCGGAGGAGCCGCCGCGCGCGCTCGACGAGGCGGTCCTTGCCGCCTCGCGCCGCGCGGTGAAGGTGCGCCCCGCGCCGCTGGTTGCGCCGACCGGCCGGCGGTCCTGGTCCGTTCCGCTCGCCGCGGCAGCGGTCCTGGCTCTCGCGGTCGGCGTCACCTTGCACATGCAGGTCGAGCAGCCAGGCATTGAAGGGCCGGGATCGCCGCCCGCCGCCGAGCACGGCCGTCGCGAATCAGTAGCGAAATCCAGCCAGCCGCCGGCGGCGGAACCCGCGAGAGTCGCATCCGCGCCGCCGGCGGCCACGGGGGAGATGGTCGCGAAACGCGCGCCGGATAACGCGGTGGCGAGCCGCGCCAAGGAAAAGACCGCGCAAGCGGCCGAGACAGGACCCGGGGCCCCTCCCGAGAAGGAACAGCGCGCGCACGAGGAATTGGCGAAATCCAGCGCCGAGCGGTCTCTCGCAAGCGCGCGCGAGGCAGCGCCTGCAGCTGCGTCGGCCGCGCCTCAGTCCGCCGTGGCGCCCGCGCTGGCGAAACGGGCCGATGCGGCGGCGCAGGCCGCGGCGGACACGCCGGAACGGGAACTCGAGCGCATCGCCGACCTGCGCAAGCAGGGCCGGCACGACGAGGCCGACAAGGCGCTCGCGGAGTTCCGCAAGCGCCATCCGGACTTCAAGATCCCCGCCGCGATGCTCGAGCGGGTCGAACGCCGCTAGGCCTTCGGTTTTTCTCCCGCGGCCTGCAGGAACACCGCGCAGGAATCCAGCTTGCCGAACTGCGCCCGTTTCGCCGCCTGGTACTGGCTGCGCACCAGCGAGGCGATCGGCGCCGGCCGGTCGAGCTCCTGCGCGAGCGCGAGGAAATAGCGCAGGTCTTTTTCCATCAGCTCGAGCTGGAACTGGGCCGAAAAGTCGCGCTTGAAGATCTTCGGCAGCTTGGTCTTCATCAGGCGCGATCCCGCCGCGCCCTCGGCCAGGACTTCGAGCGTCGCGTCGCGGTCCAGGTTCGCCGCTTCGGCCGCCTGGGCCGCTTCCGCGATCGCGGCGGTGAGGGAGGCCGACAACATGTTGTTGATGAGCTTGAGCGTCGCGCCGGCGCCGGATTCGCCGATGCGGCGCACCATGCGCCCCATGGCGAGCAGGACCGGCTGCGCCTTGTCGAACGCCGCTTTGTCCCCGCCCACGAGGATGACGAGTTCCTTGCCCTGCGCCTGCGCGAGCGAGCCGGAAACGGGCGCATCGAGATAGATCACGCCTTTATCCGCCGCGGCCTTCGCTGCCTCGCGCGCCATGGCTGGCGTGTTGGTGCTGGAGTCGAGGATGATCGTGCCTTTGCCCGCCGCGCCGATCACGCCCGAGCCGCCGAGCATCACTTCGCGCGTGGCCACGTCGTCCGAGACGATCGAGCAGACGAACTCCGCGCCCTTCGTTGCCGCCGCGGGCGAATCGCAGACTTCGATGCCCTTTTCGGCGAAGGGCCTGGTTTTTGCCTTGTCCCTGTTGAAGACGCGCAGCTTGTGTCCTGCCGCGTGCAGGTTCATCGCCATGCGCGAACCCATCGCGCCCAACCCTACGAATGCGACCGTGCTCATGATCTGCCTTTCTGAATTTTGATTGAGCTATTCTTGCACGCCATGAAGGCAGGAAAGGCCAGAATCGTCGCTGAAAAACGCGATGCGCGCGCCGTGGAGCGCCGCGTGCGCGACGGGCTCATCGCCTACAACGCATTGAAGGTCGGCGCGCCCAGGTACCAGGCGCTGGTGCTGAGCGCGCGCGATGCGAAGGGACGGCTCATCGGC
>Ga0315910_10005462_pt1 | contig 10405 bp, 11 predicted proteins | sample EdamamesoilMG_FD_204470 | JGI IMG/M metagenome (GOLD analysis project Ga0315910, IMG submission 204470) | Garden soil microbial communities collected in Santa Monica, California, United States - Edamame soil | ecosystem: Environmental > Terrestrial > Soil > Garden | place: USA: California... | reverse complement strand
CTGGCGCTGATGCGGTAGGCGTTCAACTTGGCCCGGTCCAGCTCCACCCGGATCTCTCGTTTGGAACCCCCGAAAATATCCACCACCCCGACCCCCTCCACTTGAGATAGAAGGGGTTTGATGATCTGGTCCGCCAGGTCGTAAGCGTGGTAAGCGTCCAAGGACGATTGTAGGGAGAGGGTCACGACCGGTTGGTCGGAGGGGTCCATCCTTTGGACGACCGGCTCGTCGATGCCCTTGGGCAAGCTGGGCCGAACGAAGGCCAGGCGGTCCCGGACCCTCTGCTCGGCGTCCTTGCTGTCCGTTTCCAGCGTAAAAGCCAAGGTCACCACCGAATAACCTTCCTGGTTGACCGAATAGACCTTCTTGAGCCCCTGGAGGGTGGAGAACTGTTCCTCCATGGGCTTGGAGATCTGGCTCTCGATCTCCTGGGGGGCCGCCCCTTTATAGGGGGTGACCACCGACACGAAGGGGAAACTCACATCGGGGAAAAGATCCACTCCCAAGGACCGATAGGCCAGGGAGCCGAGGACCATGAGGAGGATGACCACGCAACTGACGAAGACCGGGCGGTCGATGGCTAATTTCGGCAAATTCACGTTCATTCTCCTTGGTTTTCCGTCATTGCGAGGAGCTGCGCCGATAGGCACGTTTTGCGACGTCGCAATCTCAGTAAGACTTTTCCTCGGTCAAAGCGTTTGGTAAAGGTCCTTCCACATCGGATTCATGCGACGGATCAACTCCAACTTTTTGGCCCGGGAATAATTCTTTATCCGCTTTTCCCTTTCGATGGCGGCCGTAATGATGTCCGCCGCCTCGTAATAGACCAACTTGCTCAAGTTGAACCTTTTCGTGAACCCTTCCACCAACTTCTCTCGGTGTTCATAAACTCGTCGTTTCAGATCATTCGTCACACCCGTGTAGAGGGTGGTGTTGTTCTTGTTCGTCAGGATATAGATGTAACCACCCTTGGCCATACCCCACCCACCCCCGGCCAACGACAACAACCTGAGATTGCGACGTCGCCAACCATGCCTATCGGCATGGCTCCTCGCAATGACGGCAGATCAGCATCATTTTTCCGAAGCCAGCCACCACTGGGCTTGGGCCAGGAGCGAGAGCTTCTCCAGCACCAAGGAGAGCCTTCGCAGTCGGGCCAAGGCATAATCGTTCTCGAAGGAGAGCAGTTGGAACTGGGTCGTGCGGCCCAGCTCCAGGCGCCGCCTCTCTTCGTCGGCCTTCTTTCGCTGGATGGTCTCGATCTGGGAGGCCATCTCCAAGCGCTTGTCGGCGTCCTTCAAGCGGTCCCTTAGGTCCTTCCACTGCTGGGCCACCTCGATCCTCTTGTCCTCGTAGGCCAGTCGAGCGCTCTCGGAATTGGCCTGGTACCCTTCCGAGACCCGCGAGGCCGTGAAGACGTCGAGCGGCAGGCTGAACTTGGCCCCGACCTGATAGACGGGGTTCTTGTTCTGGAAGGCCTCGCTGTTGGCGATCCCCAGGTCCCCGGGGGTCAAGCTGGTGCCCCCATCGAGGCTTCCCCCGGTCCAGGAGGCCATGAGCGTGATGTCGGGGAAGATGTTCTGGTGGGCCTCGTCATAGGCCGCTTTCTGGCCGGCCGCGGTACGTTCAGAGGACAACAGGTCCTGCCGGTCCGGCACCTGGGCCGGGATCTCCACCCTCACCGAGGAGAGCGACGCCTCCAGCCCCTCCAATCCCTCCGGCACCCCATCCTGCTCCAGGCCCCGCAAACGGTTGAAGTCGAGCCGCGCGGTCCTTTCCCGCTCCTCGGCCATCTGAAGGTCGAGCTCCGCCACGCGCACGGAGGCCTCGGCCTGGAGGGCGTCGGGCGGGTCCGCGAGGTTCCTCGCCACGCGCCGCTTGGTCCATTCCCAGATCTTCTGGCTGCGCTCCAAGGTGTCCTGCCGGATGCCCTTCTCGGCCCTGAGGAGCGCCAGGTTCCAGTAGGCCACCTTGGCGTTGAAGAGCGCCCCTCCCGCTTGGAACCCCGCGCCTTGGGCGGCGGACTCGAACTGGAACCGCACCTTATCGGCCCCGGCCCGGGTCTGGGCCCCGAGGAAATCCTTGAAGAGGGGAAGGGAAATCGAGGCCGTGGGGGCCACTGAGTAATAGGGGGAAAGGATGAAGGGGGAGTTGCTCACGGTGATATGACGGAAGCTATAACCCACCGAGAGCTTCGGTCCCCAGGGAAGCTGGTTGGAAAGGGAAGCCTTGAGCTCGTCGGCCTGGGTGCGGTCGCCGTTGAAGGGGATGAGTTGTTCCTGCTGGTCGTCCATGTGGCCGTAGCTGACATCCAGGGTGGGCGAAAAGGTCAGGTCCTGTTGGCGGGACTGTTTGCTATAGCCCTCCAAGGCCTTTTGGGCCGAGCGGTACTCCGGTCCCTTCTCCTTCACCTGGGAAAGATAGGCCGCCAGGCCCAGGGAGTCCTGTGCCCAAGCCTGTCCACCCATGAGAAGAAGGATCCCTAACCCCGTCATCATTAAGCGTCCCATAGCCCTATCCTTTCCGTTCATCCTTCCAATCCCTTCGCGTGCACCTTCGCCAACCTGCGGATGAAGGCCTCATCGCCCCCGATGAGGTCGTCCATCGGGCCGACCATCTTGACGTTCCAGGTGTAGTGCAACAGCGGCGCCAGGAACTGGTAGAAGGCCAAGCGAGCCTCCTTGGCCGGGAGCCTGGGCGCGAAGCGCCGGATGATGCCTTCGGCGCAATCGGAGACGTTCTTCCCGCAGAAGTCCATGTAGAACTTCTTCATGTCGCTGTTCTTCTGGGTCTCCGCCAACATGATCTTCAAAAGGTCCAGGTTCGCGGGGCTCTGCATGGATTCCAGGTGGATCTTGGCGAACTCATAGAGGCATTTCTCGAGGGTGTTGGCCTTTTCCATACGCTTGCGGAAATCGGCGATCTCCTCGCCCCGGCAAGAGAGGATGTCCTTGAGGATCTCTTCCTTGCTCTTGAAATAGTGGTAGATGCCGGCCTTGGTCACTTTGCAGGCCGTGGCGATCTGGGCCATGCTGGTCTCTTTGACACCCTGGGAGGCGAAAAGGCGCCGCGCCTGGGCCAGGAGACGCAGGCGTTGTTCCTCGTGTTTCTTTTCGTTCAGGACCTTGACCATGGGGGCATTAACCTACCGACCGGTCGGTCAAAAGTCAAGAGGGGGCGATGGGGGAATCGAACCGCCGCCGGGAGGCTTAGGGCCCTGAACCCCCGCCTCCTTCGGGCGGAAAGGAGGGAAAAACAAAAAGGCCAGGGAACGCTTGGCGTTCTCTGGCTGGCTACCTCTTGGTGGCTCGCTGGATCACATCACGACGGTCATCGACGCTTCAATTGAAACAGGGTTCCTTTTCCGCAGCCGGTCCGGCCCAAGGCTCCATCGCGGCGGCCGTCAGGACCGAAAGCAGGGCCTGATCATCCTTCTCTCTCTTCCAGTCGCCCATCAGTCCCGCTAGGTCCCCCAAAAGCTTCTCGGTCATCTTGAGACAGGCCGACCCGATGACCAAGTACCTCTCCCCGCAAGAACAGGCCTTCAGCCTGCAACTTCCCAGGCTCTTCTCCCAAAGCAATCGATGCTCCATGGGTGTCCTCACGCTTTCCTCGGGAAGAACCGCCGCCAGGCCATAGCGAGGCCCGTCCAGACCATCCAGACCGCGGCCAAGGAGGCCAAGGCCGCCAAGGTCTGGCCAAGGATCCCGGCGATCTCCCCCGTGTGGAGGGGCTTTACGAGGCCCCGGAGCTTTCGGCCCAAGCTCTGGTCCTGATAGGGCTCCCACTTCACGACCGCGGCCGTGACAGGGTCCAGTTGCAGGCTGGAGCGGGCGTAAGCATGGGGCCTTCCCTTCTCCTCGATCATGACCGTCATCTTGTCACCTTCCCGGCGGGGGAGCCGGAAGGTCAGGGCTTCCCAATCTTGGGACTTTTCTTGGGCTGTGGCGAGATACGCATCGAAACCGGCCAACTTCGGCATCTTCACCTCTTGGGGTTTTTCGCCCATCCATCTCGACTTGTCGGATGCGACGATCCCCTTCCAGCCAGGCGCCATCTGGGCGCCCTGCTCGACAGGGCGCTGCACCTGACGGGGCGGAGGCGGGGGGCTGCCCGCCAATTTGAACAACAGGCGGTTGGCCCAGTCATAGGACATCACGAGACCCGTCAAGGTGATCAGGAGCAATAAGGAAGAGGCCCAGAACCCCAGGACGTTGTGTTGGTTCCAATCCTTCGCGCGACCCTTCAGTCCCTGCCCAAAACGAAGGAGGAACTTCGACCTCCCCCGCGGCCACCAAAGGTAAAGACCGCTGAGGATGAGGGCCAAGAAAACGAGATTGGCGGCCGCCTTGACCTGATGCGCCGCCTCCTTGTTGGGGCTGTGTTCCATCCCGAACCAGCGATGCCAATCCTCGGCCCAATGGAAGAAGGCCCTGGCCTGGGTGGCGCCTTGCCCCACCACCTCGCCGCGATAGGGATCAACATAGAGGATGCCTTCCCGGCCCATCGCGAGGGAAACGGAGGCCTTGGGGTCCTTGAAGAGGGAGAGGGCCGTCACCTTTCGGTCGGGGCCGGCGACCTTCGAGGCCAGGAGATCGAGGGAGAGACGGGCGGCCCCTTCGGCCGGGGGCGCCACTCCCATCGCCTTCTTCTCCAGGGCCGTCACGACCTGCTTCTCGTAGGCCAGCAAGGTCCCGGAGACCGCCATCATCAGGATGAGCAGACCCGCTGAGACCCCGACGACCAAGTGCGTCCAAAAGAGGATGTCCCGGAACTTCATTCAGGCCTCCGCCCATTGCCGAAGCAGGTTGTTGTAGACCCCCGTCAATTGCACCGTCGAAGCATGGTCGGGATGGTCCCGATTGAGCCTCTGGACCGCCGTGTCCAGATCGAAGAGGAGCGTCCTTTGGCCGTCATCCCGGACCAAGCTTTGGATCCAAAAGAAGGAAGCCACCCGGGCCCCCCTCGTCACGGGTTTCACGTGGTGAAGGCTCGAAGCCGGGTAAAGGATGAGGTCCCCCGCCGGGAGCTTCACCTGGTGCACCCCGTAGGTGTCCTCCACCGTTAGTTCCCCGCCCTCATACTCCTCGGGCCCCGACAGGAAGAGCGTGGCCGAGAGGTCCGTTCGCACTTTGTGGGGCGTGCCTGGCACCTGCCGGATCGCGTTGTCCACATGGTTGCCGAAGGCCTGCCCGCCCTCGTATCGGTTGAAGAGGGGCGGGAAGACCTTGGCGGGAAGGGCCGCTGAAAGGAAAAGCTGGTTCGATCCGAGGGCCGTGAGGATCATCTCCCCGACCTCGCGGGCGACCGGGTGTCCCTCCGGCACCTGCCGGTTGTCCTTGGCCCGGGCGGACTGGTAGCCGGCGGTCACCCGCCCATCCACCCACTCCGCCTTGTCCAGAGCTTTGCGCGCCTTGGAGAGTTGCTCGGCCGACAGGACCTTCGGGATCGAAAGCAGCATGGTCTCTCCTTAGAGCTTAAGGTCCGTGCTCACCATCACGGAGAAGGGGGTCCCCCTCACCCAGTAACGGGGCTGGATGTAGTAAAGCTCGTCGGCCAGGTTGTAGACGTTGAGCCTAAGGCTCGCGTTGTCACTGACCTTGTAGGCGGCCATGGCGTCGAAGACCGTGTAAGCCGGGACATAACCATTGTGGTTGTTGTCCGAGCGGAAGCGCTTGTCGGAATAGCGACCCCCGCCCCCGATCGTGAGGCCGAAGGGAAAGTCATAGGTCGTCCAGAAGCTCACGGAGTGTGGCGGCACCCCCGGCAGCTGTTTTCCCTGGATGGTCACCCCGCCGGAGACGATGTTCGACTTCAGGTAGGTCCCGTTCAGGTAGGAATAGCCGGCGAAGACGTTCCAACCCTTGGCCGCCAGGCCCGCGATGCCCACCTCCACCCCGTCCACCCTCTGTTCCCCCGCCAGGATCTGCGGCCCCGTCGGGTCGCTGGGGTCCGTGTCGCGCGCGTTGATCTTGTCGGTGCGGAAGACGGCGCCCGTCACCGAGAGCTTGTTCTCGAAGAGGTCCCACTTGGTCCCGATCTCGTAGCTACGGTTCTCCTCGGGAGCCAGGTCGCTGCTGATGTTGGGCGTGTCATTGGCGAGCGACTGGATGGAGGGGTTGAAGGAGGTGCCCACGGCCGCGTAAACGCTCCCGAAGGGCTCCGGCTTGAACACGACCCCGCCGCGCCAGCTCAGGAGCTGGGAATCGGGGATCGTGAAGGTCACGGGGGTGGCGTTGCGCAATTGCCAGTAGTGGGGAGCGTAATGGTCGAAACGCAACCCACCGCTCACCTCCCATTGGTCGCTGAACTCGGCCGTCTCGGAAAGATAGACCGCGCCAGCGTCGGCCTCGGCCTTGTTCGAGTAGGGGTTCTGGGTGACGGCACCCGCGTAGACGGGATTCGAGTCCGGATCGACCATGTTGGCGGCCGGCGCCGTGCCGAACCCATAGCCCCCCAGGCGGGAATACTCATGGGAGACCTCGATCCCCGTGACCAGGGTGTGCTTGACCCCCGCCGTCTCGAATTGGGAGGTCAGGTCCGTCTGGTTGACCATGGCCTGGTCCTCCGTCACATGGGAACGCAGGGTGAAGGTGGCCGGGTCGCTGGCGGCTCCCGTGTAGCTGGCGTTGATGTAGGCGGGCGTAGAGACGATACGGTCCGCGTCGGTGCGTAGCAGCACCAGTTGGTTGCGTAGCTTCAAGGATGGGTCGAACTCGTGCTCGAACTTGGCCGTGGCTTGATTGGCCGAGATCCTTTCCTTGTCCAACCCCTTGAGACCGTAGAACTTCGAAGGGTCGAGACCGGGGGCCGGCTGACCTTGGTTCGGGTTCAGCCCCCCGTTGATCGTGGCGGGCTCGGAAGGCATCCCGTAGTCCGGAAGGCCGTTCTGGCTGAGACCGTAATAGGACAAGGTGAGCTTCGAGGCGGGGGAAAGGCTCAAGGCCACCGAGGGGGCCACCCCCCAGGCGTCCTTATAGATGAGGTCGCGGCCGGGGGTGAGGGAGTCCTGCCTCATGGCGTTCAGACGCACCGAGGAGCCCTCCATCCCGGTGATGGGCTCGTTGATGTCAAGGATCCCACGCTTCATCTCGCCCGACCCGCCCGTGAGGGCGAGGGAGCGGAAGGCGTCCGGCTTAGGGCTTTTGCTGACCAGATTGATGGTGCCTCCCGTGGAGCCGCGGCCCGCGTAGGTGGAACCAGGACCCTTCACCACTTCCACTTGCTCGATGTTGAAAGCGTCACGGGAAATGCCACCCATATCGCGTACCCCGTCCAGGTAGATGTCACTACGGGCCGCGAAGCCGCGAATATTCAGGTTGTCGCCTGGCGTGACCCCTCCTTCCCCGGCGTTCTGGGTGATGCCAGGCACGTTCTGGAGCACTTCCCGGAGGGAAGTGGCGCCCTGGTCCTGCATGACCTTTTGGGGAACGATGGAGACCGATTGGGGGATGTCCCGTAAGGGGGCCGTGTACTTGGGGGAAGAAGGCGCCCCGGGCTTGTAGGACTCGCCCACGACGGTCACTTCCGGCATCGTGGTGACGGTCTCCTCGTTCTTTTGGACGGCGACCGTCGTGTTGCCTTGCGCCTCAGGGCTCGCCAAGGGATCCGTGGCCTGGGCCAAGACTTTTAAAGGCATGGAAAAGAGGAGTCCCGCCGCCAAGGCCTGGCGAGTGGCGCGACGCAAACAGGTCCAGGTCGCCGAAGCGTCCTGCAGCTTCCTCCAAACGGATTCCAAGGGCTCCGGGGTCCGGACCTCAGGACGATAGGTCTCAAAAGGGAATGTCCCCATATCTTCGACCTTCCCATCGATGAACAAAGCCAAGTCTTGCCGCGTCATGTTCCGATCTCCTTAATGGATATTGATCTTTGTGACTTGGCTGGGTCTTATTTAACGCCCATCCCTGGCTATCCAAGGGCGTACGAAGTGGTCGGACCCTCTGGGGGTCAATCCTTCAGCTTGAACCTTACGGGGACGTCCACGCTCGTGGACACCGCGATCCCCGCCAACCGGCCCGGCTTGAAGAGCCAGGTCGAGACGACCTTCTGGGCCGCCTCATCGAGCATGGGGAATCCCGAGCTTTGGCGCAGGGTCACGGAAGCCACACTGCCTTTCCCGTCCACCTCGACCCTCAAGAGCACCACCCCCTCCTGGCCGAGCTTCTTGGCCTCCGCGGGGTAGTCCGGTTTGGGGTTCCGGTAATAGGCCGGGATCTCATAGGCCCCGGAAGTCGTGACAGGAGCGGCCGCGGGCGATTGCGCCGCTTCCGGTGTCGGGATGGGGGTGGGCTCCGGGGTCTTCTTCCTCACGGGTCGCGCTTCTTCCGAATCCAAAAGGTCCACGACTTCCAGCTCCAGGGGCGGGAGCTCTTGGGCCTGCGTCGGGGTCGTCGCTCCCGACATGCCGTATTCCGCTTGGGTGGCAAGGCTCAGGCTTCCCACGAGGAAGGCCAAGACGTGGGAAAGGACGGCGAACCCCAGGCTCCATCTCATGCGCGAGTGCCCTCCCTGCCTACGGATGTATTCCTTCAAGCCCATCTCATTTCCCCTTGTCGCGCGAGGTCCGGATGGCGGTCTTCTTGACCCCGGCCGCGCGGACCTTGTCCAGCACCTGGACCACCAACCCGAAATCCGATTCCTTGTCCCCATGGATGAAGACCTTGGGGTCCTGGATGGCGGCCGTCAGGGCCGCGAGCTTCACTGGCAGTTCCTCCATCGTCGTGGCTTCCTTGTTCCAGGAGATCTTCCCATCCTTGCCGATCGCGATGGCGGCCGAGGGTTTGGCGTCATCCGACTTGGCCGTCTTGGCCGAGGGCAGGTTCACCGGCATCCCCATGTTCTGGATCATGGACAGGGACACCATGATGAAGGTGGCCAAGAGGAAGAACATGATGTCGATGAGGGGGATGATCTCGATGCGGGCTCTCTTGCGCGCGACGGGGGAAGCGATCCTCATATCAGCCCTTCCCTCCGCGCAGGATGAGCTCCACTTGTGTACCGGTATCCTCCAGCTCAAGGCGGGCGGCTTCCAACTTGGCGTTCAAGTAGTTGAAGGGGATGAGGGCCACCACCGCGATGACCAAGCCAAAGGCCGTGGCGATGAGGGCCTCGGCGATGCCCCCGGTCAAGGCCGCGGGAGCCGCCAGTTCCTGGTCCCCCAAGAGACCGAAGGCCGTGATAAGGCCGGTCACCGTCCCCAAGAGTCCCAACAGGGGCGCCAGGGTGATGACGGTATCCAGTACGGGAAGGCCCCGGCTGAAACGGGAGAGCTCCCGATTGGCGGCTTGGAGGAAAGCGTTGGAGAGGGAGACCTCCCGGTGTTCCAAAGCGTAGGCGAGGACCCTGGCCACGAAATCAGGGGAAGCCTTGGCGGCCTCGAGCGCCTCGGCCATCTTCCTTTTCTCCAGTTTGCTGAGGATGGACTCCACATCCCGGGGGCGCCTCTTACGCGCCTCCATCACCATGAACCAAATTCGCTCGACCGCCACGGTCACGGTGGCGATGGAGACCAGCAACAGGGGCCACATGACGGGCCCACCCTTCATGAAGAATTGGAACACGATTCTCTCCTCTATCGATACTTCCGACGTCTACCGGAAGCCGGAACGACCTGGGCTTCCCTGGTCCTTGGCTGGCGACCTTCCGGTGCTGGCTACTTGGTCAGGATCAACTTACCGCTTTTCGTCAGGCGCAACCGGTACTCTTCCCCCCGGTGGTCGATGATGATCTCGGAACGGCCCTCGAAAAGGGTCTCACTCGAGAATCGGCGGACAGGTGTTTTAGGGCTCCCGGCGTCGGATGCCGCGCCGGTGGCTTGTTCCACGACCACCTCCCCAGGGCCCAGCCCTGAAACTGAAAGCTACCTTCAATTGAGAGTTGTTATCAATACCAGGGACCCAAGTCCCTGTCAACCAAGGAAATGTCGGATCTCCCACCGCTCACCCCCCTACCAGGCCCAGGGGCCACCCTCCCCTTCCCCCTCCCAAGGGTGGAGGGGTCCCCGCTTCTTTTATGGAAAGCCAGCTTCCTGGCCCTTGCTTGACACCCCCACCCTCGCCCGGTAAAACGGTGCGCCTCTCTCGTTCGTCTAACTTCCAAGAGCGGGACCCAGCGAGGACCTTCATGAAAAGAACCATCCTGATGATCGGCCTGCTGGTGGGCCTAGCCTCCCTTTCCAGCGGCTGTTTCCTCAAGTCCATGGCGGTGGATTCCATCGCCGACAGCCTGGCCGGGACCGGGGATACCTTCTCCTCCGACAACGACGTCCAGCTCGTCGGGGAAGCGGTCCCCTTCAGCTTGAAGTTCATGGAAAGCGTGCTGGCGGCCACCCCCCGCCACCGGGGACTGCTCACGGCCCTCTCCAAGAGCTTCACGCAGTATGGTTACGCTTACGTTCAATCGAAAG
>Ga0315910_10005461_pt1 | contig 10406 bp, 6 predicted proteins | sample EdamamesoilMG_FD_204470 | JGI IMG/M metagenome (GOLD analysis project Ga0315910, IMG submission 204470) | Garden soil microbial communities collected in Santa Monica, California, United States - Edamame soil | ecosystem: Environmental > Terrestrial > Soil > Garden | place: USA: California... | reverse complement strand
AGGATGAAGACCGCCTCGAACATGATCGCGAAGTGATACCAGAGGGCCATGCCGGCGCCGCTGAACACGTTGTGGAGGATGCCCGCCATGCCGACGGCGAGGCTGGGTGCACCGCCGGTGCGCGACAGCAGCGTCGATTCACCCATCTCCTTCGCCAGCGTGGTCATCTGATCGGGTGACAAGGTGAATCCCCACTGCGCGATCGCTTGCGACGCGGACTGCGCCGTGGTCCCGAGCGTCGCCGGACCGACGTTCATCGCGAAGTAGACGCCCGGGTCGAGCGTGGCAGCAGCGACCATCGCCATCACACCGACCAGCGACTCCGTCAGCATGCTGCCGTAACCCACCAGGCGAGCGTCCGGCTCGCAGGTCACCATCTTCGGCGTCGTGCCGCTCGAGATGAGCGCGTGGAAACCCGAGACCGCACCGCACGCAATGGTGATGAACGCGAACGGGAACAGCTTGCCGGCGAACACCGGACCGCTGCCGTCGATGAACTGGGTGACCGCCGGCATCTTGAGCGGCGGCATCACGAACATGATCGCCACGCCGAGGATCATGATCGTGCCGACCTTCATGAAGGCCGACAGGTAGTCGCGCGGGGCAAGGAGCAGCCAGACCGGCAGCACGGAAGCGATGAATCCGTAGACCATCACCGCCCACGAGAGCGACGTGCCGGACCACGTGAACGCCGGCCCCCAGGTCGGACTCTGCGACACCCACTGACCGCCGACGAGGGCGAGCAGCAGCAGGGCGATGCCGATCACCGTCGCTTCGGCCACCTTGCCGGGGCGAATGTTGTTCATCCACAGGCCCATGAAGAGCGCGATGGGGATCGTCATCGACAGCGTGAACAGCCCCCATGGACTGTCCCGAAGCGCATTGACGACGACCAGCGCGAGGACGGCGAGGAGGATGATCATGATCGCGAAGATCGCGACCATCGCGGCGAGGCCCGCCACCGGGTTCACTTCCTCCTTCGCGATCTGACCGAGCGACTTGCCGTCGCGCCGCATCGAGGCGCAGAGGATCAGGAAGTCCTGCACCGCGCCACCAAGCACGACGCCGGCAATCAGCCAGATCGTCCCGGGCAGGAATCCGAACTGGGCGGCCAGCGTCGGACCGACCAGCGGACCTGCACCGGAGATCGCCGAGAAGTGATGGCCGAACAGGATCCACTTGTTCGTCGGGACGAAGTCGCGGCCGTTGTTCAACCGCTCGGCCGGCGTCGCGCGCTTCGGATTCAGCTCGAAGACCTTCTCCGCGATGAACTTCGAGTAGAAGCGGTAGGCGACGAGATAGGTGCACACCGCGGCGACGATGAGCCAGGCCGCACCGATGGTCTCACCGCGGGCGAGCGCGATGTAGCCGAAGGCGGCGGCACCGAGGACCGAGATCCCAACCCAGATCAACGCACTGAGGACACGTGGCATTCTTTACCCCGTGACGAACCGCGGAGGCGCGGAGACGCGGAACGTCGATTTTGTTCCCGATTCTGGCACACCCGCCGTTGGACTGACGATGAACAATCTGCGCTTCGAAGGCCGGGATCTCAAACCATACGGTGAATATGCGCCTGAGTCGACGCTCGTCGAAGGGAAGACCTACTTCGCCGTGCACTTCCTCGACGACGAGACGCTCGTCCCGGAACTCCGGCCGCTTGTATTCATCGGTCGCAACCGGGAGCCGAGCGACTCTGGCCAGCTCTACTTCCAGGATGCCGGATCATACTTCGCGGGCGCGCGGTATGAATCCGCAACAGCGGAGGATGGCGCTGAATTTCACTGCGTTCCTTCAGGAACGCCCGGCGTCTTCGAGTTCGAGAAGGCCCTGGACGTGTTGCTTCGCTGTTCGCTCCAGCGCCGGGCGTCCCCGGGCGCGAGGTCCTGATGTTTCACCTGAATCAGGTCGTGCCGTGGGGCCGGTCGTTCGACGAATACTGCCGGATGTTCGCGCTGAACGATGAGGACCTGACGCGCCGGATCCTGGGGTGCGGTGATGGCCCCGCCAGCTTCAACGCGGAAGCGACGCGCCGCGGCGCAAGGGTGATCTCGTGCGATCCAATCTACAAATGGGAGCCCGCCGATATCCGCACACGAATCGCTGCCACGCGCGACGAGATCCTCGACCAGACTCGCCGCAACGCGGGCGAGTTCGTCTGGGACTCGATTCGCTCCGTTGACGAGCTCGGCCAGGTCCGAATGGCGGCGATGGACGCCTTCCTCGAGGACTTCGCACACGGCAAGGCCGGGGGGCGCTACGTTGAAAACGAGCTGCCCACGCTTCCGTTCGCGGACCGGTCGTTCGATCTCGCGCTGTGCTCGCACCTGTTGTTCCTCTACAGCGATCAACTCGGCGAAGCGTTTCATCACCAGGCGCTCAGCGAGCTGTGCCGGCTCGCCAGCGAAGTGCGCATCTTTCCGCTGCTCGCACTCGGCGGGCGACGCTCGCCGTTCGTCGATGACGCGATTGCTCGCCTCCGCGACGAGGGCCATGAGGTTGGGATCGAACGCGTGCCGTACGAATTTCAACGCGGGGCGAACCAGATGATGCGCGTTCGCTCGCGCGCGACTGCGGCTACTTGAAACTCAGCGATACGAGCTTGTTCCCGCCGGACGCAGCAACCCAGAGCCGGTTGCTCAAGCGGTTCGGCGGCTGACGGTCGCTCCCCGCTGTCAATCCCGTGCCCCCACCAGTCGTCGGCGGTAGCGGGAACTCGGTGACGGCGCCGTCTGGCGTGACCCGGCCGACAATGGCGCCCTTGGTAAACCAGATATTGCGATCGGGACCGACGGCGATGTTGATGGGCGATCCGGTCTGACTCGGGATCGGGAACTCCGTAATCTCGCCCTTCATCGTGATGCGCCCGACCCGGTTGCCATCCGGCTTCCGTCCATCCATCGTCCCAGCCAGCTCGACGAACCACATGTTGCCGTCGGCGCCCGCGGTGATGTCGCCGGGTCCGGCGTTGGGCCGCGGCAGCGGGAACTCGGTGATCACACCTTGCGGAGTGATGCGACCGATCTTGCTGGCGTTGAACTCCGAGAACCAGATGTTGCCGTCGGGGCCCGCGGCGAGCGCGCGCGGGCCGCTGTCGGGCGTCGGAATGGTGAACTCGGCGATCGCGCCCTGCGGCGTGATCCGGCCGATCTTGCCCCCCGCGAATTCGCCGAACCAGATGTTCCCGTCAGACCCGAGCGCGATCGCGCGCGGCATGCTGTTCGGCGTTGGGATGGCAAACTCGGTGATGGTGCCGTCCGGCGTGATGCGTCCCATCCGGTTGCCGGTATGCTCCGAGAACCACATATAGCCGTCCGAGCCGAGGGCGATGATCCGCGGCGAGCTGTTCGGATTCGGCAGGGGGAATTCCTTCAGGCCGGTGCCGTCCGGATTCATGCGGCCGATTCGGTTCCCAGCGCTCTCGGTGAACCAGAGCGTCCCGTCCTGAGCCAGCGCGATGGTCGTCGGACCGCTCCCTGGATTGGGCAGTGGAAACTCCGTAAAGACCCCGTCGGTCTGCAGGCCTTTATCGCCCGCCGTCAGCCATCGCTGTTGAGCAGACACGAGACCCGCCATAAGCAGTATCCCTAGCGTGCACAGCCACTTAAAGGTCATAATATCTGTCCCGTCCTCGGCCCGGGAATCGCCGGACGGGAATGTTATAGTCCAGCGCCTCGGGGCGTAACTAGGGGTATGTCTGTGGCCAATCGGTCCATGAAGACCGGCCTGTTTCTAGGGGCCATCGCACTGACGGCGTCGATCGGTGTGAGTGCCGATCCGCAGAATACGGCCGCTCCGGCACGTCCAGAAGGACGTGCCCTACAAGCCTCGGTCCCAGACGCTGCCCTCGTCCAGAAATATTGCCTCACCTGCCACAGCGCGCGCGTGAAGACCGGCGGTCTCTCGCTCGAAGGCATGAATCCGGCCGACGCGGCCGCACATACCGACGTGTGGGAGAAAGTCGTGACGAAGCTGCGCGGCGGGATGATGCCGCCGCAGGGCATGCCGCGTCCTGACGAAGCCACGCTCGAAGCATTCGCCGTGTCCCTGGAGCAGACGCTCGATCGCGCGGCGCAGGGCACCACCAAGCCAGGCTACAAGCCGGTCCATCGGCTGAATAGGACCGAGTACGGCAACGCGATTCGTGACCTGCTCGATCTGCAGGTGGACGTCACCGATCTCCTGCCGGCCGACGACGAGAGCCACGGGTTCGACAACATCGCGGGCGTCCTGCGCGTCTCGCCGTCGCTGCTCGAACAGTACCTCGGGGCAGCGCGGCGCATCAGCAGCCTCGCCGTGGGATCAGATACCGACGTCGTGCGGCTCGCGTATCGCATCTCGCCCGATGACTCGCAGGAAGATCACGTCGAAGGCCTGCCCCTCGGCACCCGCGGCGGACTCCTCTTCCGCCACAACTTCCCGCAGGACGCCGACTACGAGTTCGCCACGTTTCTCCTCCGCAACATCGTCGGCTACATGAAGGGCCTCGAGTACGAGCATCTCTTCGAGGTGTCGATCGACGGTGAGCGGGTGTTCTCGGTGGTGGTGGGCGGCGAGGCCGACAACAAGGCGTCGGACGCCAACATGTCGGAGGCGGCCAACAAAATCGACGACCGGCTGAAGACGCGCGTGAAGGTGAAGGCCGGGCCGCACATGGTCGGCGTCACGTTCGCGAAGCGCAACGCATCGGAGTCGGACGAACCGCTGCAGCCGCACGAGCGCGATCACGATCTGCAGAACATGAACGGCGTCCCGATCATCGATCACGTGAATCTGACGGGCCCGTTCAACCCGACCGGCCCTGGCGACACGCCGAGCCGTCGTCGCGTGTTCGCATGCAGACCGGCGCAGCTGTCTGCTGAAGCGGCCTGCGCTCGCCGCATCCTCTCGAACCTCGCCACCCGTGCCTACCGTCGTCCGGTGACAACCGCCGACCTGGAGCCGATCATGGCGCTCTATGACGCGGGCCGGAAGAAGGGCAACTTTGACGAGGGCATCGAGCAGGGTCTGCGGCTGATCCTCGCGAACCCGAAGTTCCTGTTCCGCACCGAAGCGGCTCCGGCGGCCGGCGTGGGCAAAGTCAGCGACATCGAGCTTGCGTCGCGGCTCTCGTTCTTTTTGTGGAGCTCGATCCCCGACGAGGAGCTGCTGACCGTCGCATCAAAGGGCACGCTCAGTCAGCCGGCCATGCTCGAGCGGCAAGTAAAGCGCATGCTCGCCGATCCGAAGTCGCGCGCGCTCGTGGACAACTTCGCGAGCCAGTGGCTGATGCTGCGCAACCTGAAGGGCCACATCCCGACGCCGGGCGACTTCCCCAACTTCGACAACGAGCTGCGTCAGGCGTTCCGTCAGGAGACGGAGATGTTCGTCGAGAGCATCATGCGCGACGACCGCAGCCTCGTCGATCTCATCGACGCCAACTACACGTTCGTCAACGAGCGTCTCGCGCGGCACTACGGGATCCAGAACGTTTACGGCAGCTACTTCCGCAAGGTCGTGCTGAAGAACGAGGAGCGTCGCGGCCTGCTCGGTCAGGGCAGCATCCTGACGGTCACGTCGTATCCGAATCGCACGTCACCGGTGCTGCGCGGCAAGTACATCCTCGAGAACATCCTCGGCACGCCGCCACCAGCCCCGCCGCCCAACGTGCCGGACCTGAAGGAGAACCAGCCTGGCGAGGAAGCGAAGTCGCTGCGCGCGCGCCTCGAGATGCACCGCGCGACGCCGAACTGCGCCAGCTGTCACCGCGTCATGGACCCGCTCGGCCTCGCGCTGGAGAACTTCGACGGTATCGGACAGTGGCGTGTGAAGGAGCCGGGCGGCAACATCGACCCGGCGGGCCAGCTCGCCGATGGCAGCCGTGTAGACGGCCCGGTCGCGCTCCGAAAGGCCGTACTGAAGCACCCCGAGCTGTTCGTTCGTACCGTGACCCAGAAGCTCATGACCTACGGTCTGGGCCGGGGCATGGAATCAACGGATATGCCGGTGGTCCGCGGTATTGCCACGAGCAGCGCCGCGCAGAATTACCGCTTCTCGTCGGTCGTGCTCGGGATCGTGAAAAGCGTGCCGTTCCAGATGAAGACGGCGCAAAATACTGCTTTAGTCGCATCGCATTAATACGGGCCGCCTGAAGGCGGCCCCTACGTTGTTGGGAGTACGTAGAGGCCGCCTTCAGGCGGCCTTAAGAGGATCCAATGTTCATAACCAAGAAGAGCCTGCCCCGTCGCACCTTCTTGCGTGGCGTGGGTACCGCCCTCGCGCTGCCGCTGCTCGACTCGATGATCCCCGCGCGCACACTGCTCGCGCAGACCGCTGCGAAGCCGCTGCCGCGTCTCGGATTCGTCTACATCCCGCACGGCGCGATCATGGACAAGTGGACGCCGGCCACCGTCGGCGCGGGCTTCGAGTACACGCCGATCCTCAAGCCACTCGAACCCTTCCGCGACTACATCAACGTCGTCTCCGGCCTCGGCCACAAGGCGGCTGATACGACGGCCGTCCACTCGCTGAGCCCGACGACCTGGCTGAGCGGCGTGCGGCCGAAGGCGACACAGGGCGTGGACGCGTTCGCGGGCGTCACCGCGGATCAGATCGCCGCGCAGAGCATCGGACAGGACAATCCGCTGCCGTCGATGGAGATCGCCACCGAAGATCACTCGGGCCTCATCGGCTCGTGCGATCGCGACTACGGCTGCATCTACATGAACACGCTGTCGTGGCGCACGCCGGAAACGCCACTGCCTATGGAGATCAATCCGCGCAAGGTCTTCGAGCGGATGTTCGGCCAGGGCGGCAGCCCGACCGAGCGCCTCGCGCGCATTCAGGAAGACCGCAGCATCCTCGACGCGATCACGAAGGAAGCGTCTGCGCTGCAACTGCAACTCGGCGCCTCCGATCGCCAGACGATGAACCAGTATCTGGAGAACGTGCGCGAGATCGAGCGCCGTATCCAGCGCGCGGAGAAGAGCCAGGGCGACGCGGATCTCCAGCTGCCGGCACGTCCGGCGGGCGTGCCCTTCGATTTCGAAGAGCACGTCGCGATGATGTACGAGCTGATGGCGCTGTCGTATCAGGCGAACATCACCCGCGTCATCACGTTCATGGTGTCGCGCGAGGTCAGCAACCGCACCTACACGCAGGTCGGCGTCTCCGACGGCCATCACGCGATCTCGCACCACCAGAACCGCGCCGAGAAGATGTCGAAGAACGTCCTCATTCAGACGTTCAACGTGAATCAGTTCAAGGGCTTCCTCGAGAAGCTCAAGTCGATGCCCGACGGCGACGGCTCGCTGCTCGATCACACGCTGCTCCTCTACGGCAGCAACATGAGTAACAGCAACGCCCACGATCACTTCCCGCTGCCCAATCTTGTCGTCGGCGGTGCGGCTGGAAAGATGAAGGGCGGACGCCACCTGAAATACGAAGACCACACGCCGATGACCAACCTGCTGGTGACGATGCTCGACAAAGTGGGCGTCACGCAGGAGGCGCTCGGCGACAGCACCGGAACGCTGGAGAATCTCTAACGTGCGCGCGCTGCTCACCGCGTGTTCACTGACGCTCCTCGTCGCAGGCACCGCGCTCGCAGCGGAGACGGGTGCGTCGAAGGATCTGCGTCTCGTCGAAGCGGCGAAGACACGCAACAGCGCCGCGGCGGTGACGCTGCTGCAGAAAAAGGTCGATCCCAACATTGCCGAACCCGATGGGACGACGGCGCTGCATTGGGCGGTGCGCTTCGACGACCTGGCACTGGTCGAACGGCTGCTCAAGGCCGGCGCCAAGCCCGGTGCTGCGAACCGCTATGGCGTGACGCCGATCGCGTTGGCCTGCGAGAGCGGCAGCGCTGGTGTCGTCGAGCAGTTGTTGAAAGCTGGCGTGAGCCCGGATGCCACCGGGCCGCTCGGCGAAACGGCTCTGCACACCTGCGCTCACACTGGGAACGCTGACGCGGCAAAGGCACTGCTCGCGCGCGGCGCCAAGGTCGATGCGGGTGATTCGTGGCGTGGCCAGACACCGCTGATGTGGGCAGCTGCCCAGGGCCATGCGGCCATGGTGCGTGTGCTCGTCGAGGCCGGCGCCGAGGTGAACACGCGGTCGACCGTCGTCACCTGGGAACGTCAACGGACCGCGGAACCCCGTGACAAATGGCTGCCACCCGGCGGCTTCACCGCGCTGCTGCTCGCCGCACGCGCCGGCTGCGTGGACTGCGTGACCGTGCTCGCCAAGGCGGGCGCCGACATCAACGAGATCGATCCCGAGAACCACACCGCGCTCGTGCTGGCGCTGATGAACGGCGAGTTCGACGTCGCCGGCGCGCTCATCGATGCGGGCATCGATATCAACGTCGGCGACAACGTCGGCCGCACGGCGCTGTTCGCCGCGGTGGACGCGCATACGATGCCCTCGTCCAATCGTCCGGCGCCGAAGGAAGCGGACTCGACGCTGAGCAGCCTCGACATCATCCAGAAGCTGCTGGCCAAGGGCGCCAACGTGAATGCTGCGCTGCGCGCGCAGCTGCCGTACCGCACCAAGCTCGATCGCGGCGGCGACGGTGTGCTCGGCGCAGGCACGACACCGCTGCTGCGCGCTGCCAAAGCCGGCGACACACCGGTGATCAAGATCCTGCTCGACAAGGGCGCCAATCCGAAGGCGGCGACGCGCAATGGCGTCAACGCCATCATGATGGCGGCCAACGTCGCGACGCGTGAAGAAGACATGACCGGCCGCAACAAGACGCCGAAGGACGCGATCGAGACGATCACGCTGCTGCTCGCGGCGGGCACTGACATCAACGGCGCGGACAATCAGGGGCGTACGGCCGCACACGGCTCCGCACTCTGGGGTCTCACCGACGTGATCAAGTTCATGCAGAAGAACGGCGCCAACATCAACGCGCCCGACAAGCGTGGCTACACAGCACTCGACTACGCGCAAGGGCGAGCTGGCGGCTTCGGCTTCGGCGGCACGTCCTCAGTGGTGCACGAGGACACAGCCAAGGCGATCGCGGAGCTTGGCGGAAAGCCAGGCACGCCAGTACCCAACGCGCCTGGCCGATCACCGAACGAGCGCAACGCCGATCCCCAGGACACCAACTAGCGTAGGGGCGACGCATGCGTCGCCCTGCATCATTTCACCGGCGCGGTAGGATTCATCGCCCAGAAGCCAATCGGCACCAGACGGAATCCCGCGGTGTGCGCCGGCATCACCGGCCAATCCTCAGGCCGCGGCAGATGCAGCACGGAATGCGTGTACCAGAGCACCACGTCCTTGTCGACGATCGGACGGTCGCCGGCGCTCCACATCTCCACGCCCTCGCGCTCGCGCATGAGGTTCACCCACTCGCCTGACGCGTACATCTGCCGTGGATCGAACAGCGTGACCCACAGATGATGATCGAGGAACGACGCACGGCGGCGCGGCGCAGAGCCCGGCGCCTGGAATGACGGCGCGTTCTCACCGGGAATCAGCGCGTAGCCCGTGTGCTGGCCGAGATCGTTCATCTTCGTGGCGCTCGCCACCACCCATCGCCGTGCGGTGTCGAGGTCCATGTCCCGGCGCGCACTCACTTCGCTCTTGAGCGTCGTCATCCGCATGCCGAACCATTCGCCGACGCGGTCGCGCAGCTGCGGCTGCGCGTTCGACGTGTTCAGCTCGAGCACGCGATTGCTTTCGCCGTCCACGTCGAAGTCGAGCCGCCAGCTGAAGAAGTGCTGGTGATTGGGCGCACGCGTGCGCGGCGCCACCAGGTGTCCGTACATCGGCTCATCGTCAGGGTGCGCTGAATCGCGCACGTTGCCAACCGGCCGCACGTTCATCACGCCGGTCAGCTGGGATTGCACGTCGATCGCACCGTCCTGACTGAAGATCCAGTGGAACAGATAGTTGTAGTTGTCCACCGTCGTGTAGCCGCTCAGCACCAGCTGCCGCGCGCGGACCGCGCGGTTGCTGTGCCGCCACAACACGCCGCCATCGCGTTCGTAGATGGCGATCACGCGCGGCACGGTGACGGGACGGCCTTTCGCATCGGGAAAGACAGCGGGCAGAAACGTCGCGTTGGACGGCGCGTCGGCGCCGACGATCGCGCTCGCGCGAGCGGCGCTGTAGAGCGACATACCGTAGTCGCCGGCGTCGCGCGGAAACCAGGAGACGTAGTCGGGATCTCCGTATGGCGTCATGAGCTCGGAGAGCCCGGCGCGATAGAGCACCGGACGCGTCTGGTTGCCTTCGACGATCGAAACGTCGTAGATCTCGATGCCTCGCCGTGGATGCACACCGACGTGGATGCGCCAGCGATCCCAGAGAATCTCGCTGCCGCGAAGACTGAAGCTCGGGCCGTTCGGCTGCGAGACGACGAGCGGGCGCAGTGGACGGCCGGGTGGGGGAGGGGGGACACTCGTATCGGGGAC
>Ga0315910_10005460_pt1 | contig 10408 bp, 10 predicted proteins | sample EdamamesoilMG_FD_204470 | JGI IMG/M metagenome (GOLD analysis project Ga0315910, IMG submission 204470) | Garden soil microbial communities collected in Santa Monica, California, United States - Edamame soil | ecosystem: Environmental > Terrestrial > Soil > Garden | place: USA: California... | reverse complement strand
AAGAGATCCACGGTGTGCGCGGCATGGTGCCAGAGCAGGTGATCCGTCCAGCTTCTCGGCTGCCCGAGCGCGTTCATGTTCGTGCGCCTGAAGAAGTAAGTCTGCACGTTCAGCTGTTGGATGTTGAATTCACCGGCGACGATGCGTTTTCGCACCCACTGGTGGCTCGGGTTGAAGCGCCGGGTGTGGCCGCACATGGCGACTTTGCCGCTTGCTTTGGCGGCAGCGACGACGGCTTGTCCGTCTTTCAGCGCATCGCACAGCGGGATCTCCACCTGGACGTGTTTTCCAGCCTGGAGGCACGCCGTCGCTTGTGACGCATGGAGCTGCGTCGGCGTGCACAGGATGACGGCGTCGACGTCCTTCTGCTTCAGGCTCTCGCCGAGGTCGGTCGTGGCGTGAGGGATCTCGTACCTCTTGGCGACCTCTCGGGTCTTTTCGAGATCGCGGCTCATCAGCGAGACCACCTTCACGCCGCGGATCTGCTTGATGGCGTCGAGGTGCTTGATGCCGAAGGCGCCGGCACCGGCAAGGGCGACGTGGATGGTCATGGCGTTTTCTCCTCCAAGATCAGGTGGCCGACCGCGGTGTTGCTGGCCGGAACGTGGTAAAATCGGTGGACTATGTCGGGCTTTTCGCCGCCGGCAACGTCGGCCATGGCGCCGCGCGCGATCAGCCACATCACGAGCTCGATCCCCTCGCTCCCGGCCTCGCGCACGTACTCGTCGTGCGGCACCTTCGAAAGAGCCAGCGGGTCGTCGATCAGGCGGTCGAGGAAACGATTGTCCCACTTTTGGTTGATGAGGCCGGCGCGTGGACCCTGGAGCTGATGGCTCATGCCGCCTGTCCCCCAGACCTGCACGTTGAGCGGCTCGTCGTAGCTCTGGATCGCGCGCCGAACGGCGCGGCCGAGCTCGAAGCAGCGCCGGCCGGACGGCACCGGATAGAGCACGACGTTGACGGCAAAGGGACTCACCGCGCACGGCCACGCCGCCGGCTGTCCGCACATCAGACTGAGCGGCACGGTGAGCCCGTGGTCCACCGTCATCTTGTTCACGAGCGTCAGGTCGAAATCGTCCTGGATCACGCTCTGCGCGATGTGAGACGCGAGCTCCGGGTGCCCCACGACCTTCGGCACCGGCCTCGGTCCCCAGCCCTCGTCGGCGGGCTCGAATTCGGCGCCGATGCCGATGGCGAAGGTCGGCACCAGATCGAGGCTGAACGCGGTCGCATGATCGTTGTACACGAGGAACACCACGTCGGGCCGCTGGTCGGAGAACCAGTTTCGTGACCGTTCGTAGCCGGCGAAGACCGGGCGCCAGTAGGGCTCTTCGGTCTTTCCGAGGTCGAGCGCCGCGCCAATCGCGGGGACGTGGCTCGTGTAGACGGATGCGGTCACGCGCGCCACGTCAGTGCTCCCAGCCCGGCTTGCCGCTGCCCTGAGGTTGGTGACGCGCCTGCGCGCTGCCGTCCTCACCGACGACGCGGTTGCCGTCGGGCGAGCGCCCGCCTCGCAGCATCATCTCGCGGTACTCGACCTCCGTCATGCCCGTCATGCTGGCGGCCATGCGCTGGAAGCTCTGGCCGTCGGTCGCACCGATCTTGGCGAGGAAGTAGATGTTGCCGCCGGTGGCGATCGCCTTGTTCAAGTCGCGCTCGAGCACGGCCTGCTTCTGCGCATCGGAGAGCGGCCATTCCTCGAGGTAGCCGCGCTCGTCGGCCTTGAAGCGCGCGCGGTTCTCCGCCTTCATCAGGCTCATGCAGAACTGATTGAGCCAGTAGCCACGGCGCGCTTGATCGGCGTCGAAGATCGTCGTGCCCGGGATGTCGAGGTAGGGCTTTTTCAGCGCCATCCGCGTTCCTCCGGCCAGTAGAGGCGCATCGGGTTCGCCACCAGGAGCTTCTCTTGCAGCTCGCGGGTTGGGGCGATGTGCGGGATGAAGTCGACCAAGAGGCCGTCGTCGGGCATGTGATCCTTGAGGTTCGGATGCGGCCAGTCCGTTCCCCAGAGCACGCGGTCCGGAAAGGTCTCGACCACGCGCCGGGCAAAAGGCACGACGTCGCGGTACGCGTGGCGCTCGCCGTCGAGCGCCGGCGGACCGGTCAGCGAAAGACGCTCGGGGCAGGTGACCTTGGTCCAGACGTTCTCGTGCTCGTGCATGAGCGCCAGGAACAGGTGAAATTCGCGCCCGTCGACCGGCTTTTTCACGTCGGGGCGGCCCATGTGATCGACCACCACGATCGTGGGGAGCTGGGCGACGAAATTCGTGAGCTCCCACAGGTCCTCGATTTCGAAATAGACGACGATGTGCCAGCCGAGCGCCTGAACGCGCCCGGCGATCTCGAGTAGGTCCGCCTTGGGCGTGAATTCCACGAGGCGCCGGAGGAAGTTGAAACGAACGGCTCGCACGCCCGCCTCGTGCAGGTCCGAAAGCTCGGCATCGGTCACGTCACGCCGGACGCTCGCGACCCCGCGCGCCATTCCCTCGCTCGACCGGCAGGCGTCCGCCACCGCGCGATTGTCGGCGCCGTGGCAGGTCGCCTGGACGATCACGTTGCGCTCGAAACCGAGGTGGTCGCGCAGCGCGAAGAGCTTGGCCTTGCCCGCGTCGCACGGCGTGTACTTGCGCTCGGGCGCATAAGGGAACTCGGCGCCCGGCCCGAACACGTGGCAGTGCGCGTCGACGGCTCCTTTCGGCAGGCGGAACTCGGGCCGGCTGGGGCGGGGACACCAGTCGAGCCAGCCGGTGGTCTTCGCGAAACTCGCCATGATCGCTATGCCCTCGGTTTCCTGACGTGGTCGAGGATCCGATCGGCTTCGGTCCGCCAATCGGGGCTGCGCGCAAAGCCGTCCCGTTCTCGTTCGCCGAAAAGGCCGTGTTCAGCCTGGTCGCCCATCCACGCGTGCCGCTCGGCGGTCGCGTCCGCACTCCAGGCCTCGAGACCGGCGTCGCGCACGGTCACGGCAACCTCGCGCATCTCCTCGCTGCGGCGCCGGCCGTGCTCGATGGCACGCTGGAAGAAGTACGTCGCCTGTTTCTCCCAGTCGACGCCCGGTAGCGTCTCGCGGAGCGACGCGATCACCTCCGGCTCGACGCCGTAGTGACGGGCCGCGGTGAAGCTCTCGATCACCATCGCTTCGAGCCCCTTGATCATCACGCTGCGGCACATCTTGGTGGCGCTTGCCACGCCGAGCGTCTCACTCGCGATCTTGGCGGCGAACCCGAGCTTCCCGAGCGTGGGAAGGAGCGATGCGGCGTGGGATCCGCCGAGAAAGAGCGGCACCTTCAGCCGGTAGGGCGGCACCGAGGTCATCACCGCTCCCTCGACGTATCGACCTTCGCCGCTCTCGACCAGGCCGGCGGCGGTGATCTTCGCGCCGGGCGACGCCGAATTGAGATCCAGGAAGAAGCTCCGCGGCGCGAGCGCGCCCGCGCACGCGAGCGCCACCGCCACCGTTTGGCTGGCGGTCACCGCCGAGACGGTGAGCTCGGCGCCGCGCACGGCTTCGGCGTGCGAGCGTGCGAGGTTCACGCCGAACGCGCGAGCATGCGCGACGAGCGGCGCGCGCGTCTCCGGCGTGAGTTTGACGTCATAGACGCTCACGGCGTGGTCGGCGGAGCGAAGATCCTCGGCCAGGATGCGCCCGACCTCCCCGTAGCCGATCAGGGCGATCTTCATCGTTCCACGTAGCGGAGACCAGCCGCCGAAAGAGCTTCACGCATGCCGTACATGTCGAGTCCGAGCGCGCCGGAAGCGAGCTTCTCGCGCTTCGTGCGCTCGTTCGATTCGCGCCGCGCGGCCGCCTCGAGGGTCCGCCTCGCAAGCGCGCGCGGGACACAGACGACGCCGTCGTCGTCGGCGACGATCACGTCGCCCGGGTGGACGAGCGTCCCCGCGCAAACCACCGGAACGTTGACGGAGCCGAGCACCGCCTTGGCCGTTCCTTTCGGATTGACCGCGCGGCTCCAGACCGGAAACCCCATTTCCGTCAGCGACCGCACGTCGCGGCAGCCTCCGTCGATGACGAGCCCTCGCGCGCCTCGCGCCTTGAAGGAAGCCGCGAGGAGATCCCCGAAGAAGCCGTCCGTGCAATCCGACGTGACCGCCGCGACCACGATATCGCCCGGTTCGATCTGCTCGGCCGCCACGTGCAGCATCCAGTTGTCACCGGGCTGGAGGAGCACGGTCACCGCCGTGCCGGAGGCGCTCGCGCCCGCGTAGATGGGTCGAAGGTAGGGCTTCATCGTGCCGATCCGGCCCATCGCTTCGTGCGTCGTGGCGCTGCCGTACGCCGCGAGCTCCTCCGCGACCGAGCGTTCGGCGCGCTCGACGTTCCTGTAGACGACTCCGATCTCGTGCATGCCTATTTTCCTCGTTTCCTGAGCGCGGCATCCAGGCGGGGGTAGACGCGTCGCGCGTTGTCCTCGAACACGAGCTGCTTCTCGAGCTCGCTCAGTCGTGATTTCTCCACGTAGCGCCGGGTGTCGTCGTAGTGGTGCCCGCTATCGGGATCGACCTCGCGCACGGCACCGATCATCTCGCTGGCGAACAGGACGTTCTCGACCGGCACGACCGTGGTCAGGAGGTCGACGCCCGGCTGGTGATACACGCACGTGTCGAAGAACACGTTGTTGAGCAGATGGTCAGCGAGACGTGGTTTTTTGAGCGCTTGCGCAAGCCCGCGGTAGCGGCCCCAGTGGTACGGCGCCGCGCCGCCGCCGTGCGGGATGACGAACTTCAGCGTCGGAAAATCTGTGAATAGATCGCCCTGGACGAGCTGCATGAAAGCGGTCGTGTCGGCGTTGATGTAGTGGGCCCCCGTGGTGTGGAACGCCGCGTTGCAGCTCGTGCTCACGTGGATCATCGCGGGCACGTCGTACTCGACCATCGTCTCGTAGATCGGGTACCAGGAGCGGTCGGTGAGGGGAGGAGCGGTCCAGTGGCCCCCCGACGGATCGGGATTCAGGTTGAGCGCCACGGCGCCGTACTGCTCGATGCAGGTCACGAGCTCCGGGATAGAGCCCTTCGGATCGACGCCGGGGCTCTGCGGCAGCATCGCCGCGGGCACGAAGTGCTCGGGGAACAGCTGGCAGACGCGATGACAGAGCTCGTTGCAGATCGCCGCCCAGATCGACGACACCTCGAAGTCACCGATGTGGTGGGCCATGAAGCTCGCTCGTGGGCTGAAGATCGTGAGATCCGTGCCCCGCTCCTTCATGAGCTTGAGCTGGTTTTTCTCGATCGTTTCGCGAATCTCGTCGTCCGAGATCACGAGCTCGGAGGCTCGCGGCCTGGCCGATGGATCGCCGATGCCGTCGATCTGCCGGTTGCGCCAGACCTCGAGCGCGCGGGGCGCCGTCGTGTAGTGGCCGTGAACGTCGATGATCAAAACCAGCTCTCTCCTCGCTCTTCGCCCGGCGCGGTGGCGCCGAAGCTCAGCGGGAGCCCGACGTAGTTCTCCGCGACGGTGCGCGCGGCGCTTTCGGAATGAAAAACGTAATCGAGCTCGGCGTCCTGGAGCTTGGCGGCGATCGGGCCGCCGTCGAGCGAGCGGTGGGTGAGTGACGTGAGCCACCAGGAGAAGCGCTCGGCTCTCCAGATCCGTCGCAAGCAGCGCTCCGAATAGGTGTCGAGTGCCCGGTCGCTCTTGTCTCGGTAGTGCTCGATCAAAGCGGCTGACAGAACCTTCACGTCCGTTGCGGCGAGGTTCAGGCCTTTGGCGCCGGTGGGCGGCACGATGTGGCCCGCATCACCGGCCAGGAACAGGCGGCCGAAGCGCAATGGTTCGGCCACGAAGCTCCTGAGCGGAGCGATGCTCTTCTCGATCGAAGGGCCGGTGACCAAAGCATCGCGTGCTTTCTCGTCGAGCCGAAGCCTGAGCTCGCGCCAGAATGCTTCGTCCGACCAAACTTCGACTTTGTCGCTCAGCGGCACCTGCAGGTAGTAGCGGCTGCGGGTGTGGCTCCGCATCGAACAGAGCGAGAAGCCGCGCGGGCTATTGGCGTAGATGAGCTCGTGGGAAACGGGCGGAGTGTCGGACAGGAGCCCGAGCCAGCCGAACGGGTAGACCTTCTCGTATTCGGTGATGGCGTTCTTGGGGACGCTCGCCCGGCTGATGCCGTGGAAGCCGTCACAGCCGGCGATGAAGTCGCAGCCGAGCTCGTGAATCACGTCGTTCTTGCGATACGTCACCCGCGGATTCTCGCCGTCGAACCCCTCGAGCGTGACGTCCTGGGCCTCGTACACCGTCGGCAGCTCGGCGCCACGGCGAGCGTCCATCAGGTCGCGGGTGAGCTCGGTCTGGCCGTAGACCGTCACCGTGGCGCCGCCGGTGAGCCCGTGGAGATCGATGCGCCGGCGTCGATCGCGCCAAAGCAGCTCGAAGCCTTCGTGAACCAGCCCCTCGCGCCCCAACCTCGCGCCGACGCCCGCCTCGGTCAAAAGGTCGACGGTGACCTGCTCCAGCACGCCGGCGCGGATGCGCCCGAGGACGTGTTCACCGCTCTTTTGCTCCAGGATCACGGCGTCGATTCCGGCGTTGGCGAGCAGCTGCCCGAGCAAGAGGCCCGAGGGTCCGGCGCCGATGACGGCGACTTGGGTTCGTGTTCGAGTGGTCACGCATCGACTCCGCTCGGCGAGCCCGGCGTCAGACCGGCTCCATGCCTCGGCGTTGCTTGGCCGCGGCTGCTTCCGGTGACGTGATGTACGAAAGCCAGGCCCGCGCCGAGTCACACCGGCTCGAGGTGGCGCCGACGGCCGCCGAAAACGTGGTGACGATCCGGACCGACGGCGGCATCGGTCCGACGACGTCGACCCCGTCGACGTGCATGAGCTCCGACAGCTGCTGGAACCCGAGCTCCACGGTGCCGCGTGCGATCAGCGCCCCGACCGAAACTCCCGGCGGCGCCACCACGATGCGATCGCGCACGATGTCGCTGATGCCCCAGTGGTCGAAGAGCTCGGTCAGCTTGACCCCGCTCGGTCCAGTCGAACGCCCGATGGTGCGGGCGGCCAGAACCGCTCGTTTCAAGGCGTCCGCGGTGTCGATCACCGGTCGCGGTGCACCCGCGCGCACGGCGACGGCGACCCCCGATCGGAGGACGTCCACCTTGGTGCCGGCGCGCAGATGACCGGCGACGAGCAGCTCGTCGATGGCGTGCCCCGCCAGCACGACCACGTCGAAGGTGTCGCCCTGACGCACCCTTTTTGCCGCGTCGACGCCACCCACGGACTCAATCGCCACCGGCTGGGCCGCCCGCGCGGTGAACGACCGTGCGAGCTCGGCGAGCACGGCTCTCGTGGCCATCGAGGACACCACGGTGATGGGGGCAGTCATGTCGTATTCGGTCGCGCCTGATCGCCTTGGGGTGAATGCGCTCACCCGCAATATATAAGGTAACCTGAAATATGCTCCGGCGAGTCGGGCTCCCGCAACGGATCACTGGCGCGGTCCCCTTTTTGGGGCGAGCGGGCGCCGGAACCGTGTGTCAAGCGCTAGGTGAAACTACGTACCCCGTCTTCCCGCGCCGGACGGTTTTGCACAGGCAAGGGACCCTTTTTCGGTCGTGTGAACGCAGACATCTGATCATTCTTGCCAGGGGTGGGAATTATCACACCGGTGCCGTCGCTCGCGCGCCCCGGCTCTCGACAACAGCGTCGCATGGGTAATTTATCGGAAAACGTCGCCGCCCTGGCCGCGCTTCGCGAGGTGCGCTCGGCGACGAGCCCGCCTCGCGTGCTCGTCGTGATGGGGACGAACGCCGCGTGGTGCCGCGGGATCCTCCGCGGGTTCATGGCGGTCGCGCACGAGCGGAACTGGACGCTGCTCCATTACACGGCATCCACCGATCTCAGCTGGCTCGCCGACGAGTGGGCGCCCGGCGCAGCCCTGATCGGTCCCGAGCCGGGCTCGGACGAGCTCGCGGCGCTGGCGCCGGCGACCTTGGTCTCGGTCACGATCGATCGCACTGCATCCGGCATCGCCTCGGTCGTTCCCGACGAGAAAGCCGTCGGCACGCTGGCGGCAGAGCACCTTCTCGCCACCGGCCTGCGGCATCTCACCACGTTCCGCTTCGACCAAGCGCCTTTTGCCGTCTTGCGCGAACGAGCCTTCCTCGAGCACGCGCGGGAGGCCGGTGCCGGTACGCCCCCCGGTTGGGGCAGCGATGCCATGCCCTTGGGGCGACACGAGGATCCCGCGGCGATCATCGAGTGGCTGCGGAGCCTGCCGAGGCCCTGCGGCATCTTCACCATCACCGACAACTGGGCGCGAGCCGTGGCGCGCTACGCGCGTGTGATCGGTCTTCGCGTGCCGGAGGACATTGCCCTCGTCGGAGCCGACAACGACGCCCTCGAATGCGAGCTGATTTCGCCGACGCTCTCCAGCGTGATGATCCCGTGGCAGGAAATCGGGCGGAACGCGGCGGACCTGGTTCAGCGCGCGCTCGCGCGCCAACCCATCGATGGTCAGCGGATCGTGGTGCCGTCGGCCGGTGTCGTCGCCCGCCGCTCGTCGGAGATCATGGCGATCCAGGACCCGCTGGTGGCGGAGGCCGTGCGCTTCATCCGCGGCCACGTGGCCCAACGGCTCAGTGTCCCGATGGTCGCTCAAGCAGTCGGCGGCGGGCGACAGCGCCTCGAACGCCGCTTTCGCGCGGTTCTCAGCCGCACGATTGGGGAGGAAATCCGACGGGCTCGCGTCGAGCGAGCCAAGCACCTACTCGCGACGACACGCGTCGGCCTGAACGAGATCGCGAAGGAGAGTGGCTTCTCCACCGCCGCGTTGCTGAACGTGGCCTTTCAGAGCGAGATCGGGATGCCGCCCGGTGCGTACCGGCGCTCCGTGCGGCAAAAGTCGGACGATTCCGACGAGTGAATCCGGCGCGCGGCCGCGCGCTACCCGCGAGCGGTGGCCTTGCGGGCGCTAGCCACCACGCTTCGCATTCCTTCGTGCTCGCACCCGCGACCACGCGAGTCCGAAGACGGCGGTGAAGAGAGCCAAGGGCAGGGGCTTCGGCTTCGATCCGGGGAGCGAGCAGCCGCAGCCGCCTTCTTCGTCCGCTGGTACCTGTGCACCCGTCGCGCCCGTGCCCCCGGTCGTGGAGCTACCGCCCGTTGCGGGTGCGGTACCGCCTGTCGCGCCGGAGCCGCCCGTCGCGCCGGAGCCGCCCGTGCCCGGCATCGCTCCGCCGGTTCCAGGAGCGCCGGCCGTCATGCCGGAGCCCGACATTCCTCCTCCGCCGCTCTGCGCGCTGGTACCACCCGTGGCGGCGCTCGCTCCACCGGTGCCGCTGCCCGCTCCGCCCGGACCCATGCCGCCGCCTGAGCTCCCGCCACTCGTGCCGCCCGCGCCTGCGCCGCCCACGGCCGTCCCGCCGCTGTCGCCCATGCCGCCCATGCCGCCTAGGCCACCCATCGCGGAGCCGGCCGCGCCAGCCGTGGCCATGCCCGCCGCTCCCGCCATCCCGCCCATGCCCCCCATCCCGCCGCTCCCCGAGTCCAGAAAGATCCGCTGCGCGAAGTTGTAGAGGCTGCGGTTCCAGACCGTCTTCGTGTGGCCTTGGCCCGGCTCGATCTGCCAGATGTGCTCGACGTCGTTCTGGTTCAGAAAGTCGACGTAGTTTTCGCTGTTGTTGATCAGGCCGTCCGTGCTGCCGCACGAGATGAAGATGACCTTCACGTTCTGCTTGACCGTGTTCACGTCGGTGATGGTCTGATTCGGTTGTCGAGTGTTCGGCGCGGCCGAATACGGGCCGATGTAATGGAACACGTCGGTGTTCGGGAACCCGAAGTTGAAGGTCTGCCCCCCGCCCATCGATAGGCCGGAAATTGCCCGCGAATCAGCGTCGGTGAGCGCCGAATAGGTGCTCTCGACCCAGGGAATGAGGTCGTTCAGGAGGATGTCTCCGTGGACCTCGAAGCCCTCGTTGTTGGCCTTCGTGCTGCCGTTCGAGTTTTTCGTGTTGCCGTCGGGCATGACGACAATCATCGGGACCGCGAGATCCTCCGAGTAGAGGTAGTCCATGATGTTGTCGGCGTTGCCCTCGTTACTCCCCTGGCCGACCCACGAGACCTCGTTGCCGCCGATCCCGTGGTGCAGGTACAGGACGGGATACCTATTTGCCGTCGAGTACCCCGGAGGCGTGTAGACCGTCACCTTCTGCATGCCCTCGTTCCGCGTGGGATAGGTGACGGAGAGGTCCACCTCCCCGTGGGGGATGTTGTTGTTCCTGGCGTCGAAGCCCTGCGGAGGCACCGGAAGGTTGGCGGGCGCGGCCGTCGCCAGGGCGGGGGCTGCCAGGGCGGCGGCGAGAGGGAAGCCGAGCGTGAAAACCCAGGCGCATGGCGGACGACGGAAGTTCATGGGGGGTCTCCTGGCGGCGGAATACGCTGCTCATGGATGATT
>Ga0315910_10005459_pt1 | contig 10411 bp, 8 predicted proteins | sample EdamamesoilMG_FD_204470 | JGI IMG/M metagenome (GOLD analysis project Ga0315910, IMG submission 204470) | Garden soil microbial communities collected in Santa Monica, California, United States - Edamame soil | ecosystem: Environmental > Terrestrial > Soil > Garden | place: USA: California... | reverse complement strand
CCGAAGCGCCTCGAGGCGCGGCGCTGGAAGCAGGCGGATCTCGTCTTCGTGCGCGAGTCCGACCGCGGCGGGCGCTGGGAGCGACGTTCCGTGGACGTGCCGGACGAGTGGGGGCTGGCCTTCGGCCGCGCGCGCTTTCGCGTGCGGCCGACGCCCTTCAAGCACGTCGGCGTCTTTCCCGAGCAGGCTCCCAACTGGCGCTGGATGGAGCAGCGCCTGGCGGCCGCCGGCCCGGGCGCGCGCGTGCTGAACCTGTTCGGCTACACCGGCGTGGCCAGCCTGCTGGCGCGCCTGGCGGGGGCCGAGGTGACCCACGTCGACGCCTCGCGCATGGCGCTCGACTGGGCGCGCCACAACGCCGCGGAGAGCGGGCTCGGCGACGAGGGCCTGCGCTGGGTGCTGGAGGACGCGCTGGCCTTCGCGCGGCGCGAGGCACGCCGCGGCGCGTGCTACGCCGGGATCCTGCTCGACCCGCCGCACTACGGGCGCGGGCCGAAGGGCGAGAAGTGGCAGCTCGAGACCGGCCTCGCGCCGCTGCTCGAGGCCTGCGCGAAGCTCCTGGCGGAGCGCAGCTTCCTGTGCCTCTCGAGCTACGCGGTCGGGTACACGGCGCTCGGCTTCTGGAACCTCCTGGCGCAGCTCCCCGGCGGCGCGGTCGAGGCGGGCGAGCTGGCGCTGGAGGAGGAGGGCCCCGGCGGGCGGCGCCTGCCCTGCGGCTTCACGGCGCGCTGGACGCGCGAGCTCTGATGGAGCTCGCGGTCCTCCACGCCGACAACCACCTCCTGGTCGTGGCCAAGCCGGCCGGAGTGCCGACGGTGCCGGACGCGAGCGCGGACGAGAGCCTGCTCGACCTGGCCCGGGCCTGGGTGAAGCGCGAGAAGGCGAAGCGCGGCGCGGTCTACCTCGGCGTGGTGCACCGCCTCGACCGGCCCGTCTCCGGCCTGGTCGTCTTCGCGCGCACCTCCAAGGCCGCCGCGCGCCTGACGCAGGCCTTCAAGGAGCGCGCGGTGCGCAAGACCTACTGGGGCGTGAGCGCCACCGCCCCGCGCGCGGAGGAGGGACAGCTCGAGCAGTGGCTGCTCAAGGACCCGGCGCGCAACCTCGTGCGCGCCCTCGCCAGCGAGCGTCCCGGCGCGCTCCACGCGCGCACGCGCTACCGGCTCCTGGCGCGGGCGGGCGCGGGCCGCGAAGCGCGCGTGTGCCTCGAGCTCGAGCCGGAGACCGGGCGCCCGCACCAGCTGCGGGTCGCCGCCGCCACGCTGGGTTGTCCGCTGCTCGGCGACCTCAAGTACGGGGCGCGCGCGCCGCTCCCCGACCGTAGCATCGCGCTGCACGCCCGCGCGCTGGAGCTGCCACACCCGACACGCGGCGCGCGCCTGCGCCTCGAGTGCGACCCGCCCGATCAGCCCTGGTGGCGCTTCTGAGGTGCGGCCGGGGCTCGGGATCAGAGCACGCGCCGCCGCAGGACGAGCGCCACGCCGCTGGCCGGGTCGAGCCACAGGCGCTCCTCTAGCTCCGCCAGGGGCCGCTCGGGCGCGGCCCGGCGGTAGCCCGCCTCCGCGCGCGGGGTGCGCAGCGCCCGGGGATCCACCGCGCGCAGGCGGGCCGTGCTCGCGTCCGGGACGGCGCCCTCGGCGACGGCGGCGAAGAGCGGCTGCACCACGATCTCGAGCGAGTAGGCCGAGTCGCCGGCGAAGGACTCGACCACCAGGTGGAAGTCGAAGCCCCCGCCGCTCACGTCCACGCCGCCCACCTCGGGGTCGAGGTCGGTCGCGTAGCAGGCCAGGGTCTGGTCGAGCAGGGGGTCGTACAGGCACACGTCCAGGTCCCCGCCGCTGGCGAACAGCAGGAAGTCCACGTGCAGCGGGCCGCCGGCGGTGAAGGCGAAGCCGTCGAAGGGGTCGGCCGGGTCGTCGCGTACGAAGCCGTCGATGAAGAAGTGATCGCCCGGCTGGATCAGGCCGAAGTCGTTGGCCTGGAGCGGCTGGTCGTTCGGCTCCTGCTCGGAGAAGACCGGCACCGGCGGGGGGCCACCGCCGCAGCCGTCGCAGTCGTCGTCGTCGTAGCAGGCGGTCAGGGCCAGGAGGAGGGCGGCGGGCAGCGGGCGCATGGCGGGTGTCCTCTGCGGATTCGAGCGCTCGGCGGCGGTGTCCTCTCGCGGGGGCCGTGATCCCCCCGGCGCGGAGTGCGCGCGCGCGGCAGGGGCGGGAAGGCAAGGGTCGTGCCGCCTGCGCCTCGACGGCACGGGGACGGAAGAACTTCCCAGCGCCCCGGGAGCGACCCCGCGCCGTGCGCGTAACTTCCCCAAGCTCGGCGGCTTGCGCGAGGGACTCCGGCTCGCGCGCGGCGCCCCCTTGAGCCCCCGCCGCGCATTCCCTCTCCTCGCGGGATCCGAGATGAAGACCACCCTCGCATTCGTGAACCAGAAGGGCGGCTGCGGCAAGACCACCACCGCGGTCAACCTGGCCGGCGCCCTGGCGGCGCGTGGCGAGCGCGTCCTGCTGATCGACCTCGACCCGCAAGCGCATGCCACCCTGGCGCTTTCCGTGGCCGTGGCGGCGGGCGAGCTCTCCGTGGCCGACGTGCTCCTGCGCGACGCGCCGCTGCGGGCGGCGGTGCGGGCTGGCCCGGGCGGGATCGCGCTCGTCCCGGCCACCCTGGAGCTGAGCGAGCTCGAGGAGGCCGCCGCGCGCACGCTGCACCCCGAGCGGCTGCTGACCGCCGCCCTGGCTCCGCTGGCGGAGGATTTCGACCACGTGCTGATCGACTGCCCGCCGCGCGCCGACGGGGTCCTGACGGCCAACGCGCTGCGCGCGTCTCGAGTGGCCGTGCTGGTGGTCGAGATGGGGGCCTTCGCCCTGCAGGGGGCGATCAGGGCCCTGGCGGTCTTCGACGAGCTGGCGGCCGACATGGACGCGCGCTTCGACGTGCGCGTGGTCGGAACGCTCTACGACCGCCGCGCCGAGCTCGCGCGCGACCTCCTGATCGGCACCCAGGCGCGCTTCGCCGAACGCCTGTTCGACACGGTGATCCACCAGAGCGCGCGCCTGCGCGAGGCGGCCGCCTCGGGCGTGCCGGTGCAGGTGCTCGATCCCCAGTGCCGGGCTGCGCGCGACTTCGAGGCCCTGGCCGAGGAGGTCCTGGGGCTCGTCGAGGCGCCGGTCCTCGCCGCAACGGCTTCCTGACCAAGGAGGAGACCCATGGACGGCCTTGCCCTGCTCTGCAACCTGCACGCGGACGGTCCCGTGACGCTCAAGCGCCTGCGCCTGGCGCGCGTCGCGAGCCTGGCCGAGCTCGAGCGCACACCCCCGGAGCGCCTGGCCGGCTGGCTGCACGCCTCGCTCCCGCAGGCGCGCGCCTTCCTCGAGGAGGCGCGCAAGCTCGGGCGGCGCCTGGCGGAGGCGTCACCGGCCAGCGTCGCGCGGCCCGTCGCGCCGGAGCCGCGCGCGGTCCTGCCCGCGCCGGCCGCCGAGCCCGAGGCCGGGCCGCCGCGCCTCGCGCCGGGGCTCCTGCCGGGCCTGGACGAGGTCGCCTGCGCGCGCCTCGAGCGCCAGAACGTGCGCACGCTGCAGGCCCTCAGCGAGCGCGCCGGGCTCGACCTCGCGCGCCGCACCGGGATCCCGTACTCGACCCTGCTCGCCCTGGCGCGGGGCGCACGCAAGCTCGTGACCGGTCCCGTGCGCCCGGCGAGCGCTGCCGCCGCCGCGCTGCGGAGCGAGTACGAGCTGCAGCCGTTCCTCGCCATCCCGCGCCGCGCGCCGCCGGAGACCGAGCTGGCCGGCTCCGACGCCTTCACGCTGCCCCCGGGCGAGCCCGAGTCGGCCGGTCCCTTCGGGTAGGCGCGGGTCAGGGCTTCAGCCAGCCCTTGACCAGCCGGTACCAGCGCGAGGCGTAGTACTCCTCGACGATCTCGCGGTAGAGCGCCTGCTTCTGCTCGGCGCTGTCGAGCGCGCGCGCGCGGTAGAAGCGCTCCTCGGCCGGCTTCTGGTGCTTCGCGCGCAGCTTGGCGTAGCTGGCGAGCACGTCCTCGGCCGCCGGAGTCCCCCCGAAGCGCGCGCGGAACTCCCAGAAGCGGTCGACCCAGGCGGGGTCCTTCGCGCCCATGGCCTTCGCCAGGGCCGCCGCCTCGGGACGCGCGGCCGCGTCGAGGCGCTCGCTCAGGGCCGCGAGGCGCGGGGCGAGGGCCGGATCCTTGCCGTGCTCGCGCGCGCGGGCGAGGAGCGCGCCGGCGTCGCGGTAGCGCTCCTGGTCGAGGGCCCGCTCGGCGTGGGCCGCGAGTTCGGCGCCGTCGCCGGCGTTCAGCTCGTCGAGCCACAGCAGCGCCTCGTCCAGCGGCAGGAAGGCCCAGGGGTGCCCGGCCTTGGGCGCGTTGAAGAGCCGCAGGGCCGGGAAGCCGCCGTCGTCGAGCGAGTCGAAGGTGTAGGTCGCGGCCGAGTACTCGACCACGGTGTCCTTCTCGCCGTGCACGATCGCGATCGGGACGCGCCGCTGGGCCGCCTTGAGCTTCTCGTCGGTGAAAAAGTCTGGCTCGCACTGCACCAGCAGGTTGCCGGCGACCTCGATCGCGCCCGCGATGCGCTCCGGATAGAACATCGCCACGGCCAGCGTCAGGAATCCGCCCTGGGAGTGCCCGCTGACGTACCAGCGCTCGATCGGGAGCTCCTTCCCGAGCTGCTCCAGGGCCTGGGCCAGGAGCCAGGGCGTCTGGTTCTTGCGGCCGGGCTCGCCCACGTCGTGGCCGCTGAACTCGACGTAGGTGGCGTTGAAGGCGCGCTGCCCGTTGCGGCTGGCGCCGGAGAGGCGCTCGCCGTCGAAGCCCACCAGGATGTAGCGCTCGGCCAGCTCGGGCCAGTTGCCCGGAAAACCCTCGACGTAGTCGCGTGAGGCGGCGTTGGAGCCGTGCAGCAGGGCCACGGCGGTGTAGCGCTTCTTCCGGTCGAAACCCTTGGGCACGCGCAGGTGGTACTCGAGCCCGCTCTTCGTCTGTCCGTCGGTGACCTTGCCCGCATCGGGCTTCGCCTCGCGCGGCTCGAGGCGGTAGCCGCCCCAGGGCTCCTTGCCGCCGGAGGAGGTCGCCTCGCCGGTGAAGGTGGTGCCGTCCTTCCACAGCTCGAACCAGCCGTCGCCCTTGCCGGCCGGGCCGTGCCAGGTGAAGACCAGGCGCCCGCCCTCGAGCTTGCCCTCGACCTCGCCCTCCTCGCCCCAGCCGTAGTGCCCGGCGACGCTCGTGCCCTTGGCGGCGAGCTGCATCGGGCCGAGGGTCGTCATCCAGGCCCCGGCGAAGGCCTTGGCCTCGCTCTTCGACTTCTGGGGTGCGGAGGCGAGCAGCGCGAGCAGGAGGCACGGGACGAGGCTCATGGGGCTCCTCGGAAGGAAGGGACGGGGCCAGCAACGACGCGCGGCGCGCGGCCGTTGGCGCGATCAGGCCAGAACCGGGGCCGGCCGGCCGACGGGCGCCAGCGCCTCGTCGGCCGACCAGACCACGTTGTAGAGCGTGTCGCGCTCGACCGGGATGCGCCCGGCGTCGCGGATCCAGGCCACGAGCTCCGCGCGCTGGACCTCCTGCGGGGTCTTGGCGCCGGCATCGTGGTAGATGTGCTCCTCGACCACCGTGCCGTCGACGTCGTCGGCCCCGAAGGCGAGCGCGAGCTGGGCGATCGGGATCGAGAGCATGATCCAGTAGGCCTTGACGTGCGCGATGTTGTCGAGCATCAGGCGCCCCACGGCGATCTCGCGCAGCTCGTCCAGCGCGCTCGGGCCCGGGAGGTGCGACCACTCGTTGTTCGCCGGGTGGAACGAGAGCGGGATGTAGGTCTGGAAGCCGCCCGTCTCGTCCTGGAGCGTCCGCAGGCGGTCCAGGTGGTCGACGCGCTCCTCCAGGGTCTCGATGTGCCCGTGCAGCATGGTGCAGTTCGAGCGCAGGCCGGCGCGGTGCACGGTGCGCGCGAGGCCGAGCCACTGCTCGCCGCTGATCTTCAGGCGGTAGCCGGCCTGGTGCACGCGCTCGGCGAAGATCTCGGCCCCGCCGCCGGGACAGGAGCCGAGTCCCGCCTCGATCAGCTCCGGGAGCACCTCGGAGAGCGGCTTCCTCGCGCTCTTCGCGATCTGGTCGAGCTCGACCATCGTGAAGGCCTTGACGTGGATCGACGGGCGCGCGGCCTTCACCGCACGCAGGAGCTCGAGGTAGTACGAGTAGGGGATCTTCGGCCACACGCCGGCGACCATGTGGACCTCGGTCACGGGCTCGTGCAGCTGGGCGCGGATCTTGGCGGCCGCCTGCTCGGGCGTCAGCAGGTAGGCGCCCTCCTGGCCCGGCAGCCGGTCGAAGGAGCAGAAGGCGCAGAACTTGTTGCAGTGATTGGTGTAGTTGACGTGCTGGTTGACGTTGAAGTACGCGAGGTCGCCGTGCAGGCGCTCGCGCACGTGGTTGGCCAGGGCCCCGACGGCGTGCAGGTCCGGCGTGCGGTAGAGGGCCAGGCCGTCCTCCAGCGACAGCCGCTCGCGCGCCAGGACCCTGGCGGCGATCGCGCCGAGGCCGGCGGCGCGGGCGCGCTCGAGGAGGCGGGTCTCGGCCGTGGTCATCGCGAGGAGTATACGCAGCGGCGCGCGGCGGGGATGCGCCGGCCTCAGGGGGCGGCGCTGGCCGCCTGCAGGCGGTCGAGCTCGAGCTGGAGGCTCGTGTAGAGGCGGTCGTTGATGCGCTCGCCGTCGCGCAGCGCCAGCAGGGCCCGCGACTGGGCCGCGTGCACCGCCGCGCGCACGTCGCGCGAGACCTCCAGGCGCTGCCGCGCGCGCAGGCGCTCGGCCTCGTCGCGCTCGTGCAGCGAGGAGAGCTCGTCCTGCATCGCCGCTCGCAGGTGGTGCACGGAGAGCGGGCAGGCGACCTCGCTGCAGAACTCGTCCAGGCGCGCGATCCCGGCCTGCAGCACGAGCTCGCGCGCGCCGCGCAGCTCGGCGGCCGTCTCCGCGCCGGCCTCGATGCGCAGGTAGCGCACCAGCGGCCCGAGCGTCAGGCCCTGGGCGAAGAGCGTGATCAGCACGACCCCGAGCGTCACGAACACGATCGTCTCGCGTCCCGGGAAGGGGGCCCCGCCGGCCACGTGGGTCGGCAGGGCCAGGGCCGCCGCCAGCGAGACGCTGCCGCGCACGCCGCACCAGCTCGCCAGGAGCACGTTGCGCAGCGGCGGGTAGCCGCCCTCGACCGCGCGCAGGCGCGGCAGGAAGCGCAGTGGCAGGTAGGCCATCGGCAGCATCCAGGCGAAGCGCGCCGCGATCATGGTCAGGGCCACGAGCAGTGCGGGCAGCAGCGCGCCGGAGCCGAGCTCGTGCCGCCGGAAGAGCGCCGGGACCTCGAGCCCGATGTACAGGAAGGCCAGCGCGTTCAGCACGAACACGAGCTGGTCCCAGATCAGGTACAGCCCCGTGCGGTGGCGCGGGTCGATGTGGTGCACGCGCCAGGCGACGAAGAAGCCGGCCACGACCACCGCCAGCACGCTCGAGACGCCGAGCTCGAGCCCCGCCAGGGCCGCCACGTAGGGCGAGACCAGCGAGAGCACGAAGAGCGCATTGGGCTCGCGCACGCGGCGGTTCAGGGCGGCGAACAGGACGCCCACCACCAGCCCCGTGACGAGCCCGCCGCCGGTGACCCACGCGAAGCGTCCCGCGATCTCGCCCAGCTCGAAGGCGCCCGTCAGCAGCACCGCCAGGCACAGCTGCACGCCGACCAGTCCCGTGGCGTCGTTGACCAGGCTCTCGCCACCCAGGATCGCCGTGGCGCGGCGCGGGATGCGCAGGCGCTCGAGCACCGCCTGGGTCGCGACCGTGTCGGTCGGCGAGAGGATCGCGCCCAGGGCGAAGCAGGCCGCCCAGGGCAGCTCCGGGAAGAGCGCACGCGCCAGCAGCCCGACCACCAGCATCGTGAAGGCCACCAGCCCGACGGCCAGCATCAGGATCGGGCGCAGCCAGCGGCGGAAGTCGTGCCAGGAGGTGTGGAAGGCGTCCGCGTAGAGCAGCGGCGGCAGGAGCACGAGCAGGATCAGGTTCGGATCCAGGCGCGGCTGCGGCAAGCCGGGGATCGCGGCCAGGGCGAGCCCCACGGCCGTCAGCGCGATGGGCAGCGGCAGGCGCAGGCGCGGGGCCGCCAGGGTGGCCAGGGCGATGGCCGCGAGCAGCGTGAGCAGGACGTGGGGCGAGGGCACGGGCCGGGAAGATAGCGTCTGCGCCGGCGCGCCGGAGGCGCCCGGCGGGCGCCCGAATCCCGCTCCGGCGTCGACTCCGGCCGGCCGATAGTCGAGAACCACGCCCATGAGCGAGGCCAAGGGAATGCTCACGCGGAGCGAGCTCGCCGAGCGCGTCGAGGCGGGCGCGCTCGAGACCGTGGTGGTGGCCTTCACCGACCACTACGGGCGCCTGATGGGCAAGCGCTTCGACGCGCGCTTCTTCCTGGCGGAGGTCCTGGCCCATGGCGCCCACGCCTGCGACTACCTCCTGACGGTCGACGTCGAGATGAACCCGGTGCCGGGCTACGCCTTCGCCAACTGGGAGCGCGGCTACGGGGACTTCCACCTGGTGCCGGACCTGGCCACGCTGCGCGTGGCGAGCTGGCTCGAGCGCACGGCCCTGGTCCTGTGCGACGTGCACGACGTCGAGACGCACGCGCCGGTGGCGGTCGCGCCGCGCACGATCCTGCGGCGCCAGCTCGCGCGCGCCGCCGAGCTCGGCTTCACGGCCCTGTGCGCCTCGGAGCTCGAGTACTACCTCTACCGCGGCACGCAGCGCCAGGCGCTCGAGCGCGGCTTCCGCGGCCTGGAGCCGGTCGGGCACACGCTCGAGGACTACGACCTGCGCCAGGGCGCGCGCACGGAGCCCTTCCACGCCGCCGCGCGCCGGCACCTGGCGGCCTCGGGCGTGCCCGTCGAGAGCTCGAAGGGCGAGTGGGGCCTCGGCCAGCACGAGCTCAACGTGCGCTACACGGAGGCGCTGGCGATGGCCGACCGCCACGCGGTCTTCAAGCAGTGCCTGAAGGAGCTGGCCGACCAGCAGGGCCTCGCGCTCACCTTCATGGCCAAGGTCGCGGCCGAGCAGGCCGGCTCCTCGTGCCACGTGCACATGAGCCTGGCGCGCGCGGGCGAGAGCGCCTTCGCCGGCGACGAGCCCTGCGGCCCGGTGCGCGGCTCGGCGATCTTCCGCCACTTCCTGGCCGGCTGGCTCGCGCGCGCGCCGGACCTGATGCCCTTCCTCGCGCCGACCGTGAACAGCTACAAGCGCTTTCAGAGCGCCTCCTGGGCCCCGACGCGCCTGGCCTGGAGCCACGACAACCGCACGGCGGGCTTCCGCGTCGTCGGCGTGGACCAGAGCCTGCGCGTCGAGTGCCGCATCCCGGGCGCCGACGCCAACCCCTACCTCGCCTTCGCCGCGCTGCTGGCCGCCGGCCTGGACGGGATCGAGCGCGGGCTCGAGCCGCCGCCTTGCTTCGCGGGCGACGTCTACGCCTCCCGCGAGCTCCCGCGCGTCCCAGGCAGCTTGCGCGACGCCCTGGCCGGCTTCGAGCAGAGCGCCTGGGTGCGCCAGACCTTCGGCGACGAGGTCGTGGGCCACTACGCGCACTTCTTCCGGAGCGAGTGGGAGGCCTGGGAGAAGGCCGTGACCGACTGGGAGCGCCAGCGCTACTTCGAGCGCATCTGAGGGAGCTCGAACCCGTGCCCCGGAGACCGTAGCCTCGCATGCGGATGCACGCGCCGATCCTCGGGGTGACGACCTACGCGCCGCGCGAGAACCTGGCGCGCTACAACTTGCCGGTCGAGTACGTCCACGCCGTGCGTCGCGCCGGGGCGATCCCCTGGCTGATCCCGCCGGGCGAGCCGCGCCTCGACGAGCTCCTCGAGCGCCTCGACGGGCTGGTGCTCTCCGGCGGCGGCGACCTCGATCCGGAGCACTACGACGGCAACGCGGCGCACCCGAAGCTCTACGGCATCCACCGCGCGCGCGACGAGATGGAGCTGGAGCTCGCGCGCGCCGCCCTGGAGCGCGGCCTGCCGACGCTCGGCATCTGCCGCGGCTGCCAGGTGATCAACGTGGCCTTCGGCGGCAGCCTGATCGAGCACCTGCCGGACGAGGTGGGGGACGAGCTCGCGCACCGCGGCGAGGGCCCGGGCACCTCGAGCCTGCACCCGGTCGTGCTGGAGCGCGGCTCGCACCTCGCGCGCATCGTCGGCGGGCTCACGGCCCAGACCTCTTCCTCGCACCACCAGGCCCTGCGCCGAGTTGCCGAGGGGCTGGAGATCGTGGCACGCGCCCCGGATGGCACGATCGAGGCCGTCGAGCGGCGCGACCATCCCTTCTACCTCGCGGTGCAGTGGCACCCCGAGGAGACCGCGGCCGCGGATCCGGGCCAGCAGCGCCTGTTCGACGC
>Ga0315910_10005458_pt1 | contig 10412 bp, 16 predicted proteins | sample EdamamesoilMG_FD_204470 | JGI IMG/M metagenome (GOLD analysis project Ga0315910, IMG submission 204470) | Garden soil microbial communities collected in Santa Monica, California, United States - Edamame soil | ecosystem: Environmental > Terrestrial > Soil > Garden | place: USA: California... | reverse complement strand
CTTAGGAAACTCCAGGCCGGCGAAAGCATCGGTCTTCCGCATTCAAGGCCCATGCCGTCCATCGGAAAGGCCTGCCATGAACTCCGAATTCAGGATTCTGATTCGACCTGGCGTCTCGTGTACCGAATCGACTTTGACGCGGTGGTCGTTGTCGAGGTCTTTTCGAAGACGACCCAGACAACGCCACAGAAAACGATCGACACCTGCAAGTTGCGACTCCGCAAGTACGACCACGATGGGAAGTGAAGTCATGGACCGAGCAAAGAAGAAGAAACTCGAACAACGCGGCTGGACAGTGGGTGACGCGGCAGACTTTCTGGAGCTCACTGAGACGGAACTCCGTCTTGTGGAGATGAAGCTGTCCTTGAGCGCTCGCCTCCGAAAGGCACGAGAGAAGAAGCGACTCACGCAGGCCGAGCTCGCTGACCGAATGGGTTCGAGCCAGTCGCGGGTTGCGAAGATGGAGGCAGGGGACCCGTCTGTGTCGCTGGACCTATTGGTTCAGGGGCTGCTGGCGACAGGCGCCAGCAAGAGAGAGATTGCTTCGGCGCTCGCCGGTAAGCGAACAGCCGCATAGTATTCGAGCCGTCGCTCACATCTGGCCGGCTAAATCTGGTGCTGAAGGAGCATCTCGTCATCAGATGACGTCCATTTGAACTCGAGGTGCTCAAGCCTTCGGAATCGCCCGAACAACGAACCCAACCGATTCAGCGGGGCAGCTTCTAGTTCGATCGAAAATTCGGCGATCCCCTGCGCAGGCGGCTTTTCATTCAAGTTCATACGAAATTCGATGGCACACTGACCGCGGCGTCCGACTGTGTAAGCTCGAAGTCGGAAGTGTCGATAGAACCTCTCAGTCGGGTCTTCGGATCCGTGTTCAAAGATGTACTCATCGGGAACCTGTTGCGGAAAGTCGCTCAGACCCCGGCCGATTTCTGCAAGGTCATCGGCAGCAACGTAAATGTCGCCAGCGCAGCTGAAGCGCCCGTTCGAAACGAACAGCTCGAGGTGCAGATTATAGGGCTCCTCGTAAGGGTGGCGCCTAATGATGACTGATGGCTTGTCCATAGAGTCGGCCTAACGTCTTGAAATTGTGCCGCGTCCCAGGCGTCATCAGAATACGACAATCGGCGCTCTTCCCCAACGGGGAGGAGCGAGCGCCGCGCGCCGACCGAAAAGACGAAGCGAAAACGTAGGCCGCAGCCGTCGGCACCAATTTCTTGTTAGCCAGCCCCTGTTGTTTCCGTCTTGTTAGTAAAGCTATCCAGGGCCTGGAGGTCGTCTTGTAGGGCTTTGTGTTCCTTCATCGTAAGCTCGTTCATTGCATTCTTGAATGCGGTATCTGCAGCCCGAAAGTCGAGTGCCGTGTCTGTTTGGCTAGCGGCGGCGTCGAGAGCGCCACGATAAAAATCTCGAATTCGAAGCTCGTTTAGAAACGGTCGCAGCGCATTTACGAGCCCTTGTTGGGGAAGAAAACTGGATTGACGTCGCAAGTTCTCCAGCGCCTGACGAACAAGCCGTAGCAGTTTTGCTGAGGCCCCTTCTTCGTCAAGGAAGGTCACCATATCAGCGTTCCAAGAATTGAGCAGAGCATGCGCCTCGCGAAGTAATCCGATGCGACTGCCGGAAAGTTCCGAGAGTCGAAGGAATGGTCGATGGGGTGCGGCACTGAGGATCCGCGTTTCGAGCATTCTACGATCACTTGACTCCGCAACTGAGATCTCAATGATTCCGATTTCGGCTGACCTCGCGAGCGAGACAACCTCCTCGTCAAGCGGCTCGGTTTGGTTCTCCGATGATACGTGGACGAGAATGCTTTCGTTTGCCCAACGGGAGTTTGCGGCGGCCTCGGCGACGGCCTGAAACCATTGTTTCCGTACCCGCTCCAACCCGTACTTGAGCTCGATTGAAGTGAGAATGCACTCAGGCGAGGAATCCGCTAGTCGGAGGACATCCGCATCAAGCTGGTTGTCTTCAAGTCGTCGTCTGGACGAGTTGCCTCGAAGCATCAACATATCAGCGTTGCCCCAGGAAATCGTGTCGACCGCCGTCGGAAGCGATAGGACGCGTCCGCCAAAGTGGAGACTTAGCGCAATCGTTGCCGGGAAGTGCGCGGCAGCTTCTGAAGGTCGTCGCGGGGGCCGTTCGTCAGCGGCCGTCGCCTTGGTGTCGGCCGCCTGCTCGGGCTCGGGCTTGACTCGGACGAGTTGATAACCTGACCAAGAGCCTCCTGAGCGGATCAGATCGGCGTCTTTCGCTCTCGCAATGTAGTTCGCGAAGTTTTTGTTGAGCTCAGCGACTTCGTCGGATGACAAGTTTAGCCTAGGGGCTTCTGTATCGAAGAACACCTTCAGTTCAGCGGTACCCATCGCGCCACGAGAGAGTGCGTCCTGGAGTCCAAGTTCGAACTTGGTCTGGAGGCCTGGAAATTTGTAGGGACGAGGCATAAGTTACTCCGCGTTGTTCTCGGTCTGGCTAACGTCCTGCCGTTGTGCCGCAGCCCTCCCCCACTAGCTTAAGGACCGCCCAAACCGGCGCTCATCCTCAAAGAGGATATACTCTGAGAGCGCCGAACGATAGCGCTTGAGGCAGGCGAAAACTCTTGCAGTGGCTGTCGGTCACAAACGGCTTGTTAGGCCGTGCCGAATACTCGATCACAAAAGACGCGTCCTTCTAAAAACGTTTTCCCACAGCTCAAATCCTACCTTCGTGTAGAACCCTGAAGCGCCAGTTGCAGCGTGCACCACAACAGACACTTCGTCACCTACTCCCGCGAGAAAATGTTGAACGAGCAGTCGCCCCAGGCCCGCACGTTGAAACAAAGGATCGACTGCGAGATCCGCAAGGTAGCTTATGTGAGCTTGATCGGATAGACCACGGGCGAAGCCAACCAGCTCCTTCGCAGCGAATGCAGTTACGAATGCATTACTGTTTGAAAGAATCTTCCGGACTCGAGCCGGATCATGGTGCGGACGAAGAAGACCACTTCGGACGTAAAGTCCGCAAACCTGATCCACATCATCGAACTTTTCACGCCATTCGACTCGCAAATCACGCGTCAATTCGCCGTTTGATACAACATATGCAGGCGTCAATCTCATCACCTCGCTCGAATGCCGCGTGATACTCACGTTCGTACCGAGTTACTGCGCTGAACAAACGCATGGACACATCGGCCCCGAGTAGCTCGAACGCAGATGTTACCTCGAGGCGACATACCGCGAGGTGTACCAAATCGAACTCACTCGATGCGAACTTACTTGCCAATGCCGCAAGCGCATCCCTTGCATTCGGTTGGGATCTAGCCAGAGCCCAATGCATCTGCTCGTGCAAGAACACCAATGGTACAACGTCTGACGCGATATGCGAAGCATGGATCGTCAGAACAGGATGGCTATGTGACGGCTCCGTGGCGGACACACGCACTTCGAGTGTGTGCAAATATGGTGAAACGGCAAAATGGCGGAGTCTTGACGCCAAGAGCAAGGCGAGATCCCGATCCGCTGGATCATGGAGAACCTGAACTGCCAACGCACCTAGGGGCACGGTAAGCCGTTGCGTGGATGGGCCAGTGCTCACTGTTTAATCCGCATAGTGAGCTACATTTCAATGGAATCTCCGCTTAGCTCGCGGAGCGTCCGATGGTTGAACCGCTGAAATCGATGTGCGAATACCGCTACCAACGTATCGGGAGCCTCTTGTGAAAGTAGTTCTATGTGCTCAGCGGTGTAAGCGATGTGCTGTTGTTCGTCAGCTAGTAGCTTCCGAGCGATCGACACAACTTTGTCTCGCACCGAAGGCGAAGCGTGAGCGGCGAGCGCAGGCTCGATTATCAGTTGATTTACACGCGTGCGAATTTCACCGATGTTAATCTGGCAAAGTTCGTCGAGAACTTGGCTTGTGGAATAGGGGCTCTGACTTGTCACGAGCGGTTCCATCGGAGTCAATGGTATGTGCTCGTCCACTTGCTTTCGCAGAGTCTCGGACAGCTCCGCCTCTGGGAATGTGAGATCCAGGAGACGAAGAAAGACTCGCGCGTGCTTCGCTTCGTCATTCGCGTGGCGAACGACAGAGGCCATCAGCTCGGCGAGCTCAGCAGGAATTCGTCCTGCGAAACGACAAAGATCTCGAGCCCCATCCGCTTCCTTAACAGCATTAGCCAAGAGGCAGGCGCAAAGCCATCTCGGCTCGGAGGCGCGGCGCTGGTACTCAAAAATATAGTCGTCGCCAACATATGGTGGTGCACTTAAGGTTGCAGCGCGACGCGCAGCATCGCGGTAGTTGGGACAGGAGGCGCTCCCGAAAGCATCAAGGGCGTGCGTCAACTCAGATTCGAGATCAATGCTCATCGAAAGCGCTCCCTCTCTTTTCTTCACTCGACAGGATCAAATGCTGAATTGCACGCGCCGACGGGCAACACCTGGAAACCCACCAGCCGGAGCTTCCCGTCTTCGATTCTACCGTCCAACTTTACCTTCCGATCACCGGCCAAAACCTCGATCGCTTTGCGTTGCTCGTCCGTCAAACTGAGGTGCGCTGCCTCGCGCACGACTGCCTTCTTGTCGTTCACACGTCCTCCTTACAGTACGGGCGCAGGAGCCCCTTACCCCCACCCCGTCCAGAGTGTCTCTCGATCAGATCACACTGTCAACATTCGCGTAAAGTGCCAAAGAATCGGAAGGAACAATTGTGGCCGTCTCCGATTCGCAAAGTATCAACTATTGCAATCGGGAATGATGTGAACGCAGACGCTTAACGTTCATCGGTCTAACGTACCGTTCAGCTGCGGGCGCCAGAGGGAGCGAAGCGACCGACAAGCCCGTCTGTTGCAACGCCAAGTTAGCCAGCGCTTGGTACAGAGCCGATGGAGAGCGAGAATTTAATCGCAAGCCGCGTCATGGATTGTTCCGCCGACTGGCAAACGCTGACAGCGTCGTTCATGCCATAGGTTTCGGCATAGTTTGCCGAGGCCCCAGCATACCAGCGAGTCGCCTCGGCGAGCATGAAGCGAGAAAATGCGACGGTTTCCGCCGAAATTAAGTCAAATGTGCCCGATCCTGAAATCTTTCCAAGGAAATACCTCAACGTCTCTTCGGCGTCGAGGTGCGGCTCGGCGCACAGTCGTGCATAGACGGTGCGGTAGCTTATCGCTTCGCCGATCCGAGCAAAGCGCTCTGCGATATTGGGCCACGCGGGCGCAATATCTTTCCCGATGAGCGCATCATTAATTTGCGCAGTCAATGCGTTCAACTTATCTGTAGCGCGACGTCGATAGTCGCACGCGACGATATGGACGGCACGGTCATCAGCCGTGAGCCCCTCCGCGGCGCGGCGCCATTGTTGCTGCTGGCGTTCGGCATCATGGCCATAGTGGTTCAGAAACGACGCCAGGTGTGGATTTTTATCGAGCAATATGAATCGGAGTGTCGCGCAAGCCTCGATCGTTGCCCGCGAAACAATTTCACTGCCTGCGGCGCAGTCGGTGACCATAGCCAGAATGGCCGCATATAAACGTTCTGCGCAACGCTCAAGCAGCTGCCAGAGAATCCCGACGGCCATATCGGACTCGAGCACATGACTCGTTAGACTCGCATATCCTCGCTGGATTGCGTGATGGCATGCGACGGCTTGCTCGATCGCTATCGCTTCCTCCGGCATGACTCGCGACAGATCAAAGCCATGGTTCATCGCGAAGGCTTCAACGGTCTCTTGTGTGGTCATGGGATCTGAGTGGGTATCAAGTCTGGCTAACGCCTTGCCGTTCTGCTGCGCGCGAGGCGCTCCAGAATACGACAACCGGCCGCCACGACCAAAGGGAGTGAAAGAGCGGCGGCCGAGCACCTACTCAGGGGTGAAAGGAGCCTTTACATCCCGCGCCAGCAGCAACGGCCAGTTAGCGGGCACTTCATTGCGACCAGCTGATCTCCCCTGCAGCGGCAAGCATTGCTGTTCCCAGGACTCCGAGACGGTATCGGAGGCCGTAGCCGTCCATATGGGGAGTGAAGTCGATCACCGCGAGACCGTGCAACGCGAGGAACGCGATGTCGAAGTCCGCGACGAGTCGCGGAGAATCGGGAGAGAGCGCCTTGAGAAGGTCGAGATGGCTCTGTGTGAGTTTTTGCGCGACGTCGCTGAGTGCTGAGAATTGGTCTTCGGAGATCTTTTGATTGACCAGGGCCAAGAATAGAGCGCTGATTATCGACGCGCGGTGTTCGTCGCGCAGATCATCTAATACGTGGAGAACTAGTCGACTGAGGCGTTCGCGGCGTTGCGGCGTTGCGCAATGGTCTTCAAAGAAGGATTGTCTTTGTGAACTGTCCGCGTGCGAGATGCCTTGGATGAATAGAAGCAGTTTCCGGCGGAAGAAAGAGTTCCGTACTTCGGTCGCGACCCTCGCTACTCCCAGGATGGTTGAAAGCGCTGGGACAGCCTTCAGAACCTCCGAATCGGTGGCCGCGTCGATCATTGCTTCGGTGATTTCTTTTCCGATTGAACGCAGGTCGTCCGAGGCAGCGATAGTTGACAGCGCATTGGCGAGTTTCTTCTCATGGTCCATGAATTCTACTCCCACCAGACCTCTTCGTCCGCCACGGCGTTGAGCAATCGTTTGAGCAACGCCGCGTTCTTGGCGTTTAGCCGTTGCTCTGCCTGAGAAACGAAGTGCTGGGCCAGGGCAAGTGTGGTGTAGTTCACAGGAGAATCGCTCAGACGTCAGCTAGCAATCTGCGAACTTGTAGCGCGGAGAAATAGATCCATGACTTTCAGAACTTCGCTACCGAGTTCCGTTAGCTTCACCTCGATGACCGCATCCCAGACGGGTGGGCTGAATGTGAACAGACAACCGCTAGCCAGCAAGGATTGACCTGAGCTTGTCGAGGAGACCTCGTTGAAGATAACATTCATCATCTGCGAGGCAGTCTGAGCCTGCCGTTGCTCGCTCGTCGAGCCGAGACGCTCTTGATCTGCCCGTAGCTGGTTGAGTCGCTCTTCTAGAGCGTCTGATACCTTCTTGAGCATTCGAACGTCATCTGATTCGAGCTGTCGGATAGTTCGTTCGACCCGCGCCATCCGGACAATCGGCAGTTGCGTTTGATAGCTGCCCGCGGCGGCGTACGCCAGGAAGCCACGCCGCTCGTCGATGGCCTCGCGTGTGGCCTCGAAACCATAGTTGATCTGGACTCGACAGAACTCCGGATCCTCGACGAGGTCGCTGACGCGATCTCGGAGGGCTTCGGACTCCTTGAGGAGTTCATCCACCAACACTTGCAGGTCCGCGACCCACCTCCTGAAGACCTCGTCTCGTACCTTTTCGAAGTTCGCGGTATTGCGATTTACCAACCGAAGGGCAGTCTCGATAATCTGCTGCGCCCCGAGCCCAAGGTTGACTATTGATGATGGGTCCACTGTTCAAAGGTAACTCCGAAGTCCAGCGTCCCGCAATCGGCTCCTCAGGTGCGGAGTCCCCCTAACGTTTTGCCATTCTGCTGCCGCGCAAGGCGCTTCAGGTTACACCGAGCGGCCGCCACGACCAAAGGGAGTGCATGAGCGGCGGCCGAACAACGACCTCGCCAGCGAAGCGCAAGCCTATACGGTCGCGGTCAGCAGCAATGGCTTGTTGGGTGGCGCCCTTGCCTAGGCGAGCGACCCAGACGGAAACCGAAAAAGGTCCAGAGCGTCGATAAGGAGCCGCAACGCTCGACGGTGTCCATGCGCCAGGAAGAACGACCAAAGTAGCGGGACCACGGGAAGGGCAAGATAAGCTCCAGGCACGGAGGCTTCGGTGCGTCAACAGCCAACCGCCTCGAACAAGCGAACGCTGCCCTCGACAATCCACAGCACGGGCCAACAACGAGTGGCGTCACAGGCAACGCTGCTAAGAACTATGCCAGGCGCAGCACAGTGGAAGCTAGTGCTGCTGGCCATACCAAGGTGATTGATCGTTCGGTAGGTACGGCCAATCTTGCTTGTCGCGGAGCCCACGCTGCGCAGCTTGAGCCTGCTCCATCGTGAGAAACATTCCTCCCAGGTCGTTCCCTCCGTTGATTGCGTAAAAGCGGTATTCTGATTCCGCCAACTGGTCATTGACGACGGTGAAGAAGACAAATGTTGCTCTGCCCCAAGATTCGCCCTGGTTCTCAGGCTCGTAGATCACGAATTTTTTGCCGTTGCACCTGACCGCGTAGCTGGGGGACTTGGCATCAGTGAATTCTTCGATCCTCGCAGGTTCGACGACGTATTTCCGAAGTTGCGGAAGCAATGCCCCGTATGCCTTGCCGATACCAACCTCAGCAAGGTCCTCCGCGTCCAGATGAATCCACTGACTGTAGTCCAGCATGTTGGGTGCAACAGGGGTTGCGGATGCGGCTACGCGGCCAGACGGCGCATGGCGCGAACAGCCCAGCGGTAGGATCAACGCTAGCGCACACAACAGGCATTCGCTCGTCATCAGGCCCCGCACGCAAGATACGTAGCGACCGACCTGTAGTCCACCCAACATCTCGGGGTTCGGCTGCCGCATCAAACGCCAGCCGAAGAAACAATAGGCCCGCGTCCCCGGAGGGGAAAGAGCGCGGGCCGACAACCTCGCGTCGAAGCGCAGTCCTCCCCGTGTGCGGTCAGCCGCAACCCCTCGTTAGCTGGTGAACAATCCGAACGCCCAGACTGTGGTCTGCCAACTAGTGCATGTCCCCTTTCATCTCGGTGACGTACCAATTCTTACCATCCGGAGCTCGAGACATGAAGACCGTGAAGTGCGTTCCACCTCCGCCGAAGTGGCATCTTGCAGAGTTGACAACTTCGTCCTCGCAGCTGGCCCGGTCACTGCCGGCCCAACCCGGCGCGCGTTGGGAGAAATACTTAAGCTGAATTCCTGATGTCCACCGGCGAAGTTCTATTGGGTCGTCTACGACATCGCCGCTGACGACCAGCTTTCCGTTTGGCGGAACAAACTTCTTGACTGTCTCCATCTCTCGTAACGAGAGCGCATCTAGAAAGCGATGCAACGCAAAGTCTGCATCGTAGTTGCAATCTTTCGGATCGCAGCATGTGCCGTCGAGCTCATAGTACGAGTATTTGACCCCTTCGCAGGTATTCGCGTCGGGATGGACGTGGAGATAGACGTCGCGGCAGGAGCTAGCTGTCTGTTGCCGTTCGCGAACACGTGGCGCCCCTGAGTTGGGAAAGACTACATGGCTCAATTTGGCGTCAGGAACCTCCGTTCTTCTCGGCGCGAGGGCTCGCAACACGACCTGTGGGTCGGGCGGAATTTCGGACACGCTTCCGTCGTGCTGACAGTCGAAACCAATCTGTCCTGGTCTCGGCGAGCGGGGCTGGGCGTAGAAACCCTCAGTATCTCGAATCTCAACCAGCTTCCCGTCGCAGAAGTCGTCAAGAAAGCGCACGTGGTAGTGAGCACTAACAAAAAGCATCCCGCTGCGGGCCAGAGGGAAGGCTTGAATCTCTTCCTGCTCGGAGTGCCAAAGCCAGTAACCTAGTAGCATCAGCGATTCAAATCCTGGTCCCTCGCGTCGAGCGATCTGATCGGCCAACGCGGCTTTCGTCAGACGAGCACTGCCGTCCTTTAGCTTAGTCAGTTCAAGCTGGTCGTTTACAGCCCAGGATAAGTCACGCAACAAATTCTCAGAGAGCGGAGCAGACTTTTCAGGCGACGGTTCGCCTTCGTACTGATTGAGCTTGGCAAGGTTTGCAAGGAAGTCCCACATGGCGCACTTCTTGGCAGGTTCGGGGGAGGCGGGCTTCGCCGAGTTCGGTTTGGCGGAGTTTGGCGCGGTCGATTCGCCCCCTGGTGCTCTACTCGACTGGCGGTCGCGCGTGCTGGTGGTATTTGAATCTTTGGACGGGGTCGTACGGTCAGGCGGTTGATGCGGTGACTTCGAAGCGGTGGACGATTCCGCCGGCGCGCACGCTGTACAAGCGGCGATCGCTACTGCCAAATAGTTCTTCTGCATGGTCTCCAAGGTCGATCCTAGAAGGTCCGGTTCAAGTCATCCACCTAACGGCTTGCCGTTGTGCCGCGGCCTGAGGCCTCATCAGAATACGACAGCCGGCGCTCATCCCCAAAGGGGAAGAGCGAGCGCCGCATGATGACCTTTCAGCGAAGCGGAGGTCTTGCAAGTGGCCGCCGGTCACCAACGGCTTGTTGGGGAGCTACTGCTTTTGAGGTCTTGCGGTCGACCTGACCCAACTCGTGAAGGCCTCGTGCTCCATCTCTCCGGCAGCGACAGCGAGAATGACGCTTTCCTGCTCATCCACGCTCGCGTCGATCCCGAAGCCGTTGAAAAGCAGCATGACTGATCTGCCCCTCAACCGACGCCGCCAACAACCGCCTCGACGTTGTGTCCGTCCGGGTCATAAGCAAACCCGGCGTAGTAGTCCTTACCGCAGGCCAGGCG
>Ga0315910_10005457_pt1 | contig 10412 bp, 5 predicted proteins | sample EdamamesoilMG_FD_204470 | JGI IMG/M metagenome (GOLD analysis project Ga0315910, IMG submission 204470) | Garden soil microbial communities collected in Santa Monica, California, United States - Edamame soil | ecosystem: Environmental > Terrestrial > Soil > Garden | place: USA: California... | reverse complement strand
CGGCACCCCGCGGTCGGCGACGAGCAGGACGCGCGCGCCCGCCCCGGCCGCCACGATCCCGGCCGCGACCTCGAGCGGCGGCGTCAGGTCGTAGCCGTCGTGCGGCGGGCACAGGCACACGAGGCCCACCATGCCCTGGCACGGGATCGTGGCGCGCTCGCGGGCCGCGCGCGCGAAGCCGGTGACCTCGTCGACCGTGACGCCCTTCCAGCGCAGCGCGATCAGGAAGGCGCCGATCCGGATCTCGCTCTCCTCGCCGTCCAGGATCGTGAGGAAGGCGCGATAGGCCTCCTCGTGGGTCAGGTTGCGCCCGTCCCGGCGGTCGTTCGAGCCCAGGACGCGCAAGAGGTCGCGCAGGATCATGCAGGGGAAAGGGCAGCGTAGCGGAGGCCGATTCGGCCGACAACGCGCGCCGCCGGTCCGTGAACCGCCATCGCCGGGCGCTATCCTGCCGCGAGCCATGGGCACCGATGCGAGCCCGCCCCCGCCTGCGGAGACGCCGCGCGGGGCCGCCCGGCCGCGCCGGCGGTGGCGCCGGTGGGCCGTGCTGCTGGCGCTCCTGGTGCTGGTCCCGGTCGCGCTCGTCATCGCTCGCGAGCGCTGGGCCGGCCCGCTCATCGCGCGCGCGGCGCAGCGCTGGGTGCGGGAGGAGCTGGGCGGCGAGCTGACGCTCACGCGCGTCTCGGGTTCGCTGTGGCGCGACGTCGTGCTCGAGGGCGTGCGCCTCACCGGCGCGCGCGCGCCGCTCCTGGGCGTGGAGGAGGCGCGCATCGAGCTGTCCTACTCGCTGCGCGGGGCCCTGCGGGGCGAGCCCGACCTCGCGCTGCGCGTCGAGGGGCGCGGATTCGAGCTCGCCCGGCCGCCGCCGGAGCCCGGGGACGAGGCCGGGGGCGCGCTGCCGAGCCTGCGCCTGACGCTGGACCTCGCCGACCTGCGCCTGCGCCGGCCCGGCGCGTCCGAGGTGCGCCTCGACCGCCTGAGCGGAGGCGTCGTGCTGGAGGGCCGCTCGGCAGCGCTGACGGACGTGCGCGTCGAGGTCGGCGAGAACCGCCTGGAGATCTCCGAGGCGGTGCTCGACCTGGCGGCGCGCGACGAGCTCGAGCTCGCGCGCCGGATCTCCGCGGCCGTCCGCGCCGAGCTCCCCGACCCACGCCAGGTGGCCGAGCTGCTCGGGCTCCCGCTGCGCTCGGCCGAGCTCGAGCTCTCCACCGCCGGCGGCTGCGCGCAGGTGCGCGGGCGCCTGACGGTGGAGGGCGGGCGGCTCGAGCTCGGGCGCGGCGAGCTGGTGCTCCCGAAGAGCGGCGCGTGGGACGAGCTGCAGCTCGACCTCGAGCTGGCCGGCGAGTTCGACGACGTCGCGCCGCTCGGGCGCGCCTTCGGGCAGGACCTGGCCGGGGCCTGGCGCGGCGCGATCGAGGTCTCGGGGCCGCTCGGCGCGCCCGTCGGACGCTTCGTCGGCCAGGGCGAGCGCCTGCGCGTGGCCGGGGTCACGCTCGACACGCTCGCGGTGGACGTCGAGACCGACGGCGAGCGCGCGCGCTTCGAGCGCTGCGAGATCGAGGGCCCGGACCTGACCGCCGTGCTGCGGGGCGCGCTGCGCCTCGATCCGCTGGCCTTCGAGGACCTCGCGCTCATCGTCTCGGCCGGGTCCGACACGCTGCAGGAGCTCCTGCCCTTCCCCTGCGCGGACGCCTTCCTGCACGCGCGCCTCGACGGGCCCCTCGACGCGCCGACCGGCTCCTTCGAGGTCAGCGCGCGCGGCGCGGACCTCGGGCGCCTGCGCCTGGACGACTGCGAGGCGCGCGGGCGCCTCGAGGGCGGCACGCTGGAGGTGGCCGAGCTGCACCTCACGAGCGGCGAGACGACGCTCGAGGCCGCCGGGACGCTGCGCCGCGCGGACGACGGGGGCACGGCCAGCCTCGCGACGCTGGCGCTGCTGTGGCGCGACACGCGCGTCGAGCTGGCGCAGGGTGCGGAGCTCGCCTTCGGGCCCGGGCGCTTCGAGGTCGCGGGCCTGGCCCTGACCTCGGCCGGCGCGGCCGGCACGGGGCGGGCCGAGATCGCCCTGCACCACGGCGCCGGGCGCACGCGCGCGAGCGTCGTCTTCGAGGACTACCAGGCCGGCGCGCTGCTGGCGCCCTTCCTGCCGGCGGGTTTCCGCGGCGGGCGCGTGCACGGCACGGTGCGCGGCGAGCTGGACGCCCAGGCCCTGGGGGGGGACGCCGAGAACGACGCGGCCGTGCTGGCGCTCGACCTGCGCCTCGACGACTGGAGCGCCGGGCCGGCCTGGCCGGAGCTGTCGGCGGTCCTGCGCGGCGAGCTGGACGGCCGGCGGCTCGCGCTCGAGCACGTCGAGCTGCGCGCCGCGGACGCGGAGGCCCCGCACCTCTCCGGCTCGCTGCGCTTGCCCCTCGACCCGGCCCGGCCGCGGGCCTTCGTCCCCGGACCGGTCGAGCTGCGCCTCGACGTCGAGACCGGCGACCCGGTGCGCACGCTCGCACGCACCGGCCGCGCACCGGGGCTCGCGCGCAGCGGGCCCTGCACCCTGGCCCTCGAGCTGGCCGGCGCCTGGGAACGCCTGGACGGACGCCTGACGCTCTACGCCGAGGACGTGACGCTCGGCAACGAGGCCGGGGCGCGCGCGGCCGACCTCGAGGCGTCGCTCGAGTGCGGCGTGCGGCTGCACTGCGCGCGCGCGCTGCGGGCGGCCCCGCGCGGCCCGATCGAGGTCCCGGGCGCGGTCGCGCGCGCGCTCCCCCTGCCGCGCTGGCTCGCGGACCGCTGGGCCCTGCTCGACGCGCCGGTCGCGCTCGAGGCGCGCGTCGACCTGGCGGATGTTTCCTGGGTCGCGGGCCTCTCGGGCGAGGTGCGCCGGACCGCGGGCCAGGTCGCCGGGCGCGTGCGCGTCACCGGCACGGCCCTGCAGCCGTCCTTCGGCGGCGCGCTCGAGCTGCGCGGCGGCGAGCTGCGCCTCTCGGGCATGGCCACGCCGATCCGCGACGTCGTGTCCGAGCTCGTGTTCGAGGACGACGTCGTGCGCGTGCAGTCGCTGCGTGGCGAGATCGGCGGCGCGCCGGTGCTCGTGACCGGCACGCTCGAGCCCTTCGGGCCCGTGCGGCGCTTCGACCTGCTCGTCTCCGGCCAGAACCTGCTGCTGGCGCGCGACGCGCGCCTGCGGCTGCGGGCCGACGCCGACCTGCGCGTGAAGGGCACGCCGAGCCGCGTGGCGCTCTCCGGCGAGCTGCAGATCGCCGAGGGCCGCTACACGACCGAGTTCAGCCCGCTGGAGGAGCTCCTGCGCGCCGCGCGCCGCGCCGCGCCCGACGGCCGACCGGCGCGGCCCGAGCCGCACGGCTTCGCGCTGTGGACCGACGGCGTGCTGGCCGACGCCGAGCTGGCGCTGCACTTCGCCGGGCCGAAGACCTTCGAGTACCGCACGAACCTGCTGACGGCCTCGCTGCGCCCCGATCTGTGGCTGCGCGGGACGGGCGCCTTCCCGACCCTGGAGGGCTCGGCCTACGTCGAGGAGGCCGCGCTCGAGCTGCCCTCGGACACGCTCGAGCTGACCTCGGGCGTCTTGACCTTCCGTCCGGACCGGCCGCTGCTCCCCGACCTCGACCTCACGGCCGAGATGCGCGTGCGCGCGCACACGGTGCGCGCGACGATGACCGGCTCGATGCTCTCGCCCGAGGTCACGCTCTCCTCCAGCCCGCCGCTGGCGGACGACGACCTGTGGGTGCTGGTCCTGACCGGTCAGCTCCCCGTGGCGCGCGGCGAGGACCGCAGCACGGCCGCGATGGAGTCGCTGGCGGTGTTCCTGGCGCGCGACGCGCTCGTGCGCTGGTTCGGCGGCGACGAGGACGACACCGAGAGCCTGCTGGAGCGCTTCGAGATCGACGTGGGCGCCAAGACCTCGCGCTCGGGCCAGCCGACCGGGCGCGTGGTCTTCTACCTGAAGCCCGACTCGCGCCGCGCGACGCGCGCCACGTACCTCACGGCCGAGATCGACGAGTACGACCGCGTCAACTACGCCTTCGGGCTCCTGTACCGGCCGCGATGAGCACCTGGCGACCGGGGCTCTGCGCGGGGCTGCTGCTGGCCCTCGGCGCCTGTCGCGCGGGCGAGCGCCGCGAGACCGAGGTGCCCTTCCCGCTCGAGCTCGCCTTCGAGGGCCAGCAAGCCATCCCCGAGGAGGAGCTGCGCGAGGCCGTGCTGCGCGAGCTGGCCCGCCTGGAGGTGACCGAGCTCGACAAGGCGGCCGTCGACGACGCGGCCTTCGCGCTGGAGCTCGCCTACCGTGCACGCGGCCACCACGACGCCCTGGTCGACTACGAGTTCGAGCCGCGCGACGGCACGCCGCTGGCCCGCTTCCTGATCGAGGAGGGACCGCTCGTGCGCGTGCGCACGCTGCACCTCGAGGGCCTGACGACGATCCCGGCCGAGGCCGTGCGCGCGCGGCTCGAGCCCATGGCCAGCGGCGGGCCCTACGACGAGCGCGGCCTGGCGGCGGCCCTGGCGCGCCTGCGCGCCGACCAGCGCGAGCGCGGCTTCCTGCGCTTCGCCTACCGCGCTCCGGAGGTCACCTTCGACCCCGACCGCGCCGGGGTCGAGGTGCGCGTCGACTTCGTGGAGGGGCCGGTCTTCCGCATCGTGGCGCTCGAGTTCTCCGGGGGCACGCCGGCTCTGGCCGCACTCGAGCGGCAGCTCGTCGCGCGCCACGTGGGCAAGCCCGCCCTGCCGCGCGTCGCGCCCGAGATCGAGCACACCCTGATCGAGGCCTACCGGCGTGCGGGCCATCCGGACGTGCGCATCGAGTCCCGGGTCGAGCCGGACGAGCTCAGCGGGGACACGCGCCTCCTGGTCGTGATCGAGCCCGGTGTGCGGGCGCGCATCGCGCACTTCCGCATCGCCGGCAACGTGCGCACGCGCGACGCGGCGATCCTGCAGTTCCTCGACATCGAGCGCGGCGACGTCTACGACTCCGAGCGCGTGCGCGCGGCCTTCCGCGAGCTCTACCGCACGGGCCTGTTCGAGTCGGTCGAGATCGCGCTCGAGGGCGAGGGCGAGGAGCGCACGCTGGCGGTCGAGGTGGTCGAGGCGCGCACGGTCGAGATCCGCCTCGAGCCGGGTTACGGCTCCTACGAGGGCCCGCGCGTCCTGCTCGGCATCCAGGAGAAGAACTTCGCCGGCCTCGGCCAGATCGTGCAGCTCGAGGGCACCGCCAGCCTCAAGGCCCAGGCCCTGCGGCTCTCCTGGATCGACCGCGACTTCCTGGACACGGAGTTCACCTCCGAGACGACTGCCTTCGTCGAGCAGCGCGAGGAGCCCTCTTACGAGTTCGTGCGCCGCGGCGTGGGCTTCTTCCTGCGCCGCGAGTGGACCGACGAGTGGAGCTCCTCGACCGGCTACGAGTACCGCCCGACCGACGTGACCGAGGACGACGTGCCGCCGCTGACGCCCGACCTCGAGTCCGACACCGACGTGGCCGCGCTCTCGGCCGCCCTGACCTTCAACGACCGCGACAGCCCGCTGCTCCCGAGCCGCGGGCGCCTGGCGCGCGCCAAGGTCGAGTGGGCCGACGACGGCCTGGGCTCGGACACGGAGTTCATCCGCACCCAGCTCGAGTTCGCGCACCTGTGGACGCTCTCGGAGCGCTCGGTCGTGGCCAGCGCCGCGCGCACCGGCTGGATCACGCCCTTCGGCTCGACCGACGAGATCCCGCTGCCGGAGCGCTTCTTCAACGGCGGCGAGAACACCGTGCGCTCGTTCCAGGAGGACGAGCTCTTGCCCCCCGGCCGCACCGGCGAGCCCCTGGGCGGCGAGGCCGCCACGACCCTCAACCTCGAGTACCGCCGCCTCCTGACCGGCAACCTGGCCGCCGCGCTCTTCCTCGACGCCGGCAACGTCACCGAGGAGGTCGAGGACTACCTCGACTTCGCGGGCTTCCGCTCCGGCTACGGCCTGGGCCTGCGCTACCTGCTCCCGATCGGCCCGCTGCGCGTCGACCTCGGCATCAACCCGAACCCGAAGGACGACGAGGACGAGTTCGTCCTGCACGTCTCGGTCGGGTTCCCGTTCTGAGCCGCCGGGCCGAAGGATGCCGCAGGCATCCGCCGGCCCGGGGGCTCTGGATCGTCCGAGCGCGCGACCTTCGCGCGCCTTCTGGTTCCTGCGCGGCCCTCCAAACCTGATCTCACTCGCCCGCGCGCAGGGAGTGCCCCGGCATCTGCCAGCACATGCACTCGGCCATGCAGGTGCAGGAGAGCGGGGCCGTCGTGCGTCCGGGGTCCAGCACGCACAGGCGCTTGCAGCGGCGGGCCGTCTCGGCGCCGGCGCGCGGGCAGCCGCCGTCGGGGTTGCTCACGCAGGCAGAGGCCAGGAGCGCGAGGGTCGCGGCCAGGAGCGCGCGGGCGCGGAGGGGCGACGCACGGAGGTGCATGGGGAGCGGCTACTCGTCCTTCGCGTCGTCCTGCTTCTCGTCCTTGGCTTTCTCCTCGGCCTCGTCGTCGCCCTCGGCGTCCTTGGCGGGCTCTTCCGCGCCTTCCTCGGCGGGCGTCTCGGCCTTCTCCTCGCCCGGTGCGGCCTCCTCCGTCTTCGGAGGCTCCGGCTTCTTCGGGCGCGGGCGGATGTGGGCGAAGTAGATCTCCTGCTCCTTGTCGTAGACGAGCTTGCCGTCTACGACCGTGTACTGGACGAAGGTCTGGTAGTGGAGCAGGTCGCCGTCGGTGACGATCGCGTCGCAGTCCTTGCCGGGCTCGAGCGTGCCGACGCGGTGGGCGATGCCGAGGATGCGCGCCGGGACGATCGTCATGGCCTCGAGGGCCGCCTGCTCGGAGAGCCCGCCGCGCACGGCGAAGCCGGCCTCGACCGGGAGCGCGATCAGGTCGCGCCCGGCGGTGCCGACGAAGTCGATCGTGGTGCTCTCGGGCCGCACGGCGACCTGCACGCCGGCGGCGTGGAGCTTCGCGGCGTTCTCGATCGAGGCGCCGCCGGGGCGCACGAAGCGCTCGTCCTTCGGGCTGCGCCCGCGCGGGGTGAGGATCGCCGTGGCGCCGGCGCGGCCCAGCTCGTCGGCCACGGTCCAGCCCTCGGCGCAGCCCTCGATCACGGGGCGGAAGCCGTGCTCCTGGGCGAAGCGCGCAACGCCCAGCAGCTCCTCGCGCGAGTTGACGCGGAAGAGCGCCTGAGCCTCGCCCGAGAGCACCTTGAGGGCGGTCGTGTCGACGCCGCGCCGGCTGGGCTCCTTCTCGTTCTTGTCGCCGCGCGCGCGCCAGGCGCGCAGCTCGCGCAGGTACTCGGCGGCCTTGGCGAACTTCTTGCGCGTCGACTGGATGCCGGTCGGGTTGGCGAGGCCCCAGGTGACGCTGGCCAGGTTGCGGTCGGAGAGCAGCACGCCGTCGATCTCGTAGCGCTTGAGCTTGACCGCCGCGGTCGACTGCTGGGCGGTCGTGATCCCGGTCGCCAGCGCCAGCACCAGGAACGAGTTGAAGGGGTCGAAGGTGTCCTCGATCTCGCTCTTCTCCTCGTCGCCGCCCTCCTCCTCGACCTGCAGCTCGGGGTGCTCGTCGTCGCCGACGACGTGCGACTCGGGCGCCACCGGGACCGGCAGGAGCCCGTCCCAGCGGATCTCGGGCAGGCCTTCGTGCGAGTGCTCGAACTCGTCCTCGCCCAGCTCCGGCCCCTCGGCCGCGCCCAGGCCCTGCGAGAGGCGCGTGGTCGCGCCGAGCGCGACCAGGCCGGGATAGACGCGCAGGCCCGTGGCGTCGACCGTCTCGGCCCCCGGCGGCACGAAGACGCCGTAGCCGATCTCCTTGACCTTGCCGTTGCGCGCCAGGACGGTCGCGCCGCGCAGCACGGCCCCGGTACCGGTGTGCACGTCGCCGCCGACGATCGCGAAGTACTTGGCCTCCTTCTCGTCGTCCGGCTTGGTCTCCTCGGCGCCCTCCTCGGGCGGCGGGCCGCCGCCCTCGCCGCCTTCCTGGGCCGAGAGCCCGGGGACGAGCGCCAGGAGGAGCGCGGAGAACGGCAGGAACAGGGCTCTTCGGATGCGGTCGCTCACGGCACGTCTCCCACCACGAACTCGCCGCCCAGCATGACGGCCTCGACCTTCGAGGAGGGCTCCAGCGGGTCGCCGCTCCAGAACACGAGGTCGGCGCGCTTGCCGACCTCCAGGCTGCCGATCTCGTCCGCGCGGCCGAGGGCGCGCGCGGCCTCGAGCGTGATCGCCGCCAGGGCCGCCTCGCGCGCGAGCCCCTGGCCCACCAGGCGGCCGACGTCGGCGCGCCAGTCCTCGTGGCCGCGCAGCGTGTCGAAGCGCGGCGTGAGCACGAGCTTGGCGCCGGCGCGCACCAGCTCGGCCGGGATGTTGCGTTCGCGCAGGCTGTTCACCTGCAGCGTGATCTCGGGCACCGTCACGACGGTCAGGCCCTTTTCACCGATCTTCGTGGCGACCTCGTACAGGTCACCGTCGTCCGACAGCGGGAACTGCAGGAAGAACTGCACGTCCTTCTCCTTCTTGAGCACGTCCAGGAGGTGCAGGTAGTCGGCCGCCTTGCGGATCGACATCATCGCCGTCAGGGACTTCGCGCGCAGGTCGAGGAACGGCTTGACCTTCTCGTCGGGCGCGGGCGGGACGAAGGCGTCGCCGGCCTTCTTGTCGTCGGCCTCCTTCTTGTCGTCCTTCTTCTCCTCCTCTTCCTGGCTCACTGGGGCGAGGGTGTCCTTCTTCTCCTCGGCCTTGGGGTCGTCCTTCTTCTCCTCATCCTTCTTGGAGCTCGACTTGGAGGAGGACTTCTTCTTCTTCTCCTGCTCCTTCTCCCACTTCTCGCGCTCCTTGGCGACCTTCTCGTTGTACTCGTCGACCTTGGCGAAGGCCTCGCGCAGGGCCTTCTTCGAGGAGGCGCTGGCCTGGAGCTGGATCTTCAGGTACGCGGAGTCGGCCACGAGCATCTCGGCCAGCGTCTTGCCGTGCGGGTGCAGCACGAGCGCCTGGCCGGGGATGCCGGAGCCGTCGGGGTAGAAGCCCAGGGTCGTGACCCCGAGCTCGAGCAGCTCCTCCCAGGCCTCGTGGCGCGGGTCGACGTCGAAGGTCGGGCGCGACTGGGGCTCGAACAGGCGCGCGGGCGAGCGCTCGCCGGCCACGCGCGTGTGGGCGTTGACCAGGCCCGGCGTCACGACCCAGTCGGGTCGATCGAGCACCGGGATGCCGCGCTCGACCGGCAGGTCCTCGCCCAGCGCGACGATCTTGCCGCCCTCGACGAGGATCAGCGCGTGCTCGAGCGGGCCGCTGGCCACGGTCTCGGCACGCTTCACGCGGATGGCCACGAGGTCGCCGCCGCCGGAGGCAGGGGCGAGCAGGAGACCGGAGAGGAGGAGGGCGAGCATCGGAGGCTCCTAGAGCATGGGCCCGTCGTCACGGCGGGAGTACTGGACGCGCCCGTCGATCAGGACGAGCTCGATGTGGGTGCGCGGGTCGAGCGGGTCGCCGCTGGCCAGCACGAGGTCGGCGTCCTTGCCGGGCTCGAGGCTGCCGACGCGCTCCCCGATCTGGAAGGCGAGCGCCGGGTTGGCCGTCAGCGCGCGCAGCATCTGGTAGGGCTCGGCGCCGCGCCGGGCCGACATCGTGCCCTGCAGGAAGAGCTCCTCCTCGGGCACGACCGGCGAGTCGGTGTTGAGCGAGACGAGCGGCACGCCGGCCTTCTGGTACTCGGCGGCGATGCCGACGAAGCGGTCCTCGCGCCGCATGGCCAGGAGGTTCTCGACGCGCGGGCCGACGTTGACGGGCGTCCCGGTCTCGGCCGCGAAGCGCGCGGCGCGCCAGGCGTCCCAGCAGCCGTGCGAGACCACCGCCTGCATGCCGTAGCGCAGCTTCCACATGCGGATCGCGTTGGCGATGCCCTCGGCGCTGGCGGCATGGATCAGGACCGGCAACTCGCCGCGATGGGCGCGCTCGAGGTTCTCGAGCTCCCAGTCCGGGACCCGCGCCTGGCCCGCCTCGGCCGGTCGCGTGGCCTGGGCGCGCACGCGGTCGTTCAGGTACTCGAGGTTCCAGCCCAGGCCGCTCCAGGAGGCGCCGAGATCGCCGCCGCCGCGCTGGGGGTTGAAGTTCTGGGCGATCTTCATGCCGCCCGGATCGCGCAGCACCATCGCCTCGTAGCCGACGTCGCGCTCGGGCTTGTAGAGCGTGCCGAAGCCCGAGAGGCTCGTGCCGCTGCCGGGGATCCCGAACAGCGTGGTCACGCCGGCGGCGCGCGCGTTCGTCAGGCGCTCCTCCCACGGGTCGATCGCCGGGCGCGCGCGCAGCTCGGGATTGAGCGGGCGCACCATGTCGTTCAGGTCGCTCCAGCCGGCGCCGTGGATGTGCGTGTGCAGGTCGACGAAGCCGGGGAAGGCCCACAGCTCGGGCGCATCGA
>Ga0315910_10005456_pt1 | contig 10413 bp, 7 predicted proteins | sample EdamamesoilMG_FD_204470 | JGI IMG/M metagenome (GOLD analysis project Ga0315910, IMG submission 204470) | Garden soil microbial communities collected in Santa Monica, California, United States - Edamame soil | ecosystem: Environmental > Terrestrial > Soil > Garden | place: USA: California... | reverse complement strand
GGGGCATCGACACCGCCGCGCACCAGGGCGCGCTCAGCGCCTCCGCAGGCACCATCGCCGTGTGCGGCACAGGGCTCGACGAGTGCTATCCGGCCGAGAACTCGGCACTGTTCGAACGCATCGCCGCGGAGGGACTGCTGGTGTCGGAGTTCCCGCCGGGCACCAGCCCGCGGCGTCACAATTTTCCGCGGCGCAACCGCATCATCTCGGGCCTGACTCGCGGCACGCTGGTGGTCGAGGCCGCCGCCGACAGCGGCTCGCTGATCACGGCCCGGCGCGCCCTGGACCAGGGGCGGGAGGTGTTCGCCGTGCCGGGCTCGCCGCTGAACCCACTGGCCGCCGGCTGCCTGGAACTGCTGCGCGAGGGGGCGCACCTGGTGCGCGGCGCCGCCGACGTGCTCGAACACATCGGGGTGTCCATAGAGTCCAAATCCTTTCCCGATCAATGGCTTGAGGCGATTCCCGAAGGCGGAACAAGCGCCCGGCGGTTGGACAAGGATTACGAAATGCTGTTAGATGCCCTCGGCTTCGAGCCTGCCAGCATCGATGACCTGGTCGATCGGACCGGTTTGTCACCCGGCTCCGTCGCCTCCATGATGTTGATCCTCGAACTGGACGGGCGGGTGGAATCCCGGCCCGGAGCTTTGTTTAACCGCATTACCGACCGATGAACGGCACCGTCCTCGACATTCTTATATACGTCTTCGACCGCTACATGTTCGATGAGGCGCCTGAGGTGCCGGAGCGGGAGACCCTGGCGCGCGACCTCGAGAGCGCCGGGTTCGGCGAAGCCAACGTGGAGCGCGCGCTCGACTGGCTGGCGGACCTCGCCGGCGAACGTACGCGCGCCGGCCAGCAGTCCGTGCTGCCCGGGGCCGCGAGCCCCCGCGAACGATCCATGCGCGTCTACGCTCCCGCGGAAATGGCGCGGCTTTCGGTCGATTGCCGTGGACTGCTGCTTTCGCTCGAGGAAGCCGACATCCTGAAGCCCGCACAGCGTGAACTGGTCATCGACCGGCTGCTGGCGCTGGGCGTGGAAGATCTCACTCTCGAACAGGTGCGCTGGGTGGTGCTGATGGTGCTCTCCAGCCAGCCGGGCCAGGAACAGGCCTGCGCGCGGATGGAGACGCTGGTACTGGACCCCGATTCCTCGGCGACCCACTAGGTGGCGGAGAACCTCGTAATCGTCGAGTCGCCGGCCAAGGCGAAGACGATCAAGAAATATCTCGGCAAGGATTTCGAGGTGCTGGCCTCGTACGGCCACGTGCGCGATCTTGTTCCCAAGGAAGGCGCGGTCAATCCCGATGATGATTTCGCGATGCAGTATCGCGTCATCGAGCGCAACGAGAAGCATGTCGAGGCCATCGCCAAGTCGCTGAAGAAGGCCAGCTCCCTGTATCTGGCCACCGACCCTGATCGCGAAGGGGAGGCCATCTCCTGGCACCTGCACGAACTGCTGAAGGAGCGCGGCGACCTGAAGGGCAAGAAGGTGCATCGCGTGGCCTTCTACGAGATCACCAAGAACGCCATCCGCGCCGCAGTCGATGAGCCGCGCGACCTGTCGATGGACCTGGTCAACGCGCAGCAGGCGCGCCGTGCGCTCGATTACCTCGTCGGTTTCAATCTCTCGCCGCTGCTGTGGAAGAAGGTGCGCCAGGGCCTGTCGGCCGGGCGCGTGCAGAGCCCGGCGCTGCGCATGATCTGCGAGCGCGACGAGGCCATCGATGCCTTCAAGCCGCAGGAATACTGGACCATCGAAGCCCAGGGCGAGCACAGCGAGGTCACTTTCCCGCTGAAGCTGGTCGAATACTCGGGCAAGAAGGTCGAGCAGTTCAGCTTCACCAACGAGAAGGCCGCGCGTGAAGTCGAGACCACGCTGAACCAGGTGGCTGGCGGCAAACTCACCGTCGCCACCATCGACCGCAAGCAGCGCAAGCGCAATCCGGCCCCGCCGTTCACCACCTCGACGCTGCAGCAGGAGGCCGCGCGCAAGCTGGGCTTCTCCGCACAGCGCACGATGCGACTGGCACAGCAGCTGTATGAAGGCGTGGATTTCGGTGAAGGCGCCGTCGGCCTCATCACCTACATGCGTACCGACTCGGTGTCGCTGGCGAACGAGGCCGTCACGGAGATCCGCGCCACCATCGAGAAACTGTACGGCAAGGAAGGCCTTGCAGAAGCGCCGCGCGTCTACAAGACGAAATCCAAGAATGCACAGGAAGCGCACGAGGCCGTGCGTCCCACCTCGGCTTCCGTCACGCCGCAGCAGCTGGAAGGGAAGATCGACGCCGACCAGCTCAAGCTGTATGCGCTGATCTGGAAGCGCGCCATCGCCTGCCAGATGGCGCATGCCGTGTTCGACACGGTCGCCGTGGACCTGATCGCCGGCGCCCCTGGTTCGGGCCACATGCTGCGCGCCAATGGCTCGACGCTGGTGAAGCCGGGCTACATCGCCGTGTACCAGGAAGGCCGCGATGACTCCGCGGAAGACGACAGCGACCATGTGCTGCCGGCCATGCACGAGGGCGATTCGGTCAAGCTCAGCGGCCTGCATGGCGAACAGCATTTCACCGAGCCGCCGCCGCGGTTCTCGGAAGCCTCGCTGGTGAAGGCGCTGGAGGAATACGGCATCGGCCGTCCCTCCACCTATGCCTCGATCATCTCCACGCTGCGCGACCGCGAATACGTGGATATGGATGCGCGGCGCTTCATCGCCACCGACATCGGCAAGATCGTCAACCGCTTCCTGACCAAGTACTTCACCAAGTACGTGGAATACGGCTTCACCGCCGACATGGAAGACGAGCTCGATGCGGTCTCCCGCGGCGAGGAGCCGTGGACCACGCCGCTGGAGAAATTCTGGAAGCCCTTCATCGACCAGGTGGAGGACATCGAGAAGAGCGTCAGCCGCGAGGAAGTGGCGATGTCGCGCGACCTCGGGATCCATCCCGAGTCGGGCCGGCCGGTGTCCGTGCGCATGGGCCGTTTTGGTCCCTTCGTGCAGGCCGGCACCAAGGACGATGAGGAGAAGCCCAAGTTCGCGGGCCTGCGTCCCGGGCAGAAGATGGACACCATCACGCTGGCCGATGCGCTGGTGCTGTTCCAGCTGCCGCGCAAGCTGGGAGAGACCGCCGACGGCGAGCCGATCACCGTGGCCATCGGCCAGTTCGGCCCGTACGTGAAATATGGCGCGAAGTACGTATCGCTGAAGGAACCGGATGACCCGTACGCGGTGACGCGCGAGCGCGCCATCGAGGTGATCGAGGCCAAGAAGGTCGCCGACGCCAACCGCATCATCCAGGACTTCGGCATCGACGACATCCAGGTGCTGAACGGCCGCTACGGTCCGTACATCACCGACAAGCAGCGCAATGCGCGCATCCCCAAGGACCGGGATCCGAAGACGCTGACGCTGGAAGAATGCCGCGCGCTGCTGGCGGCGGCTCCGGTGCGTCCGGCCCGTGGCCGGTTCGGCCGTCGCGGCGCCGCGGCCAAGGGCGCGAAGACCTCGGCTCCGGCCAAGGCTGCCACGCCAGCAGCGGATACCAACGGCGCGAAGGCACCCGCCCGGCGCAAGGCCAAGGCCGCGACACCGGCTGCTGACGCCACCGCTGCCCCGTCGGCGGCCCCTGCGCGTCCCAAAGCCAAGGCAAAGACCAAGGCGAAAGCCAAGGGTGTCGGCAAGGCCAAGGCGAAATCCGGTTCCGCCACCGCCAAGACCAAGCCTGCGACCACGGCCCGAAAGAGCGTCTGATCCGCCCCTCCGGTCCGGCTACTTACGCCGGGCGCATGAGCATATCGGTGCCTCGTAACCGGTTTATAACCGCGCGCCAACCCTGCTGAAACTCACCTGTTGCTAGCATCCGCCGGTTACCCATCGAGGCAGCCTTTCCGATGTCCATTGCGCTGGAGCAGGTCACAAAGCGATACCAGGGACAGCCCGTCGTCAACGACGTGTCGCTGAACGTCGCCGAGGGCGAGTTCTTCGTGCTGCTCGGCCCCAGCGGCAGCGGCAAGAGCACGCTGCTGCGTGCCATCGCGGGCCTGGTCGACATCGACCAGGGAACCATCGCCCTGCATGGCAGCGACGTCACCAACGTGGGTGCGCGCCAGCGCGGCGTCGGCTTCGTGTTCCAGCATTACGCGCTGTTCCGCCATCTGACGGTGGCCGAGAACATCGAGTTCGCGCTGCGCGTGCGTCGCATGAAGGCGGCCGATCGGCGCGCCCGACGTGCCGAACTGCTGAAGCTGGTGGCGCTCGAAGGCATGGACCAGCGCCTGCCTGCCCAGCTCTCCGGCGGCCAGCAGCAGCGCGTGGCCGTGGCGCGCGCGTTGGCGCACAAGCCGCAGGTATTGCTGCTCGACGAACCCTTCGGCGCGCTCGACGCGAAGATCCGCGAGGAACTCCGACGCACCATCCGCATCGTGCAACGCGAGCTCGGCATCACCACGGTGCTGGTGACGCATGACCAGGAGGAGGCCTTCGCACTCGCCGACCGCATCGGTGTGATGAACCTCGGCCGCCTGCTCGAAGTGGGCGCGCCACGTGATCTGTACGCCCGGCCGGCCACGCGCTTCGTGGCCACCTTCCTGGGCGCCGCCAACCTGCTGCTGGCCCAGCAGAACGCGGAAGGACTCAGATTCGGCTCCGCGGCGCTGGATGCCACCGTGCGCCAGCCGCTGCCGGCGGGCCGCGAGCACGAGGTCGTCACCGTGCTGCGCCCCGAGGAGATCGAACTCGCCGCCACGCGTGAGCAGCTCACCAGCAGCTTCATCGCGCGCGCCACGGTCGAGGAAATGCAGTTCACCGGCGCGCTCGAACGGCTGCGCCTGAAGCTGCTCGACAACCAGCATGCGCTGCAGAGCTCCGGCGGCAACGGCGAGGCCAGCATGGAAGTGACGCGCGTGCAGCCCGAGCGGCGCGCACTGCCGCTGTCGGTGGGCGATACCGTGGTACTGGGCGCGCGCCGGTTGCATGTGCTGCCCACACCGCTGTCCAGCTTTGCCATCCACGCCAGTGACACCGCCGCTTGCCAGGGGCTGTTGCAGGCCCCACTGCTGGCCACTCTCGCGGCGCGTATGAAGACCCGCCTGGTGTCCTGCGCCGAACTGCCCGACGACGCGCGTGGCGCGCAGGGCATCACGCCCGGCGTCGCAGTGATCGCCGCGGGTGCCGGCGCTGCGGACCAGACCGCGCAGCTGCTGCGCGCTGGCGCCAATGAAGTCCTGCTGCTGAACCCGGATACGGGCCTGCCGCAGCAGGTTTGCATGTACTGGCTCGATGACGCCGCGCGCCACGCCACGCTCGCCGTGGCCGCGAGCCTCCTGCGCCACCTGCCAGCCGATGCGCTGTGCATCGCCACGGCGCCTGCGGGACGGCGCGATCCGCAGCGCGCACAGGCTCTGCGCGCGCTGCTCGATGCGCGCTCTGAAGCGCGGGCCGCGCATGCGCTGGAGACGCGTACGGAACTGGTGCCCGGCGAAGCACCGCAGGCCGTGGCGGAATTCCTCGCCGGCCTGGCGGCTCCGCTGCTGGTGCTGGGCGCCGCGGACACGACGGCCGCACAGTCCACACTGGCGCAGCTGCATGCCCGCCTGCCGGCCATGCCCGTGATGGTGGTGTACCGCGAGGGCGCCGTGGCGCTGCGTCGGGAAGCGGGACGCTGATGCGCTGGCGACGCGAGCCCAGCGTCATCCCGGGTTTCGGGATCACCTTCGGCTTCACCACCTTCTTCCTGTGCGCCCTGGTGCTGCTGCCGCTGTCCGCGCTGGTGGTCAAGGGTGCGGGCCTGGACTGGGCGCGGTTCATCGAGGTGGTCACCGATCCGCGCGCAGTGGCCTCGTACAAGCTGAGTTTCGGCGCCTCGCTGGTGGCCGCGACCATCAACATCGTGTTCGGCTTCATCGTCGCCTGGACGCTGGTGCGCTACCGCTTCCCGGGCCGTCGGTTCATCGACGCGATTATTGATATGCCCTTTGCACTGCCCACCGCCGTGTCGGGCCTGGCGCTGAGCGCGGTGTTCGCAGCCAATGGCTGGCTGGGCCAGTACCTGGAGCCGCATGGAATCAAGGTGGTGTACGCGCCGCTGGGCATCACCATCGCGCTGACCCTGATCGGCATGCCCTTCGTGGTGCGCACCGTGCAGCCGGCACTGGAGGAACTGCCGCGCGACGTGGAGGAAGCCGCCGCCACGCTGGGCGCGAGTCCCTTCTACACGTTTTTCCGCGTCATCCTGCCAGCGCTGATGCCGGCCATGCTCACCGGCTTCACGCTGGCCTTCGCACGCGCGGTGGGCGAGTACGGCTCGATCACCTTCATCGCGGGCAACATCCCGATGCAGACGGAGATCACGCCGCTGCTGATCATCATCCGGCTGGATGAATACGACTATGCCGCCGCGGCCGCCATCGGATGCGTGATGCTGGCGATCTCCTTCGCGATGCTGCTGGCCATCAACCTGATCCAGCTGTGGGGGCGGCGGCGCGTCAGCGCCTCGGCACGCCGATGACCCGCATCATCCTCATCATCGTGTCGCTGGCCTTCCTGGGCGCGCTGCTGTTCGCCCCGCTGGCCATGGTGTTCGTCACCGCCTTCGGCGCCGGCTGGCAGGCCTGGTTCGGCAGCCTCGCCGACAGCGACACCGCCGCGGCGATCCGCCTCACGCTCACCGCCGCCGCTATAGTCGTTCCGCTGAACACGCTGTTCGGCGTTTGCGCCGCCTGGTGCATCGCCAAGTTCGAGTTCCGGGGCAAGAGCGTGCTGCTGACGCTGATCGACCTGCCGCTGGCCGTGTCGCCGGTGGTGTCGGGCCTGATCTACGTGCTGCTGTTCGGCGCGCAGGGATGGTTCGGCGCCTGGCTGCAGGAGCACGACATCAGCATCATCTTTGCCGTGCCGGGCATCGTGCTGGCCACCATGTTCGTCACCTTCCCGTACGTGGCGCGCGAGCTGATCCCGCTGATGCAGCAGCTCGGCAATGACGAGGAGGAAGCCGCCATCACGCTGGGCGCCGGCGGCTGGTTCACCTTCTTCCACGTGACGCTGCCACGCATACGCTGGGGCCTGCTCTACGGCGTAATATTGTGCAATGCGCGCGCGATGGGTGAATTCGGCGCCGTTTCGGTGGTGTCGGGCAACATCCGCGGCATGACCAGCACCATGCCGCTGCACATCGAGAACCTCTACCAGGACTACAACCTGCAGGGCGCCTTCGCCGTGGCCTCGCTGCTGTCGCTGCTGGCCGTGCTCACGCTCATCATCAAGACGGCGCTCGAGTGGCGTACGGGAATCCGGCATCGATGAAGCGCAACAGCCTCGGCTGGTGGCTGGCGGCCATCAATGTGCTGATTGTGCTGGTGGTGGCTGCGGGCGTTTCGTGGGTGGCAATCAGCCTGCTGCAGAGGCAGGCCGACGGTCAGCAGCGCGCCAGCGTGCAGCTGGCGGGCGCCGATGCCCGCGCCGCGCTGGCGCGCATCGGCGAGGACGCGCTGTCCAGCGCGCGCATCCTGGCCGAACGCCCCACCCTGCGCCGCCTGGTACTGCTGCGCGACCTCGAGAATGTTCCACCGGTACTGCAGCGCTACTGCGCACCGGCCGGCCTCGATGCCTGCGCGGTGCTCGAAAAGGAAACCGTGCTGGCCGCCAGCGGTCCGGCCTTGCCCTGGACAGAGATCCTTCCCGCCATCCGCGAGCAGGGCGAGCGCTTCATGGTGGCCCCACCTGCCAGCAGCGACGCCTTCATGGGCGCCGTGGCCTCGCTGGGCGCGACGACGCCGGATCTTCGCGTCGTGGTCATCCATGTGCTGAACAATGAATTCGCCAGTCGCCTCGTGTCGCAGGACGGCACGCAGGTGCGGCTGCGCAGCTACCGACACTTCAACAGCGCGCCCGCCGACGAGTTCACCGACCTCAACACCACGGCGCTGGCCGATGGCCGCTTCGCGGTGGCGCGCATCAAGTCCCTGGACCTGTACGCCGCCAGCCATCCGGTGTTCTCCTCCACCGGCGAGGGCGTGCTGCTGATCGAAACGCGGCTCTCCTCGGCGCAGATGAATGCCGACCTGCGCTCGCTGCGCATGCGCCTGCTGTGGCTGGCCGCCTTCCTCGGCGTACTGGCGCTGCTGGGCGGCGTGCTGCTGGGCCGGCGCGTGACCCGTCCCACAGAGGCGCTGACCCAGGCTGCGGAGCGGCTCGGCCAGGGCGACTTCACCATGTCCATCCCGCAGGGCGGACCGGCGGAGATCGGCCAGCTCGCCCGCACCATGGACGACATGCGGCGCAACCTCGTCGAGCTCACCGGCACGCTGCGCCAGCGCGAGGATGAAGCCCGCGCCGTGCTCACCGGCATCGTCGAGGGTGTATACGCCGTGGATGCCGAGCGGCGCATCAGCTACATGAACGGCACAGCCGCGAAGCTGCTGGGCACCACGCCCGAGCAGGCCATCGGCCGGTTCTGCGGCGATGTGCTGAATCCCCGCCCCGTGAACGGCGTGCGGCCCTGCGTGGCCAACTGCCCCATCCTGCTCGCCCGGCAGGCGGGATCCGCGGTGGCAGTGGAACACCTGCAGACCGCGGCCGGCGAGCGCCGCATGGTGCTGACCAGCGCCGGGCCCACCGATGGCCTGCAGGTGCAGGTACTGCGCGATGAAACCGAGCTCGAGGCCGTGCGCCGCGCGCGCGACACGGTACTGGCCAATGTCTCGCACGAGTTCCGCACACCGCTGGCGGCGCAGCTCGCCTCCATCGAACTGCTGCGCGAGGGACTGCATACCCGTTCGCCGCAACAGCTCGAGGAGCTGGTGCTGTCGCTGGAGCGTGGCACGCTGCGCCTGACGCAGCTCATCGACAACCTGCTGGAGAGCGTGCGCATCGAGGCCGGCCAGCTCGACATCCGCCGACAGAGCATCGACCTCAGCGAGGTGGTCGAAGACGCCATCGTCACCGTCGACGCCCTGCTCCGACAGCGCTCGCAGCGCGTCGAGCGGGATCTGGGCGAGGACCTGTCGCTGCAGGGCGATGCCGTGCGGCTCACGCAGGTGTTCGTGAACCTGCTGGCCAATGCCAGCAAGTTCGCACCAACGGGCAGCGCCATCCGCGTCGGCGCCCGGCACGCCGGTGACCGCGTCATGGCGTGGGTGGACGACGCCGGCCCCGGCCTGCCCGAAGGCGCCCAGGAAACCGTGTTCGAACGATTCAGCCGCGGCGGAGTGGAACCGGCGCCCAGCGGCATGGGACTGGGCCTGGCGATTTCGCGATCGATCATGGAACGACATGGCGGTACGCTGACAGCATCGCGCACCGATGACGGCCATACTCGGTTTGCGCTGTCCCTTCCGGCGGAGACTGCATGAAGATCCTGGTGGCGGATGATGATCCCGACCTGCTCGACCTGGTGGCCTATGCACTGGGTCAGACGGGCTATCTGGTGGTGAAGGCCGGCGACGGCACGGCCGCGCTGGCGGCCTTCGAGGCCGAGGCGCCGGACATGGTGCTGCTCGACATCAACATGCCGGGCATGACCGGCTTCGATGTGTGCTCGGCCATCCGCAGCCGCAGCACCGTGCCGGTGATGATGCTGACCGCGCGCGGCGAGGAACAGGACCTCGTGCGCGCGCTGGATCTCGGTGCCGATGACTATCTCACCAAGCCCTTCAGTCCCCGCACGCTGCTGGCGCGCGTGAAGGCACTGCTGCGTCGCGCGCGGCTGGAGCGCAGCGCCGAGCCCATGTCCGCGGGGCGCGTGCGGCTCGATGCCGACGACAGCACGGTTCGTATAGGAACTGGCCAGCCCATCGCACTCACCAAGCTCGAGTTCCGGTTGATGCAGGCGCTGCTGGCGCAGGCGGGCCGCGCGGTGCATTCCGACCGGCTGCTGATCCTGGTGTGGGGGCACCGTGGCGCCGGCGACCGGCAGTTGCTGAAACAGCTCGTGCACCGCCTGCGGCACAAGATCGAACTCAATCCTGGAGTTCCCCAACTCCTGCAGACGGCAGCGGTTTCAGGCTACAAACTCGTCGTCGAGTAGGTTTTTCCGCAGTGTTTGCTGCGGGCATCGTCGGCCGGCGACAGTAGTCACGTCGCATCCACATCACAGTTTTGCACCTGCGGATTCCAACGCGGAACAAGCGACCTCATGCTGTGTCAGTAGCATGTAGATGGGTCACTCGATGGCAGGACGCCGATGAGGGATCCCATCCCCGAAAAACTGACAGACAGGTGAAATGTGAACAAGAAGCCGACTTTCCGCAGCGCCCTCTTCGCGGGTGCGATGATCCTCTCGCTGGGTGCGATGGCAGAGCAGCAGGATGCGAGCGTCTCCATCCTGAAGACCACGGTGAAGTACAACCGTACCGCCGCTTCCACGCCGGTGGGCGCCGCCGAGCTGTACACCACGCTGAACACCGCCGCCTCGC
>Ga0315910_10005455_pt1 | contig 10415 bp, 12 predicted proteins | sample EdamamesoilMG_FD_204470 | JGI IMG/M metagenome (GOLD analysis project Ga0315910, IMG submission 204470) | Garden soil microbial communities collected in Santa Monica, California, United States - Edamame soil | ecosystem: Environmental > Terrestrial > Soil > Garden | place: USA: California... | reverse complement strand
TGACGAGGATATTGCCGTCATAAGCGGGGTGGAAATTGGTCTCGCCGACCACCGTTGGCACGCCGACGCAATTGCCGTAGCCGCCGATCCCCGCGACCACGCCCTTGACCAGGTGCTTCATCTTCGGGTGGTCGGGCCGCCCGAAGCGCAACGCGTTCATGTTGGCGACCGGTCGTGCGCCCATCGTAAACACATCGCGCAATATCCCGCCGACGCCCGTCGCCGCGCCCTGGTAGGGCTCGATGTAGGAGGGGTGGTTGTGGCTCTCCATCTTGAAGATGCAGGCCTGCCCATCGCCAATGTCGATCACGCCCGCGTTTTCGCCCGGTCCGCAGATTACCCAGGGCGCTTTCGTCGGCAGTTTCTTGAGGTGCAGGCGCGAGCTTTTGTAGGAACAATGCTCGCTCCACATCACCGAGAAGATGCCCAGCTCGACAAGGTTCGGCTCGCGCCCCAGCGCGTGGAGGACACGCTCATATTCCTCGGGGCTGAGGCCATGCTCGGCGACGATTTCGGGAGTGATCGCGGGGGAGGTGGTCGGCATGAATCGGCCCTTAGCGAGGCCCCGCGCCAATCGCCAGCCCCGCCGCGCTTGACCGTGCCGCTTGTCCCCGTCATTGCTCGTACCAATGGCGGGAAGCGACGACACTATCGCGGGGATGAGCTTCGAACAGGCGCTCAAGGCGCTCGAAGAGGTCGTGCGCTCGCTCGAGACCGGCGAAGTCCCGCTCGACGAATCGATCACGCTTTACGAACGCGGCGAAGCGCTGCGCCGGCATTGCCAGGCGCGGCTCGATGCGGCGCAGGCGCGGATCGAGAAGATCGTCGCCGGACCGGGCGGCAAGGCGGTCGGCACCGAGCCGCTCGATCCCGATCGGGGTTCGTGACCGTGGGCCTGACCAGCGTCGCCGACAATGTGCTCCAGCGCGGGCTCGAGCGCATCCAGCGCGAGATCGACGACAGTTTCGACGCCCACCTGCCGGTGCCCGAGGATTCGCGCGCGCCGCTGGTCGAGGCGATGCGCTATGCCACGATCGGCGGGGGCAAGCGCATCCGCCCGCTGCTGCTCACTGCCACCGCCGATCTCTACGGCGTCGATCGCGACCAGTCGGTCCGCGCGGCGACCGCGATCGAGGCGATCCATGTCTATTCGCTGATCCATGACGATCTCCCGTGCATGGACGACGACGATCTCCGCCACGGCAAGCCGACCCTGCACAAGGCGTTCGACGAGGCGACCGCGGTGCTCGCCGGGGATTCGCTCCACGCGCTGGCGTTCGAAATCCTCGCCGGCGAGCAGATGAGCGGTGATCCTTTCATCCGCACCGAGCTCGTCTGGACGCTCGCGCGGGCGAGCGGGCACGAGGGCATGGCGGGCGGACAGATGATGGACATGGCCTCTGACGCCGAGCAATTCGACCTTCACACCATCACCAGGCTCCAGCAATTGAAGACCGGCGCGCTGCTGGCTTCTGCGGTCGAGATGGGCGCGGTGCTCGGCAAGGTGCCGCATGAGGGCAGGGCGCACCTGCGCAATTACGCGCGCGACATCGGCCTCGCCTTCCAGATCGCCGACGACCTGCTCGACCATGAGGGTGACGAGGCAAAGGCCGGCAAGGCGCTCAGGAAGGACGACGGGCAGGGCAAGCAGACCTTCGTCTCGCTGCTCGGGCCCGAGCGCGCGCGCGGCCAGGCAATGGCGCTGGTCGACCAGGCGATCGGGCACCTTGCCCAGCATGGCGAGGAAGCCGAATTGCTGTGCGCGGTGGCGCGGTTTATCGTCGAGAGGGATCGGTGATGGCGCACCGCATCGGCATCTACCCCGGGACTTTCGACCCGATCACGCTCGGCCATGCCGACATCATTCGGCGCGGGGCGAAATTGGTCGATTCGCTGGTGATCGGGGTCACCACCAATCCCTCGAAAGACCCGATGTTCACTCCCGAAGAGCGCCTCGCGATGGTCAAACGCGAAGTCGCCGCGCTCGGCCTCGCCAATGTCGAGGTGGTGGGGTTCAACGCGCTGCTGATGAAATTCGCCGAAGCGCAGGGCGCCTCGATCATCATCCGCGGGCTGCGTGCGGTGGCGGATTTCGAATACGAGTTCCAGATGGCGGGGATGAACCAGCAGCTCAATCCCGCGATCGAGACGGTGTTCCTGATGGCCGACGCCAATCTGCAGGCGATCGCTTCGAAGCTGGTCAAGGAAATCGCCCTGTTCGGCGGCGATGTCTCGCGTTTCGTCAGCCCCGAAACCTGCCGCGACGTGGTTGCGCGGGTCGAGCGGCTGGGCCGCAAGGGCGATTATTGATGTGAATCAGGCCAGTCGAGATCGTTCATTGAACCTGCAGCCGACCCCAGCTACACCGCGCGCGAATATGACATCCAGGATGCCCATGCTTTCCATGATCAAACGACTGGCCGCCGCGGCATCTGCCTTGGCGCTTGCACTCACACCCTCGCTTGCTCCCGCTCAGGAGGAAGAGGCGGCATCGCTGTACCGCGTCTACCAGCCGGTCAATTTCAACCAGCAGGAAGACCTTGAGAACATCCTCTATATCGATCTCTCGACCGGCAGGCGGGTGGCGATCCGGCTGATGCCCGATTGGGCCCCCGGCCATGTCGCGCGGATCAAGGAACTGGCGCGTTCCGGCTTCTACGACGGGGTGGTGTTCCACCGGGTGATCGACGGCTTCATGGCCCAGACCGGGGATCCTACCGGAACCGGCCAGGGCGGATCGTGGCTGCCCGATCTCAATGCCGAGTTCAATTTGATGCCGCACGTCCGCGGCACAGTTTCAATGGCCCGCGCCGATGCGGAAAACAGCGCCAACAGCCAGTTCTTCATCGTCTTCTACCCGCGTTTTGCGCTCGACCGGAACTATACCAATTTCGGCCGGGTGATCGGCGGGATGGACGCGGTCGACGCCATCGAGCGCGGCGAGCCGCCGGAGAACCCGACCAGGATCCTCCAGGCCTCGGTCGCCGCCGACGGCAAGCCGCAGAAGCTTCCCGAGCCGGTGGTTGAAGCGGCGCCGATCGCCATCACCGCCGACATGCTGAGCGGTTCGTCCAGCGACTAGCCGTCACCCCGGCGAAAGCCGGGGTCTCATGCCTTTAAGGCCGGAATTCCCGGCACGAGATCCCGGCTTCCGCCGGGATGACGTTCAGGCTACGCGACCGCGATGCGCGTTTCCCTGTTCGATTTCGAGCTGCCGCCAGAGCTGATCGCGCTACGCCCGGCGCGGCCACGCGATGCTGCGCGGATGCTGGTGATCGACGGAGACGAGCCGTTCGGTGACCGGACGGTGCGCGATTTGCCCGGCCTGCTGCGCGCGGGCGATGTGCTGGTGTTCAACGATACCAAAGTCATCCCGGCGCAGCTCGAAGGCCGGCGCGGGGAAGCGCGGATCGGTGCGACGCTCCACAAACGCATCGACCTGCGGCGCTGGCAGGCCTTCATCCGCAACGCCAAGCGGCTGCACGAAGGCGACACGATCGCGTTCGCGAACGGCGTTGCGGCGATTGCCGAGCAGCGCCACGACGACGGCGCCTGGACCATCGCCTTCGCGGGCGATGAACCGGTCGAACTGCTGCTCGAACGCGCAGGGCGGATGCCGCTGCCGCCTTACATCGCCGGCAAGCGTGCCGCCGACGAGGCGGACCGCAGCGATTACCAGACGATCTTCGCCGACAAGAACGGGGCCGTCGCAGCTCCCACTGCGGCACTCCATTTTACTCCAGATTTGCTGGCGTCGCTCGATGCTGCGGGCGTGAAGCGCGAGACGCTCACGCTCCATGTCGGGGCGGGGACGTTCCTGCCGGTCAAGGCGGCGGATACGGCGGAGCACGCGATGCATTCCGAATGGGGGCGGATCGACGCCGCGACTGCCGCCCGCCTCAACGCCGTGCGCAAGGCAGGCGGGCGGATCATCGCGGTCGGCACTACATCGCTGCGCCTCCTCGAAAGCGCTGCGGACGAGGACGGCGCGATCCAGCCGTTCGAAGGCGACACCGCGATCTTCATCACCCCGGGCTATCGTTTTCGCGCGGTCGACGGGCTGATGACCAATTTTCACTTGCCGCGCTCGACCCTGTTCATGCTTGTCTCGGCGCTGATCGGGCTGAAGCGGATGCAGGCGGCCTATGCCCATGCGATCGAGCAGGGATACCGCTTCTATTCCTATGGTGACGCGAGCCTGCTGATCCCCTAGAGCGAGCGCATCATGCTGATTTCGCGCATCATTCACCAGACTGCTCCGGAATTCGCCGCGTTGCCGGGAGAGATCAGGGACAGCATCGAGCAGATGAGGGCGCTCAATCCCGGCTGGGAATACCGGTTCTACGATCACGCTGACGCACTGGCCTATATAGGCGAACATCTTGGCGGCGATGCGCTGCGCCAGTGCGAGCGGGTCGATCCGCGTTTCGGGGTGCTGATCTCGGACCTGCTGCGCTACGTCGCGATACACCGCGAAGGCGGCGTCTACCTCGATACAAAGAGCACTGCCACGCGACCTCTCGATGACGTGCTGCTGCCCGACGACGTTTACCTGCTGTCGCAGTGGCGCAACCGCGTGGGCGAGAAATATCAGGGCTGGGGAATCAAGGATGAGACTGCTCGCGTCCCGGGGGGTGAGTTCCAGCAATGGCATGTGATCGCTGCGGCCGGCCATCCCTTTCTCGAACAGGTCATCGCCGACACGCTGCGCAACATGGCGCGATACCATCCAATCGGGTTCGGCCAGGGCAAGCCAGCGGTCATACGGGTTTCCGGCCCGACTCTTTATACGCACACGATTACGCTGCTGGTGCCGTTTTACCGGGCGCGGATCGTCGATATAGAAAGCCTGGGAATCAACTACACGATCTATTCCGACGGCAATGACCACATGCGCGCGACCGGCCATTATTCGAAGGCCAGCGGCCCGATCATGGAGCCGGAACCGGATCCCGGGGTCCCGGAGATGTTCCTTCGCCGGGATTGACGGCGCTTGCGGCGACAAGCCGCGTACGACCTGCGATCGCGGGAGCCTACCGATCTACTCCAATGGTGACGCCGACCTGCTAATTCCCTAGAGCAAGTGCATCATGCTGATTTCGCGCATCATTCACCAGACTGCCCGGGATTTTGCCTCGCTGCCGGGCGAGTTGAAGCGCAATATAGAGCAGCTCAAGGCGCTCAATCCCGGCTGGGAATACCGTCTTTACGATAATGCCGACCAGCTGGATTATATCGGCAAACACCTGGGCGGCGATGTGCTGCGCCTGTGCGAGCGGATCGAACCGCATTTCCAGGTGATGCTTTCGGACGTGCTGCGCTATGCCGCGATCCACCGCGAAGGCGGCGTCTACCTCGATATCAAGAGCACTGCCACGAGGCCGTTGGACGAAGTTCTGCTGCCCGACGACGTCTACCTGCTGTCGCAATGGCGCAATCGCGTGGGCGAGCAATACCAGGGCTGGGGAATCCATAACGACATCTCCCGGGTTCCCGGGGGCGAATTCCAGAATTGGCATATCATCGCCGCGGCGGGACACCCGTTCCTCGAATATGTCATCGAGGATATGCTGCGCAACATGAGGCGATACCATCCCTTGAGCTACGGCAAGGGCAAAGGGGCGGTGGTACGGATTTCCGGTCCGATCCAGTATACGCAGACGATCGCTATGCTGATGCCCCATTACCGGGCGCGGGTCGTCGATATCGAAAGCCTCGGGTTCCGTTACACGATCTATGCCGACGGCAACGATCATATGCAGGTGCCGGGCCACTATTCGAAGGTTCACGCACCGATCATGCAGGTTGAGCGCGATCCGAAAGTACCCGAAATTTTCATTCGCCAGCTTTGACGGCGATCGCTGCGGCAGGCTTGCAATCGACCGTCGCGCGGCCATTGTCGCACGGTGAGCGATGCGATTCTCGACATAAGCGGCCTGTCCAAGACCTTCAGGGCCAAGGGCGGCTCGGGCGCGGTCACCGCGCTCGACAATGTCGACCTGCAAATCCGCAAGGGCGAGATCTTCGCGCTGCTCGGCCCCAACGGTGCGGGCAAGACCACGCTGATTGGTGCGGTCTGCGGGCTGCTCAAGCCGAGCGGGGGGACGATCGAGGCGTTTGGGCTCGATGTGCATCGTCACTGGCGCGAGGTCCGTCGGCGGATCGGGCTGGTGCCGCAGGAGCTGGCATTCGACATGTTCGCGCGGGTCGATCACTCGGTGATGTATTCGCGCGGCATGTTCGGTTGCGCGCCGGACCCCGCGCGGATCGAGGAAGTGCTGCGCTCGCTCAGCCTGTGGGACAAGCGGGAAGCCAAGATCCGCGAACTCTCGGGCGGGATGAAGCGCCGGGTGATGATCGCCAAGGCGCTGAGCCACGATCCCGAATTGCTGTTCCTCGACGAGCCGACCGCCGGGGTCGATGTCGAATTGCGGCGCGACATGTGGAAGCAGATCGGCGCGCTGCGCGACCGCGGGACCACCATCATCCTCACCACCCACTATATCGAGGAAGCCCAGGAAATGGCCGACCGGGTGGGGGTGATCAACAAGGGCAGGCTGCTGCTGGTCGACAGCAAGGCGGCGATCATGGCCCGGCTCGGACGGAGCGAGGCGCGGATCGCGCTGACCGAACCCTTGGGCACGGTGCCCGCATCGCTCGCCAAATGGCACCTCGCACTCGAGGACGAGGGCCACACGCTGGTTTACCGCGGCGTCGAAGGTGAAGGGAAACGCGAGGCCGCGGAACTGATCAAGGCGGTGGTTGCCGCCAAAATCGACTTCGATGGCATCGTGACGAAGGAATCGAGCCTTGAGGACATTTTCGTCGACCTGGTCGAGAACAAGGAAGGGCTCGCGGCATGAACATCCGTGGCGCGATCGCGATCTTCCAGAACGAACTGGCGCGCTTCTTCCGCACCGCCGGCGGTTCGATCGCCTCTCCGGTGCTGACCACCTCGCTCTATTTCATCGTCTTCGGCGCTGCGATGGGCAGCCAGATTCGCGAGATCGGCGGCGTGCCCTACGGCGCCTTCATCGTGCCGGGCCTGTTGATGCTGACCCTGCTCAGCGAGAGCACCTCGAACGCCAGCTTCGGCATTTATATGCCGCGCTTCACCGGGGCGATCTACGAACTGCTCTCGGCGCCCGTGGGCGTGGCCGAGACGCTGATCGGCTTCGTCGGCGCGGCGGCGATGAAGTCGCTGATCATCGGGGCGATCATCCTCCTCACCGCTCTGCTCTTCGTCGATTATTCTATCGAGTACCCCCTGCTTGCCGCAGGCTACATCGTGCTGGTTGCCGCCGCGTTCTCGCTGTTCGGGTTCATCCTCGGGATCTGGGCCGACGGGTTCGAAAAGCTCTCGATCATCCCGATGCTGGTGCTGACTCCGCTGACCTTCCTTGGCGGGACCTTCTATTCGATCGAGATGCTGGCCGAGCCGTGGCGCACGGTCGCGCAGTTCAATCCGGTGTTCTACCTGATCAACGGACTGCGCTGGACCTTCACCGGCACGGCCGATGTGCCGATCGCAGTCGCCTTCGGGGCCACGCTGGGATTCATTATCCTTTGCGTGCTGATCATCGCCGTGATTTTCCGCACCGGCTGGCGCCTGCGCGGCTGAATGCTACCGAGTCTCACCGGCTTTCACGTGGGTTGCGCCCGATGTCGGGGGAGAGGCGGCGCCCCTAGTCAAAACCCATGATCGGGGGAACACGCCTATTCCGCGCGGCGCTTGCCCTGTGCCTCACGGGATGGGGTGCGGCTGCCCATGCGGAGCTGCCCGAGGCGGTGCGCAAGATGATCGCCGCCGCCGAGGCGACCGGCGACGCGGCAAGGGCCGAAGCTGTCTACGATGCGGCGCGGGCGGCCTATCCCGAGGACAAGGCCGAAATCGATCGCATAAGTGAGGATTCGCGGCAGAGGCTGGCCGCGGCAGCCGAGGCGCGGCGATTGGCCGCCCGAACGGACACCACCGGTTCCGGTATCTTCACCCATTGGGACGGGCGCGGCGAAATCGGCGCCAAGCATTCGACCGGCAACAGCGACGAGGTCAATTTCACCGCCTCGATCCTGCTCAGGAGGACCGGGCTCGTCTGGCGCCACAAATTGACCGCGCGAGCCGAATTCGAGAGCACCGACGGCGAGACCACGACCGAGAACTTCCTGTTCGCCTATCAGCCCGACTACGACATCGGCTCGCACCTGTTTCTCTACGGTCTGACCCAGTTCGAGCGCGACCAGATCCAGGGCTATTCCGAGCGCTACAGCCTGTCGGGCGGGGTCGGTTACCGTCCGTTCGACCGGCCGGACCTACGGCTCGAGCTCAAGGCGGGCCCGGCCTGGCGGCGAATCTCTTTCATTCCCGATGGCCACGAAGCCCATTTCGCCGCGCACTTCGCGGGCGATTTCGAATGGCAGTTCGCCGATGAATTGAAGCTCACCGAGGCCGCCGGGGCGTTCCTGCAAAAGGGAAACAGCACCTATTATACCCACACCGGGCTCGAACTGGGTGTCGGCAAAGGGCTGAAGGCGCGTTTTTCCTACAGCATCGAATACGATACCGCCTTGCCCAACGGCGTCGAGGACGTCGATACGACCTCGCGCTTCACGCTGCTCTACGATTTCTGAATCGGCTCTAGAATTCGTATTCGAGCTCGGTGGACACCACGTGTTCGAAGTAATCTGCGGATGGCAGGTTCGAATGGCGGTCGACCAGGCGCAGGGCCGGCCGCAGGGTCAGGCCGCTTCCCACCGGCACGTCCCATGCGGCGGAAATGGTCGAGCGGCGCTCCCGTCGGACTTCGCCGATGCTTGGGGTGACCGAATCGTAATCCCGCTTGGAAAAAGCGTAGCCGGCGCGCAGCCGCGTCGCGAAATCGCCGATCGCCAGCGGGAACTGAGTCCTCAGGCCCGCCTGCCAGGCGTGGTAATCGAGCTCGTCGGCGGCTGCGTCCTCGCGACCGATGCGGAAGCTGGCGACAACCACGCCCCGGCGTTTGGCGAAGTAGCGGTAGAGGTCGACCTGCCCCAAATCGTTCCACGCGTCGAGCCGGACCGAATCGACGAAGTGCTTCTGCTGGCCGGTGTAGGAGGCCCGGAATATCAGGCGATCCGAAAGCCGGCGGGTAATCGACGGGCTGATTATCAGCATGCCCAGATAGTCGTCGCCGCCCAGCCGCGCGCGCCGGTAGCCGCCGTCGAAGCCGAACACATTGCCGTCGAGCGTCACCGAGGCCGAGCCCCCTATCCCATGCATCTGGAGGTCGAAAGCGGTCAGGTCGTCGTGCAGGCTCTGGTCGAATGTGTATGACAGGTCGAGCGTGATCTTGTCCGTGTCGACCAGTTGCAGGTCGAGCGAGCCGTAGAACAGCAGCGAGGCATCGCCGCGGCGGGTGTTGATGTCGGCTTCGTCGACCGCGACGTTGCTGTCATATTCGCCACCGATCGATACGCTGCCCGACAGGTCTGGCGCGGCAAGGGCCGGAGCCGCCGCCGCCAGCAACGCACCCGCGCAGGCGAGCCGAGCTGCCGGGCCGAGTTGCGGAAGCGGAATCGTATGGGGCACAGGCACCTAAGCGCCAGCAATCGGCGCAACAATCGTGGTGGTTATGGAGATCGGCGCAAACAGGCCGCGCTCACCGAACGGGAGCGCGGCCCGGTTGTTGCCTGGTCCAGGATCAGTTCGGGGAGGCCGAACCGGTTGCCGAATCTTCGATCCGGTCGAGCACCCGGCTGGCGGTGCGCTCGGCAATCTCATCGGCGGTGCTGTCGGTGTCATCGACGGCGCCGGTGAAATAGAGAATTTCGTCATCGTCGATTTCTTCGCCGCCGAAGGTCACGATTTCGCCCTCTTCGAGCTCACCGCCGACTTCCTCTTCAACGACTTCCTCGTCGATCACTTCCTCATCGACAACCTCGTCGTCGGTGACTTCCTCGTCGATCGGGGCGGCCAGCGTCGGCGAAATCGCGAACAGCGATGAAGCGGCAAACAGCGCGGCAAAAGCAATCTTTCTCATGGGTTCCCTCCATATTCGTGCACTGGATGACTGATTCAGCATGAACGGCCGATTAATCCAGCGTTCGGAGACCAATGTGACACTTCCACCCGGTCGGGACACGCCCTAGGGGTGTGCGATGACCCGCTTTGCCTTCACCATCCACGCCACAGACGGCATTGCGCGCACCGGCACGATCGCTATGCAGCGCGGTGAGATCCGTACGCCGGCGTTCATGCCGGTGGGCACCGCGGCCAGCGTCAAGGCAATGAAGCCCGAAGACGTGCGCAAGACCGGCGCCGACATCATCCTTGGCAACACCTATCATTTGATGCTCCGGCCGGGCGCCGAGCGGATCGCCCGGCTTGGCGGCCTGCATGATTTCATGGGATGGGACCGGCCGATCCTGACCGACAGCGG
>Ga0315910_10005454_pt1 | contig 10416 bp, 8 predicted proteins | sample EdamamesoilMG_FD_204470 | JGI IMG/M metagenome (GOLD analysis project Ga0315910, IMG submission 204470) | Garden soil microbial communities collected in Santa Monica, California, United States - Edamame soil | ecosystem: Environmental > Terrestrial > Soil > Garden | place: USA: California... | reverse complement strand
AACAGCCTCAATCGGCCTTTCTGAGCCGCCGGCGCCTGGGGGAGGAAAGGCGCCCTGCCCCCGTAGATCCAGGGCAAATGCTGCGCCCGGCCCCTACGCTCCGGCCCGCGAGCCGTGGAGGCCGCCGGGCGGCTTTCGCCCTCGCTTCTCCGCTCACGGTGAATAGGGGCCCGGCTCGGGCGTCCTACCGAGAGGCCCGCGGGGCCGCATCCGAGGCGGATCGTGAACTCATCCAGCGTGCTCAACGAGGCGACGACCGGGCGTTCCAGTCCCTCGTGGAACGCCACGAGCGGCGGGCCTACGCCATCGCGATCGGGCTGGTCCGCGATCGCGAGGATGCGCTCGAGATCGTTCAGGAAGCCTTCCTTCGCGTTTACCGTGGCCTCGACGCGTTCAACGGCACGGCCAGCTTTTTCACGTGGCTCTATCGGATCGTCAAGAACCTCTCGATCGACCTCATGCGCCGTCCCTCCTGGCAGCGCGAGCTCTCGGAGAGCGCGCTCGACCTCGACGGTGACTACCCGCTCGAATCCGCCGTTCGCGGGGCTGACCCGAGTGACCTCCTGCTCCGGCGCGAGCTCGGCGAGCGGATCCAGCGCGCCTTCGCCGAGCTGCCTCCGTACCACCGGAGCGTCATCCTCATGCGCGAGGTGGAGGGGCTCAGCTACGAGGAGATGGCGAGCGTGGCCGGCGTGTCGAAGGGCACGATCATGAGCCGGCTCTTTCACGCCCGAAAGAAGCTGCAGCGAGCGCTCGCACAGTGCTACCGCGAGGCGAACGGCGAGCAGGGCGAGCCCGGGAGCCAGCGGTGACGGTCTCCGACCGTGACGTGATGCTGCTCTTCGACGGCGAGCTCGATCCCGAGCGCGCCCGCGCGATCCGCGCGCAGAGCGTCCACGATCCGTCGATCGACGCGCGGCTTCTGGCGCTCGCGCAGCTGTCCGCCTTCACCCGCGGCTGGGCGCGCACGCATGGCCCGGCACGCTCCACGCGCGAGCCCCGGCGCGCGCTCGAGCGCTCGCACGCTCGCACCCGTAAGCTCGGCATGGCGGCGATTTTCGTCTCACTCGGCGTCGCGGTTCTCGTTCCTGGGCCGCCCGGGGAAGCGGCGATGGGCGGCGTTGCGGGCTCGCGCGCTCCGGCGACCACGGTCGTGCCTGCGGTCGCGATCGAGAACGTCGACTTTGGTGCGCATTCGGGGACGATCTTCTCCGTGCGCGGCGCGGGCACGGACACGACGGTCGTCTGGCTTTCGGACGATGCCGACGGCGCGCTCTCCGCCGCGTTATGAAGCGGCGCACGCTCCTCGCGGTCGCGGTCGCTACGGTCTGGCCCACGGCCGCGTTCGCCGGCGATAAACCGGCACCGGCGCCGGCGCCGCCCTATGCCGAGCTCTCGGTGCTCCACGCCACGCACGGCGCGCCCGATGTCGACGCGCGGCTGCGCGACCTCGCGGAGCTGACCAAGCCCCCGTTCTCGACCTACGAGCGGTACCGGCTGATCGATCAGGTTCGGCTCCCCTTGGTTCAGGGTGTTCCGAAAACGCGGCGGCTGCCGAATGGTCGCATCTTTCGAGCCGAGCTGCTCTCGATGCACGGGCCCGATGTCGTCCGCTTGCTCGCCAGCATCAACCAACCGGGCGCCGCCGATTTCCTGCCCTTGCTCGAGGTGAAGGCCAAGATGGATCAGCGCTTCATCGTCGCCGGCCAGCGCCACAAGAGCGGCATCCTCGTGCTCGTGATCACCGTGCGACGGGGCGCGCCGTAGACCGAACGTCAGTTCGACGCCAGCGTCATGGGGCGCATGCTTCCTCGTACAGCCCTTGATACGAGCGCGCTCTGCAGGCGCCTCCCAGACATTCAAGGGGCGGAGCGCAGGCGTTCACACCGTCTCCACAGGGTTCGCCGAGCAAGCTCTCTTGAGCGCAGAACTTTTGAACGCAAGCGTCGTCCGTGCAGCTGCAAATCGTTCCCGAGGGACAGCGCAAGGCTGGCGTGGAGCAGCTCGCGCCGGGCTCCACCACGACCACCATGACGCAGATTCCGGAGCTCTCCGGCGTCGCCGCGTTGCACGCGAGGCCGGGGCCGCACCATGGGTAGGACGTGCCGACGGCGCTGCCACAGGGCTCGTTCAGAACCGGCTCCGGCCGGCACAGCTGATCCGGCGCCGCACAGTAAAGACCGCTCACGCACGCGTCGAACATTTCGCACGACTCGTTCTCGGTCGGGAGACTCACGCACACGCCGTCGCAATACGCGTCGGTATCGCATTCGTACTCGCTGGTGCACGTTTCCCCGAGCTCCTTGTAGACGTAGGTCGGGACCTGACAGATCCCTTCGATGCACTCGCGGTCACCGCCACAGTCCGTATCGGGACTGGTGCAGTCCTCGTTCTCACCGACGACGCGCGCGCACGTCCCGCAGGTCTCGAGGTCGACGACCTTGCATTCGAGCGACTCGCACTGCGCCGAGAACAAGCATGGTTCACCGACCTTTCGCGTGCCCGGCGTCACACAGGCTGGGTAGACACCGGCCGCGAGATCCTCGCAAGGCAGCGTCTCGAACGCTTGCGCGCACTCGAGGAGGGCGCTAGCGGTGCGAGTCGAGCCTGGGGCGAAGACGACGTCCGGACACCCGTAGGCGCACCCGTACCCCTCCCCGGCATCGGAGTTGGTGCAAGCCGCTCGGCGCTTGCAGGATGCTGCGGCGTAAGCAAGGCACGCCTCCGCCTCGCTCGGCCCAACCCCCGAGCTTCCAGCACCCGAGCTCCCGCTGGCCGCGCCCGACCCCGCGCCGCCGCCCGTATTGCTCCCTCCGTCGCCGGCAGCGTCCGAGCCGCCCATCGTTCCAGCGAAAGCGCCGCTTCCTGCGCCGCCCTGGCCGGAGCTGCTCGCCCCGGCGCGACCTCCCCCCGCCTCCCCGCCGAAACCCGCTCCGCCGGAGCTCGACCCGCCTGCGCCCGTCTCCGCACGGTCCTCGGCAGCCGAGCTCGACCCACAACCGACGGGCGCCAAGGCAAGCGCCAGCAGCCAATAAGAACGGCGTCGGCCCACGCTCCCATTGTACTCCCGAAACCCCCCGATACCTGCCCTCCCGCTGCTCACTTTCTAAAGTCCCATGTAGCCGACGAACCCCGCGATCTTCCAGGCGCCGCCGATGCGGCGGAGGACGAAGAGAGATTGCCGGCGGAGCTCGATCGGGTCGCCGTCGAGGGGCCGGATCACGCCGTCGAAGCGCTTGAGCAAGACCCCCGAGTCGCCGTCGAGCTCGAGCGTCGGCACGGTGAGGGTCCCGAAGATCGAGGCTGCTGGATCGCCGGCGAAACGCCGCGCCCGGTAGAGCGCGCTCTGCTCGAGCCAGCGGTCGCGGTACGAGGCGAGCGTCGGGTAGGTGAGCCGCCAGGCGGCGGGGTTTCCCTCACCGCGCGCGTCGAGGCCGAAGAAACCCTGCTCGATGAAATCGCCCTCGATGCTCGCCCAGTCGCCGGTCACGAACGCTCGAACGTCGCGCACCACGGCCATCGCGTAGGCGGCGTGACGCTCGTCGTCCGGGGCGTACGGGTTTTCTCCGCTCATCGGAAGGGCGCCGGAAAGCGGCGGCTAGCCGCCCGCGGGGATCAGGCTACCCGTTGCGGCGATCGGCAGGGTCAAGGTGAACGTCGTGCCTTCGCGCGGTGTGCTCGCCGCGCGGATGGTGGCGCCGAACGAATCGAGGATCCCTTTGACGATCGAGAGGCCGAGGCCGGTGCCGCGCCCCTCGCTCTTGGTGGTGAAGAACGGTTCGAAGATGAGCGGCAGGCTTTCGGGCTCGATGCCGCTGCCCTCGTCCTCGATCTCGAAGATCACGGCGCGGGCGTCGAGATCGATCTCCGCCGTCAGCGTCAGGTGGCCGCCGCGTTCGGCCATCGAGTGCGCCGCGTTGGTGAACAGATTGACGAAAACCTGGGTCAGCGAGCCCGCCACGCCCAAGATCGCGGGAAGGTTCGACGGGATCCTCACGCCGACCTCGATGCCGGCGAACTCGTGCTCGCAAAAGACGATCGCCTTGTCGACCACCTCGCGGAGCGCCACCGGCCCCGGGATTTCGGTCGAGGGACGCGCGTACGCGACGAGATCGCGCGAGAACCGGAGGATGCGACCGGCGGCGTCCTCGATGCGGCGCAGGCGCTCGAGATCGTCCTCGGCTTCCGCGTCCGGCAGCCGCGCCCTGGTTTTCCGAGCGAGGTACTCGGCGTAGGCGATGATCGAAGTGAGCGGATTGTTGAGCTCGTGCACCACGCCGGCCACGATTTGCCCGAGCGACGCCAGCTTCTCGGCCTGGATCATGTGGGCCTGCAGGCGCTCGAAGCTCCGCGCCGAGGCGTGGGCACGCCGGTAGGTGCGGGAACGAGCGAGCGACCGCGCGAACACCAGCGCGGCGCGCTCCATGATCGACAGATCGAGCGGGGAGAGGTCGGAGCTCGAACCGACGTGGAGGGTGGTCGAAGCGTCGTCCACCGTGAGAATGCGCTCTTCGTGGAGGGTCGGAAAGAGGCGTGACGGATCGCGCTGCATCGCGTCCGAGGCTCCGGGCGGCAGCCGCACGCTCACCGTCGGGCGTTCACCCACGTCGGTCACCACGCAGGTCCCGATCGCCAGGTGCGGTAAGAGCGTCGCCATGCCGTCGAGGAAGCGCTCGGCCAGCACGGCAGGACCGCCCTCGAGCGGAAGATCGAGCGCCAGGGCGAGGAGAACGTCCCGCCAGGGATCGGCGAGCGGGCGTTCGGAGGTGCGGCGCGTACCCGTGATCTCCCGCGCCTCGGAGACCGTCGGGCGCGCCGGGGTCGGCGTGACGTCACCCACGTCGTGGCGCGAGCTCATCGTCGCCCCTCCGTTTCTTCCTGGGCGCCGCTCGCCCGTTCCAGGTCGAGGATCCTGGCTTCGCCGACGTAGCTCTTGGTCTCGTACTTGGTGATGCTGCCGACCTTGCGCACGATCTCGGCCATGCGCTGGGCCTCGGACACGATCACCTGAGCGTTCTTCAGCATCGTCGGCTCGCGCTGGAGCTGGCGACTCAGGAGCTCGGCGTAGCCGATCACGCTGGTCAGCGGCTGGTTCAATTCGTGGGCCGCCGCGCCGGCGAGCTCGGCGATCAGTGCCTGCTTCTCGCGGTTCCTGAGCTCTTCCTGGGCGCGCTCGAGCTCGCTCTGGATCCGGAGTTTCTCGCGCAGATCGGTGAAGATACCGAGCGAGCCCACCGGGCGCCCGTTCTCCACCACGAGCGACGCGGAGAGCACCACCGGCACGCTCTGCCCGTCGGCGCCGAGCATGTTCACGCGATAGTCCTTGAGGCGCCCGAAGCCCGACTGGTTCGGGTCGCGGATGCGCCGCATGATCTGGCGTGCCACGCCGTCCGGATAGAGGACCTCGACGTTGAGCTTGCCGATCACGTCGGAGGGCGCGTAGCCGAACACGCGGGCTGCCGCCCGGTTGAACAAGCGTACCGTGCCGTCGAGATCCGCCGAGACGATGGCGTCGATCGAGCTTTCGATCACTGACTCGAGGAACTGCTTGGTCCGCTGGAGCTCGATCGCCGTGCGGCGCTCGTGCGTCACGTCACGGATGGTGAAGAGGATCGCGTCGTCTTCGCGCAGCACCGAGCTGAAGCTCACGTTGACCGTCGTCGTGCGACCTTGCCGTTCCGCCAGCGTGAGATCGATGCCGCGCGGGTAGACGCCCGCCTCGAAGCCCCTCACCAGGCGTTCCGCCATCGCGTCCTGATCGGGAGCAAGCAGCGACTTGAACGACGTTTGATCGAGATCCGCTTCTCCGGCGCCGATGATCTCCCTCGCGCGCGGGTTGGCGAACAGCACGCGCCCGGTCCGATCGATGACGACCATGCCGTCGGCGGCGCTCTCGAAGAACCCGGCGTAGCGCTGGAAGAGCTGGACCCGTTGCTCGGCCTGGACCTTCTCGAGCGTGCTCTTTTGCGTCTGGTCCTTCAGCGATTGCAGGATGCGGGCATTGCGGAGCGCGATCGCGGTGGCGTTCGCCAGCGTCGAGACCAGCGAAAGTTCCGCGTTCCCGAAGCTCGCGCGGCTCTTCGAACGCAGGAACAACACGCCGAGCGGGCGGCCCTGCTCGAGCAGGATCGGCATCAGGGCGAGCGAGGCAAAGCCGCGCGCCGGCTCGCGCTGAGCACGCACGACACCGAGTAGCGCGCTATCCGCGGCGTCCCGGATCACGAGCGAGCGTCCGGTCGAGGCCACCTCGCGGATTTCCGGATACTGATCGAGGTCGATCGGGAGGTCGCGCAGCGAATCGTCGTCGCTCGATGCCAGCACGTAGCCGACCCGGCCCGATTCGGCGAAGAGCACGATGCTGCAGCGGTCGACACGCGACACCTCGGCGATGCGCTGCACGACCGTGAACAGGATGTCGCGGATGTCGAGGCTCGACGCCAGTGCCTGCGTGAGATCGAGCACCGTCTGCTGGTCGCGGTCACGGCGGGCGAGCCGCTCCAGGTACTCGCGCACGCGAAGGTGCACGCGCAGCCGCGCGAGGAGCTCGCCCGGCCGGAACGGCTTTCGCACATAGTCGTCCGCACCGTGCGAGAAGGCGCGCTCGATCTCGGCGTCGGCGTCGAGCGCCGTCAGCACGATGACCGGCACCTCGGCGAGATCGGGCCGGGTGCGCACGAAGCGCAGCACGGCGTAGCCGTCGGGCTCGGGCATGACGAGGTCGAGCAGCACCGCGCTCGGCGCGGGCTGGCTCTTCAGGTGCGCGAGCGCCTCGGCACCGCTCGCGACCACGTCCGCCTGCAGACCGGCCCCCGCAAGCATCTGCCCAAGCAGATGACGGCTCACGCCGTCATCGTCGACGACCAAGACGTGCGGCTCGGTGGACACGGACGGATTCATCGTATCACGGCGCGCCGGAGGCGGGTATATTGCGGCGCCGTGAGTAAACCGCCGCGTGACCCCGCGGGTGATCCCGAGCTCCACCCTGATAGTCACCCTGATATCGAGGAGCTTGGCGACGAGGTGATCATCGCTCAGGAGACGGGTGCCCACGCGCCCCAGCGCCGCGTGAACGTGACCACCGACCACCCGACGGTGGTGATCTCCGAGCACCCGCCGGCGAGGCAATCGGCACCGGTTCCTGCGTACAAGCACGAGCGCACCGAGCAGACGGTGGTCATTCGGGATCGGAAGAAGCTCGACAAGATGCGGCGCGAGATCGAGAAGCGCCGGCGAAAGCCGCGCACGTCGCGCAGCACGATTTACCTGGTCGGTATCGCGGCGCTCGCGTCGCTCGTCACCGGCACGCTGATCGCGGCGCTGGTGGACGCGAGCGGTGCCCCGGATGCCGCGCCGGCGACGTCGGCGGAGCGGGCTCTCCCGCCGCCGGAGCCCGAGCCCGCGCCGAGCGCCGTCCCGCCGGGCACGATCGATCTCGATGCCCTCCCCGAGCCCGCGTCGCCCCGCGCAGTGCCCTGAGCGCGCCCGCGACGGTCGGCGAAGTCGGGTGGCCTGGCGTTAAGTCGGTCAGTCCGTCAGCGCTTCGGGCGCGATCGAGATCTTGTAGCCGAGCTGCTCGAGCTCGGGCGCGATCTGCTTACGGTCGCCGACCAGCACCACGACGAGCTCATCGGGGGTGATGAGCAGCGCGCTCGACGCCACGTCGCCCGGACCGATGACGTCCAGCAGCGACGGGTAGCGGCTGTTGTAGTCGACGCCGAGATCCAGTGAAAATAGCGGGGCGATCGCGCCGGCGACGCGACTCGTGTGCTCCAGGCGTGCGCCGAGCGCGTGCAACAGATCGGCCTTCGCCCGCGAGGTTTCTTCGGCGGTGATCGGCGCGCCCAGCGCCGGATCGCGTGCGCGCTCGAGCTCCTTCACGGCTTCCCGGAGCGCTTTCGCGGTCACGTCCGTGCGCACGCTGGTGCTGACGACGAAGGCGCCCCAGCCGCGGGTCGCGACCGCCCGCGCGCCGGCGCCGTAGGTGTATGCGTGCTTCTCGCGGAGGTTCGTGTTGATGCGCGAGGTGAAGAGCCCACCGACGATCGACGCCATCACCTCGCGCGCCTCGAAGCCCGGTGCCGAGCGAGCGGGGAAGCGCTGGCCCGCGAACACCGCGGTTTGTACGGCGCCGGGACGGTCGACGATCGTGACCGTGTGTCCGAGCGACGGCGGGGGAACGGGAGCCGCCGGCGTTTCGGCGCGCGCCGGGCCGCTGCCGCGCCAGCCGCCGAAATAGCGGACGATCGTCGGGTACACGCGTTCGAGCGTCAGATCGCCGACGACGATCAGCGCGGTATTGTCCGGGCGGAAGGCGCGGGCGTGGAACGCCTTGAGATCGGCGACGGTGAGCCCCTTCACGTCGGAGACGGAGCCGCCGACGGGTTGGCCCTGGGCGGCACCGAGCAGCAGCCGAAGGCCGGCCAGCGACGCCAGCCGGTCCGGCATTTGACGCTCGGAGACGATGCCGTCGAGCCATTCGCTGCGCACCCGTTCGAACTCTTTCGGCGCGAACGCGGGCACGGTCCCCACCTCGGCGAGGAGCTCGAGGGCGCGGTCCACGTCCTCGGTCAGCGCGGAGAGCCCGACGAACGAGTCGTCACGCGCCGCGTCGGCGACGAGCGGCGAGCCGAGCGACTCCGCTGCCTCGGCGAGGGCCAGGCTGTCGTGCTTGCGCGTGCTCTCGATCATCAGGCGCGCGGTGAGCCCGGCGAGCCCGCTCTTGCCGGCGGGGAGCGAGGACGCCCCGGACTTGGCGACGAGCCTGATCGTCGCGGCTGCTGCAGGCCGGTTCACCACGTAAACCGAGAGCCCGTTGTCGAGCTTCGTGAGCTCGGGCTTGGGAAAATGCACCTCGGCGCTCGCACCCTGCGGCGGGCGTTCGGCGCGCCAGGCGTCGGGATCGACTTTCGCGGCGACGGGCTGGGCCGGGGGCTTGCCCTTGTACACCTTCACCTGCGAGCCGCAGGCGACGGCGAAAGACAGGAGGAGCAGCGTGGGGAGCTTGGTCACGGCGCCCCCGTCTGCGCCGCGCGCGGCCGTGTGATGACCGTGACCCGCGCCTGCTTGCCGAGGTGCGTCGCGACGACCCGCCGCACGTCCTCCGGCGTGACGGCAGCCATCGCCGCGTACCATTTGGGTAGGTACCCCGGATCGCCCAGGTAGTGATTGAAACGCTGGAGCATCCCCGCCCGGCCCGACTCCCCACCGCGGCCGTTGAGGAGCTCGATGTCGCTCGCGAGCGCGAACAGGATCCGCCGCTTCGCCCTTTCCACTTCGGCCGGGGAGGGCGCCTTCGCAGCCAGGTCGTCGAGCACCCGGTCGATCGCCGCCTCGACGACCTCGATCGCCTTGCCGGAGGCGACCGTCGCATCCACGCTCACCATGCTCGCGAGCGCATTCGAATCGAGGGCGGCATCCACGTCGGCTGCGACCTTTTCCTCGACCACGAGCTTGCGGTAGAGGCGGGTTGCGCGGCCACCGGCGAGCACCGCGGTCGCGACCTCGAGCGCCGCGTCGTCGGTGCCGAACGCGGGCGGAGCAATGTAGCCGTGCGCCACGCGGGCGAGCTCCACCGGCTCGTCGACGACCAGGCGGATCGGCTTGGTCAGCGGCGGCGTCGGCTTGCGCGCCACGTTCGGCGCCTTCTTGCCGCCGAGCGTGCCGAAGTACCGCTCGACCAGCATCTTCGCCTCGCCGGGGTCGAAGTCGCCCGCCAGCGCGAGCGTCGCATTGTTCGGTGCGTAGTAGGCGCGAAAGAAGTCTTTCACGTCGTCGAGCGTCGCGGCGGAAAGGTCCGCCATCGAGCCGATGACGGCACCGTGATACGGGTGCCCGGCAGGGAACATGGCATCGAGCAGCGCGAGCGAGCTCGGCCCGTAGGGGGCGTTCTCGTAGCTCTGGCGCCGCTCGTTCTTGACCACGTCGCGCTGCACGTCGAGGCGCTCCTGGTTCACGACATCGAGGAGAAATCCCATGCGATCGCTCTCGATCCACAGCGCGAGGCCGAGCTGCTCGCGGGGCACCGTTTCGAAATCGTTGGTGCGGTCCCAGTTGGTGGTGCCGTTCACGTTGGTGGCGCCGACGGACTCGAGCATCTTGTCGAACTCGCGGCCCACGTGCCGCGACCCCTCGAACATCAGGTGCTCGAAGAGATGGGCGAAGCCGCTCCTACCCGGCGGCTCGTTCACGGGCCCCACGTGGTACCAGAGGTTCACCGCCACCAGGGGAAGGGTCGGATCCCGGTGGAGGATGACCGTCAGGCCGTTGTCCAGCGTGAGCTTCTCGAATGGGATCTCGAGTGGCTTGGTCGCTTTCGGCGCGGGCGCCGCTGCCGGTGCGGGTGCTGCCGTCGTTTGGGGCGCTGCGGTCGCTTTCGGTGCTGGCTCGGCGTGAGCCGCGGGCGCGATCGACGCGAGG
>Ga0315910_10005453_pt1 | contig 10416 bp, 10 predicted proteins | sample EdamamesoilMG_FD_204470 | JGI IMG/M metagenome (GOLD analysis project Ga0315910, IMG submission 204470) | Garden soil microbial communities collected in Santa Monica, California, United States - Edamame soil | ecosystem: Environmental > Terrestrial > Soil > Garden | place: USA: California... | reverse complement strand
TGAGAAGGTATGCCTTTGGAACCCCACAAGGAGATGGTACCCTTAAGGGGTTTCCGTACGGACTTCCTAGGGCTGATGCAGTGGCATGGAGTAATGCAAACCCAGGCTGGTCATTGATTTTGGCTACTGATTTCAGAAGCAATACATCTCCACTGTTTATTTTAACCTATGCTGACGCTTTGCTTGCACAAGCTGAAGCAGCTTTGTTAGATTGGATCCCTGGCGATGAACAGGATTTCTATGATGAAGGGCTTGAAGCTTCTTGGAGGCAGTGGGGTGTGTATGATGCTGCAGAATTTGCAACATTTTTAGCACAGCCATCTAATAATCTGAGTACTAATGCAGCAAGTAAGATTGGAACACAGCGTTGGTTAACGTTCTTCCCGAATGGTCCTCAGGGCTGGTCGGAGTTCAGAAGAACAGGTTTCCCAGCCCTCACACCAACTATTCACGCAGTTAACGATTCAAAGGAGATACCTTCTCGTTTCCCGTTTGCCAGTGTTGAGTACAACTACAATGGCGATAACGTAGAGGAAGCTGCAGCCAGAATGGGTGGTGATCTGGATGACACACACGTTTGGTGGGATGTTGATTAATTAAACCTAAAATTGATTCTTATGAAATTGAAATATAAAAGTTTAATCGTGTGTGCGATGTTGCTTCTTACGGCAGCATCGTGTATCGAGGAATGGAAAGATGAGGTATCAGGAAAAGGAGCTAACGCGTTCCGGTTCTCGGTTGAAACATTTGGTATCGTTACTTTCAAGAATGATGTAGTAGAGACTAAGCAATTGGTTAACATCTATCGTGATGTAACCACATCCGGAAATATGAATAAATCTGTTACGGTTGAATTTGCGATAAGCCAAGATTCTCTGGATGCCTATAATGATGAACATGAAACAAATTTTGAAATACCATCTGATGAGGCTTACTCATTAAATATTGAGGCCGGTACATTAACCTTTGCACCTGGTGAATCAGTTAAGACCATTGAGATTACATTTGATGCAACGGTACTGGATTTGTCCAAGCAGTTTGCGTTGCCGTTTGTAATTAAGAATCCGTCTAATGGTTTTGTGGTTAACGAACGACTTGATTTTACACTGGTTCAGACCTTGCCAATTAACAAGTATGACGGTGTATATGAAGTTACAGGAGATGCGTGGACTGATCCTATTAACGGAGCTATAACGGATGCTTATCCGTTTACATGGGAATTACATACCACCGGTGAATTTTCGAATGCTGCCTTCGATCCTGTTGTTTTTGGTGACTATATTATGCCAATTAAAAATGGTACTGCTAATAGCGGCTGGGGTACCTTTACTCCTGAAATTACATTTGACGGTACCACTGGAGAGATTGTTGACATAGTTAATTATTATGGTGTACCTGGAAATACTCGTGTAGTTGTGTACGATCCAGCCGTTGGTATTAACATGTGGCATGAGGAGGATGGATCTATTGATATGACTTACAAAATGAGTCAGCCTAATCAGCCTTTGACTCCACCTGATTACATAAGAGGTTCGTATAACGAGCACCTGGTGTTCAAAGGGCCTAGGTAATCTGTGAATTACAATTAAAAGGGCTGTCGCAAGATTTGAATGCGGCAGCCTTTTTTTTTACTTGTAGCTTGGACTCGAAGATATGAAGACGCTATATAGAATGGGTAAAAGAGAACGACAACTAAGAGGATTTGGGTTAATACTGCTGTTGTCAACTCTATTGGGATGTTCAAAGTCGTTGAAAGAAACACCAAGTGGTATGTCATTTCTGGTCATTAGACATGGTGACGGGATTAACGCAAGACCAGAGGAAATTGTGGCCTTTAGGTTTAGACTGATAGATTCAAGGGACTCCATTTGGATGGATACATTTTCAGAAGCATTTCCCCGTATTACAAAAATTGCAGACAGTACGCAGATTGATAAGGAGCGAGGTATTGATCAGTTATTACGAATGTCGTCACATGGCGACAGTATCACCATCCAATTAAGTGTTGCTCAGTATTTTAAGCAGATAGTAAATCAGCCTGTTCCAGCATCTATGGATACTTCAATGAGTTTACTTTATGCCATTCGAATAGATTCTGTTCTAAGTTACAGGAACTATCGTAAGTGGATTCAATCAGTTCAATTAGAGTTGAAAAGTAAACAGTTGGTGATTGATACTGAAAAGATTGATAAGTATTTGTTGGCCAATGGGATCAAGGCCCTTAAATCGGATACAGGAATACAGTATGTGATTAGTAAGGAGGGAAAGGGAGAATTTGTACAATCAAATCAAACCGTTTGGGTTAATTATCGTGGTTATTTGCTTGGAGGAGCTACATTTGCAACAAGTGATGTGCGAATTGCGAAGGAGGAAGGTATCTTTGATGAAAGACTCTTGTATAAACCAAAAGAGGTTGTGGTTGATCGTTCCTCAGTAATTCCCGGATGGCACATTGCGTTAAAGTTACTTCGCAATGGAGGTAGAGGAACTTTCTTTATGCCGTCTGTTTTGTGTTACGGAAGTGAAAAGCTTGATACACTTATTCGAGAGAATGAAATTTTGATATTTGATATTGAGGTGACAAAAATTGAATAGGTTATTCCCTAAAATTTTAAATATGAATTTAAGAAGATGTCTATTGTGTTTTATTTTCTTTGGCTTGAATGGTACTGTAGCTGCCCAGGGACGATTAAATATGGATCGCTTCCAAAACCGAATTACGAATGAGAAACTTTTGGAGGGTGTTAAGCGATATGAAGCAGAAGGAACACCCTTTCTGCAGGAGGAGTTTGTAACAGGAGAGATTTATGCCAATGATGGAAAGGCGACAGGGATTCCGTTACGATACAATATTTATGAGGACCAGATGGAATTCAAACAAGGAGAGGCTACTTTCATATTAAGAGCAGAAAAATCCGTTGATAAGGTTATGATTGGAGTTGCAAAATTTGTTGTTGAGAAGTATCCTTACAAAGGGAAAGCGAAAGTTGGGTATCTTCAACAACTTGATAGCGGGAAGGTATCACTCTATACAAAGAAGACAGTTTCGTTGTCGCAACCACAAGAGCCTTCAGCAATGAGTTATGAGATTAAGCCCGCCAAGTTTAGCAGGAATCCAGACACTTTCTACTATAAAGTAGGTGATGGTGATCTGGTTAAGGTAGAAAATGTAAAAAAGCTTATTGCAAGTTTACCTAATAATAAGGATGCCGTCTCAAAGTTTGCTAAAGACAATGGGATTTCATCCAAAGAAGATGAATTAGCAAGGCTTGTTAAGTTCTACAATTCCCTATAATTCTAAGGTTCGCTCCGTATCTCTTTAGTTGCCGCGAATTTCTTTCTTTATAGTACCTTCGTTCTCATGAAGAAAAATTTCATCTGGATACTGCTCTCCATTTGGATCGTCATGAGTCTGATCTGTGCAGCTTGCACACAACTCTACAATGACGAGGCCTACTACTGGGCGTACTCCCGATTTCTTCAGTGGGGATACTTCGATCATCCGCCCATGGTGGCGGTAATGATTCGGGTTGGCTACGAACTTTTTCAGAATGAGCTTGGGGTTAGATTGGTTTCGGTAATCTTGGTGGCTCTCACCATTTGGATTCTGTATCAATTATCGAACGTGGAGAATCAGAAACTTTTTGCGCTGCTTATTTTTTCAATTTTCCCGCTTCATCTTTTTGGATTTACTTCCATGCCGGATAGTCCGCAGTTGTTTTTTACCGCACTGTTCTTCCTGGCCTATCAACAATATCTGAAGGATGATTCACTTAAAATCACATTACTACTAGGCTTGGTAATGGCGCTGATGTTGTATTCAAAGTATCAGGGTGTGTTGGTAATTCTGTTTACGCTTGCGTCTAATCCTGCATTGCTCAAGCGAAAAAGCTTTTGGGTAGCTTCAATTTTTGGTGCGATGCTTTTTACGCCACACTTGTATTGGCAGTATGCTAACGATTTTCCAAGCGTAAAGTATCATTTGGTTGATCGTTCAGCCAAGTCGTACAGCATTGCTTACACACTAGAATACCTGGGTGGGCAGCTGATATTTTACGGGCCCTTCATTGGATTCTTTTTGTATTGGGCTCCGTTCAGAATTAAAACAAAAGATATTTTTGAGAAGGCACTGAAGTATACCTGTTTCGGAACCTTGATTTTCTTTTTGATAGTAACTTTTAAAGGAAGAGTAGAGGTTAACTGGACACTGGCCATGCTGGTGCCGATGACAATTCTATCCGTTCGATATTATCAGACACGGACGATTTCAAAGACCTGGCTTGTCCGCGTTGCCTGGATTAGTATACCGGTAATACTACTGGTTAAGATTCATACAATCTATCCGTTGGTTGATTTTAAAAAAGACCGCACAGCAGATTTCAGAGGGCATCGTGAATTTGCAGAGAAGGTTTTGAAAGCATCCGATGGTCTGCCGATAGTAGCACATCGGTATCAGACGGCATCAGGCCTTGCCTTTTATACGGGCCAGCAAATTCCGGTATTTAATCGCAACACTCGTTTTTCGCAGTATGATTTATGGGAGTTTGATACTACACTGGTTAATAAACGCGTGGCCTTTGTGAATAAGTCGCTCGACAATGATGTAAAAATCACAGAGAGTATTGGCATCAAGTTTATCGAATCGTTTCCCATTTTTAAATTTATTGATGTTGATCTGGAGACTCCGGATGCAGCCGGACTTGTTCAGGTTGTTTTAGTCTGGAAGAAGCCGTTAGCGTTTTATGAATTCACAAAAGAGCACCCCGTGGTAATCACCTTGCTGGTGCATAATGTAGGCGGGGAGAAGGCGCTGTTTCAGCATCAATGGACAGTAACACCAGAGGCGGCTTCACAAAAACTGGAAATCAAGTTGCCCGATGAACTGTTGAGTGGCAAACACGAGCTGCAAGTGGTGCTGGAAACCCCTGCGTTTGGGGTGATTCGCAAGTACCCTGTGCAGAAGATCGGAAGCGACTAGAAGAGTTCTGGACTTTTTCCGTATGTTGCACTACCTTCTCTTCAACTGCAAAATACAAGTTGCGTGAAAAATTCCCTGGTGATTATCCCCACGTATAACGAGCGAGAGAATATCGAACTCATTATTCATGCTGTAATGGAATTGCCAGAGTTGTTTGATTTATTGATTGTTGATGATGGATCGCCTGATGGAACCGGCAGCCTTGTAAAGGAATTACAGCGTAAGTATAACAACGATTCGAATACCCGCCTTCACCTGATGGAGCGCAAGGGAAAGCTGGGACTCGGCACTGCCTACATCGAAGGCTTTAAGTTTGCCTTGCGAAATCAATATGAATATGTGTTGCAGATCGATGCCGACTTCTCACACAACCCGCAAGACTTAAGCAGGTTGTATGCTTCCGTTTCAACTGGAGAGAATGATTTGGCGGTAGGCTCCAGGTACGTTACGGGTGTAAACGTAGTGAACTGGCCCATGGGGCGTGTGTTGATGTCGTACTTTGCCAGCCGATACGTTCGTATTGTAACCGGCATACCTATTCATGATACTACCGCTGGCTTTGTTTGTTATCGAAAAGAAGTTCTCGAAACTATTCCGTTGGATAGCGTGAAGTTTGTTGGGTATGCCTTTCAGATCGAGATGAAATTCAAGACGTGGAAGTATGGGTTTAAAATAGGTGAGGTGCCCATCATTTTTACCGATCGCACACGGGGTGTTTCAAAAATGTCGGCAGGTATTTTTAAGGAAGCTTTCTTTGGTGTACTCCAGATGACGATCCAGAGCTGGTTCAGCAAGTTTGAACGGAAGAAATATCAGTACTAAACGTTGTCAGAAATTCAACATGCTGATTGCTGTCAGCGCAGCTTCCTCTCCTTTGTTGCCATGCTTTCCGCCTGAGCGATCAAGGGCTTGTTGTTTGGTTAAGGTAGTAAGCACACCAAAGATCACCGGCTTTTTTGATTTGAGGTTCACTTCAGTTACTCCGTACGCTACGGCCTGGCAGATATAATCAAAGTGTGGCGTCTCGCCCTGAATAACACAGCCCAGGCAAATAACGGCATGAATATCTTTTTTATCGGCCATCCACTGGGCACCTAGTGAAAGTTCGAATGTGCCGGGCACATTCTTTCTAGTGATGTTTGATTTTTTTACTCCATTGTTCAAAAGCGAAGCGAGTGCACCTTCGTAAAGCGCTTCGGTGATTTCTTCGTTCCATTCGGCAACCACAATAGCAAATTTCTTTTTTGATAGATTGGTTTTGCTGTTGATAGATCCGGATTTCAGTGGGCCAGCCATAGCAGTACTTTCGGTGAAGTGATCAATAAAAAAGGGATAGAATCTCTATCCCTCGAAGTTACTTTAAAATTTCGTTTAGGAGTTGTTGCTCAGCTTTGCCTTGAATTTACGGGCGTTCTGATACTCCGGTGATTCCCAATACTGGGTGATTACTTTTTCGTACACCCCGATAGCCTTATCATTTTGATTAGCTTTTTCGTAAGCCAAAGCTTCTTTCATCAGGTAAGCTGGCGAGAAGTATTTGTTAGGCTTGTAGTTGGCGGCTTTGTTGTAGTACGAAGCAGCATCATCGTACTTCGCTTCTTCCATGTAGGTATCGCCAATTAAGCTGTAGGCGCGAGCCTGAATTAATAGATCGCTTGAGCTGAAATCTTCCAGGTACAAACGGGCAACATCAAATCGTCCTTGCTTGAGGTAGCAAACACCTGCGTAGTAATTGGCAAGTTTCGCGGCATCGGTAATGCCGTAGTCTTCAATGATGGTAATGAAACCGAGGTTGTTTCCGTCTCCTTTCAGGGCCAGGTCCAGGCTGTCGGCTTCAAAATAGTAGATGGCCTGAAACATTTCTTTTTGAGCCTGGGCATTCTGTCCATCTCTATAGTAACTGAATCCGAAATACCCGCCAACAATCAATACGATAGCGGCAGCGATTCCTATTACGATCTTGGAATTTTTCTCCAGCCAGTTTTCGGCTCCAACCAATGTATCCTTCAGTGCATCCGGATTCTCGATTAACTCGTGCTTGTGTTCTACTTTTTTAGCCATGTTTTTATCAAAATAAACGCCCCACTTTCGATTCTTGGTTTTCGCTTTAATTCAGAGAAAACTAAGCGTGACGCGGGGCGCAAAACTACAAATTAGATGATATTAAACAAACACCGGTTTCCTGGGTAACTGGTACTGTTTCAGGTTAATCCAACACGAATGGGTAATCCGATTGAACATAGATATCGGTAAGTGCTTCTGAAGCATCAGGGAAGTTGGATTCTTCTGCAAACTTCACACTTTCGTCTACCCGTTGTACGATTTTCGTATCGATCGCATCAAGTTCGGCCTCGGTAGCGAACTTCTTATCGAGAATGGTTGTGCGTACTACTTCTACCGGATCGCGCTGCTTGTACTTCTCCACTTCCTCTTTTGTTCTATATTTCTGCGGATCGGACATGGAGTGTCCTTTATAGCGATAGGTTCTGAATTCGAGCAAGGTAGGTCCTTCGCCTGCGCGGGCGCGTTCGGCAGCGCGCGCTACGGCACGATGTACAGCCTCCGGGCTCATGGCATCTACCGGCTCTGATGGCATGTCGTAGGCTTCACCCAGGGTATAAAGATCGGTTACGTTCGATGAACGCTGCACAGAAGTACCCATGGCATAACCATTGTTTTCAATCACAAAAATCACCGGTAGCTTCCAAAGCATGGCCAGGTTCAGGGCTTCGTGAAAAGCACCTTGACGCACAGCACCATCGCCCATCGAGCACACACATAGATTACCAGTCTTGTTATATTTTTCAGCGAATGCAATGCCGGCCCCGAGAGGTACTTGTGCTCCCACTATACCGTGTCCGCCCATGAAACCCACTTCTTTATCAAAAATGTGCATCGAGCCACCTTTTCCTTTCGTGGTTCCGGTCTCTTTTCCATAGAGTTCGGCCATAAGTGCATTTGGGCTTGTGCCCAATGCCAATGGATGGCCGTGATCGCGGTACGCTGTAATCCACTTATCGCCTTTACGAAGTGCTGAGGCAGCACCGGCTGCGCAGGCTTCCTGACCAATGTAGAGGTGGCAAAATCCTTTAATCTTTTGCATCCCGTAAAGCTGACCGGCTTTTTCTTCAAACTTCCGCATCAACTGCATGCTTTCGTACCAGTACAGGTAGGTGTCCTTCGAGAATTCAGTGTTGTCAGATTTCTTACTGGCTGATGCCGAAGGCTGTGTTTTTGTTGTCGCAGGCATATCCCTATTTTTGATTCGAGTTGCGAAATTAACCTCCAAACGAACATTAGCCAAACTTTCCTTGTATTTCCTGCATGCACTTATCGAGACTTCAGCTTTTGAACTATAAAAACTACGAGGAGGTAGACCTTGATTTCGCTTCCAGAATTAACGTGCTGGTGGGGAGGAATGGCAGCGGTAAAACAAATCTGCTGGATGCCATTTACTACCTGTCGTTCAGTAAAAGTGCCTTTTCATCGTCCGATCAGCATTGCATTCTTCACGGCCAGAATTTCTTTATGGCGAAGGGGAAATTCCGGGTTGCCGATAGCGATCACGAAATTTTGGGTTCGCTTCAGGTTGGCTCAAAAAAAGTATTCAAGGAAGGATTGAACGACTATGAGAAGCTAAGCGAACATATTGGAAGGTTTCCGGTGGTACTGATTGCCCCGGATGACATTGAGTTAGTAAAGGAGAGCAGTGAGGCCCGCAGAAAGTTTTTTGATGGCATTATCGCGCAGCTCGATAAAAAGTACCTGGAAGAGCTGATGCAGTACAACCATGTTTTGAAACAGCGAAACAGTTTGCTGCGCATGTTTCAGGAAAGCGGAAAGCCTGATTGGATTGTGCTGGAATCGTACGACACCTTGCTGGCCAAACTTGGTGGATACATTTTCGAGAAACGGGTGCAGTTTGTTGAGGAATTCATCCCGATTTTTCAGCGGTTTTATTCATTCCTGGTTGATGAAAGCGAGGTAACAGGCCTGACGTATGCATCCGAGCTTCTCGAAAAGGGGTTTGAAGAAGGGCTTCGTCAGTCGCGCCAGAAGGATTTGGTACTGCAGCGAACCATCTTTGGTATTCACCGCGATGATTACCTCTTTACATTGGGTGGCAAGGAGTTAAAAAAGCTGGGCTCCCAAGGTCAGCAAAAGTCATTCGTTATTGCCTTGAAATTGACCCAATTTGAAATTATCCGCCAGCATAAAGGATTTAAGCCGGTACTGCTGCTCGATGATATTTTCGATAAATTAGATGACTTTCGCATCGGCAAGCTGCTGATGATGATAAAAACTGATTTTGGCCAAACCTTTATTTCGGATGCTCGTCCCGATCGTACCCGTGGGTTGCTGGATCAGGTTGGACTTTCGGCATCGGTTTTTATGGTTGATGGCGGAAAAGTGACACTACTATGAGCAACAAAAAGGATGAATTTCAATCGGTGGGACAGGCCATTCGCGACTTGCTCAATTCCTATAAGCTTACCTCGCGCTTTGATGAGGCGCGCTTGCTCGATTCCTGGGAGGTGATGGTAGGTAAACCAATCGCCAGGCGCACCAAGAAACTGTTTATAAAAAACAAAGTGTTGTTTGTAGAATTCGATTCGCCCACCATGCGCCATGATTTTTCCTTCCATAAAGCCCACGTGCTGGAGCTGTTCCGAAAAGAATTTGGTGAAGGCGTGATCACCGAAATTATAGCGATGTGACTCCCCTCGTTTAAGAATCTGTGAAATTCTGCGTTAATGTTTTGAAAAAGTGGAAAACCGTATAATTTTGCACTCCTGTTTTTTGAAAGCACCCCTAAGCGGGCTAAAATGCAGGTTGTTCTACGAAATAGTGAATTGGAATTTCAGTGTGGCGAAGGCTCACTGAAATAATATTGAGGGGGAATACCAAAGCGGCCAACTGGGACAGACTGTAAATCTGTTGTCTTATGACTTCATAGGTTCGAATCCTATTTCCCCCACTCCTTATCCTCCCTCTCCGTTGGAGAGGGAAGGGTTGAGGCCATGCGGGAGTAGCTCAGTTGGTAGTCCGTCAGCTGACGGATCCAAGCTATAGGTCGCGGATTCTTTGATAAAATATTAATGCGGGAGTAGCTCAGTTGGTAGAGCGATAGCCTTCCAAGCTATAGGTCGCGGGTTCGAGCCTCGTCTCCCGCTCATGTTAAGTGAGCCGTTATTCAGCTAGTTGGTTAAGGAATCGTTTAGCGGATAACGAGTAGCGACACAAGCTGTTGTAGCTCAGGGGTAGAGCACTTCCTTGGTAAGGAAGAGGTCGAGAGTTCAATTCTCTTCAACAGCTCACCATCGGGGCGGTCGAGGGTTCATTCCGATAGTTATCGGAACTCTTCAACAGCTCTCATAAAAAAATGATTGATTCAATCGGAATCAATCCGGTATTTGAAATTTTGAACGCCCAGGGTT
>Ga0315910_10005452_pt1 | contig 10416 bp, 11 predicted proteins | sample EdamamesoilMG_FD_204470 | JGI IMG/M metagenome (GOLD analysis project Ga0315910, IMG submission 204470) | Garden soil microbial communities collected in Santa Monica, California, United States - Edamame soil | ecosystem: Environmental > Terrestrial > Soil > Garden | place: USA: California... | reverse complement strand
CGTCGGACCTTCCATCGAGTCGGGCAGCCACACATGCAGCGGCATCTGGGCTGACTTGCCCATGGCGCCGATGAACAGGCAGATGCAGATCACGGTCAGCGCATTCCAGGCGTGGCCGTTGAAGATCGTGAAGTGCTCGGCGGCGATGCGGTCCACCGCGGCGAAGGCATCCGTGTACTGGACGGAGCCGGTGAAATACACGACACCGGCAATGCCCAGCAGGAAGCCGAAGTCGCCCACCCGGTTGACCAGGAAGGCCTTCATGTTGGCGAAGATGGCCGTGGGACGCGTGTACCAGAACCCGATCAGCAGGTAGGACACCAGGCCCACCGCCTCCCAGCCGAAGAACAGCTGCAGGAAGTTGTTCGACATCACCAGCATCAGCATGGCGAAGGTGAACAGCGAGATGTAGCTGAAGAAGCGCTGGTAGCCGGGATCATCAGCCATGTAGCCGATGGTGTAGACGTGCACGCACAGCGACACGAACGTGACCACCACCATCATCATCACGGTCAGCGGATCAACCAGGAAGCCGATCTGCATGCGGATGCCGTCGCTCACCAGCCAGGTGTAGACGGCTTCGTTGAACACCGGCGCGTGATCGAAGATGAGCTGCTTGAACACCAGGATGGACAGCAGGCAGGAGATGGCCACACCCGCGATGGTGACCCCGGCCGCGGCGGCGCGACCGATGGAGCGGCCGAACAGGCCGGCGATGATCGCCGCCACCAGGGGCAGGAGCGGAATCGCCAGCAGCAGGGATGGATTCAGTGACACGGCACTAGCCTTTGAGCGAACTGATGTCGGCCACGTTGATGCTGTTGCGCTGCCGGAACAGCACCACCAGGATGGCAAGGCCGATGGCCGCCTCGGCGGCCGCCACGGTCAGCACGAAGAACACGAATACCTGGCCGTCGATCCCGCCGAAATAGCGCGAGAAGGCGACGAAATTGAAGTTCGCCGACAGCAGCAGCAGCTCGATGCACATCAGCAGCAGGATGATGTTCTTGCGGTTGATGAAGATGCCCGCCACCGCGATGGCGAACAGCAGGCCGGAAAGCAGCAGCATCTGCTGGAGGGTGATCACGGGCCCTTCTCCGATGGAACTGTCTCCGGCTGTCCGTTCCTCGCCTGACGGTTCTCCGCCGGCATCTGCAGCACGCGGATGCGGTCCTCGCGTCGCGTGGCCACCTGTGCGCCCACATCCTGCACCTTCAGGCCCTTGCGGTGCTGCATGGTCAGGACAATGGCCGCGATGATGGCCACCAGCAGCAGCACGGCCGCGAGTTCGAAGGGATAGAAGTACTTCGTATACAGCGCCGTGCCGAGTTCGGTGGCATTGCTGGCGCCGGCTTCCACTGGCGCCATGCCGGACTTCATGTGCACGTCAGGCCCCAGGCCCCTGGCTACCACCACGCCCACGATCTCGAGCGCCAGCACGATGGCCGTGGCCAGCCCCAGCCAGACGTGGCGGGTGAAGCCACTGCGCAGGGCCTCGATATCCACATCCAGCATCATGACCACGAAGAGGAACAGCACCATCACGGCGCCCACATAGACCAGAACCAGCACGATGGCGAGGAACTCCGCCTCCGCCAGCAGCCAGATGGCAGCGGCGGTGAAGAAGGTGACCACCAGGCACAGCGCGCTGTGCACGGGATTCCTCGTCAGGATGACGCCCAGCGCGGCGGCCAGCAGCACCAGCCCGAAGGCATAGAACAGGATGGTAACGAGCACTCCCCTTCCTCCCGCTACCGGTACTTCGCGTCCGCGGCCTTGTCGGCATTGATCATGGCCTCGTAGCGCTCGCCCACGGCCAGCAGCTTGTCCTTGGTCATGATGTTCTCGCCCCGGTGCTCCATGTGGTACTCATGGATGCGCGTCTCGACAATCGCGTCAACCGGGCACGCTTCCTCGCAGAAGCCGCAGTAGATGCACTTGAACAGGTCGATGTCGTAGCGCGTGGTGCGGCGCGTGCCGTCCTCGCTGACATCCGAGTCGATGGTGATCGCCGCCGCCGGGCATACGGCCTCGCACAGCTTGCAGGCGATGCAACGCTCCTCGCCATTGGGGTAGCGGCGCAGCGCATGCAGGCCGCGGAAGCGCGAGGACTGCGGCGCCTTCTCTTCCGGATAGTTCACGGTGACCTTGCGCCGGAACAGCGTGCGCAGGGTCACGGTCATGCCGCGAAGCATTTCCGCCAGCGTGAAGGTCTTGACGAAGCTCTTGACCGACATCAGGCGCTCCAGGGTCCGATCTTGTAGTGGGCCAGCAGCATCTCGACGAAGATCCACACGATCGTCACCGGAATCAGCGCCTTCCAGCCCAGCCGCATGATCTGGTCATAGCGGTAGCGCGGGAAGGTGGCGCGCAGCCAGATGAAGGTGCTGAGGAACAGGAAGATCTTCAGCAGCAGCCAGTGCGTGCCATCGTTCAGCAGCAGGCCGAGAACCGGTATCTGGTACAGCGCGTGATCTGCTGCCACGTAGCCGTTCAGCGGACTCTGCCAGCCACCGAAGAAGAACACGGCCGTCAGTGCAGAGATCAGGATCATGTTGGCGTATTCGGCCAGGAAGAACAGCACGAAGCCCACGCCGGAATACTCGACATGGAAACCGGCGACGATCTCGGACTCGCCCTCCGCCACGTCGAAGGGAGCGCGATTGGTCTCGGCCACGCCGGAAATGAAGTACACGACGAACAGCGGGAACAGCCAGAACCAGTTCCAGGACAGGAAACCGCCGGTCTGCTTCTCGATGATGACACCGAGGTTCAGGCTGTTGGACGCCATCAGCACGCCGACCAGCGCGAAGCCCATGGCGATTTCGTAGGCCACGATCTGCGCCGCCGAACGCATGGCGCCCAGGAAGGCATACTTGGAATTGGACGCCCAGCCCGCCAGGATCACGCCGTACACGCCCACGGAAGTCAGCGACAGCACATACAGCAGTCCGGCGTCGACATTCGCGATGGAGAAGCCCGGCGCCACCGGCACCACCGCCCAGATGGCGAACGCGGGGATCAGCGTGATGGCAGGCGCCAGCCGGAACAGCACGCCATTGGCGCGCGACGGCACGACGATTTCCTTGATCAGCAGCTTGATGACGTCGGCAAAGGGCTGGCCCATGCCGGGCAGCAGACCGAAGATGGCGACGCGATTCGGCCCCTTGCGCAGTTGCATCCACCCGATGAGCTTGCGCTCCCACAGCGTGAGATAGGCAACGATCAGGATGAGCGAGATCGTGACCGCCAGGATCCACACCACGGATTGCACGAATCCCGGCAGCGACTCCCACAGTGCCGTCATGCCGGCTGCTCCTGCCCGCCATACACCAGCCTGCCGCTGCGCGCCTCCCGCGTGCGCTGCAGTGAAGTCGCGCGCCGCACGATGGCATCGGACTGATAGGCCTGCACGGCGGGCACGCGCGCGCCCGCGGCATTTGCCACGGCCGGCTGCGCCGCGGCAGCTACCGGCGCCGCCGTCTTTTCGATCTGCAGGCGAAGGCCCTCGCGCACCTCTTCAGAGGATTCCTGTCCGAATCCGTCGAGGCCCAGCAGGTTGCCCATGACACGCAGCACCTTCCAGCCCGGACGGGACTCGCCAACCGGCAGCGCCGCGCCGGTGAAGCTCTGCCACTGGCCATCGAGATTCACATAGGTACCCGAGGCTTCGGCGAAGCTGCCGATGGGCAGCAGCACATGCGCCAAGGACATCAGCTCCTCGGTGAGATAAGGCGTGGCCGCGACCACGAAGCCCGCGCGACGCAGGACATCCGTGGACTTCTCGTGGACCGAATCGGCGCCGGGCTCGATGTCCCACAGCAGGTAGCCACCCAGCGGGGCCGACAGCATTTCGCCGGCATTCAGCCCGGGGTTGGCGCGTTGCGCGCCACCCACGGAGCGCTGCGGCAGCACGCCCGCGAGATACGCACCTGCGGCATTGCCACCCTCGGCAAGCAGGCCGAGCGATGCGCCGGTCGCCGTGGCCAGACGCTGCGCGGCCGCGCGGAGTGCCGCGTATTGCGGATGGCGCAGCGCCAGCGCGCCCAGCCAGATGGCCTTGCGCTGCGCATCGCGCAGCTTCGCCACCGCCGCGCGGTGTCGATCGTTCACTTCGGCCGCTGCGCCAACCGGCTCGGCGCCCGCCGCAACCAGCAGCGCGTTGAGTTCGGCCAGCTGCCGCGCCGGCTCCACCACGAACTGCCCTGCCACGGGGAAGAGGTATTCGAATTCTTCGGGGTTGAGCAGCCATACACTGGCGCCGCCCTTCACCACCGCCTTGCGCACGCGGTGCGCCAGCAGCGGCAGCTCGCGCCGCAGGCTGGAACCCACCACCAGCAGCGCCTGCAGCGTATCGACCTCGGCGATGCTGCCGCCCAGCGATGGCATGGCCGGGTCGCCCGCGTCGCCGGAAAAATCCTGCTGGCGCAGACGGTGATCGATGTTGGACGTGCCCAGTCCCGCTGCGAGCTGCTGGAGCAGCGCGTATTCCTCGATGGTTCCCGAGGCGCCTGTCAGCACGCCCAGCTTCGCGGCCGGCACGGCCTTCAGGCCATTGGCCGCGGTCTGCAGCGCGGTCTGCCAGTCGGTCTCCCGCCAGCCGCCGTCCACACCCCGCAGCATGGGCTTCATCAGCCGGTCGCTGCTGTAGATGCCTTCGTAGGAGAAGCGGTCACGGTCGGAGATCCAGCACTCATTGATGGCTTCGTTCTGGCGCGGCACCACGCGCATCAGCCGGCCGCGCAGCACATGGCCGTAGATATTCGTGCCCAGGCCGTCATGCGGAGACACCAGCGGTACCTGCGTCATTTCCCAGGCGCGCGCACGGAAACGGAACGGCTTGCTGTTCAGCGCGCCCACCGGGCACAGGTCGATGATGTTGCCCGACAGCTCATGGTCGACGCTCTTCTCGACATAGGTGCCGATCTCGTTGTGCTCGCCACGGCCCATCGTCCCCAGTTCGGGGAACCCAGCGATGTCCTGGCTGAAGCGCACACAGCGCGTGCACTGGATGCAACGCGTCATGTCGGTCGACACCAGCGGGCCGAGGTTCTTGTCCTTGACCACGCGCTTGCGCTCCTGGAAGCGCGACACGTCGCGGCCGTAGCCCACGGCCAGGTCCTGCAGTTCGCATTCGCCACCCTGGTCGCAGATCGGACAGTCCAGCGGATGGTTGATCAGCAGGAACTCCATCACCGACTTCTGCGCGGCGACGGCCTTGGCCGAACGCGTGTGCACCACCATGCCGTCCATGACGGGCGTGGCGCAGGCCGGCAGCGGCTTGGGCGCCTTCTCCACGTCGACCAGGCACATGCGGCAGTTGGCCGCCACCTGGAGCTTCTCGTGGTAGCAGAAGCGCGGCACGTATACATCGTTCGCGTCGGTGACGCGGATGAGCATCTCGCCCTTGCGCGCCTTCATCGGCACGCCGTCGACCGTGATCGTCACCACGTCGGAAGGAGGTGCTGCAGTGGGATTCGGCGTGCTCATGCCGCCGCCTGCTGCGCATCGACGATGCTGCGACCGCCATGGTCGACCATGTACTCGAATTCATGGCGGAAGTGCTTCACGAAGCTCTGCACCGGCCACGCCGCCGCATCGCCCAGGCCGCAGATGGTGTGGCCTTCGATCTTGTTGGCCACCTGCACCAGCAGGTCGATGTCCTCGCGGCGCCCCTGCCCGGCCATGATGCGTTTGATCATGCGGTTCAGCCAGCCCGTGCCTTCGCGGCAGGGCGTGCACTGACCGCAGCTCTCGGACATGTAGAAGCGCGACAGGCGCTCGAGCACCTTCACCATGCACGTGGTCTCGTCCATGACGATGACGGCGGCCGATCCCACGCTGCTGCCGGCGGCCTTCAGCGCGTCATAGTCCATGTTGGTCTTCATGATGATCTCGCCGGGAACCACCGGGCAGGACGAACCGCCCGGGATCACGGCCTTGATCTTGCGGCCACCCTTCATGCCGCCGGCCAGCTCGAGCAGCTCTGCAAAGGGAATGCCCAGCGGCACTTCGAAATTGCCCGGCTTCGCCACGTGGCCCGACACGGAAAAGATCGCCGTGCCGCCGGCATTGGGCACGCCCAGGCCCGCGAACCAGGCCGCGCCCTTGCGCAGGATGGTGGGCACCGAGGCGTAGCTCTGCGTGTTGTTGATGGTCGTCGGCTTGCCGTACAGGCCGAAGTTGGCCGGGAACGGCGGCTTGAAGCGGGGCTTGCCCTGCTTGCCCTCGAGGGATTCGAGCAGCGCGGTTTCCTCACCGCAGATGTAGGCGCCCGCGCCGACGGCGCAGTAGATGTCCACATCGATGCCCGAGCCCTTGATGTTCTTGCCCAGCAGCCCCGCCGCATAGGCTTCCTTCAGCGCCGCCTCGAAACGTGGAACGGGCTCGCCGAGAAATTCGCCGCGGATGTAGTTGTAGCCGACGGTGGCGCCCATCACATAGCAGCCGATGGCCATGCCCTCGACCAGCGAATGCGGGTTGTAGCGCAGGATGTCGCGGTCATGGCAGGTGCCAGGCTCGGACTCGTCCGAATTGCACACGGCATATTTCTGCCCCGGCGCATTGCGCGGCATGAAGCTCCACTTCACGCCCACGGGAAAGCCGGCGCCACCGCGACCGCGCAGACCCGAAGCCTTGATGGCATCGATGATCTCCGTGTGCGGAGTCTTCTCGGCCAGGATCTTCTCCCAGGCCTGGTAACCGCCGATCGTCCGGTAGGTCTCCAGCTTCCACGGCTCCTGCAGCTTCAGCGGCTCGAAGCAGGTCAGGTTCATCTTGTCGTCCCACTTGCCCATCGAGAACGACGCTCCTACTTCAGCTTGTCGAGCACTTCATCCACCTTCGAAGGCGTGAGGTACTCGTGGTAGATGTGATCGACCATCATCATCGGCGCGCCCGTGCAGGCGGCCAGGCACTCTTCCTCGCACTTGAGGAAGATGCGGCCATCGGCAGTGCTCTCGCCCGTCCTGATGCCCAGCTTCTTCTCGGTATAGGCGACGATGTCTTCGGCGCCATTGAGCATGCACGAGATGTTGGTGCAGATGCTGACGTGATGCCGGCCGCAGGGATGCGTCTCGAACATCGAGTAGAAGCTGGCCACTTCGTAGACGAACACGGGCGGCAGGTCGAGGTATTCGGCCACCGCGTCCATGAGGTCGCTGGTCAGGAAGCCGTTGTTCTGCTCCTGGGTGAAACGCAGCGCCGAAAGCACCGCGGAGCGCTGCTTTCCTTCAGGGAAGCGCGCCACCCATTCGTCGATCTCGTGCCGGGTGTGCTCGTTCAGTAGCGCGGCCTTGCCGGTCGGTACGGCGCTCATCTATCAACCTCGCCAAACACGATGTCCTGGGTGCCGATCACAGCGACCACGTCGGCCAGCATGTGGCCTTCGACCATTTCCGGCAGCGCCGACAGGTGCGCGAAACCAGGCGCGCGGCAGTGCAGCCGGTAGGGCTTGTTGGCGCCATCCGACACCAGCAGTACGCCGAACTCGCCCTTGGGCGCCTCGACGGCGGCATAGGTCTCGCCGGCCGGGATCGTGAACCCTTCCGTGAAGTACTTGAAGTGATGGATCAGCGATTCCATGTCGCCCTTCATCTCTTCACGGCGCGGCGGCCGGATCTTGCGGTCGTCGACCATGACCGGCCCCTGATTGGCGCGCAGCCACTGCACGCACTGCGCGACGATGCGGTTGGACTGGCGCATCTCCTCGACGCGCACCAGGTAGCGGTCATAGCAGTCGCCATTCACGCCCACCGGGATGTCGAAGTCCATGTCGGCATAGACCTCGTAGGGCTGCTTCTTGCGCAGGTCCCAGGGCACGCCCGAACCACGCAGCATCGGACCGGTGAATCCCAGCTGCATGGCCCGCTCCGGCGACACGACGCCGATGTTGACGGTACGCTGCTTCCAGATGCGGTTGTCCGTCAGCAGCGTCTCGTACTCGTCCACGCAGGCCGGGAAGCGGCGCGTGAAGTCCTCGATGAAATCAAGCAGCGAGCCCGCGCGGGATTCGTTCAGCCGGTCCGCTTCCTTCTTTGAACGCCAGCGCGACGCCTGGTAGCGCGGCATGGAGTCGGGCAGGTCGCGGTACACGCCGCCGGGCCGGTAGTACGTGGCATGCATGCGCGTACCCGAGACCGCCTCGTAGCAGTCCATCAGGTCTTCACGCTCACGGAAGCAGAACAGGAACACGCTCATGGCGCCGATGTCGAGGCCATGCGCCCCCAGCCACATCAGGTGGTTCAGGATGCGGGTGATCTCGTCGAACATGACCCGGATGTACTGCGCCCGCACGGGTACCTGTACGCCCAGCAGCTTCTCCATGGCCAGCACATAGGCGTGCTCGTTGCACATCATCGACACGTAGTCGAGACGATCCATGTAACCGATGGACTGGTTGAAGGGCTTGTGCTCGGCCAGCTTCTCCGTGCCCCGGTGCAGCAGGCCGACGTGCGGGTCGGCCTTGAGGATGGTCTCGCCATCCATTTCGAGCACCAGGCGCAGCACGCCGTGCGCGGCCGGATGCTGCGGGCCGAAGTTCAGCGTGAAATTGCGTATGTCAGCCACGAGGCTGATCCTTCAGTTCGGGCTCGTAGCGATGATCGTCGCGGATCACGCGCGGCACCAGTGTGCGCGGCGTGATCTGCACGGGCTCGTACACCACGCGCTGCTTGTCGGCGTCGTAGCGCACCTCGACATTGCCAACCAGCGGGAAGTCCTTGCGGAACGGATGGCCGATGAAGCCGTAGTCGGTAAGGATGCGGCGCAGGTCCGGATGGCCATTGAAGACGATGCCGAAAAGGTCGAAGGCTTCGCGCTCGAACCAGTTCGCGCTGGCGTACACACCCACGATGCTGTCGATCGAAGGTTCCAGTGGATCGCTGCAGAAAGCCCTCAACGTCAGCCGCTCGTTGTGCGTGACCGAGAGCAGCTGGTAGACCACGGCGAAACGCGGGCCGTCGTGCGAACCACCGTTGCCCTGCCGGTTCACGCCGCGGCCGAAGCCACTGCTCGAAGCGCTGGTGGTCCGCCACTCGCTGCGGCCGTACTCCAGGTAGTCGACGCCGGCGACATCGATCAGGATCTCGAAGCGCAGATCCGCCTCATCGCGCAGCGTCGTGGCCACGGCCAACAGATCGGCCGCGGACACGTCATAGGACAGGTCCACGGGCAGCGATGCGCGGCGCGTCAGGCGGCCGGCCAGCCGCGCCTCGATGCGCGCGGCCATCTGTTCGACGTGGGCGCTCATCCTGCGATTACCGAAGTTCGCTGGATCTTCTTCTGAAGCTGGATGATGCCGTACAGCAGCGCCTCCGCCGTGGGCGGACAGCCGGGCACGTACACATCCACCGGCACGATACGGTCGCAGCCGCGTACCACGGCGTAGCTGTAGTGGTAGTAGCCACCGCCGTTGGCGCAGGACCCCATGGAGATGACCCAGCGCGGCTCGGGCATCTGGTCGTAGACCTTGCGCAGCGCGGGGGCCATCTTGTTGACCAGTGTGCCGGCCACGATCATGACATCGGACTGGCGGGGGCTCGGACGGAACACGATGCCGAAGCGGTCAAGGTCATACCGCGAGGCGCCGGCATGCATCATCTCGACGGCGCAGCAGGCCAGGCCGAAGGTCATGGGCCACAGCGAACCGGTGCGCGCCCAGCTCACCAGGCTGTCGACCTGGGTGGTCAGGAAACCGCGCTGTGCGAACGCCTCCGGGTTTTCCGGCGGCAGCTCGACATCTGCTAGTCCCACTCCAGCGCCCCCTTCTTCCACTCGTAGATGAATCCGACCACCAGGATGAACAGGAAGATGCCCATGGCCCACAGCCCGAAGCCGCCGATCGACGGCAGCGCCACGGCCCAGGGAAACAGGAAGGCGATCTCCAGGTCGAAGACGATGAACAGGATGGCGACCAGGTAGTACCGGACGTCGAACCGCGCGCGCGCATCCTCGAATGCCTCGAAACCGCACTCGTAGGCGGAGAGCTTTTCGGGATCGCGCGGCTGCTTGCTGGTCAGCCTGCCGAAGACATTGCCCAGACCCATCAGGACGGCGGCCAGTCCGGCTGCGACCACCAGGAAGATCAGCACTGGCAAATAGTTTTCGAGCATGAAGCATCCACAACGAAACGGGGCAGTCACGCGCTCCATGAATGAAGCGCGCCGCCCCGTAATTGGCCGCTTATTGTAGCAAACGACCCCGGAGTTTTGGTGCCGACGAGGAGATTCGAACTCCTACACCTTGCGGCGCTAGCCCCTCAAGCTAGTGTGTCTACCAGTTCCACCACGTCGGCTCGGTTGATCTCGTCCGTTCGCGCTCAGTTCGCTGGCGGCGTCGCGGGCACGGGCGCTGGCGCCTGGGCCGGCGGCACAGGCGCCGTCGTCGCGGGCTGCGCCGGCACCGCGGGAACGGGAT
>Ga0315910_10005451_pt1 | contig 10416 bp, 10 predicted proteins | sample EdamamesoilMG_FD_204470 | JGI IMG/M metagenome (GOLD analysis project Ga0315910, IMG submission 204470) | Garden soil microbial communities collected in Santa Monica, California, United States - Edamame soil | ecosystem: Environmental > Terrestrial > Soil > Garden | place: USA: California... | reverse complement strand
TTCAGGCGTTCCAGCGCGATGCGGCTCGCGATGCCGGCATCTTCCATCACTTGATCACGCTGCCGACGTACCACACTGCTGCGTTGTCCACCGACAATCTGGCGAAGGGATATTTTGGCGAAGAAGGCATGCTGGCATATGTGGCAGGCGTGCAGCGCAAGGAAATTCGCGAAGGCATCGCGTGCGTCAAGCATCAGAACATGTCCGGCTCGGACATCGGCGACGATCACAAGGAGTACTTCGCCGGTGAAGCGGCACTCAAGGCTGGCGGCAAGCACAATACGATGAACCAGTTCTAAAGACTTGGTTTGTAAGTGCAGCGAAGCCCCCGGCTGGCTGAGTTTATGAGTCATGAGACCGACGGCCCGACGAGAAATCGCCGGGCCGTTTGCATATGGGAACCGCAGCTCACTGGCCGAGTCCGCACGAAACACGCGTGAGGAACGGCGCGCGTTTTCGTTTTCAGGTTGACAGATAACCGTAACACTCTATAAAAAGCGTGCTTCTTTTAAAGCTCACCGTAACTCAACGCATACGTCATGGCGACGCAAACAAGTTGAGAGCGAGAGGGAGATCGCTTGTCGAATACAGTTTTCGATCCGGAATGTCGCGCCTGCGGGCGTCTGGTCAGCTTCCTAAATGCCGAACGTCGGATTTTTCCCGCTTATCACAATGGCCCGGTTGCACCGTTTGGCGATCCCAATGCCCGTTTGCTCGTAGTCGGCCTTGCACCTGGTTTTCATGGCGCCAATGCCACGGGACGACCGTTTACCGGCGATCACGCGGGCATCATTCTCTACAAAACGCTCCACCATTTTGGTTTCGCGACCAAACCGGAATCGGTTTCTGCCGATGACGACCTGACGTTGACCAACTGTCGCATCACAAATAGCGTGAAATGTGTGCCGCCGCAAAACAAGCCGCTGCCCGGCGAGATACGCACGTGCAATCGTTTCTTGGCTACTGAAATGACCACGTTGCCCGAGCAAGCGGTGATTGTGGCGCTGGGAGTAGTCGCCCACGAAGCATCGTTAACCGCGCTCGGTCTTCACGCGCTTAAATTCAAGTTTGCGCACGGTAAGGAGCATCCGCTGCCCAACGGCATGACGTTGCTCGATTCGTATCACTGCAGTCGGTACAACACGCAAACCCGTCGGCTGACGGAAGATATGTTCCAGTCGGTTTTCAAGCGGGCGAGGGAGCTGGTCGACATGACGTGAAGGCTTGGGGCCTACAGGCGCGGGTCCGAAACAGGAATAGAATTCTTTTCCTGCCAGGCCGTCACGCCCCGGGTCCTAAGCCCTAAAATCCTTGCCATGTCCGCCTTCGACGCAAAGTCCTTTCTCGAGACGCTCTCCACGCATCCCGGGGTCTACCGCATGCTGGATGCCACTGGCGAGCTCATTTACGTCGGCAAGGCGCGCAACCTAAAAAACCGTGTATCGAGCTATTTCAGCGGCAAGCCGCAGTCCGGTAAGACTATGGCAATGGTCGCGCAAGTGGCCAATGTCGAAGTGACGGTCACCGCGTCCGATACCGAGGCGCTGCTGCTTGAATACAATCTCATCAAGAGGCATCGGCCGCGCTATAACGTCACGTTGCGCGACGACAAGAGCTTTCCCTACGTATATATCAACACGCAGGATATGTTTCCGCAGATTCGTTTCTATCGGGGTACGCGCAAATTGCCCGGTAGATTCTTCGGTCCGTATCCCAGTGCCGCCGCAACGCGAGACACAATTCAGCTTTTGCAAAAGCTGTTTCGTCTGCGGCCGTGCGACGATACGTACTTTGCGAACCGTTCGCGTCCTTGCTTGCAGTATCAAATCAAACGGTGTTCTGCTCCGTGCGTCGGACTCGTCGCCGCCGACGCTTATGCACAAGACTTGCGCGATGCGATTGCTGTGCTGGAAGGGCGTAGCCGCGAGCTGATCGATGATCTGGCGCACCGAATGGAGCAGGCTGCCGGCGCGCTGGAATTTGAACGTGCGGCGCGCCTGCGCGATCAAATCAACGCTATCAAGACCGTGCAAGCGGGCCAGACGATGCAGCAAGGCGAGGGCGATTACGACGCCGTCGCGTTAGTGTCGGAAAGCGGCCGCGATTGCATCGCCGTTGTTTTCGTTCGTGGCGGGCGTAATTTGGGCAGCGCAAGTTTCTTCCCCAAAGCGGGGCTCGCCGAGGGCGCGGAAATAATGTCTGGCTTTTTGACTCAGTACTACCTCGCCCGTGAAGCGCCGAGCGAAATTCTCATCGATCTCGCGGTTGATGACGCCGAGTGGTTATCGGCGACGTTCGGCGAACGTGCCGGACATGCGGTTGCTATCCGCAGCGGGGTGCGCGGCCGCCGCGCACGTACGTTGGAGATGGCGCGCGCCAATGCGGAGATTGCGTTGCGTATGCGGGTCAGCAACAACGCTACAGTGGCCAGCCAGCTTGAGGCACTGGCTTGCGCATTGGCTTTGCCGCAAACGCCCCGGCGTATCGAGTGCTTCGATGTCAGTCACACGATGGGCGAGCTTACCGTTGCCTCCTGCGTCGTCTTTGGCGTGGAAGGGCCGATGAAGTCCGACTATCGCCGTTTTAATTTGGAAGGTCTCACGCCCGGGGACGACTATGGCGGTATGCGTCAAGCATTGACGCGCCGTTACGCGCGCATCAAACGGGGCGAAGTGCCTGTACCCGATATCTTGCTGATCGACGGTGGCAAAGGACAGTTAGCGCAGGCGCAGTCCGTGCTGGCCGAATTGGGTATTCACGATGTGCTCCTAGTGGGTGTCGCAAAGGGCGCTGATCGGCGTGCCGGCCAGGAGCGTTTATTTCTGACGAACTCCGACACGCCGCTAATTCTGTCGGCAGATTCACCGGCTTTGCATTTGATTCAGCGTGTTCGTGACGAGGCGCATCGTTTTGCGATTACCGGGCATCGTCAGCGCCGTGCCAAGGCGCGGCGAGAGTCGGCCTTGGAGGAAATTCCTGGGCTCGGTCCGACCAAGCGCCGCGAACTGCTGCGTCAATTCGGCGGCTGGCAGGGTATCGCCAAGGCCAGTATCGAAGACCTAACGCGCGTGCATGGTATCGGGCAACAACTTGCGCAAGCAATCTTCGATACACTACATCCCCATTGAGCTGTCGCTTCACGATCCCGTGTACATCCGACTCGGCACATTTAAATGAAATTTCCTATCGCCAATGTGCTGACGTTTGCCCGCATCATCATGATCCCGCTGGTCGTAGTGTTGTTTTATTTGCCTTATAGCTGGTCGAATCCGGCATCGGCCATTGTATTTATCCTGGCGGCCATTACCGACAGCTTGGACGGCTATTTGGCGCGCAAGCTGGGGCAAACCTCGCGCCTCGGTGCGTTCTTGGATCCGGTGGCCGATAAGCTGATGGTCGCGGTGGCGCTTATCCTGCTGGTGAGTCACGACGCCACTCAAGCGCGGCTGTTATGGTTCGACTCGCGCATCATCCTCGCCGTGACCGCGGCGGTAATTGTCGGGCGTGAAATCACCATCTCCGCGCTGCGCGAATGGATGGCGGAACTGGGAGCGCGCGGGAAGGTCGCGGTGTCGTCGCTCGGCAAGTACAAAACGATATTTCAAATGACCGGGCTGTCCATGATGCTCTTTCGCGAGAACCTGCTCGGTTTTCCCATTTACGAGATGGGTTTGTACTGCTTGATCGTTGCGGCGGCACTGACGCTCTGGTCGATGGTCGTATATCTGCGCGCAGCCTGGCCGGAGCTTAGAGGATCGGTCGATATTTGAGAGGCATTCGCTGGTTTGCCGGCGAGTTAGCGTTTGCTTCTGTACTTTGCTTGACAGAGGGGGTTTACACCCTAGAATAGCGGCCCTCTCCGCAGCTGCTTGTTCGTCGAGCGCCGCGGACGGTGCGGGAATAGCTCAGTTGGTAGAGCGTAACCTTGCCAAGGTTAAGGTCGCGAGTTCGAGCCTCGTTTCCCGCTCCAATCTTTCTTTCTTGCTACTTCTTTCTTTGGATTGGCAAAGAAAGAAGTTGTAAGACCAGGGAGCGCGCAGCGCACGTACCGTAGCGTCAGCGTGTCTAGACCTGGAAAAGCCCCGGCAAAGCCGGGGTTTTCTGTTTTAGGATAATGAGAATTCCACCGCGGCTAGGTGGCAGAGTGGTCATGCAGCGGCCTGCAAAGCCGTCTACGCCGGTTCGATTCCGACCCTAGCCTCCAGGTTCGTATGCACCTTGCCGGTGTGGCGGAATTGGTAGACGCAACGGACTTAAAATCCGTCGGGGGTAACCCCGTGCCGGTTCGAGTCCGGCCATCGGCACCAGTCTTCGATGCGGGAGTGATAACAGTCCCGCATCCAAGATTGAATAAGAAGTCGCAGACACTGACCGTAGCGTCAGCGTTTTCGTTGAGTTTGGCCGCTTCTTCTTTGCCTTGCGCCCTGCCTGGCACCTTATAATTCCAATAATAATGACAGTCGCAGCCGCTCCCCTGTTCGAAGCGCGCGCCGTGCACCTTTGGCGCGGCGATAAGCATTTGTTGCGCGGAGTCTCGTTTACGCTTCGAGCCGGTGAGCTGTTGCAGATCATTGGCCCGAACGGTGTGGGCAAGAGCACGTTACTCCGTGCAGTTTGCCGGCTGCTCCCAATGGAGGAAGGTGAACTATTTTGGAGCGGGGAGTCGTTGCGGCAAGACGCACCAGAGTTCGCATCGCAACTTGCGTACCTAGCACATTCCAACGCGCTCAAAGCGGATCTCACGGCCATCGAAAATTTGCGCTTTGAATTGGCGCTCCGGCGCGATTTATCGAACGAGCAGGCAGTGGGTGCGCTGTCGTTGTTGGGAATTGCACACTGCGCGCAGCTGCCGGTGCGAGTGTTGTCCGCAGGGCAACGGCGGCGTTTGTCGTTGGCCCGTGTTTTATTGTGTGAAGCTGCAATGTGGATACTGGATGAGCCCACTACCAATCTGGACTCGGCGGGTATCCAATTAATCGAGCAGCTTATGAGTCAACATTTGGCGCGCGGCGGCGCCATTTTGACCGCGGCTCATCACAAATTACTGCCGGATGACGCCCGCGCGCGTACATTGGAGTTGCAATCGTGACTGCGATCACGAAAACGCCAGCCGTTTCGGTCGGTTTGTCGGCGCTGACAGTCACTGTGCTACGGCGTGAGCTGCGTCTAGCATTGCGGCGCTGGGATCAGTTGTTACAACCGTTGTTGTTTTTTGTGATCGTGACCATGCTATTCCCGCTGGCTACCAGCGCGGATCAAAGCGAGCTTCGCCGCATGGGGGCGGGCGTTGTGTGGGTAGCGGCGGTGTTGGCTTCATTGCTGTCGTTGGAATCCTTATTCAGACCGGATGTCGAAGATGGCACCATGGAGCAATGGGTATTGTCGGGCCAACCGCTTCCGTGGCTGCTATTGGTCAAGACGGTTGGCCATTGGATGCTGAGCGGATTGCCGTTGGTTGCTATCTCGCCGCTGCTGGCGACGGGCTTTGCGATTCCCGACGGTGCCTTGCCGGTGGTCATGGCATCGTTAGCAATTGGTACCGGTGTGCTGGCGGTGCTCGGCGCGATTGGCGCGGCGCTCACGGTGAGCATAAGACGGGGTAATGTATTGGTTGCCTTGCTGGTGCTGCCTTTGCAGGTGCCGGTGCTGATTTTCGGCGCGCACGCGGTCGATTTGGCAATTCGCGGCGAGGCTGTTGTGGGTCCAATGTATTTGCTCGGCGCGATGTTGCTCGCGGCGCTATGTTTAGGACCGTTCGCGATGGCAGCGGCCATGCGCATCAGTGTGGAGTCTTAATCGGTCATGTGGCTTTGGTTTCACAAACTCTCGTCGCCACCCTACGCGTATGCCGTTGCCGGCAAACTACGTCCGTGGTTTCTCTGGAGTTCCATTGCGCTACTGCTGCTGGGCGCTTATGCGGCGCTCTTTGTGGTTCCGGCCGATTATCAGCAGAAAGACTCCGCACGCATCATGTATGTGCATGTCCCTGCCGGCGCCTGGTCGCAGGGCATTTATATGGCGATGGCTATTGCGGCTGCCGTAGGGTTGATTTGGCGCATGAAGCTGGCGCATGCCTTGGCAGCCAGTTTGGCACCGATAGGTATATGGATTACCGCGCTGGCATTAATTACCGGCGCGGTATGGGGTCGACCGATGTGGGGAACCTGGTGGGCGTGGGGCGATCCGCGCATTATCTTCACGACGCTAACGTTATTTTTGTATCTGGGCTACATGGCGTTACGCGCATCGTTTGACGATGTGCAGCGCGCGGATCGCGTAAGCGCGGTTCTGGCGATCGTCGGAAGCGTAAATGTACCGATCGTTAAGTATTCGGTGGAGTGGTGGAATAGCCTCCATCAAGGTTCCAGTGTTTTGAAGTTCGGCAAACCAACAATCGACGCGTCGATGCTGTGGCCGATGTACGTTATGTTGCTCGCATTTTTGTTGTTCATCGCAGCTGTTGCATGCGATCGCCTCCGCGCGGAAATCCTGCGTCGCGAGCGGAACGCGAGCTGGTTACCGAGCGCACACGCGGTCTAATAATCACCATGATCGAGACTTATGCAGTGTATGTGTGGGCTTGTTACGGCGTGACCGTCGCCGTGCTTGCATTGTTGTTATGGTTCGGAAGACGCCGACATGCAGATGAGCTGCTTGCGGTCCGCCGGCGTCAACAAATGAAGATCGAGGACGCGGTATGACTACTCGTCAACGTCGCATGGTGTTCGTTGCGCTCATTGTGTTGGCCGCCGGCGGTGCAGTAGCGCTCGCCCTGCAGGCATTCCAAGAAAATCTGTTGTATTTCATCACTCCGTCGGACCTGCTGGTGGAGAAATCGACAGCGGGGAAGTCCTACCGGTTGGGTGGCATGGTGAAGCAAGGCAGCGTGCAGCGGGCCGAAGGCAGCATGAGCATGCAGTTCGTAGTCACCGACCTAGAGCACGAGCTGCCAGTGACTTATACCGGTGTCGTGCCAGATTTATTTCGTGAAGGACAAGGCGTTATCGCGCGAGGCAAGATTGTCGATGGCACTTTCGTCGCGGAAGAGGTTTTAGCTAAGCACGATGAGAAATACATGCCGCCGGAAGTCGCAGAAAAACTAAAAGCCACTCACGGCGGTACTTTGCCCACCAATTCGCAGGCGAGCGGTGCTTCCAGCTCCCCGCCCGCGACGATGTGAGATAGCCACCATGATCGTCGAACTGGGTCACTTCGCATTGGTGCTGGCGTTGTGCTTGGCCGCAATGCAATCCTATTTTGGCTTGGCTGGTGCGCACACGCAGCGAGCACAGTGGATGGCTGTCGCACGCTCTGCGCTAGTCGGGCAATTCGTGTTCACGGTTTTGGCGTTCGGCATATTGGTGTATGCCTTCGAGCGCAGCGACTTTTCCGTTAGGTATGTCGCAATGACGTCCAGTTCGGCGCTTCCAGCCATCTATAAATTTACGGCAGTCTGGGGTGCGCATGAGGGATCGATGCTGCTTTGGCTGCTGGTGCTGGCTCTGTGGTCGGTGGCAGTCGCGTTCTTCACCAAAGCAATGCCCGAATCATTCCTGAGCCGGGTCATCGCTGTATTGGGCGTGGTAAGCATCGGCGTCAATCTATTCATTTTGTGGACCTCGAATCCATTCGAACGCCTCGTTCCGGCCGCAGTCGACGGCAACGATTTGAATCCACTGCTGCAAGATCCCGGCTTCGTGATGCATCCGCCGATGTTGTACTTTGGGTATGTGGGCATGGCGATACCGTTTGCATTCGCGGTCGCGGCACTACTCGAAGGTAAGCTCGACACGGTGTGGGCGCGCTCGCTGCGGCCTTGGACGAACATCGCGTGGGCATTTTTGACAGTTGGCATCACGCTGGGAAGTTGGTGGGCCTACTACGAGTTGGGATGGGGCGGTTGGTGGTTCTGGGATCCGGTTGAAAACTCTTCGTTCATGCCGTGGCTCGTGGGTACGGCGCTAATCCACTCGCTGGCCGTAACTGAAAAGCGCGGATTGTTCAAAAGCTGGACATTGTTGTTATCCATCTTCGCATTCTCGTTGTCATTGCTGGGCACATTCCTAGTTCGATCCGGCGTATTGGTTTCGGTGCATTCATTTGCCAGCGATCCCAAACGCGGCGTTTTCATTCTAATGCTGCTGGCGCTGTGTATCGGCGGAGCATTGTTGCTGTACGCTTGGCGTGCCTCCCGATTTCGCAGTGACGTGGGTTTCGCGATGGTTTCGCGCGAATCGTTTCTGTTGTTTAACAATGCGCTCCTCATAGTCGCCACTCTTATTGTGTTGATAGGGACATTGTTTCCACTATTTATCGACGCGCTTGACCTGCCGAAAGTGTCCGTCGGCGAACCGTTTTATAACTTGATGTTCCCACTGCCGATGCTGCCGATGTTGTTGTTATTGGCGGTAGGTATGCATGCCGGCTGGAAACGAGCGGATCTGTCCATGGTGCGCAAGCCGCTTTTGATCGGAGCGGTCATCGCCGTTATTATCGGCATCGCGATACCGTTGACTGGGTACGGCAAAGCGCCTTTGATGACATGCGTGGGCATTTCGATTGCGGCGTGGCTCGCGTTCTCGGCCCTCATTGAGCCCTTTAATCGCATACGTCGCGGCCACTCGTTGTCTCCTTCCGTGCTGGGCATGTCCATCGCGCACTTGGGCGTCGCGTTGTTTGTGTTGGGAGTCACGATTGCGAAGTCGTACACGGCCGACCGAGATACGGCGCTAAGTCCGGGTAGCACCGCGCAATTGGGGCAATACGAACTCACTTTCGTCAATGTGAAGGACGTCGAAGGCCCTAATTACACGGCTGCAGAAGCAGAGGTGGTAGTGAAGGAGGGGGGCAAAGTAATCGCCACGCTACACCCGCAGAAACGAATCTATCGCGTGCAAAAGAACCCGATGACGGAATCCGATTTTCTGGCCGACTGGAATCGGCACATCTCGGTGGCGATGGGTGAGCCGCTGGGTCGTGAGGGCGATACGTGGAGTATGCGATTGCAGTATCGACCGCTAGTGCGCTTTGTATGGATGGGCGCGCTTATCATGGCGTTGGGCGGCATCATAGCCGTGTTCGATAAACGCTACCGCACGGTCGCTGCGAAACAATCATCCCCTGTAACAGCGCAGGCCGCAGCGAAGCAGGGCGTCTAGATGAAGTGGCGATTTGCAATTCCGGCCATCGTCTTCATCGCGCTTTGCGGCGTATTCGGCTGGATGTTGTATCGAACCGGCGCGGAAGGTTACAACGTCAGCGTGTTGCAATCCCCATTGCTCGGCAAAGGAGCTCCTTCGTTTAAGTTGCCGCGCGTCGAGGCGATGGATCAAGAGATCGACAGTCGTGATTACGCAGGCAAGGCGTACTTACTAAATGTATGGGCGACATGGTGCGTCGAGTGCCGCCATGAACATCCCGTATTGCTAGCGATAGCGCGTCAAAACATCGTTCCTATTATTGGTCTCGACACCAAGGACGATTTAAACGATGCACAGCGCTGGTTAAATGCGCTTGGAAATCCGTACGTGGCAACTGCGTTCGATGCGGACGGTCGCGTGGCGCTCGATTGGGGCGTGTATGGTGCGCCGGAAACATTTCTAATCGGGGCGGATGGCAAGATTCTTTACAAGCACGTCGGTGCGCTGAGTATGCGAGTTTGGCAAGAGCAGTTTTTGCCTCGTATCCAGCAGGGAAGCGCTCCAGTCAAGCCTGTCGGAGAAGGCTCATGACTCGGCTCTGGAGTTTTCTATTGCTACTGTGCCTGGCAGTGAGCGCATTTGCCATCGACAGTGAATCGTTTGAAGACCCTGCTCTTCGCGCCCGCTACGAGTATCTGACGCACATACTGCGTTGTCCGAAGTGTCAGGGCGAGACAATCGCCGAATCAAATGCAGGTATTGCAGTCGATCTCCGTCGCGAAGTGCGCCGGATGTTGTCGGAGGGTAAGTCGGATGCGGAAATATTGGATTTCATGACGGCGCGGTTTGGAGATTTCGTACTATATAAACCGCCATTCAGTACACGAACGTTCGTGCTTTGGTTCGCACCAGTCATGATATTAGGTGGCGCACTAATCATTGCGCTGGTTGTCATTAGAAAAAGAACGCAGCAATCATTCGATGATCCGCCAGGTAGCGATGCCAGTGCGACGGAAGGCAATAAGGTAGACGCAACTTGATCACGTTCATCGTACTTAGCGCCATTATGACTTTAATGGCGATTGCACTCGTCGCGCGCCCATTGTTACGCAAGACTCCCGACGGTATGCGTTCGAAGGCTGTTGTTGGTGCCGTTGCGTTGATCATCCCGTTGCTTGCCACCGGTTTGTATTTAAAACTCAGCAGCTGGAGTTGGAGTGGTGACACGGCTCAACAAACAAATGTTGAGGCAATGGTGGCCAAGCTCGAAGAACGT
>Ga0315910_10005449_pt1 | contig 10417 bp, 10 predicted proteins | sample EdamamesoilMG_FD_204470 | JGI IMG/M metagenome (GOLD analysis project Ga0315910, IMG submission 204470) | Garden soil microbial communities collected in Santa Monica, California, United States - Edamame soil | ecosystem: Environmental > Terrestrial > Soil > Garden | place: USA: California... | reverse complement strand
GCAAGTTGAATCCCTGTTGCGTCTCCGCGACAAGGATCTGGGAATACCGCCGTTCATCGAACGGCCGTTGTCGCAGGCGCTGCCCCAGTGGATCGGGTGGGGTAGGGGACGGGGGATTGAGCGCTAGGGCGTCCGCTGTGCGCCCATTCCGGCCTGTTATCGCAACGTTGCCTCAGCCAGTGAGCGGACATCGCATTCGAACCGGCTGCAGGTCGAGAATGCGCCGCCAGTCAGCGGTTCTCGACGACCACTCAGTTCTTCCTGCCGCCCTCCTGCAATGCCTGCATCGCCTTCTCCACGCTAAGCGAACCGGACGCCTGGCTGGTGGGGTAGTCTTTGAAGGTCGCGAGAAACTTCCCCATGATCATCATGGCGGGCATCATCACCCACAATTTCTTGCCCCACCATTCGCCATAGGACGTCGATTCGGTCTGGTATCGCTCCCACGGATCGACCCGCAAGTTGGTCACGATCGGGACGTTGGTCATGTCCTCCTTGCCGCTGAACAGGTTGCCGACGATGGTCTTGAAGGTGATCTTCCACTGGTCGAAGCGCAGCGCCATCAGGTCGGCGTTGTCGCTGAAGTAGAAGAACTCCCGGCGCGGGCTTTCATCGGCCTTGCCTTCGAAGAAGGGCATGAAGTTGTAGCCGTCGAGGTGGTTCCTGAAGGTCTTCTCGCCGGCCTGGTAGCCGGTCAGCAGCTTGTCCTTCAGATCCGGATCGCCGCCGGCGGCCGCGACGAGGGTCGGCATCCAGTCTTCGGCCGACATGATCTCGTTGACGATGACGCCCGGCTCGATGACGCCAGGCCACCTGGCGAGCATCGGCACGCGGAAGCCGCCTTCATAGACCGTGCCCTTTTCGCCGCGGAACGGATGGTTGCCGCCATCCGGCCAGCTGAAGATTTCCGCGCCGTTGTCGCTGGTAAACAGCACGATCGTGTTGTCGGCGATGCCGAGCTCGTCGAGTTTGGCGAGCAGCTCGCCCACGACCCAATCGAGTTCGGCCATCGCATCGGCAAACAGGCCGAAGCCGGTCTTGCCGTCCCACTCCGGCGACAGATGCGTGAAGGAATGGCAGCGCGTGGTGTTGTGCCACAGGAAGAACGGCTGCCCCGCCTTAACCGAACGGTCGATGAAATCGCACGAGCGCCTGACCAGGTCCGCATCGATGTCTTCCATGCTGACCGTGGCGGCGGGATCCATGCCCGGATGGGGCGGCAGTGGGCCCGCGTCGGTGATCTTCTGCTTGCCGACGCGGCCCCAGCGCGGGTCCTCCGTCGGATCGTCGACGTCGGTCGCGACGCTGTGGATGATGTTGCGCGGGCCGAACCGGGCGTGGAATTTCTCGTCCTGCGGATACTCCGGGTCGTACGGCTCCTCCAGCGCGTTGAGGTGGTAGAGGATACCGTGGAACTCGTCGAAACCATGGACCGTCGGCAGGAATTCGTTGCGATCGCCGAGATGGTTCTTGCCGATCTGCGCGGTCGCGTAGCCGAGCGGCTTGAGGAGCTCGGCTATCGTCGGGTCGGAATCCTGCAGGCCCTGCTTTGCCGCGGGCAGGCCGACTTTCAGCAGCCCGGTGCGAAACGGCGACTGCCCGGTGATGAACGCCGCGCGCCCCGCGGTGCAGGACTGCTGCCCGTAATAGTCGGTGAACAGCGCGCCCTCGCTGGCGAGGCGGTCGATGTTCGGCGTGCTGCCGCCCATCATTCCCCGGTGGTAGGCACTGATGTTCCAGATGCCCACGTCATCGGCCATGATCATGACAATGTTCGGTTTGTTCGAGGCGGGCATCGGGCGCTCCTGTCGATCGCGGCTGGGGGTCCGCGTGAGCGGAAACTATAAAGGCACACGACTGGCCCCTGCATCAGGGTTTCCATGTAAAAGACCAACGGAGTTCTACCCGGCAGTTTTCGCTGGCACGGCGTCCGGCCAGCCCGGGAAGGGATTTCCGCTGGCGAAAGCTTCGAAGCCGCAAGCAGGAGAGCCGCGTTATTGCGAGAACCGTCGGACCGCTGTCGGCCACGGCACTCGTGTCACGCGGCCGGATGGTCCTGCGCCCAGCGCTCCATCGCCTCGAGCACGGGCATCAGGCTGCGCCCGCGTCCGCTCAAGGCGTAGTCGACACGCGGCGGGATCTCGCCATAGTCCTTTCGCGAAACGAGGCCATCGGCCTCCATATCCTTGAGCGTCTTCGACAGGGTGCGGTGCGTGATCGCCCCCAGGCGCCGCTGCAGCTCGTTGAAGCGCATCGGGCCTTCGCGCAGCCAGTAGATCACCATCGGCCGCCACTTTCCCGAGAGAAATTCGAGCACGTGTTCGGCCGGGCAATGGGCCCCCGGCCGATCGGAGGCGGTTCGGCTCGATGGTCCCGGCATGAGCGGTATCCTTTGGGATCGTACTTGTCGCACTGACCGCGTCCACATATGTTGACGGCAACGCAAACGCAATGGCCCGAGGCGGGCAAGCGATACGCCTCCCTGAAAGGCAAGGTCATGAAGACACTCGACACCATCCTGCGCAACGACCGCGGCCACTGGGTGGGCGACGGCTTCCCCGTCCGCTCGCTGTTCAGCTATCACGGTGATACGAAGGCGATCAGCCCGTTCCTGCTGTTCGACTACGCGGGGCCGTGGACCTTCGAGCCGGCCGAGGGCCCACCGCGCGGTGTGGGCGAGCATCCGCACCGCGGCTTCGAGACCGTGACCGTGGTCTACGATGGCGAGGTCAGCCACCGCGACAATGCCGGCGGCGGCGGCACGATCGGCAGCGGCGAGGTGCAGTGGATGACGGCCGGCGCGGGCGTGATCCACGAGGAATTCCACTCAGCTGGATATTCGAGGACCGGCGGCCCGTTTCGCATGGTGCAGCTGTGGGTCAACCTGCCCGCGAAGGACAAGATGGCGCCGCCCGCCTATCAGGCGATCACGCGCGAGATGATTCCCGAGCTTGCCCTGGCGGGCGGGCGGGCACGCATCATCGCAGGCGAGCTGAACGGCACCAAGGGGCCGGCGCGCACCTTCACCCCGGTCAATCTGTGGGACGTGCGGCTCGACGCGGATGCCGAGATCACCCTGCCTCTGCCCGACGGGCATACCAGCATGCTCGCCGTGCTTTCGGGCCATGTCACGATCGACGGCAAGGGCCTGGGCGAGGCCGCGATCGCCCGCCTCTCGATCGACGGCGAAGGCGTGACGGTCAGAGCGGATGGAGACTCGATGGTGCTGGTGATGACCGGCGAACCGATCGATGAGCCGGTGTTCGGCCACGGTCCGTTCGTGATGAACACCGATGGCGAGATCCGCCAGGCGATCGCCGATTTCAACAGCGGCAGGTTCGGCGCGATGGCGCCGGCCTGATCTCCCGGCGGCCGCGATGTCCGTGCGGCATCGCGGCCGTCACACCTTTGCCGAGACCTCGTCCGCGAGCCGCTGCACGCAGGATCGTCGGGGGGCACAATGCAGTTCGCCTCGGCAGATACCCTGATGGTCCCCGGTCGGCCGGGCATTATTGTGGCGGCCATGGAAGCTGGCGGCGAACCATCCGACCTCCATACTATCGACCGGGATCCATCGGTCGAGCTGTCGTCGAATCGCACGGCGATGTCGTTCGAGCGAACCGCGCTGAGCACCGAGCGCACGTTGATGTCGGTCGTGCGAACGGCGCTGGCGCTGATCAGCTTCGGGTTCACGATCTTCCAGTTCTTCCACGCCCTGAACGACCAGTTCCTCGCGACCGACCTCCCGGCCACCGCTCCGCGGCGGTTCGGGCTGGCGTTGATCCTGCTCGGCAACGTCCTGCTGCTGCTCGGCATCGTGAACCATGTCCGCGAAACGGCCGAGCGCCGCGCCCGGCGGAAGGCCCTGTTCGACCGGGGACTGATCCACCATCCGGAGATCGTGAAGGTCTCCAGCGCGACCGTGGTGGCGATCCTGCTGCTGCTCGTCGGGTTGCTGGCCCTGCTGAGCTTGGCTCTGCGGCAGGGCCCGCTTTGATCGTCGTCCGGAGGCAATGATGGACCTCAAGGCCCTGCTTCCGTTCATCACCGAGGGCAGCCTGTTCCTGCTGGTGATGTCGGTGGCGCTGCAGGCCCACTGGCGCGACCTGACGCTGGCCGTGCGACGACCGGCCTTGCTCTTGCGCGGGTTCGTGGCGGTCAATCTCGTGGTCCCGGGGGTTGCGCTCGTCGCGCTGGCGCTGCTGCCGCTCGAGCCGGCGGTCGAGGTGGGGATCATGGCGATGTCGGTCTCCCCCCTGTCGCAGCTGGTGCCCGGGAAGATGCTCAAGGAGGGCGCCGACACCTCGCACGCGATCGGACTGTTCGTCGCCCTGATCCTGCTGTCGGTGGTCATCGTTCCGCTGACCTTCGTGATCCTCGGCGCGTTCGATCCCCACGCCGGAAGCGTCTCGCTCCGCGACCTGACGCGGCTGGTCCTGACCGGGGTGCTGGTCCCGGTGCTCGTCGGCCTCGCCGTGGGAAGTGACTGGCCGGGCCCGGCCCGGAGACTGGCGCCGATCGCCAGGACGGTGGGCCACATTGCCCTGTTGATCGTGTTCGTCGCCCTCCTGTCCAGAGCCGGCGAACCGATGCTGGCCCTGATCGGCAACGGCGCGCTTCTCGCCACCGCCGGGCCGATCGTCGCCGGACTTGTCGCCGGCCACTGGCTCGGCGGCCCCGGCGCGGCGAACCGGATGGCGCTGGCGATGGCAGCGGCAAGCCGCCACCCGGGCATCGCCGGGCTGATCGTCCATCATACCTTCAACGACCAGCGTGCCATGCTCGCCGTGCTGCTGTTCCTGCTGAATAGCGTGGTCATCTCCGCCGCCTACCGGGCTTGGCACGAGCGGCGCATCGACCCACCCGCCGCCGAAGGAGGTGCACCATGACCGATCCGCTGCCAGGCTGGAGCGAAGGGCCCGCCAAGTCGGCGATCCTCGAATTCGTCGAGGCGGTCACGCGCGACGGCGGGTCGGACTTCGTGGCGCCGGCCGAGCGCATCGCGGTGTTCGACAACGACGGCACGCTGTGGTGCGAGCAGCCGATCCAGGTGCAGGGCTTCTTCGTCGCCGAGCGCGTCAAGCAGCTGGCCGCCGCCGATCCGGCGCTGGCGCAGCGCCAGCCGTTCAAGGCGTTGATCGAGCACGATCACACGGCGCTGCACGCGCTCGGCAAGCAGGGCATCCTCGAGCTGTTCTTCGCCACCCACGGAGGCATGACCGAGGAGGCATTCGCCACGCTTGCGCGCGAATGGCTCGGCACCGCGCGTCATCCGACGCTCGGGCGCCGGTTCGTCGACAACCTCTATCGCCCGCAGATCGAACTGCTCGCCTTGCTGCGCGACAGGGGCTTCAGGAGCTTCATCGTCACCGGCGGCGGGGTCGACTTCGTGCGGGCTTTCGCCGAGGACGGATATGGCATTCCGCCCGAGCAGGTGATCGGCTCGAGCGGCAAGAGCGGCTTCGAGATCGTCGACCAGCGGCCGGTGCTGCGCAAGCTCGCCGAGCTCGGCGCGTTCAACGACCGCGAGGCCAAGCCGGCCAATATCGGCCTGCACATCGGCCGCCGCCCGATCCTGTGCTTCGGCAACTCCGACGGCGACCTCGCGATGCTGCGCTACACGCTGGGCGGGGAGGGGCGCCGCCTCGGCCTGCTGCTCCACCACGACGATGCCAAGCGCGAGTTCGCCTACGACCGCGAGTTCCGCCTGAGTCCGCTGACCGAAGCGCTCGACAAGGCGGAGGCGTACGGAATCACCGTGGTCAGCATGCGCCGCGACTGGGGCGCGGTGTTCGGCGAGAGCGATAGCGGGACCTGACGAAGTGAGGGTGCGATCCTGGCTGAGGACGGCCTTCCTGGCCTCGCTGCTCGGCGCGGCGGGCGCGCAGGCGCAGGCGCAGGAGCAGGAGCAGGAGCAGGAGCGCACCTCGCCGCCGCATCACGACGAGCCCGACAATGGCACCGATCCGACCCGAGTCCACCGTTCGGTCACCGTGGACTTCGAGCACACCGACCTTCGCGGGGGCTTCACCTCGGATACGCTGGAAGTGGTCTACAGCCAGCCGCTGGGGAGCCACACTTCGCTCAATGTGACCGTGCCGTTTCCCAGCGTCGATGTTGCCGGCGACGCCGCGATGGGTTTCGGCGATGTGGAACTGCTGCTGAGCCACATCCCGGTTGTGACCCGGACCTATGGCATCGTGGTCAAGGGCGGCGTTACCTTCGACACCGCGTCGCGGGCGGAGCTGGGCGACGGGCAGACCGTGCTGGAAGCGACGGCGATCTATGCCCGGTTCCTGCCCGGAGGGGCGATCTTCGCACCCTCGCTCGAATACAACTACGGCGTCGATCGCGATGCGGGGCGCGACCGGGTCAACCGCCTGACGTTCGACCTGTACTATGTGCCGAAACTGAAGAACCGCGCCTATTACATGACGCTCGATCCGTTCGTGATTGCCGACTTCGCGGCCGGCGAGCAATCGGCCGGACTGTCGGTTACGCTGGGCCGCGTGCTCGGACCGGCGCTGGGCGGCAGGCTGCAGGCGTACGTGAAGCCGAGCGCTTACGTCGGAACCGATCGGGGCGCGAACTGGGGCCTTGAAGCCGGCCTGAAGCTGTTGGGATTCTGAGCGATGCAGAACTTTTCCAAGACCTCGATCGTCATTGTTGCCGGTGCGCTTTTGGCATCAGTTGTCCTTGCCTCGGAGGCCTCAACCCAGGATGCGCGCCCCGCATCGGCGGCCGAAGACGCGCTCAGCCGCTTGCCGCCGGGCTTCCTGCCGCGCGCAAGCCTGCCCGACAGCCTCGCCCTGCTTCCGCCACCGCCCGCGAAAGGATCGGCGGCCATGCGCCGCGACGAGGAAGCCCGCCGGGAGGCGGCCAGATTGCGCGGCACCGCGCGCTGGGCGCGCGCGAGCGCGGATGCGGTGCTGAGCTTTCCGCAAGCTGCGGAGACCTTCTCGTGCGCGATGGGGATGCCGGTCGGCGCCGAGTCCACGCCCCGGCTCTACGGCCTGATGGGCAAGATGCTGATCGACGTCGGCCTGTCCACTTACGGCGCGAAGATCCGCTACCAGCGCACGCGCCCGTTCGTGGCGCACGCGGGGCCGACCTGTTCGCCCGGCGACGAGGCAGCCTTGCGCACCGACGGGTCCTATCCTTCGGGCCACAGCGCGGCGGGCTGGGGCTGGGGGCTGGTGCTGGCCGAAGTCAATCCCGAGCGCGCCGACGCGATCCTGCAGCGCGCGCGCGACTTCGGCGAAAGCCGGATCGTGTGCAACGTCCACTGGCGCAGCGACGTCGATGCCGGGCGGGTGATGGCCGCCGCGACCGTGGCCCGGCTGCACGGCGATCCGGCGTTCCGGGCCGAGCTCGACGCCGCCCGCGCCGAAGTCGCGGCCGCGCGGGCGGCGGGCCGGGGGCCGACGGCGGATTGTGCCGCCGAGGCGGCGTCGCTGGCGCTGCCCTGATCCCTCAGCCCGGCCCGCGGCGCACGCAGCGGAAGCCGATGTGGCTGGTCGAAGTGTCCACCGGGTGGGGATGGCGCGCGGCCGGCCGATAGCGCCGGCAGTAGTTGGGCGCGCACAGATGCGAGCCTCCTTTCACGACCTTGCGCGGGATGGCGCTGGAATCGAACGGGTCGTGGCTTGCCGCGCTGGCGCCGCCCCGCGGATTGAGCGGGATGCAGCACGGCTTGGCCTCGTCGGCGGGATGGCGGGCGCGGTACCAGTCGTCGGTCCATTCCCAGACGTTGCCGATCATGTCGACGAGACCGTAGCCGTTGGCGGGAAAGCTGCCCACGGGCGAGGTGCGGGCGAAGCCGTCGTCGCAGCGGTTGCGCCACGGAAACTCGCCCTGCCAGACGTTGGCCATGTGGCGGCCGCCGGGCTCGAGCGCGTCGCCCCAGGCAAACTCTACATCCTGCGCGCCGCCCCAGGCCGCGAACTCCCATTCCGCCTCGGTCGGAAGCGCCTTGCCCGCCCAGCGCGCATAAGCCGAGGCGTCGTCATGGCTGACGTGGACCACCGGGTGATCCATCAGGCCGTCAAGGCCGCTGTCGGGACCCTGCGGATGCCGCCAGTCCGCATCGAAGCGGAAGGTCCACCACTCGAGCGAGTTCGCCAGGTCGACCGGGCCCTCGGGTTGGACGAACAGCATCGACGCCGGCCGGCACATCTCGGGCAACGCGCCGGGATAGTCCTTCGGATCGGGCGCGATCTCGGCGGTGGTGACATGCCCGGTTTCGGCGACGAACGCGGCGAACTCGGCATTGGTGACCGGCGCCCGGTCGATCCAGAAGCCGTCGATGCGGACCGCGTGGCGCGGGGCCTCCTCGGGGTAATGGCTGTCGGAGCCCATGCGAAAGGTGCCGCCGTCGATCCACTGCATGCCGTTCTTTCTCGTATCGCCGCAATCGTGGCAAGCAATACAGCGGTCGTGATTCAGCCTAGGCAAGGAGCGCAGGTCGGAGGCGAACCTTCCGCTAGATGGAAATGCGGCTGCGAAAGAGGTCAGTCTGCTATCGGCCAAGTGCAGACGGCAATGTCACGCTCGCCTTCGAAACTTGCCCTTGATCACCTTTCCTCCAACCCGCAGCTGATCGAGATAGTCGGACCACCACTGTGCCATCCGCACACGCTCAGCCCAGTGGGCTCCGCGATGATAGGCGGCCCGAACGCGATCTCTCTCACCATGCGCCAACGCGCGCTCGATCGCGTCGGGATGCCATAGCCCTGACTCGTTGAGCAGCGTGCTCGCAAGTGCGCGAAAGCCATGACTGGTCATCTCGTCCTGGCTGAAGCCAAGCCGGCGAAGCGCAACGTTTAAAGTGTTGTCGGACAATGGCCGCAAGGTCGTATGCAGCGCAGGAAATAGGAACTCGCTTGAGCGCGCCAACGAGCGCAGGTCCTGAAGGATAAACAGCACTTGGCGGGAGAGCGGCACCGCATGGGGCTGTTTCATTTTCATGCGCTCGGCCGGTACTCGCCAGACCTTGTCCGCGAAATCGATCTCGCCCCACTTGGCTTGGCGAAGCTCGCCCGGCCGCAGGAATACGTGAGGCGCCAAGCGTAGTGCGTAGAGCGTCTCTGGCCGACCCTTATAGTCCTCGATCGCACGGAGCAGCTCACCGACCTTCTTGGGCTCGACGATTGCGGCATGGTGCTTCACGCGAGGCACCGTCAACGCACCTCGCAGGATGTCGGCCGGATTTTTCTCAGTGCGCAGCGTGGCAAAGCCGTACCGGAACACGCGGCCGGCAAAGGCGCGTAAACGGACTGCGGTCTCGTGGTGCCCTCTGCGCTCGACGCGCTTGAGGACGTCGAGCAATTCATGCGGCGTCACCGATGCAATCGGGCGTTTCGCGATCCCGCTGAGCAACTCAAGAAACCAGCGCGCCTTCTTGATTGTGGCAGGAGAGCGCCCCTCACGCTCCATCTTCTGGATGTACTCCTCCGCGACGAGCCCAAAGGTGGTCTGTGCCGCGAGTTCCGCCTTCAGGCGCCGTTGCCGCTTCTCCTCGACAGGATCGATGCCGTCTTCCAGCTCTGCCTTCGCCTCATCGCGCTTTCGGCGCGCCTGTTGAAGCGTGATGTCGGGAAAGCTGCCAAGCGAGAGCTTCCGTTCGATGCCGCAGCGTCGGTAGCGAAAACGCCAGAGCAAGGCCCCGGAGGGCTGAACCAACAGATACAGGCCGTCGGAATCGAAAACCTTGAAAGGTCGCTGGGCTGGTTTGAGCGCCCGAATCTGCACCACACTCAGCATGGGGCCACGCCTCCTTGCATCGTTCGTGGCCCCACGTTTCGTGGCCCCTTTTGAGTGGGCCACGGCGGAACAAAGTGAGATTTAGTGGGACCGCCAAGAGGCAATATACCGCAGATTTCTGCGGTTTTCTAGGCGTGTTCTCAATATGTACTGGTGCCGCTTACAGGACTCGAACCTGTGACCCCCGCATTACGAATGCGATGCTCTACCAACTGAGCTAAAGCGGCACTGGCGGCGCCCCTTAGAGGGGTTCGGCGCGCGCTGCAACCATCAGCCGTTCGCCCATTGCCGCAACAGGTTGTGATAGCAGCCGGTCAGCGCGACGACTTCGGCCCGTTCGTCGCCGAGCGACTGCGCGAGGCTGCGGATCGCGGCGTCCATGTCGAGCAGGATCGTGCGCTGCGCGTCGTCGCGCACGCGCGATTCGATCCAGAAGAACGAGGCGACGCGACTGCCGCGCGTGACCGGCTCGACGCGGTGCAGCGAGGTGCTCGGGTAGAGGATCATGTCGCCCGCGGCGAGCTTGACCTCGTGCGCGCCGTAGCTGTCCTCGACCACCAGCTCGCCGCCGTCGTAGTCGCGCGGGTCCGAGAGGAACAACGTCGCCGAGAGGTCGGTGCGGATCGCGCCGAGGCCGTCGGGCAGGAAGCGGATC
>Ga0315910_10005448_pt1 | contig 10417 bp, 5 predicted proteins | sample EdamamesoilMG_FD_204470 | JGI IMG/M metagenome (GOLD analysis project Ga0315910, IMG submission 204470) | Garden soil microbial communities collected in Santa Monica, California, United States - Edamame soil | ecosystem: Environmental > Terrestrial > Soil > Garden | place: USA: California... | reverse complement strand
TCACTTACGACGACTTCGAGCAGTCGGACACGATTGTGCTCGTGGGCGCCAACCTGTGCATCGCCCACCCGATCATGTGGGAGCGCGTCTGCAAGAACAAGCACAACCCCAACATCATCGTGGTCGATCCACGGCGCACGGAAACCGCGATGGCTGCGACGCTGCACGTCGCGCCGCGTCCCAAGAGCGATCTTTCGCTGTTCTATGCGATCGCGCGGGAGCTCATCGTGCGCGGCGCGATCGACCTCGAATACATCGAACGCGCGACCGATGGCTTCGAGGCGTACAAACAGCACGTGATGGCGTTCACCCTCGAACGTGCCGCCGAAGACACCGGCCTCAGCGAAAGCAAAATCCGCGCGCTCTGCGACATGATCCAGAAGGGTGAGCGGGTCAGCTACTGGTGGACGATGGGCGTGAACCAGAGCCACCAGGGCACGCGCACGGCGCAGGCGCTGATCGCGCTGGCGCTGATGACACGCAGCATCGGGCGCCCCGGAACGGGGGCGAACTCGGTGACGGGCCAGTGCAACGCGATGGGCTCGCGCATCTTCAGCAACACCACGAACCTGTTTGCTGGTCGCTCCTTCGACAACCCCGAGCATCGCCGCGACGTGGCCGAGATTCTCGGCATCGAGGAGACCCGCATTCCGCGCCAGGTGAGCCTTGCCTACGACCAGATCATCGAAAAAATTCTGGCGGGGAAGATCAAAGCACTCTGGGTCATCGCAACCAATCCCGCGCATTCCTGGATCAATCAGAATCACCTGAAAGACGTGTTGTCGCGACTGGATTGCTTGGTGGTCCAGGACATGTACGCCGATACGGAGACGGCAGTGCTCGCGGACATCGTGCTACCTGCCGCCGCCTGGGGCGAAAAAGAAGGCACCTTCATCAATTCGGAGCGCAGGCTCGGCGTGATCAAGCGCGTCGCGCGCGCGCCGGGACAGGCGCTGGCCGACTTCCACATCTTCCAGCTGATCGCCGAAGGTTGGGGCTGCGCGGACCTGTTCCGCGACTGGAGCAGCCCCGAAGCCGTCTTCCAGATCCTCAAGCAGCTGAGCCGAGGTCGCCCGTGTGACATCACGGGCGTCGAGGACTATGTCGCCATCGATCACGCGGGCGGCATTCAGTGGCCCTTGCCGGAAGGCTCGACCCTCGAGTCGAATCAGCGGCGCCTCTTCGAAGATGGGCGCTACTTCACCGAGAGTGGGCGCGCGCAGTTTTTGTTCAGCGAGCCGGCGCCGCTGCCGGAAGAGCCCAACGATCGTTTCCCGCTGCTCTTGCTCACCGGACGAGGCAGCTCGAGCCAGTGGCACACCCAGACCAGAACCAAACGTTCGAGTGTGCTGCGCCGGCTCGCGCCCAGTGAGCTCTACGTCGAAGTCTCGCCCGTCGATGCGCGCCGCCTCGGCATCGCTCCGGACGAGTCGGTCTCGGTCGAGTCGCCGCGCGGCGCCGTGCACGCGAGGGCGTTCGTCACCAACAACGTTCAGCCGGGTCACGTGTTCATGCCGATGCACTACGAGACCATGAACCAGTTGACGTTCTCGGCGTTCGATCCGCACTCGCGCCAGCCTGCCTACAAGGCGTGCGCCGTCCGCATTTCGAAGAGCGAAGTCACGCGCTGAAGTTAAACAGAGCTGAACGGCCTTCGAGCCGATCCTGGGCCGCGCCCGATAGCTGCTCTCGATCCCTTGTGTTCGAGCCCGCGGTGAGACGTTTGGCCTCACCCTAAGCTCGTCCTCCATAGGTCGGCCCAGCCGAAGGCCCGAAGAAAGCCGCCGAGAATCCTGCCGAACGCGCGAGTGTCACTGGCTGTCTACACGCCTGGACGCTTGTGGAAGCTCGCCCCACCCCCAAGGAGTCGGGAAAATGCGTGGACTTGAGCCACCAAACGGCTCAGGGTAAGTAATTCTTCGAGGCTTCCCTACATTGCGGGCTCGGGTCCGCGGGGAGCCAGTGCGTACGCCCCGACCGCTCGAGGGAGGTTGGGGGCCGGGCCAGAGGCTCGAATCCGATCCGTCTTAAGTGGGAAAAGCGTTCATGTCGCGGAGTCACGAGTCAGCAAACCCAGAGCCTTCGCCCCAATCGCGCGCCCGAGCCCCGCGCCGCCCCCCAGGCCGGCGCCGCCTCATGCACGTCCTGCTCGGGCTAGCGCTCGTGTTCGGGGTGTTGGGTGTGCAGGGCTGTCACAAGATCTTCGGCAGCTTCGACATCGAGACCAAGTCCGCACCCGGGGTCTGCGTCAACGGCACCCACCGCTGCAACGAGGAGTTTTTGCTCGCTTGCGACGACGGTGACTGGGAAGGCGAGCAAGTGTGCAGCACGGCCGATCGCTGCAACAGCGGCGCGGGGGCGTGCCGGATCTGCGAGCCGAACGCAGCGCGCTGCAACGGAGCCTGGCGCGAAATCTGCTCGACCGACGGCTCCGAGTGGGTGCAGGAGGAAGAGTGCCGGAGCGCAGGCACCTGCGACTCGCTCGCCTGTCTCTGTCCTCTCGATCCGAACGCTTACTGCGAGCCGACCTGTCCCGAAGGGGAAGTGCGCTGTCAGGCGTCCGATCCCGGTAACCCGGCGGCTCCGAGCAACGTGCTCGCCCAGTGCGGTGGCACCGGCTGGGAGGAGATCGACACCTGCGACACCGAGGTCCTGTGCGATCGCACCGTCGACATCGCGATGAGCGACCCGGGCAGCTTCACCGGCGCATGTATGGAGCCCGAGTGCAACGTGCCCGGCGAGCTCAGCTGCAACGGGAACATCCTCCGGCGCTGCGCTCAGGGGCAGCAGATGTGGAACCAGGTCGACGTCTGCGAGACAGCACAGGTGTGCGAGCTCGTCGTCGCCAATACCGATGCCGCGATGGCAGCGACGTTGGCCGACTGCGTTGCCCCCTGCAGCCCAGCCGGCAGCTTCCGCTGTGACGGCCAAAACGTGCTGCAGTGCAGCCAAGACCAGACCAGCGAGGTCGTCACCACGACCTGCATGGACAACGAAACCTGCGACGTGGACACCGGGGGCTGTCGCAAGTGCATCCCCGGCGAACTGCGCTGCAACGCGGCCAGCCTCGAAACCTGCAACGATACCTACGAGTGGGTGCTGGTCGAAGAGTGCGCCACCCGAGCGCTCTGCTCGGTCACCACCGACGCCGGCAGCGGGGCCATGTCGGGCGAGTGCCTGGATCCGAATTGTGACGCGGGTGACTTCGCCTGTGAGGGCGCCTCGCTCTTGACCTGCAACACCGACCGCACCGAACTGGTGTTCGACGAGGAATGCGGCTCGAGCTCGCTGTGCAACGACGTCGACGGGCGCTGCGACGACCCCGTCTGCGCCGTCGACGGCTCCCTAGAATGCACTGCCGACAACGTGCTGCAGCGCTGCGTCGATGGGCGCTCGCGCTGGGACGTGGTCACCGAATGTCCGGTGGGCACCACCTGCAGCAACGATCCCACCCTCGCGGATCCTTGCCTCACCGAGTGTCCCGAGACGCCAGTGCAGTGCGTCGGGAACGTGCGGCGCGTGTGCAACGACGTCACCGGCGTCGCGATCTGGACGGTCGAACGCACCTGCAACAGCCCGGAACTGTGCCAGTGTGCGCTGAACGGCAACTGCTCTGCCTACAACGCCGACAACACCTGCGGCGAACCCGTGTGCGGCGCGAACCTCGCCGACTACAACTGCAACGACGCCTGGCTGCAGTCGTGCGCGACGGGGCGCGATCGCTGGGTCGACCAGATGAACTGCGGCTCGGCGAGCCTGTGCAGCGTCGACACGGATGGAAACAACGGCGCATGCCTGGCCTGCCCCGTTGCCGGCGAAGTCCAGTGTTACAACTCGAACACGGCGCGGCGCACCTGCAGCCCTGACCAGTCGGAGTGGATCAACTCTCAGAACTGCAGCTACGGCTGCATCGACAGCGGCACCAACGACTACTGCGCCGTCTGCTTCGAAGACGAGCTGCGCTGCGGCACCGACGGCGAGCTCGACGTGTGCGCCAGCGATCGCCAATCGCTCGAAGACGAACAGAACTGCACCAATACCTGCGTCAACAACGGCAACGATGACTTCTGCGCCCTTTGCCAAGCGGGCGAAAGCCGCTGCAACGGCGCGACCGACCGCGAAGAATGCTCCGACGACCTGACGGAGCTGGTGCACGCCGAGACCTGCACCTACAGCTGCATCGACGACGGCATCGACGATTTCTGCGGCACCTGCCAAGAGGACATGCAGCAGTGCAACGGCGACGACCTCGAGACCTGCACCGGCGGGGTGTGGGGTGGTGGCATGGCGTGCGCCAATGGCTGCATCAACGACCCAGGCGGTCCCGACTTCTGTGCTCCCGACTGTGACCCCGACGAATTCAATCCCACGTGCGACGACGATACGCTCCAAGTCTGCAACGATGACGGGGAGCTGGTCGAGACGGTGTGCGGCGGCGCAACGCCAGAATGCCTGGTGAGTGGCAGCACTGCGCGGTGCGACGAGTGCGACCCCGCAGAATTCGTCAACGCCTGCAGCGGCGACAGCTGGCAGCGGTGCGTCTCGGGGGAGATCACGACCACGCCTTGCCCCGGCTCGACCCCCGACTGCATCGTGATCGCTGGCGAGGGCGAGTGCGCCCCGTGCGACCCAGCGGATGACGACCCCGTGTGCCTCGCCAACGGTACGACGCTCCAGTCGTGCACCGCCCTCGGCGACGTCGAGACCACCGACTGCTCGGATACGGGCGACGTCTGCGCCACGATCGCCGGCGCCCCCGCCTGCGTGGCCTGTAACCCCGCGACCTTCGACCCGGTCTGCCCCACGACCAGCACGATTCAGACCTGCTCGACGCAGGGTGAGCTCGAGACGGACCCGTGCCCGTCGGGCGATCCCGCCTGCGAGGACGGAGCGTGCGTCGATTGCATCGCAGGCACGAAAGAGTGCGCCGACTCCGAGACCCTGCGAACCTGCAACAACAGCAACGTGTGGGTCGAGAGAGACTGCTCGGACGATGACCAGGTCTGTGACGACAGCCCGCCCCCCGCCGACTGCGTGAACCCACCCACCACGACGACCTCGACCACCGCGACTACGGCCACGGCGACCAGCGCCACGACCGCAACGGCTACGAGCGCCACGACCGCGACAGCCACCAGCGCCACGACCGCAACGGCGACTACCGGCACCGGTGGCACCGCGACCACCGCCACGGCCACCACCGGCACGGGCGGCACCAACACCACCGGCACCGGTGGCACCAACACCACCGGCACCGGTGGCACCGACACCACCGGCACCGGTGGCGCGGGCACCGGCGGCACGGGCGGCCTAGGTGGCGCGATGGGCACGGGCGGAGCCGCAGGCGGCGGTTAGGCGCAAGCGATGCCCAGCGGGGAAATGGCAGGCTAACAGGCGTATGGCCGGCCTCGCCTCGTGCGAAGCCTTGGCGGGCCCGTCCAGCACTGCTATTTGGGCAGGCCTGTGTCGCGTGAGCCGGCGCAGCTTCTCGAGCACTGAATGGCACGACCTCGCTCCCGCTGGCCCCAAACCTTCACGCTCATTCTGCTCTCGGGAATGGGCCTGCTCGGGGGATGCCAGAAGATCTTCGGTGAGTTCGAGATTGTGGAGGAGCCCCCTCCCCCGCCGCCCCCCACGACGCTGTGCGCCCTGGGAGATCTCCGCTGCGTGGGGCCGTTCCTGTACACGTGCGGCACCAACCAAGACGCCTGGGTCTACCAAGAGACGTGCCTGACGGCTCGGCACTGCGACTCGCGCGCGCGAGGCTGCCAAACTTGTGTTCCGGAAGAACACCGCTGCGATGGCAGCAAGCTCGAGATCTGCAGCGACGGCGGCTGGACCCTCATCGAAGATTGCGGCGACCCTAGCGCCTGCAACCTGAACTCCGATTCGTGCCGTTCGTGCACGCCCGATGAATACGAGTGCCAGGGCAAGAACTTGATGCTCTGCAGCCAAGCGATGGTCTGGACGCTCGCAGCCGAATGCTCGAACGAGGCGACGTGCAGCGTGACGGCGGACAAGCGCTCGGGAGCCTGCGCCGACGTCGACCCACGTTGCACCACGGAGCTGATGCACGTGTGCGACGATGGCCAGCTCTTGCGCTGCACCCAGTCGCGTGACGAGCTCGTCGTGATCGACAACTGCGAGAGCAACGAACTGTGCGACGCAGCGGCCGCCGATCTGCAGGCGCGAGACCAAAAGCTCGCAAGCTGTCTGGTAGCCTGCGAACCCGACGCCGTTCGCTGCGCCGGGGCCGAGTTCCAGCGTTGCTCCGCCGCCGGTCTGTGGGAGGCCGCAATGGGCTGCGATTCGCCGGCCGCCTGCAGCGCCAAGTCCGGCAGCGCTGGCTGCGCGCCGTGCGCTCCAGGCGCGCTCGAGTGCAACGACGGTGAGCTGCGCCGCTGTGCCCCCGACAGCCCGAACGGCTGGGAGATCGTGCAAGACTGCGGCGCCGCGCGCCTCTGCCACGAAGACACGGGGCAGTGCGAAGCCGGGTTGTGTCCGGTAGCGGGGCAGACGCGTTGCGGAGACGTGCTCGAGCGGTGCGTGTCCGATCAGTCGGAGTGGGACCCGATCGGCCTGTGCGAAGGGGACCTGTGCAACGCGAACGACGCGAAGTGCGACACTGCGACGTGCGAAGAGGATACCAAGCGATGCTGGGAGGGCACGCTACAGGAATGCAACGACAGCCTGCGCGACTGGGACGTCGTCGAAACGTGCGATCCGGATGAGACCTGTTCGCTCGAGGGCTGCACGCGCGACGCCTGCGCGGAGGGCGAATACCGCTGCAACGACGTCTACCTCGAGATCTGCCGCGGCGCGACCTGGGAGCGCGAGGAGCGCTGCGCGACGCACGGGCTCTGCGACGCAGACGGGAAGCGCTGCGACGACCCTGCCTGTGCAGCAAACGAAGCCGAGTGCGTCGGCAACTCGATCAGGCGCTGCAAGAGCGACCAGACGGGTTGGGTCGAGAGCGGCGACTGTGCGCCGCAGGTGTGTCACCAAGCATCCGGTACCTGCCGGTAGCAGCGCCTCAGGCCTTGCTGTCGTCGTCCCAACCGAAGTCGAACTCTCGAGCCTCGCGCGCAGCGAGCCGGCTTTCGGCATCGGCGACCCGACGTCGCAGGTGAGACATTTCTTTGTCGTGATCACCGACCAGGCTAGCGATGAAGCTGTCATGCTCGGCGATCAGGAATTCGCGCTCACGCACCGCTTGTTCGGCTGCCTCGCCCAAGGCCTGCTCGAGCAAATGTGCCCGCGCTTCGAGCGCCTTCGCCGTCATGCGCTCTTCGGCCGGCAAGCGCTCTTCGGACAGCAGGGAGCGCTCGCCGAGCAGAGCCTGCAACTCGCGCAGCTCGTGCACGAGCGCTTCGTTGGTCTCGCGCGCAGCGCCCACGCTCGCGCCCAGAAACTTGACGGTGCGAAACATCGCGCGGAGCGCGGCCTCGGCCCGAGCGCTCGCGGTCAAGGCGGCCGCGACGCGCTGTGAAAGATCGACGACGATCTCGCCGGACGCGGGCTCGAGCGCAGCAAACTCCCCCGCACGCGGCGGACCGAACGCTGCGCTCGGGGCGGGTGCGCTGCTGGGGCTTGTCTCGTCCACTGGATTGAGCAGGGTATTGCCCTGGGGGTGCATAGCTTGCATTTTTTCGTCCTCGAGGCTGTTAGTCGCGACGTCAGAAGCGCTTTGTCAGTTAGTGGCAACCGCGCCGTTCTGCAGGCAAGCGTCCGTTCTCGTCGAACTATTGCTCTATTGCCGCGCATTCGTGGCGACCGAGCGACAGCGCCGTGACTTATCACGGGTGGTGCTCGATCTCAGGGCGGGGCGGGCTTGAACTCGAGCGGGTACTGCGTCACCACGCGCCCACCGACCGGCTTGTCGAATTGCAAGGTCTTGGCTTCGGCGATCAAGCACGCGTGCACCTCGGGGCTCTCGAGCGTCGTCTGCGCGTCCACCACCTCGGCGTGGGGCACGGTGCCTTCAGGGGCGATCACGATCAGGAGCGTGACGCTGCCCGCGCCCAAGCTCGGTCGCGCGGCGAGCGCCTTCGCGTAACATTGGTTGAAGGCTGCGCCGTGGGCTTGCAAGACGGGAGCGATCTTGGCGGGTGGAAGCCGCCCGCGCGTCTGTTCGTCGGTTTCGCTCACGCCATCCTCGACCTTCGGAGGCGGGGGCGACGCTGGCGCGGGCTCGCTCGTGGGTGCTGGCTCAGGCAACGGTTCGGGCTCGCTTTGGGTGACCGTGACTTCGGTCGAATCCGGTGGCGTCTCGACGGGCCCGGGGGGTTCCGCGGGCGGCAGTTCACAGGCCAAAAGCAAGAGGCCGCTCGGCAGCCAGACCAACGTGTGCTCGAACAAGGTCCATTTCATCGGTCACTCCGGTTGTTGCAGAATGGGGGCAATGCGTGTCACCAGCGCGGCGACAGTGGGTCGGTAAGCGTAGTCGGCGCGCGTGGGGTCGTCCGTGTTGCGAGCACAGATCGACGACAGTACTGCGTTGTCACCGAGCGCGCGCGCCAGCGCCGCGTGGCGTTGACCAGGATAGGCCTTCCCGCTGTGTTGCCAGGCCGAGTACGCACCAGTCGCGGGATCTTGGCACACGGGGTTGTCGGGCGAAAAACCCCGCACCGGATTCGAGCAATCACATGGCTTCTTTCCTTCGCAATTCCGCGTCTCGGGCAGCGGGAAGGTGCACGCGTACTGCAGGTCGTCGCGATCGGGGATATAGCGGTCGTGCCCGTTGACGCTGTTCACGATGGGCCAGGCGCTGGATCCGGCGATCGTTTCGCCGGTGACCGGGTGAGTGCCGCTGCGCTCGTCGACGGATTGCAGCATGAGCGGGTCGCCGGGCGGGGCCAGCGTATTTCCCAGCAAGAGTTCCCAAGTGCCGTCGCCGTCCATCTCGGCCGCGGACTTGTAGACGAGCCCATCCACGCTCGGATCGAGCAAGCGCAGTGGATCGGTGGCGAGGTCGTGCCAGGGCACGCCCACGATGAACGTCAAGAACACCGCCTCGGGCGTGCGCGGCGCGGGGCCGCCCCGCTCGAGATCCACGAACAGCGGATTGTCGACGAGGTGCGAGCACGAGCCGGTGTCGGCCAAGTCGGCGCGCTCCGGGCAAAGCACGGGCTCGGTGAGAGCCCGCTGGTAACGTGCGATGGGCATGAGCGCGTCGCGGCCGTAGCGACGCTTTGGTTCGAAGCACAATAGGTTCGAGTCGTCGTGTGCGAGCGGATCGGGACTGCAGCTCGGATCTGCCGCGCACCCCGGCGCGGGCGCCGCGCTGCAGGGAGCGCAGCATGCGTCGTTCGGATCGACGTTGCACGCGAGCGTGCCTCGATCGAGCGGCCAGCCCCAGGAGAGGTACTGCCAGTTCGTCCCTTCGACGCGCGCCGAGCAGTCGTCTTCGTCGGACAGCACGATGATCACGAGCACCGAGTCCGGTCGGAGGAAGGCGCGACGTTGCTCGAGCAGCGCTGTATCGAGACCTTGTTGCACGACGCACTCGACGCTCGGGTCGTCCGGCGAACAGGGCACGTAATCGACCATCTGGTGCGGGGCTGGCTCGACCAAAAAGCGGTACCAAGCTTCGAGGGTGGCTTCGTAGCCCGATCCCTCCTCGCCCACCGCTCCCATCATCGTCTGTACCTCGGCCTCGAACGTTGCCTGCGACTTGCCGGGGTGCCACGCGAGAAATCCCTCGGCGGTCGCGCCTTCGACGCCCGCGCGCAGCGAACCTAGTAAGTGGGCTTTGTCGCTGGGGGCACCGAGGGCACCGCCGGCGCCCAGCGTCGAAGTGACGACGCCCACGTGCACGTCGGACACCGGCAAGAACTCGCGCTCGAGGGCCTGCCCGTTCGGCCCGGACGGACACGCTTCACCCGGCGGGGGTGTCAGCTCGGGAAACTCATGGCGCCCGGCGTCGACGCAGAAGGGGTTCGCGAGCCGCCCGATCAGATCGGGCACTGCCGCTTCGAGCAGGCGCTGCTTGTCCGCCATCGAGACCGAGTCGTCTACCGAGAGCAAGATGTCGAGCTTGTCGAGCTCGCGCTGCCGCTTGGCTGGGCCACCCGTGGTCCCGTCCGCGGCGCTGGTCTCGGTGTCACTGGTCGTGCCGAGCGAGGTGCGGGCGCCGCAGCCCAGCGCCAGAAGGGCAATCACGAGCCCAGGAACACCCACAGTGGCCACTCGTCGCATGCGCGCCGGAATCTAGCGCCAAGCGCGCGCCGGCTCAAATCCCCACGCGGTGGCGTCGACCGCGTAGCTGCTCGAGACTGTGCTAGGGTCGCCCCGATGAAGCGACAGGACCGCGTGCTTCTTGCAACATTCACGGCGGCAACTGCGGGGCTCCTCGGTTATGGAGCCTACTCAGGGGGCGGTGCGGAACGCAGCCGAGAGAGCTCACCGTCGCCAAGCG
>Ga0315910_10005447_pt1 | contig 10417 bp, 6 predicted proteins | sample EdamamesoilMG_FD_204470 | JGI IMG/M metagenome (GOLD analysis project Ga0315910, IMG submission 204470) | Garden soil microbial communities collected in Santa Monica, California, United States - Edamame soil | ecosystem: Environmental > Terrestrial > Soil > Garden | place: USA: California... | reverse complement strand
CGCGCTCTGCTTCGCCGTGATCGCAACCTACCCGGTGGTCGCAAACGCATCGCTTAGCTTCGGCTGGATCGAGCGCTGGGTCTCGGGCGACGACGTAACGCTCGAGATCGACGACGCCTGGACGGTGTGGCCTGGCGCTGTCCATGCAAGAAGCATCCGCGTGTATGTAAACGGTAACACCCAGCTCGCGCTATCCGTTGCAGACGCCAAAGTGGACGTCGTGCTGACAGAACTCCTCAGCAGGCGGTTCCACGCAAGCTCGCTCGAAGCCAAGGACATTCGGTTTCGCCTGCGTACCCGCGTGCCGGAGTCGAGAAAGAACGCGCCGTACGTGGCTGCATTTCCGCCCATGCCCGAGTTGCCGGGCGACACCGGCGTGGTGCGCGAAGACAAGGATGAGGACGAAGACAAGAAGGACGAGAAGGACAAGAGCAAGAAGTGGAGCGTGCGCATCGACAACATCGACGCTGAAATGCGCGAGCTCTGGTTCCTCCAGTACCGCTACCTCGGCGGAGGGCGCGTGCGCGGCGGATTCATGAAAGGCCCGGAGCGATTTTCGGTAGCGAACTCGGTACAGGAGCTCTCCCCCGGCCAACTAAGCTTCGGTGAACAGCAAGTGATTTCGCGGAACTTCCGCGGCCGCGTGCAAGGTCACATCCCCGAAATCGACCCCTCCGATCGCGGCGTGCTCGGCATCTTCTCGGTCGTCGATGCCGACATCCAACTCGAGGGCGACATGCTCTCGCTGGCCCATCTGGGCGACTACCCCGAGCACATGCGCGTCGAAGGCGGCGCCGGCCCCCTGAAGATCCGCCTGGGCATGCAGGCAGGCAAGCTTCACCCGTCGACACACATCGACTTTGCAACGGACGAAGTGCGCGTCTTCGGCGACGGCTGGGCGATCAAGAGCGACTGTGCGCTCAGCGCCTTCGTGGGCAAGGCCGAGCACGTTACAGCCGGCAATCAGAGCGAACTTCCACGCCTCCGCTCGCGCGCCAAGCTCAGCACGCTGTCCTGGACCCGCGGTACCCGCGCGCCGTTTACGCTCCAGCTCCAAAATCACGAAGCGTCAGCGGCGCTGAGCGCGGTCCAAATCGACAAGCAGACGACAGTCGGCGACTTCTACCTGAGCTTTCCCAGTATCCTTTCCAACGACCTCGACGATATCGACAACCTGCTCGGCCCAAAGCACCCGATCGACAGCCGGCGCGGCACGCTGCGCGGAAACCTCACGCTCACCCAGAGCGATCGCGGCTCGTTGCAGGGCCCGCTGCGCCTCCGCTTCAACGACGCTTCCGTGGGCTTCCTGGGCTTAGCCGTCGGCGCCAGCGGTAGAGTCGAAGGCTACCTCGACGTCGACTTCCGCGCGCGCGCCGCGGCGCTCGGCAAGCTCTCCGCCGAACTCCGCCCCGTAACGCTGCGCGCCGGAGACGCCCGAGTGAGCGACTGGTGGCTGCGCCTCGAAAGCCCGCGGCTGAGCACGATCGGCTGGCCCCCAGAACGGGTCACCGCCGACCTCTCCATCGTTGCGAAAGACGCCGAGCCGATCCTGACGGCGCTCGCCAAGAAGGACGAGCTGCCCGAAGTCGTCGCCAAACTCGTCGATCTCGACAACCTCAAAGCTGAAGCCAAGCTCAGAAAACGCCCGGGCGTCTTCGACATCGTGCTCGAAGACGTCCAGAGCGACGTGCTGGATCTGACCGGTCGAGTTCACATCGCCGGCAAGCACGGTCGCTACGCGCTCGTGGTCGGCGGCAAGAGCGTCTCGCTCGGCATCTTCAAAAACGGCGGCGACACCGAGCTCGAAGCCCAAGCCGGCCAGAAATGGCTCAGGCAAAAGCTGCGAAGCTTCCCGCCGGCGACGGACGGGACGCGCTCGCCAAAGCGCTAGGCGCACGTCTGCAGACAGGTAGTGGGAATATCGCGGGGAGACGTTCCTCGAGGCGAGTCGGGGTTTGATCGAATTCCGCCCCTACTCTGTCGGGCTCGGGCTCGTCATCGCCGCGCTCGGCCTGGGGTTGCTCTACTACGACTGAGCCCGAACGGTGCTAGCATCGAGGGCACGATGGGCGATGTCGTCAACCTGAACAAGTTCCGCAAGCGGAAGGCCAAGGCTGAGCGGACGAAGCGCGCCGAAACCAACCGGCGCCTGCACGGGCGCACCAAGGCGGAACGCGCGCGCGACGCGCTAGCGAAGAAGCAACTGACACGGCATGTCGACGGCGCAAAGCTCGAGCGAACCCCAGAACGCGACGATTCAACCGAGGGTGAACCGCCGAGTTCTTCCGGGAAGTGAGCGTGAGCGCGACTGTCACTGTGCGAGCACTCAGAGCATGAGGTTGTACGTCACGGCGGCAGTGACCGAGTGGTGTGCGCTGCCCTCGAGGTCCATCGTTCCGTAGAGGCTGTCTGAGTACGTTACCTCGCCGTATTTGCCGAGCGCGTATCCTATCTGCGCGCTTGCGAAGTGGTTGCGCCCCGCCCATATGTCGACGCCGACCGTGAGCCGAAGGCGCTCGGCGCCTTTCGCTTGTAGCGTCACCGAGTCGTCGTAGCCTTCGGACTCAGCGTTGAAGGTAAACCATTCGTAGCCGAAACCGGCCGCGCCCCAAGGTTGAAACCGCGAATGGGTGATCAAGTATCCGCGTGCTTGCACGCCAACGCGGAACAGGCCAGCGCTGCACTCGACGCCGGGGTCGTCGCAGGCTTCGAGAGCGGTGGTATTGATGGCTCCACTGCCTCCTTCCAGATAGGCGCCAATCAAGAAGCGCTCGTTGAAGCGATAGCCGGCATCGAGACGGCCGAGCAAGAACGAGTCGACGACGTCACCGAATTGAAGCCCCTCGCTGATGTCTCCGCCAGGGACAGCACCGCCGAGGCCACCCCCCAACAGAATACCGCGGGTAGGTCGATCTGCTGCCGTGCCGGACGTCACGACAGCCGGGGTATCGGCAGTCTCGGTGGGAGCGTTGGCGTTGGTGGGGGACGCGGGCTCAACGGCCCAGGCGTCATCGGAGGCGCTGCATACGATGCAAGTGATGAGCTGCGCGAAACAGCCGCGCTTCATCCAGCGCTTCTGCACGGTCGAAGTGGTCATGAGTGTCCTTTCCATGAGTTGCGACCAATCGGCCGCATGGACACTCCTCGGCTCACGCCGGCGAACAGTTGTTAGAAAACTTCTAGGGGTTGGTTCCTGACGCGCCTTCAGTGTCAGGTTGGTTACACCGCGCAGCATCGCTGTCTCGTCATCCTCGCGCACACCGGAGACCGGCGACGCGCCGGAAGGCGAGCCGCCAAACGCGAAGGGCAAGTGAAGCGACCGCTCCCGCCAACGCTTCGATCGAACATCGTCGTTCGCTCAGCTGCTGGGTCGGCGTCCGTCCACTCGAAACCCAATGATTGCTTCGCCGGCAGCCCCGGCTCCGGACCGCATTTCTTTCATCGCGAGCTCGAAATCCTGGGAACTCAACGGGAGCGCCTCGGAGGAAACGCCGTCGCGCTGTGCCTCGTTCAGTCGCCCGAAGCACACTTGGACGGCGCGGTACACGAGCTCTTTGAGGAAGGCTTGGGTGCTCCCGTCCGTGCGCTCCGCCAGGTCATCGATGCCAAGCGTTCGGTTCTCGTAAGGCGCAAGCAGGTGTTCGAGGTACCGTCTTCGAAGCTCGCGTGTTGGGGAACCGAAGTACACACACTGGCTGATCCGACCAGGCCGGTCCTTGATGGCGGACTCGACACGTTCGATCGCGTTCGTGGTCAATATGTACAGGATCTCGTCAGCAACGCCAAATCCGTCGAGCTCGTCCATCAGGTCGCCAAGAGCTGCACCGAGCGAGTTTGATTCGCGAGAGCTGAACACGAGGTCGACATCCTCCATGACGACCAGTGCCGGTTGCAACACCTTGGCAGCACTGCAAACTGCTTTCACATGCGCCAGGCCGCTTCCAGAGACGACTATCGTCGTGACACCGTCGAGCTGACGGGCAAGATACTTCGTCGTGTAGGTCTTGCCCGTCCCAGGCGGGCCGTAGAACAAGAGTCCTCGCTTCCCAGGCAATCCGATCCTTCGCAGCGCTGTTCGGTTGCTGTGAAACTCGACGACGTTCCTGAGTAGCACCTGTTGCACGAGGTCGCTCAGCACGATGTCGTCTCCCGAGATTCGCGGAACTGGGAGAAACCTCATATCCATTGCGTGGCCTTGGACCACGCCAGTGAACTCATCAACACTGCCGTCGTCGAAGCTCAGTTCGACGAGCTGGCCCTTGTACACACTGTTTTCCGCGGAATCGGCAACAATTGCGTCGATGACGCTCTGCGGATCGCTACCGCGGTGGAGCGCTACCTCGAGTTGGGCGTGTCCTCCTTGATACTGCTCGAGCCGCACACGGAGCACCGCGACGCCGGTCGTCGTCCCTTTCTTTATCCAAAAAGCATCATCAGGCACGAAGTCCATGGTGTCTGGACCGGTGGGTTGGGAGCGTGCCTTGGGTCGTTTCACCACACGGTCGAAGTCGGACGGGAACGAGTGATTCAGGATGTCCGACAGGCCCTGCATGTGCTGCGTTTCCAGCACGTCGAACCCTTCGCGGGCCGCAAAACGAGCCGCCGACTTGTACACGTCGAGATGGCGATATCGGGGGACTTGGTGCGAGAAAACCCTCAATCGCTGTGCGTCACCAAGGGTTTGTGACAGCTGAACGTCCACAAAACTCTGTGCCTGCGTGAGTCTGACCAACAGAAAGAACGCAGGCGGCAGGGCCGAGCAGGCGACGAGCAACTTATGAGGAAGGTCCAGCCAAAAGTAAAACCCGCTGAAGGGAATGTAGAAAGCAGCAGCCGCTAACACATAGTTGAAGAACGTTATCCGCCACATCCACAACCAACGTAGCCCGCCTCGGGGCCTGCCAACAAGCGTTTGCACTCAACGAACCGCCTCCGGCGACCGCAAAATCGGGACGCTGCACACACATCGGCTCATGCCGCTGATCAGTTGCTCGTAAAATTCTGGACCTGCTCGAGACCGCTACGCGAATGGAGGCGGGACCCCGAGGTCTACGCAGATCTTTCGCGCGAGGAAGTCGTTGACGTCGGTGTGACGCGGAACGGCGGCGGCTCTCCGTGTTTGGCGGTTGACATAGAGCGAGTGACGGCCTCCTTCGCGCAGCAATTCGCAACCGTGCGACTCAAGATGCCGGACTAACTCACGCCGTTTCACCCGACGGAAATCCGCTCGCGCACGACTTCCCCATCTCCCAAGGCTTCTGCAGCCAGGGCACGGTTTGCCTCGAGCACCAGCTGGATGGCTTCATGGAGGTTTGCCCTTGTTTCGTCGAGCGTCGCTCCTTGAGTATTCGCCCCGGGGAGCTCTTCGACGTAACCGATGTAGCCCTCGGGCACTTTCTGGAAGACCGCCGTGAACTCGAGCATCGATATCATGCTACCACCCACGCACGCTGGGCGCCAAAGGCGCCCACGTTGGAATCAGGAACATGCTGTCCCGGATCTGAGTTTGCCATGCGCACTCCTCGGCTCGGACCCCCGAACAGTTGCGCGGAAATTGTGGGGAAGGCGCCGCGCGCTTACTGGAGCTGAGCCAGCCAGTCCACGCGGCGCTTTTCCTTGTCCTTCAGCTGCTTCTCCAGGGAGCTCACGAAGTCGCGCTCGGAGGGGATTTCGCGGAGCTGTTCGAGGAGGGCGAGGGCGCTTTCGCGATCGCCGAGGGCGGCGAGCATGAGGGTTTGCTCGCGAGCTCGGCTGGTGAGCAGGCCCAGGGTGGCTCGGTCGGGGTAGCGCGGATCGATGGCAGCGAGCACGCGCGCGAAGGCGCGCTTGCCGTCGCGAAGGGCGGCGGTGCGATCGGAGCGGCCGAGCGCGTGTGCCTCGAAGCGCATCCAGAACGGCTGCGGCAGGACGTGCTCGAGCAAGCGGCGGTCCCAGCTCGGGTCGAACTCGAGAAAGAGCGGGCGCGCGTCGGCGAGGGTAGAGAGGGCGTACTCGCTCGGGCGGCCGCTGATGCGGAGCTCGCGCACGAGCGGGGCGAGGTTCGGTTCGAGCTCGAGCAGGCGCGTGGCGGTGTCGCCGCGATCGAGGAGCGGGAGCGGCACGACGGTGAGATCGGGGCGTTCGCCGCGCGCGACGCGTGAAGCCCACAGGCGCCAGGCAGCGGGCTCGGTGCGCACCATGAGCAAGCTGTGCGGGGGGAGGCTAGCAAGCGCCTCGTCGGTCCACGCCTCGGCGGCGCCACGCGTCTGGCTGTCGGATTGCTGCCCCGATTCCTCCCAGCGCACGAGCACGAAGGTGATACCGGCGACGACGAGCAGAGCCTGGGCGGGCTGGGCCAAGGGAACGCGACCGCGCTCGAGCAAGAGGCCCACGACCTGGGCGCCGAGGGCGGCGCAAATGCCGAGCACGGCGACGGCGAGCAGGTCGACGACGCGGCCGGTGACGGGACTGGCGAGCGTGGGGGTGGCCGCTGGCAGGATCAGGTCGAGCAGCGGGAAGACGGCGAGCGGCGCGATCCACGGCCGGGTACGCGGGCGCGACAGGCCCCACAGGCAACCGACCAAGGCGAACCCGACGAGGACGACGCCGAGGACGTCGAGCCAGGACTCGACGGTGCCGGCAACGGGATGGGCGGTGTCCGCGCAGGAAAGTCGGGCGAGTTCGCTGCCCCAGTCGCTCCAGATGCCGCCGCTCGTGGGTTGAAACCAGAAGGGGAGCAGGCCAAGGCAAACGACGCCGAGCGTGCTGCCGGTGAGCTCGATCAGTTGCCGCTGGCTAGGGAGCTGTCGAAGTAGAGCGGCGTCGACGAGCAGCAGCACGAGGCAAGCGAAGCCCGCGAGCCGCGACTCGAGGCAGGCGGCGCCGAGCACGAGGCCGAACACGAGCCAGCCACGTTCGTCGAGGCGCAAACGGAAGCGCACGGCGACCGCCACGAGCACGAGGCTCACGGCGAGCGAGGCGCCGCCGGCGGTGGTGGCTTCGGCCTGCCAGGTGGGCGTGAGCACGACGCCCCACGCGGCGAGCAAGGCGAGCACCGGAGCGAGACGCGGCGCGGGCGCGTTCTTGTCGAGGAGCCGCAGCGCGAATTCGAAGATGAGGCGGGCAGCGAACGCGGCTCCCAGCGCGCTCGGCAGGGCGGCGCGGAGCACTCGACCTCCGACCGGCAGTAAGGCGCACACCTGAGCCAGGACGGCCGAGAGGACGCCTTCCGCTCCGATCGGAACGAAGCCGAGGCTCCGGACGATCGCCACGTCGTCACGCCACTGGCTCGCGGGCGAGAGTCCGCCGAGCGCGACGAACAAGGGCACCACCACGGCAAGCCAGCGGCAGGCGCCCCGCAGCCAGTGGGGGGCTCCCGGGCCACCTTGGGTGACGTTTTCGGGGGGACTCACCGCAGCATGCCTGCCATTTTCGAGGATTTTGGCCCACTTTCGGGCGCCCTTTTGCGGCAGCAGGTCAGGCCCGCGGCTCGGCGGCTGGCGGGTAGGGGTGGCGTGGGGGTGGGGAGTTGAGTGGGGGGGCTGGGCGCGCTATGACCGCCGCCCCATGGCCCGTTTCATCGACGAACTCAAACGAACTCACAACTGCGGTGCGCTGCGCGCCGCCGACATCGGCAGCGAAGTGGTGCTGTTCGGCTGGGTTGCCAACCGCCGCGACCACGGCCACCTCGTGTTCGTAGATCTGAGGGACCGCGACGGCCTGACCCAGATCGTCTTCGACCTCGATTCGTCTGCCGACGCGCACCGGATTGCGGACTCGCTGCGCCCGGAATGGGTCGTCGGCATTCGCGGCAAGGTGCGTTCGCGGGGCGAGCAGTTCAGCAAGAAAGAGAACAAGATGGTCAGCGCCGCGAACCCGAATCTCGCCACGGGCGAGATCGAGGTCGAAGTGCTCGAGTCTTGCATCTTCAACAAGTCCGAAACCCCACCCTTCCCGCTCGAAGACAACATCGACACGCGCGAAGAAGTTCGGCTCCAGTATCGCTACCTCGATCTGCGACGGGCGCCGCTGCAGGCGGCGTTGCGACAGCGCCACAACATCAACCAGGCCACTCGCAACTACTTGAGTAGCCAGGGTTTTCTGGAGCTAGAGACACCGTTTCTCGTCAAGTACACGCCCGGCGGCGCGCGCAACTTCTTGGTGCCCTCGCGCGTGCAAAACGGAAAGTTCTTCGCCCTCGCCGAGAGCCCGCAGCTGTTCAAGCAGCTGTTCATGGTGGCGGGGTTCGAAAAGTACTTTCAGATCGTGCGCTGCTTCCGCGACGAAGACCTGCGACTCGATCGCCAGCCCGAATTCACCCAGATCGACATCGAGGCGAGCTTCGTCAATCAAGACGACATTTTCTCGCACGTCGAGGGGCTCATCTGTGCCGTCTGGCAAGCCGCGCTCGGCATCGATCTCAAGCAGCAGTACCCCGGCGGCAAGTTCCCGCGCATGCGCTTCGACGACTCGATGCGCGACTACGGCAACGACAAGCCCGACCTGCGCTTCGGGATGAAGCACATCGATCTCACCGAGCTCGTGGTCGAGCACGATGGCGGCGGCATCCCCTTCTGGGCGCCGATCGCCGAGAAGTTCAAGAACGGCACCTACCGCAAGGATCTGCCGCAAGAGATCGTGAAAGCGCTGGTGATCCCGGCTTCGGCGGGGCTCTCGCGCAGCGACGGTGACAAGCTCGAGCAGATCGCGCGGGGCATGGGCGCCGGCGGCTTGGCGCGCGCCAAGGTCGGTGCGGACGGCGAGTGGACGCAGTCGCCGCTCGCGAAGACCGTCACCGACGCGATGCGCGTGGCCATCAACCAGGCGGTGAACGCCCAGGCCGGTGACATCGTCCTGTTCCAGTTCGGCAAGGCTTCGCTCGTGCACACGGTGCTCGCCAACCTGCGCGTGCACCTCGGCAAGCAGCTCGGGCTCATCCCTCAGGTCGGCCATGGCAACGCCTTTCAGTTCCTGTGGGTCGTCGATCCACCGCTGTTCGAGTACGACGAAGACCGCAAGGGCTGGGTCGCGGCGCACCACGCGTTCACTCGTCCCCACGACGAACACGTGGACTTGATCGAAAGCGACCCGGGCAAGGTGCTCTGCTATCGCTACGACCTCGTGCTGAACGGCTTCGAGATCGCAGGCGGCTCGATCCGTCTGCACGATCCGGACGTGCAAGAACGCGTCTTCAACGCGCTCGGCATCGACAAGGCAGAAGCGCAGCAGAAGTTCGGCTTCTTGCTGTCGGCTCTGAAGTTCGGCGCGCCGCCGCACGGTGGCATCGCCGTCGGCATGGACCGCCTCGCGATGCTGCTCGCTGGACGCGAGAGCTTGCGCGACGTGATCGCGTTCCCCAAGACCCAGCGCGGTTCGGACCAGATGAGCGACGCTCCCAACGCGGTGGCGCCAGAGCAGCTGGTTGAGCTGGGCATCCGAGTCGTCACCAAGGAGTAGGGGAAGCGCGGGCGCCCTGAGCGTAACTTTGCGCTCAGGGCTTACCAAAGTGCCTTGCGGCAGTGCTTCGATTCGAGGCAGCCCGGTACTCCTGACAACCACCGCGTGCCACCTCGTCGCACACTCGTCGGGCTAGGAGCGCAGCGTGCCTTGACCTATGTTCACGGTCACCTTCACGATCGTAGCAGCATGGGCGCGAGGATCCTCATCGTCGACGACAGTCCCACGATCCGCAAGGTCGTGTCGGCGATCCTCGAGCGACGCGATTACGAAACATTGGCCGCGCGTGACGGGCAGGAAGCGCTCTCGACGCTCGCGTGGCGCTCGGTAGACCTCATCCTCTTGGATTTCGTGATGCCACGCATGAACGGCTATCAGTTCTGCCGTGAGCTCCGCGCCAACGAGAAGCTGAAGGAACTGCCGGTGATCCTGATGAGCGCCAAGGCCGACAAGATCCGCGGCCAGTTCGTGCAGCAGACGGGAGCCATCGACGCCATCACCAAGCCCTTCGACGCCAGGGGTCTCGTGGCGGTCGTCGAGCACGCGCTGCACCGCACCAAAGAGGGACGCGGTCGACCGATCCCCGAGGCTCACCACATGCCCGCGGAAGAGCCCCGCGAGAGCATCTATCCGGTGCGCATCAGCCTGAGCGACGACCCAGGTCTCCGGCAAGTCCAGGCCGCGCAAGAAATTGGTAGCTTCATGAGCAAGCTGCTGACCCCAGAGTTGCGGCGTGCGAACGCGCTGCGCGGCGACGACAAGGAACTCGGCCGCGCGATTCAGCAGGCCATCACGCCCGAGTGCGTCGGAGAGCTCGGCGCGCTCTTGAAGAACGTGGAGCTGGGCGAAGACAGCCACGAAGTGCTCTCCGGCGACCTCTCGGTGATCGCGCTGCCCGAGGTGCTGCAGATGCTCCAGATGCAGCGCCAGACCGGCGCGCTGAAGCTGCTGCAGCGTTCGGCGGAAGTCACCCTGTACCTTG
>Ga0315910_10005446_pt1 | contig 10417 bp, 6 predicted proteins | sample EdamamesoilMG_FD_204470 | JGI IMG/M metagenome (GOLD analysis project Ga0315910, IMG submission 204470) | Garden soil microbial communities collected in Santa Monica, California, United States - Edamame soil | ecosystem: Environmental > Terrestrial > Soil > Garden | place: USA: California... | reverse complement strand
TGGTCGCGAGCGGCACCACGCCGAAGATGGTCGACAAAGAGACGCACACGCGCGCCATCGGTTACGGCTCGATGTTGATGGAAGGCTTGGTCGGCGTCACGGCATTGATCGCAGCGTGCGTCATGCCGCCAGACGACTACGTCGCCATCAACACCGACCCGAAGGTCGCGATGGTGGCTAGCGAGCGCAGCCATGGGGCGGGCCTGGCACGTTCCGTCGCTGAGCTCGAGCGGGCGGACAAGGCGCTCACCGCGAGCGATCGCCGCATCCTCAGCTTGGACAAGGACGGCTCGCTGAGCGACCTCGCCGAGCAGTCGTTGCCTGCCTCGAAGCTCTTGGCGCTGTCGAACCCGGTGTTAGCGAGCTTGGGCTACGGCGTCGACCCCAGCGGCGCGCATGCCACCACGCTCGGCGACGAAGACTTCGCGCGCCTCGGTATCAAGGTCAAAGAGCTGCCGCATCTTTCGCAGAGCGCGGGTGAAGTCGTGGCCGCGCGCACCGGCGGGGGGGTATCGCTCGCGGTGGGCATGGCGCGAGTTTTCAGCGGCTTACCCGGCATGAGCACGCTGCTCGCCTACTGGTACCACTTCGCGATCATGTTCGAGGCGCTGTTCATCCTGACGACAATCGACACCGGCACCCGCATCGGGCGCTTCTTGATGCAAGAATTCTTGGGACGCATGTCGCCCGAGCTCGGGCGCTCAGCGAGCCCGGTCGGCGGCATCGTCGCCTCTGGCCTCATCGTCGGCGGCTGGACCTATTTCATTCTGACCGGCAACATCTCGACGATTTGGCCCATGTTCGGCATCGCCAACCAGCTGCTCGCCTGCGCCGCTCTCTCGGTAGGAACCACCATCATCCTGCGTGAGGCGAGCCTGCGTCGGTATGCGCTCGTCACGCTCCTGCCGCTCTGCTTCGTCGCCACCACCACCATCACCGCGGGTGTTCAGAGCGTCATCCGTATCTACTACCCGATGGCCCAGAACGACGCGACCCGCGTCACGGGTATGGTGAACTTGGTCGTGACCGGATGCCTGCTGCTCGGTATCACCTTCGTGATCGGCGGCTGCGCCCGGCTGTGGCTCTCGATGCTGCGCCTGCCGCCAGGCACACGCACTCCCGCCAGCGCCTCGGCCTGACCGCAGCGCCGTCGGCGGCGAGGCTCAACTGCGGCTGCGGCGAAGCTCGAGGAGCTCGGCTTGCAGCGCGTCGGCACGCGCTCGCTCTTGCTCGGCACGCGCTCGCTCTTGCTCGGCACGCGCTCGCTCTTGCTCGGCACGCGCTCGCTCTTGCTCGGCACGCGCTCGCTCTTGCTCGGCGTGAGTGAGCCAGGGGCCAGTGCCGTCCGATTGATCGGCGACCTCGAGATGACCCTTCGCGCGCGGGACCAGCCACGCGCCGAGCAGCGGAGAGCGCACGGGCGTGTCGGCGTGGTGGGTTTCACGCAGCACCCCTTCGGGCGTCCGCACCCAGAGCTGGAGCAGGACGGGGCCGCCCAGCGAGCGTGGCCCAAAGTGGTACGGATCGTAGACCCAGAGCTCGCGCACACCGACCACGGCGTACTTGTCTTGCACGCGCGCGTAGTCCTTGTAGGGATGGCTGCGGCTGACGATTTCGATCGCCAAGCCGGGAACGCGATGGCCCGGAAGCCAAAGACGCAGGCTGTCGACTGCGCCGTCGTGAAAGCCCGGCGGCACCGTCTCGAGCCAGCACACGTCCGGATCGACGCCTACACGCGGATGCACCTCGTCCCAGCGGATGGCCAAATTGCGACGCACGGCGCCTGCTGGGTGAACCTGCGTTTGCCAAGCAACCAGCACGTTTCTCAAGCGATCGGCGATCTCGTCGTGCACGGGTGATTCGGGCACGGGTACCTCCGGGAGCTCCCACTCGGGCAGGGACGCGGGTAGCGAATACTGCACAGCCACAGCTCTCCGGTCGGTCGTCATCGAAGCCAGTTTACTGCAAAATGACAGCGCCCCCCACGACCGCGTCCAACGGCGGGCTTTCGCGCGGGTTTGTGCCGCGAAGTGCACGCGAAGTTAGCAAGGGTTGCTCCAAGCGTTGTCCAAGACTGTGGCGGACTCGTGTGCGAGGAACGGCCTGACGGGGGGATGCACTGTAGCTGCGACAGCTCCTTTACCGGAGCGAGTTTCCCTTTCGATGCAAGCACGCCCGACGACGAGGCCACCTGGGATCTTGCTGTCGCCGAGTGCGAGGCGCTCTTGGAAGCGAGCCCCGGCGAGCTCTGAGTTCCTACCCGGCTTCGCCAGTTCGGGTCGCGGGCTTCACGCTCGCCAGGCTGGACAAGCCCAGCCACTGGCGGGCCTTGCTGCGGTACTTTTCCGGACCTTCGTAGCGCAGCACGCCTTGGTCGATCGCTGCTTGAAACTCGAGGTCCCCCATCCAGATGCGCGTCATGGTGCGCAGCGTCGCGCTCAACTGCACGAGCGGCTCGCGTCCGGGAAAGTCGCTGCACAGCTCCAGCTCACCGTCGTCCACGAGCACCCACCAGCGCCGGTGACTCGCGGCTTGGTCGGTAAAGGTGAAGCACACTACTGCGTGGTTCGGCAGTACTGTGGCGTCGATGCGGCGTTCCAGCTCGAGCATCAACAGATTCAGATCGAGCTCGTCTGGAGTCATCTTGCTGCGCACCCAGCGTTGGCCCCAGGTCCCTGCCATCTCGACGAGCGGCATCAGCTCACGCCCAGATTCGGTGAGCAAGTACTCCGTGCCTCCCCCAGCGCTGCGTTTCACCACTACCTCGGCCTCACAGAGCGCCTTGAGCCGTTGACTCAAGACACTGGGCGAGATGCGTCCCAGGCCGCGTTGCAAGTCTGCGTAGCGCGTGCTTCCGAACAGGAGCTCTCGCACGATGAGCAACGTCCAGCGCTCGCCCAAGAGTTCGGCCGCCTTGGCAACGGGACAGAACTGGCCGTACTTGAGCATGACCGAACGTATTTAGCTGGGTGCTCCCTCGGGAGCTACGATTTTCGTAGTAGGCGCCGGGGCCAGCATTTTCGACCGCTTCGTCTACGACCGCGACCGTCACTTCGAAAATCGAAGTGGAGCGGGGAGCGCATTGTTGGCAGGCTGTGGCTCGATCCCATGACACCCAATACCCTATTTCAGCCCGCTGCTTCACCAGAAGCAGTCAGCGTGTGGAACAACGTGGTCGCTCCCAAGTATGCTCGCTACGAGCGCATCTTGGTAGACTCCGCAGCTCGCCACAGTGACCGCATTTGGGAGAGGTTCTCGGTCACGCGAGATGACCACGTGGTCGACGTTGGCTGCGGCTTCGGCGATACGAGCGAGCGACTCGCTCAGCGAGCTCGGCGCGTGACTGGCATCGATTGCTCGACCGTGCTCCTGAGCCAGGCGCGAGCTCGCTATGCTCAGGTGCCGAACCTCGAGTTCGTGCTGGGCGACGCGGGTCGCTACACACCCACCGAAGCGGTTCAGGCATGTTTTTCTCGCTTCGGACTGATGTTTTTCGAACGCCCCGTGCAGACCTTGAAGCATCTGCGTTCTTGGCTGGTGCCGGGAGCCCGCTTCGGCTGCCTGGTCTGGCGCGCGCGGCGGGAAAACCCTTGGCTCGATCTCGCGCACCGAGCCGTGCTCGAGGTGTTGCCGCCCGTGGCTGAAGAGGCTCCCAACTGCGGCCCAGGACCTTTCTCCATGGCGGACGAAGAGACGGTCACCGCCCAGCTGAGCGCCGCCGGGTTTCACGCGGTGAGCTTCGAGGGCATCGAAGCGGACGTGAACATCGGGGTCGATCTGAACGAGGCCCTCGAGTTTCAGTTGGCCATGGGACCAGCGGGAGAAGTGGTGCGTCACGCGGAAGAACAGGGTCGTCCGGGCCTCGAGCGAGCCCGCGAAGCCGTGCGCCGCGCCTTGAGCCGGTTCGAAGGACCTGATGGAGTCAACGTCGGGTCAGCGTCGTGGTGGGTGACCGCGCGCGCTTGAGCGCCACGGTCGAGCCAAGTCGGATAAATCGCGCGCCTTCGGAATGCTGACGTGCGAGCATCCACGAACTGTGTCAGCAGGCGACTGTGCTGATCGATCGGTGCACGCCGGGCATTGAGTGAGATGGCCTTTGGCAGCCGTATCCCAATTCGCGCAATCACCGCAGCGCTCCCGCTGGCTTGGGCCCTCGGCTGCAGCAGCTCCGATTCCGGCGCACCGACCAGCTCTGGCTCCACGACGGGGATCGGCAGCGTGGCCGGCACGCAGGGCACGAACAGCCTGACGACCAGCTCCGCAGGTCCCAGCGGCGCGGGCACCACGCACACGGTGTCGGCGGCCAGCACGGGCTCGGCCAATCCCAGCACCGCCGACACCGGCAGTGTCGGCAGCAGCATTGCCAGCACCGACACAGCGACATCGACCGACGCCGGCAGCAGCACCACGGGGGATGGCGGAAGCGCCTCGACCGGATCGGTGACGGGAGGCGCGATCGGCGACACCAGCGCAGGCGGCGCAGCTTCCGCCAGCACCACGGCGGCAACCGCCACCACCGGCGTGGTTGCGGCGTGCCCCGAGGGCGTCGAAAGCACCGAGACGCGACCGCAGCTCGACAGTGCTGGCGCTGCCGAGTACACGGTGGCGAATTACCTCGCGAGCGCCGGCCCTCTGGGAGCGCTCAGCACCGACGACTGGGATCCGACAGCTGGGCTCGGGGACCCCGCCAGCTTCACGCCGACGTTCACCGTCGCCGCCGACGGCAGCGGCACGCATCTCACCGTACAGGCCGCCCTCGATGCAGCGAGCGGCAACGAGCGCCAGTACATCCTGGTCGAACCTGGCACCTACCGAGAGACACTCTCGCTAGGGAGCTCGGCGCCGCCCATCACCCTCTACAGCCTGTCTTCCGACGCGAGCGACGTCGTCCTGGTCGACGGCAGGTCCGCCGACAGCTCCGGCGGCACCAGCGGGAGCGCCACCTTCACCGTCAAGTCCGCCGGGTTTCAAGCGTTGAACCTCACCATCTCGAATGACTTTCCCACCCCCGCGAGCGGCTCGAACCTGCAAGCCGTCGCGCTGCACACCCAGGGCGACCGCAGCGTGCTCGAAAACGTGGTGCTGCACGGGTACCAAGACACCCTGTACCTCGACACGCTCTCGGACACGACGGTCGCGCGCGTGTACATCAAGAACAGCTTCATCGAAGGCGACACCGATTTCATTTTCGGTCGAGCCACGGTCGTGATCGAGGGCTCCACGATTCATTACCTTTCGAGCCGCAAGGGGACAGGCTCCGGCATTCATCTCGCCCCCAGCACGCACGTGAACCACCCCTACGGCTTCCTGCTGATCGCCTGCGAATTCACCGCGGACCCCGCCGCCCCCAGTGATCGCATCTACCTCGGCCGCTCTTGGGACACCAGCAGCACCACGCCCGTCCCCAATGGGCAGGCTGTCATCCGCGAGTCGCTGCTCGGCGCCCACATTCGTCAGATCGATCCTTGGGCCGCCGCGGCCACCTCGGGGCGCGCCTACAGCGCCGCCGGTAATCGCCTGCAAGAGTACTGCAACGCGCCCGCGCAATGACCCCGCGGGCTCGCTGCTAGCGCAACAGCTCAGCCGCCGCCCACAGCACTGGAGCCTGCCCGTGACCGTCGCCGGTCAAGCGGTCGAGCGCCATGTATGCTTCGTCGCTGGCTTGGTACCAGGTGCCCACGCAGATGTCACTGACATCACCGTCGTCGGAGATTTGGTTTTGGAGGCCCGCCCAGGCGGTGTCGATGACCGGCACGTAAGTATCCGCATCCAGCACCCCACGCCGAACGCCCGCGATCATGGCGTAAGTGAACATCGCGCTGCCTGAGCTCTCTTCCCAGTTGCTCGAGTGGTCGCGCGCGGTCAGCACCTGGTACCAGAGCCCGCTATCGGCCTGAACCGCCGTTAGCCCATCCATCATGCGTGTGTACCCGGATTCGATGCCCTGGTAGCGCTCGGCCGGAGCGGTCGGCAGATCGCGCATGATCTCGGCCATACCCGCCGCGAACCACCCATTGCCGCGGCCCCAATACACCCTCGCCTCGACCTCGTTGTGGAAAAACAGGCCGTTGTCCTGCTGCGCGCCCAGGTAGTCGAGCATCGTGGCGGCCATGAAGTCGACATACTTGGGCTCGAGCGTCGCGCGATAGGCTTCGAGCTGCAAGCCTGTCATCATGAACATATCATCGATAGCGCCGCGGGTTTGATCGGTGACCTGTTGATCGTCCGCCACCAGTGTACCGAGCGAACGATAGCTCTCGTCCTTGGTCTGAAGGTAGATCTCCAGCGGCACCATGCCAAAAATGTAGCGATCGACGTGCGCGGTGCCGTTCAACATGTCTTCGACGAAGTTGGCCTTGAGTGGCTCGAACTTGGCTACCAACGTGTCGAGCAGCTCTTGGCTCCCGGTCAGGCCCGCCACGGCGAGCGCGCCGTACCACTCACAGGCAACCTTGTACCCATCTCCCGGCAGGTCGGCCACCGAGGAGAATGCGAGTGGTTGCTCGGCAAACCGACGCGCTAACCGCAAGCCTATGTCCTCGGCCATGGGCCTCAAGTGTGCGAGCGGATTGTCGTCGGGAACGCTCGCGCCCGCGCAGCACACGGCACTGCCCGCGCAGCTGCCCGGCTGCTCCGTGCCTCCCCACGCCACACACTGGGCCAAACACTCGTAGGCGCAAGGCTCCGCCCCACCCGTGCTCGAGCTGGTCGTGCCGCCTACGCCCCCTGCCGTCGTCGCTGCTCCTGTCGTCGTAGCGTTGGCGCTTCCGCCTGTCGCTGCGCCGTCCGTCGATGCCCCGCCAGCGCCGAAGGCGCCGCTCGTGCTCGCGCCGGCCGTCGCCATGCCGGTGGTGCTCGCCGGATCCCCAGCAGTGCTAGTGGTATCAGCGCCCCCCCCAGTCGACGCGCTGACTCCGCCGTCGCCGCCGGTCGTCGTCGAACCGGTCTTACTCGAAGGCTCGCCGCTCTCCGACGCGCATCCGCTGGTGAGGCACAACAGACTCAGAGAAAGGATACGGTGCATGCCTGCCCATCCACTGTTGGTCGAAACGCTTCATCGCTCGGTTCGTCGCGAACAGAGCAAACTAGTGCTTCATTGGTTTGTTCTGTTTCGAAGCGTCGCGCCAGCAGCATTCGACGAGGGCGAATCGCGCACTTCGTGCAGCCCGTGCGCGGGGTTTGCGCAACATCGATTCCAAGTCGCCGCGCGAGCTCGCAACATCGATTCCAACGCGTCCGCCGGTCCACAACATCGATTCCAACGATGTGGGACGCAACATCGATTCCAAATCACTCGTGCGAACGCGCAATATCGACGCCGAAAGGTTCGTTGCTGCGCAACATCGAGTCCAACGACCGTGGCCCGTCAACGCGCAGCGCGCAACAGCGATCCCGAGGACACGTTGGGTGTACCCAGGTTGTGATGCATCTATGAGCGGACACGCGGCCCTCGCACCGCAAGCGCGCCACCTTCACCTTGACTGCAAATGTTCAGCACAGGTGCCCTGCTGAAAAAAGCACCTGCTGGAAAAAGAAAAAGAGCCTACTCGTCGGTGCAAGTCGGTGCTTCGCCTGCCGATCTGTGGCAAGGAACGACTCGTGGCAAAGAAAAGCAACACGTCGATGTTTCCCCGTCGCTTCAAGGTCTCGCTAGTGCTGGCGGGCGCCGCGCTCGGCTTGGCGGCTTGTTCGTCCGACAGCGCAGACAACACGGACGGGGGCGGTACGCCCACGACGGGAGGCACCACGACCGCCACGATGACCAGCGCGACCTCTGGCACCACGATGGGGAGCACGGCGACGATGACCACGGCTTCCAGCAGCGCCACGGTGGGGAGCACGACGGTCGGAAGCACCACGGCAGCGAGCACCACGGCGGGGAGCACGACCAGTGGCACCACTGGCAGCACCACCAGCGGCAGCACGACTGACACCAGCACGACAACGGGAACGGCGACCGGCGGGGGCGGCGCCGGCGGCACGAGCGGTGCCGGCGGCACGACCACCACTGGCGGCACCGAAGACTTCGACGTAACCCCCGAGGACTTCACCTGCATCCGTGACTGGGAACGGGTCTCCGGATTCCGTATCACCAACGTGCTCGGTGAAACTCAAACAGCCGAAGCCATCGCGGTCGCCCAGAACCCAGCAGGCGGTGTCTACCCGGTCGGCACCATCATCCAGCACCTTCCCACCGAAGCGATGGTCAAACGCTACGAAGGATTCTCTCCCGACACCAAAGACTGGGAGTTCTTCTTGCTGCAGCTGAGCGCAGACGGCGCGACCATCTCCCAGCGCGGGACCACGGAGATCACGACGATGGGGAACACCTGCGTCAGCTGCCATTCCGCGGTCGCCGACGAGTTCGACTTCATCTGCAACACCTGGGCCGACGCGACCGATGACGACTGTGGTTTCGATTTTTCGGAGCAGCAGCTCAACGCAAACGACCCTCGCTGCGACTGATCGCTTCTTCACTCCGGGAACTCGAGCTCGCTTCCAGCTGCGCGTAAGCGTCTTGGTGACGCGGTCCGTTGCAGGAGCTTCGCCTGAAGTCCGCGCTACGACTGTGGCCACGAGCCGGCACGGACGGCCCGCATCGCGTCCAGCGAAAACCGGCGCAACTTCACCAAAGCGCGCTCTGCAATCCTCGCAATCGTTGCCAATGGCGACGCTGAGGATTGTGCAAGCGACTCCTGCGAAGTTGGCGTTGGGTCGAGCTTTCGCCAGCGGCTCCCTAGCGGGGATGAGTTAGACCGCCCCCCGCCCTGGAAATGTATGACGAAGGCGTGCCGCGCGGTGTTGGGCCGTTGCGGGTTCGGCTGATCGTCGCCCTCAAAGTCCAGGGCTTCGCAAATCGCAATCGTTTCCAAGTTGAGAGCGCGGCGCTGATGGGACACATCGCAACGAACCAGCGACCTGTTGCTCAAATCCGTGATCATGGCATACAGAACCGGGACTTTGATCCAGGTGGGCGGCGATGACGTTTCACACGCTGACTCAACCAGCAGGTCACTCACTCATCAACTCGAACTTCAACAGGCATGACGGAGCTTAACGTGTCCAATAGACGGCATCGAAGTGTAATCCTCGCGAGCGCTCTCTGCTTCCAGTGGGGTTGCTCATCTGACGGCACCAACGCGAACGACAGCGCCGCTGCCCCCACCAACGCTGCAAACGCCAGCACCACGGGCACGGGCACCACCGCGACCACCAGCGGACCAGGTACCACAGCGACCGGGGGTAACCCGGTCACGGGCAACGGCACCACCAGCAACGGCACCACCGGCAGCAACGGCACCACCGGCAACGGCACCACCGGCAACGGCACCACCGGCGGCAACGGCACCACCGGCGGCAACGGCACCACCGGCACCGGCACCACCGGAGGCGGCGGCGCTGGTCCCACGACGAGCGACACCAGCAGCACCACCGGTGGCGATCCCGAGCCCGTAGACCTCGCTCCCCTCGTCACCTCCGCGCCCGGCGCGTACTGGACAGAAGGCACGCTCACCGAAATGGCCGGCACGGCGACCGTGACCGTCAACGATTCTCAAGTAGCTCAGGACTGGGACGGCTTCGGCGCCGCCTTCAACGAAAAAGGCTGGGCTGCGCTCACGTCGGACGCGATGAAGCAAGAAGCCATCACGTTGCTGTTCAGCGCGGCCGAGGGCGCCAACTTCGCGTGGGGCCGCATCCCCATCGGCGCGAGCGACTACGGCATCGACCGCTACACTCTCGCCGATACCGGCGACCCGCGGGACCCCGAGCCCAACGGCGAAACGAACCGTCCCCCGGCAGATCCGGACCTTGCGACCTTCTCACTCGACCGGGACCACGAGCTCTTGATCCCATACATCTTGGCAGCCAAGACTGAGAAGCCCAACCTGCGTTTCTGGGCGAGCCCCTGGACACCGCCGGTGTGGATGAAGACCGGGTTCAAGACGAACAGCGGCGCCGACAGCAGCCAAAGCGCCAATCGGCCCTCGTTCTATGACGGCGGCAACATGAACTCAGCGCACTTCGCAACCTACGCCAACTACTTCCAGAAGTTCGTCGAAGGGTACAAGGCGGAAGGTATCAATATCGAAGTCGTCTCGCCCCAGAACGAGCCTGGCTACGACCAGAACTACCCGTCGTGTCTGTGGAGCGGAGCCGACTACGCCACCTTCGTGGCGGACCACCTGGGCCCGAAGATGGATGCTCTCGGTGTCTCCATCATGCTGGGCTCCCTCTCGAACGACATGACCGACTTCACGATCGCCTCCACGGCACTCGCGAACGCCACCGCCAAGGGCTACTTCTCGGTGATCGGCGCGCAGTGGAACACCTTGAACAAAGGCCAGCTCGACAACCTCAACTCTGGGCTGCCGTACTGGGCGAGCGAGCACAAGTGCGGCAACTACCCCTGGGAGGC
>Ga0315910_10005444_pt1 | contig 10418 bp, 10 predicted proteins | sample EdamamesoilMG_FD_204470 | JGI IMG/M metagenome (GOLD analysis project Ga0315910, IMG submission 204470) | Garden soil microbial communities collected in Santa Monica, California, United States - Edamame soil | ecosystem: Environmental > Terrestrial > Soil > Garden | place: USA: California... | reverse complement strand
CCGAGAACGTGTTGTCCGCGATACGAGCGCGCGTCTCGCTGTCGGAGGCGCCCTGCCAGAGGAGGCCCGTCGTCGCCCCGGCGCCGATGATGTCGTTCTCGCAGATATCCGCGTACTGGATGTCGGGGACCGAGGCGTCATCCGACAACAGCCGAAGTACGCTGCTCGTTGCCGCGCAGGCGTTGTCGCGCACAACAAGGCGAGTCACCCCAGTGGAGGCCTGGAAGCGCAGAAGGATTGCGGTGGTGCCGGTGCCGCTCGCGTCGACGTCGTTGTCGACGATCTCCACGCGGGCGATCTTCCCCGCGTACGCACCGACCGCCGTGATGCCGTAGCCGGTGTTCTTCGTGTTGTAGATCTCGTTGTCGCGAGCAATCAGCGTGGCGGCGGCCGTGCTGCCGTAGAGGGCTATGCCACCCCAGCAGTCATCGATGTAGTTCTCTTCCACCACACCGCGCAGCGGCCCGTTGAGCACGACGGCGCCCTTTGGGAGCGCAGTCGTCGTATCCGACTGCCCGGTGATGGTGTTCTTGCGAACGAAAATCCGGTTGGCGGACGCCGAGTACACGCCGCAGGAGCGCGGATTGATGATCGTGTTGTCGTGGATGTAGATGAGGTCGGGGCGCGCGCCACCGGGGCCACCTGAGGCGGCCGAGTTCTCGTAGGCGAGGAATGCGTACGCGCCAACATCGTCTGTGATCGCGGTGTTGCCGTTGTCGCGAACCGTGTTGCTGTGGAAGTGAATGTTCGAGGTGGAGTGCCACGCGATGCCGAACGACTTCTTGTGCGTGAGATCGGCGTGGTTGTGGTGCACCCATGCGTTTCGGATCAGGCCGGTGGTGCCATTCGCCTGGCCCTGGAACACGACGCAGGCGTCCGGGATGCCGATCGAGGTCGGGCCGCGCGCATTGCCCGCCTGCGAGGTGTAGAGGTTGTCGTAGACCCAGAAGTTCTCGGCGCGGTAGGTCTCGGAGGTGTTCAGGAACCAGGTCCAGTAATCGCCCTTGAAGTTGACGAAGTGGCAGTCGTAGATCGCCACATCCCCGCCGATCGCGGTCGCGGAGTTGTTCTGCTCGAACTTGAATGCACAGGCATCGGAGAAGCCGCTCGACACGCCGTTGCCGGTGATCTTCAGCGCCGAGAGCCTGAGGCCAGCCACGTTGGTCGCGGCCAGAAGATGCGCGGCGGCGATCCCGGTGACGGTGATGCCGGAGGAGGTGCGCCCGGTGCCGCAGACAGTGACGTTGGCCGGGACCGTAAGCGGCAAGGAAGCCGATGCTACGGCCGCGAAGCCACGGATACGGACGATACCCTTGCACTGTCCGGCGACGAGCAACGCGGCGGCGAGCGCCGTGTAGTCATTCGTCGCATTGTCGAGCACCGCCCCGTAGCGCTCCGGGTACACCTCGCCGCCAGAATTCAGGTGATTCGGGATCGAGTAGTCGGTGGGCGTCACCCCCGCGGCGATCTCCGCCGCCGTGCGCAGGTATGCGATGAGGGTGTTGCCGGGGCCTGAGGTGCCGTTGCCGAGGTCCGTCCGCAATGTTGAGCCATCGGAGGCGATGTTGTCTTTCGTCTTGATCGTCAGCCCATTGGCGTCCTTCGCAACGAGCTTGATGAGCGGATATTCGCTCGGGTCAACATGGAAGGCTGGAAAATAGCCATCGTCCTGCGATTCGACCGGGTTCGGCTGCTCCACGTCATAGGCGTCGGTTGTGTGCAGCACGACCGGGGTGTCCGTACCGGCCTCGTAAACGTGGATTTTGGCGGCCACACGCAGAACGCTGCTCGCGTCGATGCTTGTTTGCCACGGCAGGTATACGATGCTCATCAATGACTCCGGTGTCCGGAAATGAAAAAGCCGCCCGAAGGCGGCCGTTCGATTGGGTCGAGTACAGGCGACAGTTTGTTGTCTATGCGGTGTTTCTCACCGCTGCTGGGCTCATCCGAATGCTCATCGGCGACATTCGCGCCGGGGTTACTCAGTTCCTCGCGTGGGAATTGGTCTACCTACCACTGGCCGCAATCGCGGCGCTCTTCGCAACACGAATCGCGAGCAGGCCGCCGGCTGTGCCCGGTAAGCCACGCATCCTTGGCGCGATCCTTACTGGCCTTGCGATTGCTGCGACCGTGGTCGGCCTCTGCGTGGCTCTCCGATAGGCTGATCCGGCAGCGGATTGACCTCGCCTTCGAGCACGCGGAGGCCGGTGCCAGCGGCAACGTTTGAGAGCGCAAGAAGCCCGCGCTGCACTCCTGGCGGATACTTCGAAACCTGCTTGAGGCTCGAAATGCTTGCCGGATCGGTGAGGCCTCGCGCAAGGTTCCCGACGAGTTTGTCGAGCGAGCGTTCCTCGCCGGACTGAATCGCGGTCTGCACCGGCTGACGCAGCCACTTCAGGGCGGTCGAGAATCGGCCCTCAATCTTGCGGGTGATGAGTTGATTGAACGCAGTGTCAGAGCCCGCGCGCTCTGTCGCCGCCACCAGTTTCAGCGCACCGAGCATTTCCGTGAACTGCTGCTGGGCGCCCTGCGGTAGCGCCGCTCGCACTTTCGCCAACTGCTGCGGCGTGCCAGCGAGCGCTTGGTAGAGCTTTCCGGCAAGGTTCACCGACTCGCCGCGCTGGCTGACCTTCAGCGCCTTGTCGAGCACGCCGGCGAGATACTGGCCGGACAACGCCTGCCACGCCTCAGGATCTGCCTTGCTGATCGCGGTCTTCGCCGAAAGGATTTCACCAGGTGTGACCGCAGGATCGTTGATGATCTTCGCCGCGGCAGTTGCCGCCTTCGCATCCTTGATGCGGGCGAGTACGCCAACCGCGCCGTTCTCCAGCGGCTCGATGGTGGACTTTGCGAGCTGGCCGTATGCCTGCCGTGCGGACTGCCATTGCTGGTTCGGAATGGCGTCGAGAGCGGCGACGAATTCGTCGCGCTTGAGCTTCAGCGCGCGCGCTGCCTGACGGTTGCCGGACTGGATCAGCGACTCGATCTGATCGTCGAGCGTGCGCTTCGTGTAGTCCATCAACTGAAGGCTCGGCTTCGTTGTGTCTACGCCTTCGAGCTTCGCGAGCTTCTGACCGGACCTGTACGCCTTCTCGAAGAACGGCAGCTTCAGCATCTCGATGATCTTCTGGTCGGTCACCTCCGGCACCGCGGCATACGCGGCGTCGTACAGCGGCTTCACCTGCTTCGAGACGCTGGCGCGCGCCGCACGGATGGCTTCCTGGGCGGCGTTGATGCCCTGGCGGCCCGCAGCATCCGAGCTCATCGCCTTCGTGACGGTGCCGATCAGCCGCTGCATGGCGTCCGCTGACTGACTCGTCTGCAGCTCATCGAGGGCCTTGAAAATCTGCGAGCTTTCGCCCGGGAACTTCGCGGCGTACTTTCGCAGCGCCATGAGCTGCGGGTCGCCTGAGGCCTGCGCGAGATCGAGGGTGATGCCGGTAGAGCGTGCGGTGGTGTCGCGAACGGCCTCAGCACCGCCGCGGGCGGCCGGCGTGAAGTCGACGACCCGACTTTTATCGAGCACCTTGCCTGCGCCTTTGCCAAGGCCAGCGGTCGCGAGATTCACGACGCCTTCCTTCGCCATGCCCTCGAGGTTCCCGGCGGTGGTCTGCGGCTCATCGAACAGCGTGCCAGCGATGATCTGCTTCACGGCCTTGCCACCGACTCCGCCGATGGCGCTGCCGCTTGCTGGATTGCCGCTTGCGAACGAGCCAACGACCGAACCCACCGCCTCCGGCGTGTAAGCGAGAACGTTGCCGACGGTTGCAGCCAAGCCGCTGTCCACGTCGCGCACATTCATGTCATCGTCGATGTAGACGACCTTGCCGTCACGGATCCCAAACCGCTGCGCGGCATTCGGATCGTTCGGGAACATGGCGGCCGACAGGATGCGGATCTTCGTCTGCGGATCCTCAACAAACCCCGCCTTGAAATTGCCCTTGAACCCCGCGCTGCCCTTCAGCACGTTCTGGTCGGGTCCGGTTGGATCCTGCGTGACGTTGAGATTCGGCGGGATCTGGTTCGGGCTGTTCGCGTACTCGATGTCGAGTGGCGAGATCGGGGTGTCTCCCGAGCGCAGTTGCGGCTGCAGCTTTCGATCCACCGGCACGGCGTCGATCACGTCCTGTGCGCTGATCGGGCGGGAGGCCGGTGCCGCCAGGATGTCATCAGCGGTGATGTTATTGGCCATTGAGCCCGTACCTGGCGCGCGTGTCGTTGATCGCCTTGGAGCGCGCGGCGTCAGCCTGCATGCCGCCGGATTCCAGCGACTTCGCGAGCCGGTTCGCTTCCTGCGCGATGATGTTGCTCATCTGCTCAAGGCTCACCGAGTCGAGTGACTGGGCCGGATTGCTCAGCAGGTACGCGGCGCGCGCCTGCGCGAGCGCGAACGAGCGCATCGTGGCTTCCGCTTTCGACTTGTAGACCGTGGGGCCGTCGTCCGCGTTCGGGAAACCGCCCTTCAGTCGCGCTTCCTCGGCAGGCGAGATCGCGGCGCCCGACAACTGGTTGAGGTACGTGCTCAGCAACCGGTTCGTGTCCGACTTCCAGGAAGTGAAGTCGTTCAGGAACTGCGCCTGCTGAGGGGCGAGTTCCATCCCGGCCATTTCCTTCATGTTGGCGATGCCCGCCTTGAACCGGCCGCCGAAGGTCGAGAACTCGTCGCGGTACTTGCCGATCTGCTCGCGCAACGCGTAGGCGTTGCCTTGAGCGTTCACGAAGGCCTTCTCGAGGTCGCCACGGGTCGGCTTCCCGAGATGCACACCGCCGTACTCAGGAACGCCGTCGCCGCCGATCTGCACCGTGGTGCCGTCAGGAGAGGTGAGCGAGATGCCATTGCTCTTCTGCGGTGGCCGCGGCGTCACCCCGTCCACGATCCGGGGCGTTCCGGTCGTCTCGTCGGTCTGGAAGAACACATCCTTCCCGTTGACCTGACCGGTCTGGGTAGCGCCGAACTTCGGCACGATGCCGGCGACGGACCCGGCCTGCTGACGCATGGCGCTGAAAAGCTGCCGCGCCTGGTCGGCATTGAGTTTGGCGAACGCGCCCTGCCCCTTGGTCTGCTCGATCTCCTGCACGAAGTCCGGGGCGAGGTTCTGGATGGCGGCGAGCGGATCCTCGGCGCGCACGACGGCGTCGGCCACGTGATAGACGCGAAGGGCGTCTTTCTGCTTGGCCTGCGCCTGCGCCTCGGTCGCCGCGGCGTCTCGGTTCGCGCGCATCTGCTCGACCTGCTCGCCCATGTACATGTTGTGCACGCGGTCGTTCTCAGCCTCGCGGCGCATGCCCTTGATGACCTCGGCGGTCTGCAGGATGCGGCCCAGGTCGTAGTTCTGCCGTTCGGCCATCGGATCATCCCTCGAGGTAGCGGCGCAGCATGTAGGCGTTGATGCCGCTCTGCGCCGCGTTGTTGATGTTGGTGGCGAGGTTTCCGTAGATGCTGGCGCGCGCGTTGCCGGAGTTGATCGCGGCGCTGCTGATGTTGCCGGCAGAGTTCGCGCCGGCGGCGGCCGACTGACCGATGCCGGTGGAGCCTAAGCCCGCCTGCTGCATGAGCCGGTCGACGAAGCCAGCGTATTCGCGTGTGGCGAGGTTCGAGGCATAGCGGGTGCCCTCACGGACCGCGCTGCCCGAGAGAAGGCCGCCGCGCGCCGCTGCCGAGCGGTCGATCGCCTTCTGGCCTTCGGCGAGGTTGAACCGGTAGTCAGGGGATTCGAAGAACGCGGTCATGTCCGGCGGTCCGCCAGCAGTCGGCGCGCCACCGGGGGTGAGTGGCATTCCGTAGCCGTATAGGCGAGCGAGTCGGTCGACAGCCGCGTTGCCGAGCGCACGCACCGGCGCGGTGTCACCGCGCACTAGGTCGAACTGGCGACGGTTCTCCGCGATCGCTTCGCGCGAGCCGTCGCGCACCGCATCGCCGGCCTCATTCGCGCCCCAGATCGAGGTGCCAGCGTCGATGAGCGGCCCAATCCAGTCAGTCCACTTCATATCACCACCCAGTAAGTTGCCAGCCTGTGAGGCCCACTCCGGAAGCCCGTTACCCGCACCGCCCGAAAGCACGAGATCGCCGGCGTTTGATCCTGAGCCGATGCCGCGGGAGAAAACTCCTGCAGGGTCCGAGGTCGGATTGAATCCGCCGTTCGCGCCGTAGCCGGCGGCAGTTGCAGCGGTCGCCGCAGCAGCACCAGGAAGTACCGAACCCGCCGCGGTAGCCGCCGCCTCGCCTACGAGGCTAGTGCCAAAGGCTGTGCCGAGCGATGAGCCGCTGAGTCCGGCACCAGCAGCGCCTGCCGCCGCACCAGGTGCGCCGAGGCCCGCAAGGTATCCGCCGCCGAGCGCTGCCAGGGCGAATGCACCGAGCCCCAGCGCCGCATCCGAGCCCGACACTCCATCGTTCGGGTTGTTCATGAAAGAGCGGTACTGCGCGCGGTAGCGGCGCTCGAGTTCGCTCGGCTGCCGGCCAGTCAGCGGGCCGAAGAGCAGATTCGGGTCCGACCTGCCCGAGGCGATCATCTGATTGCGGACCGCGACAACTTGAGGGTCGGTCGAGGCGCGCAGTTGGCTGCCGGTGAGCGTCACCGGCTGGCCACCGATGGTCAGCGTGATCGTGCCATCGCCGGCTCGTGCTGCCGCATCACGCGCATCGAGGTCTGCGCGCGTCGGGCGCATGTACGCGGTCAGAAGCCTGTCCGATGCGGACTGTCCACGCAGCTCGGCTTCTGTCGGATTGCCGTACTCGTCCGGCATCAGCCGATATCCTCGAGGAGCTTGAAGTTCTCGTAGTACTCGGTGACGTCAGCGATGAGTTTCGCGCGCGACTCCTCAAGGAGCGCAGGGCGGGCGACGAGCGCGGTCACGGCGATCGAGGTGCGCTTGGTCACCGCCGGTACGCCCTCGACGTAGCCCTCCAATACAAACCACTTCTGCCGCTCGTGCTCGGTCGCGGGCACGATGCGACGTGTCTTCACTTCAACGCTCATGCTGGGGAGTATCCGTAGTAGGGGTTGTCGACCCAGCCGCCGCCGCCGCCAGCGCCGCCTGGCAGGTCCTGGCTGATGCGCGAGGCTAAGCCGCCTGTCGTGTAAGGCACATACGCCGAGCCGTCGACCGCGATCGAAAAGTGGGTTGGGTCAACGACCGTGATCGAGTAGTCGTTGCCGTTCAGGTTCGTGCCGAAGTCACCGGGCAGCGCGGACAAGGTCACCTCATTGCCCGTCGACCAGCCGTGCGCGGTGCCGGTCTCAAAGACGATCGGGCTCGCGCTGGTGGCACCAATGATGGCCGCCGTGTTCGCGCTGATCGCGGTTTCGATCGAACCCACAAAGTAGCGGCCGTTGCTCGCAACCACATTCGTGCGCACCGTGGTGGCGAAGTAGCTGACCGCGCCGCCCTCGTAATCCGGATCGTCGGCGTACACAAAATACGTTGTCGACGGCAGGAGCCCGGTGATCGTGCCACCGTTGAAGCTGATGACGTCGAACCCGTACTGCAGCGAGTGTGGCGCGATCGAGATCGTCGCCGTGACCGCATCCGAGCTTGCGATCAGCGGATTCACGTCCTGCAGTGAGAGCACGTTGCCGGCCGACACCTGCGGCAGGAAGCGCTGGTCCTGCGCGCGGCCCTGATCGGTGAGCATCTGCAGCAGCGTTTCGAGGTCGGTGCCCGTGCGGCTGGCGATCGTTGTGAGCGCATTGATCACGGCGCGCTCGCCGTCGAACTTCATCTGCTCATTCAGACGCCGAAGGAACTGCTCCCAGTCGCGAAGGGTGGCCGGGTTTCCGCGTGGCGCGCGGAGGATGCCTTCAAGCTGCGACATCGAGGCGGTTCTCGGTCACGCGGGCCTTCGTTGTCGCGAACACCAGCGTGCGACGCACTGGATCCGAAATGGCGTAGCGATAGACGCGGCTTCGGGCCGACCCCATCCGCCACCACAGCGCGCGAGTCTTGAAGGTGCCCATCCGCCCCATCGAGCGCCACTTCTCGTTCGACCAGGTGCGGCCGTCATCGTCCGAGAACTGCAGCATGATCTGCGGATCCGAGCCCTGGCCGGTCACAAGGCCAACGCCGGTTTCGAACACGAGCTCGACCCGCGAATGCTTCACGCGGCGGTTGTCCTGGCTGACTGGCGGGCTCGTGCACTCCACCCGCAGCACATCGCCGAACTCGGTCGCGGTGTTGGCCGATAGCACGCCGATCGCACCGGTCTCGGCATCGGCAACGATCCAGCGCTCGTAGGCGCGGAAGACCCCGGCCCAGCGCCAGGCGGCGTATCCGTGCGATGCGCGCTCATGCCACAGCCCGTTCGTGATGTCGTAGATGAACGCGAAATCGGCGCACTTGAGCCCATAGAACTCGTGTCCCGCCTCCTTCCAGGTGAAGCCGATGAAGTTCCGATCGATGGCGCGCTCGATCGCCTGCTCGACGACCGGCGTCGAGATCACCTCCGGCACGTAGCCGTGCAGCCGGCGCACAGACCCATCGTTCGCCGGGAAGAAAACGCTGTTGGCGGCTTTCGCGGGCCCTTGCGGGTACGGACAGCCGACCTCACCGAAGGCGCTCGGAATCGAGGTGAGCGGAAAGTCCGCATCGCCGGAGTCGTAGAATCCCTGGAAGGACTCGGTGCCGAAGAGAATCACCTCGCCGTGATCGACGATGCCGGTGACCAAGTCATCCGGATAGCGCTCGGCGGATGCGAACTCCAACGCGTCTATCGAGGATGGATCGCGGTTCGCGGTGATGTAGAACTGCCCGGAGTCGGGCGCGATGATGACGAAATAGCCGTCGATGTAGCCGAGCCACACCGCCCCTGGCCAGTCCTCATCGGTGATGGGGGCTACGGTCGAGCCGTCGTAGAACCAGCCTGCGCGGCTCGCAGGATTCACCACCATCACATTCGTCTCATCACCCTCGACGAACACGTACCCCGAGCCGCCGATCTCCCCGAGTGCGGTGGCCGCGCCCGTGGAGTTGATCCGATAGAGCGTGGATCCGGCGACCCAGTACAGAGCGCCGCGGATCAACTTCGCACCGCGGAATTCGCCCAACGATGCCGCCCAGGCAGCGACGCCGAAGGCGGTGACTACCGCGGCAAAAGTCTTCGCCTGCGGCGGCGCCGGCTCCAGGTAGCAGTTCACCATCTGCTGCGCGCTGATCGGCAGGCTCGTGTGCTTGTATGACTGCGTACCGAAGGGGATGCGCATCAGAGGTACTCAGGCGTGGCAGGCGATGCGGGCAGAGTTCGCGAATGCATCGCCCGAAGCTGTCGCTCGGCGAGCGCGGGTTGTGGCAGCCCGATCGCGCCTTGCGCGTAGCGAGACGGCTCATCGCCGAAGTCATCCGCACACGCGAACTTCAGCATGTCGATGAGCGGCTGCGCAGCCTCATCCGGAACCGCCTCGGTCACCGCCCAAGACACGAGCTCGTGCGTTTTAAGCTGGTTCCAGACCAGCACGTACTTCTTTGCAACGAGCTGCGTGTCTTCTGGAGTGGCGGGCTCGCCCGCTGCCACAACTTCAAGACCTTCGAGCGTTTGGCGATACAGGTCGACGAGAGTCACGGCTTACTTCTTCGCCGATTCCTTGCCGGCCGGTTTCTCGGACTCCTTCGCCTGGTCGGCAGGGGCTGCCGCGGACTTCGATTCATCGACCAGCTTGAAATGCGTGTTTTTCTCAAAGTAACCGACGAGCGCGGCCGGCACCTCTGTCGGCTGACCGGCGACGAGCGTCACCGACTCGGTGCCTGCCTTCACGGTAACTCGGCCTTCATGGTTCGGGCCGTGCGGCTCGCCGGTCTTCGGATTGATGGTCTGATCGCCGACGTAAACGTATTTCGACATGGAATTCTCCTGAAAGAAAACGGGGCCGGTGGTTAGCCAGCCCCGAATTGGCATCGCTTACTTCTGGCAGAGCACGCCGAGGGCGAGCGTGCCAGCAGCTGCGGTCGCTGCCGCAGTCGTCGAGGTCACGGTCACGAGCGTTTTCGCTGTCAGCCGGGTTGGCGTGCAGCCCACGAAGGTCTTCGCGCCGGACTGTGCGCCGGTCAAACCGGTCGCGAGGTCGGTCGAACCCACCGTGATCTTGTGCACCACCGCCGGCGACACGTTCGTGTCCATGTCGGTCGGCGAGTAGTAGAAGCCGTACACCGTGCAGTTGGCAGGCAGGTAGCCCATCTGCATCACGTCATTCAACTCGTTCTGCGTGGTGCTGAAGGCTTTCGAGAGAGGAACGATGAAGAGCCCTTCCGCCGCGTCATACGGCGGCTCGAGCTCGGTCGCTGCGAGTGAGGTTGTTTCACCAGCCATGAGATATCTCCTTGGAAAAAGAAAAGGGGCTCACAAGCGCGAGCCCCGAGTGTGGTTACGCGAAGGCGAAGTAGCCGGTGACGACACCGTTCTGCTTCGGGGTGGTGGTGTCCGAGGC
>Ga0315910_10005443_pt1 | contig 10418 bp, 6 predicted proteins | sample EdamamesoilMG_FD_204470 | JGI IMG/M metagenome (GOLD analysis project Ga0315910, IMG submission 204470) | Garden soil microbial communities collected in Santa Monica, California, United States - Edamame soil | ecosystem: Environmental > Terrestrial > Soil > Garden | place: USA: California... | reverse complement strand
CGGATCGGAGTGGTGTCCTGGAAGGTCGTCGTGCCTCCGCAGCCGAGCGCGAGCAGCAGCGCCAGCCCGGCGAACATGCCGTTCGCGAGCCGCGCCGTGGGAAAGTGGGTCTCCCTCTGCAATCCGCGCGCTGAATCTAAGTGCCGTTTCATCGCGTTCCTCTCTGGCTCGCGCCTCTTCATGGGGTTTCTGGGTTAACCGACCCGCTCCCACCGGGGCGCAGGTGGGGGCGGTTGGCCACTGCAACGGACCCGCGCGTGGATCGGTGAAGCCCGAGACCTCCTTTTCCGGACCCTGGTTCGACCGCTGCTACAACCTCGGCCTGCCGGCCCCACCGGCGCGCTGGAGAGCGCGCACGCCGCTGAAAATCGAGCTAGAGTCACCTCGTTCACATGGTTTCCTCTCCGTTGCGTTCTTCGATGGGCACCCGCCTCGCCATGGTCGCTGTGGCTCTCCTCTGTGTCAGCTGCGATCAAGCCACCAAGCGCGTCGCCGCCGAGGTGCTGAAGGGCGCGGAAACGTTGTCATTTTGGGGCGACGTGTTCCGGCTCACATACGCCGAGAACAGCGGCGCGTTCCTGGGTATGGGTGGCGCTTGGCCCGAGCCGCTGCGCTGGCTGGCGTTCACCGGGGCGGCGATCGCGGTCGTGGTCGCGAGCCTGGCCTGGGTCGTGTCGCAGACGCGCGAGCCGCGTCATCAAAGCCTGGCGGTGTGGGCCATGGTGCTTGTCGCCGCGGGCGGGGCGGGCAACCTGGTCGATCGCGTCATTCGCGATGGGCGCGTGATCGACTTCATGAATTTCGGGCTCGGTCCGGTGCGCACCGGCATCTTCAACATCGCCGACGTGCAGATCATGGTCGGCCTCGGCCTGCTCTTGCTCGCTCGGCGCGAGCTGAACGGCGCGCGCGTCTCGGCAGGCTGAGCTCGGCCATGGCGTGGCCGGCGGTCGGCGTGTTCGTCGGTGGCCAGGGCCGCCGTATGGGTGGCGTCGCCAAGGGGCTCTTGGTGTTCGACGGCCTGACGCTGATCGAGCGCGTGCTCGGGGCGTGTCGGGCGGCGGCCGCTCCGGGCGCGCTCGAGCACATCTATCTCGTCGGCAACGCGGCCCCCTATGCGAGCACGGGGCTGCCGAACCTGGCCGACGCACCCGCGGGGATGGGGCCGATCGGGGGTCTGCGGGCCCTGCTGCTCCAGGCGCGCCTGCTCGGGGTGGACGCGGTCGCCGTCGCCGTCGATCTTCCCTATCTGGACGATCTCCTGGTCCGTCGGCTCTACCTCGAGCAGCCCGGCGTGGCCGCTCTCGCGCCGCGCCAGGCGGGGCGGTGGCAACCGCTGTTTGCGCGTTACCAGCCCGCCGCCGCGTTGCCGGTGCTGGAGGCGGCGCTGTCCGCGGGACAGACTGCGCTACAGTCGATCTTCCGTGGCCTCGAGCCAGGCCGAGCCGCTGCGCCAGCGGCCGCCATCGAGCCGGCGCCTCGCGCGAGTCAGCTCGCCCTCACGCCGGACGAGGAAGACCAGCTCCGTGACTGGGATAACCCGGACGACATGAGCACCGGCGTTCGCACTTGGTGAACCAGAAGCGAACACAATTGCCGACGCGGCGCGTCTGGTTACGTGCCGGTTACCTTCGGGAAACGAAGCGAGCCCTAGGTTCGCGTCACTAGCAACGGTGCCGCCGCATGGGGCACGCACCTCGCTTGGCAGGCGGGGCGCGGCGCTGGCCACGGCACGGTCGGAGCGCGAGCTCTCGCTCTTCGACCGTGGCGGCATCATTGCACGCGCGCCTCCAGCCAATGGCCAACAAGGGATTTACAGGAACGCAGAAGCAGTATCTGGAAGGGTTGGCGAGTGGGCTGCGCGTCGCGCGAGGAACGACCCGCTCCATATTGGCGGACCTGCGAGCTCGTATCGCTCCGGTCAGCGGCGCGGGCGCCGTGGTGGCTCCTCTTCCGGGAGGATCACTGGCGCCGAGCGCTGCGACCGCGAGCGCCTCGACAGCGAGCGCTGCAGGGCTGCTGGCTCAAGCCACCCATCCCGATCAGTCGATGTGGGACGCCCAGGATCGGCAGCTGCGCGCTGGCTCGCGGCTGTCACCGGAGGAGCGCGCCAAGCGCCGGCAGCCCCCCAACGAGCTCTGGGCACGCATGGCGGAGCTGGCGCGCGAGCGTCGCTTCCCGGACGGCGACGACGTCTTTCTCTACAAGTTTCACGGTCTCTTTTACGTCTCACCCGCGGAAGAGGCCTTCATGTGTCGGCTGCGTTTCGCTGGCGGACAGATCCAGGCGCACCAGCTGCGCGGCGTCGCCGATCTCGCCGAGCGTCACGCGCGCCCGTACCTGCAGCTCACGGTGCGGAGCAACGTTCAGCTGCGCGGAATCGGCGCTGGCGCGGCGCTGGACGTGCTCTCGGGGCTGCTGGACCTCGGCATCGTCACGCGCGGCAGCGGTGGCGATGGCGTACGCAACGTCGGCGCGAGCCCCACCGCAGGGTTCGACGAGCGCGAGCTCATCGATACGCTGCCGCTGGCCCAGCGCACGCACCACCGCGTGCTGTCCGATCGCGCCCTCTCGGCCGTGCCTCGCAAGCTCACGGTAGCGTTCGACGGGGGCGGGGCCGTCAGCGCGTTGGCCGAGGCCTGCGACGTCGGGTTTCGGGCCGTGCTCGTACCGCCCGGAGAAGGCGTCGAACCGGGGATTTATTTCCGGCTGCTGCTCGGCGGGGCCACGAGCCATTCGCGCTACGGGCGCGACGCCGGGGTGCTGGTGGCGCCCGAGCGCTGCGTCGACGTGCTGGAGCAGGTCCTGCACCTCTATGTCGAGTTTGGCGATCGCTCGAACCGGCGGCGAGCGCGACTCGCGTACCTGATCGAGTCGTGGGGGCTGCCCCGCTTCGTCGCGGAGCTGCGCGCTCGCCTGCGAGGGCTCGAGCCGCTCGGCTGGGCAGCGCCGAGCTCGGACGCGATGGCGCCGCTGCCCGAGCTGCCGCTCGCACGCTGCCAGCTGCCGCGTCATCCGGAGCCTTTCGCGCACGTCGGCTTTCATCCCGAGCGCAGCCAGGGGCGCTCCTACGTGGGGGTCGTGGTCGATGGCGCGCAGCTCGGCGTGGATCAGGCCCGCGGCCTGGCCCGCATCGCCGAAGAGTACGGCGTCGGCGAGCTGCGTTTCACGCCCCATCAGAACGTGCTGATCCCGGGCATCGCGAGCGCACGTCAGGGGGCGGTCGAGGCAGCCCTGGCGGCGCTCGGGCTGGCGTGGACGGCGAGCGCGTTCCGCTCGCGGTTGATCGCCTGTACGGGCGCGCCGGGCTGTCAATTTGCGCTCGGCGACACGAAGCGCCGCGCCGAGGAGATTGCGAGCCGGCTCGAGGCGAGCGGCGCTCGCGAGCAGCCGCTCAGCATCCACATCAGCGGCTGCCACCACGCCTGCGCCCAGCACACGATGGCCGACATCGGGCTGCTCGCGACGCGCGATCCAGGCGGCGGCTCCGAGCTGTATCAGCTGTGGCTCGGGGGCGAGCTGCTGGACACCGCGCGCTTCGGTCAAAAATACGCCTCTCAGGTGCCCGCGTCCGACGTGCCGCGTTTGCTGCAGGAGGTCGTGGACGACTACCTGAACCGGCGCAACCCGGACGAGAGCTTCCATGACTTCGTCGCGCGCTTGCCGCCACGCGAGCCCGAACACCGCGCCTCGAGGTTGCGGGGCGCTGGAGGTCCACGATGAGCGAGTCGCGCTGGGGTAACTCGCTGCCGGCGGAGATCGTGCCCGAGAACGCGCCGTTCGACGAGGAGCAGCGCGCTTGGCTCAACGGCTTCTTGGCTGGCTTGCTCGGCCTCGCCAACGGCGGCGAAGCCAGCGCGGGCGCGGACGCGGGAACTCCCGCGCTCGGCAGCGCCGCCGGCTTGGCCGCAGGCACGGCCGCCGCCGCGAGCGTCGTCGGCCAGGTATCGTCAGCGAGCGCGCCGAACGCGGCGTCGGCGATCGGAGCGGCGGCGGGGGCCGCGCATACCCTCTCCGCGGCGCGCGACCTGCCTCAGCGTCCTGGCCGTGCGGATGCCCCGAGCTCTCAGGTGGCGGCCCGCCGTGTGTTGCGCACGCCCGTTGCCGACGAGCCGGCCTCGGCGACCGTGCTGCGATCTCGCCCGGCGGCGAGCGAGCCCGGCAGCGTCCTGCGTCTGCGGGTGAAGTCGCAGCGCAAGCTGACGCTGGCCGACGCGGGCTCGGAGATCCGCGAGCTCGTGCTGGAGAGCACGGACACGCCGGTCGACTACCGCGCAGGCGATTGCCTCGCCGTGCTTCCGCACAACGATCCCGATCTCGTGCGCGCGCTGCTGCGTGCGGTGGGCGCGCGTGGGCAGGAGCTGGTCAGCACACCCCACGGGCCCGTCGAGGTGTGGCGCTGCCTGCTCGAGCACGTCGACATCACGCACGTGCGCGAGCAGACGCTGCGCCTGTTTGCGGAGGAGGCGGGGCGCTCGGCGGAGCTCGGCGTGCTGGGAGACTCGCTCTCGCCGTCGTCCCCGAGCGGCTTCGACCTGCTCGATCTGCTGTCGCTGTTCCCCGGTGCGCGTCCGAGCCTCGAGCGCATCATCGCCAGCTTGGGGCCGCTGGAGCCGCGCTTGTACGCGATCGCCTCCGCGCCGGTGCTCTACCCGGGCGAGCTGCACTTGGCCGTGCGCGTCGTGCGTGCCGAGCGCGGCGGCCGCGAGCGCCGGGGCGTGGCCTCACACTTCCTGTCCGAGGGCATCTTTCGCGGCGACGATGTCGCTGCGCGGATCGTTCCGGCCGCACGTTTCGCCCTGCCTCCCGAGCGCACAGGCCCGGTGATCATGGTCGCGTCAGGCACGGGCCTGGCCCGCTTCCGCGCGATCCTACAGGAGCTCGACGTGCGCGGGCGGCGCGGCAATACGTGGCTGATCATGGCCAGCTGCTGTGAGGGCGACGAGGCCCTGTACGAGCCCGAGCTCAAGGCCTGGTCTCGCTCGGGTGTCCTCGAGCACGTGGACGTCGTCAAGCTCGGCCAGCGCGGGCGCCGCCTGGGCCCGGAGGATGTCGTGCGCAAGCGGGCGCGGCGCATAGCGTCGTGGTTTGGACGCGGCGCGCTCGTGTATCTGTGCGGGGAGGGCAAGGGCCTTTCTTCCGCGTTGAGCGACACGTTGGTTGACGTGCTCGGGCGCCAAGGCAAGATGAGCCGCGCCGAAGCCGCCGACCTGTTGCACGTCATGCGGCGTGACGGCCGCTACGTCGAGGAAGTGTACTAGCGGGGCCCCAGCGCGGGCTCTCGGGTGAAGCGCGTCGATAGGTCGATGTCGTAGTTCGATGATTGGGTGTGAGATGGCAACAGGTGTAGAAGAAACGAGCAAACCTCTCAGCGTGCCGCTGTCGGCGACCGCGGGAAAGAAGCCGACGGTCGTCGTGATCGGTAACGGCATGGTCGGGCAGCGCTTCTGCGATCTGATGACGGAAGGCGATGCTCCCCTCGCACACATCGTCACGTTCTCGGAGGAGGCAGTGCCTGCCTACGATCGCGTGCATTTGTCCGAGTACTTCGCGGGCAAGTCGGGCGACGCGCTGTGCCTGGCGGGGGTCGAGTGGTACGCGGAGCGCCGTATCGAGCTGTTCCTCGGCGAGCGCGCCGAGCGCATCGATCGCGAGCGACGTGTCGTCGTGTCCACCCGTGGCCGAGAGATTCCGTACGACAAGGTCGTGCTGGCGACCGGCTCCTCGGCGTTCGTCCCGCCGATCCCGGGCGCGCAGCGCTCGGGGGTGTTCGTGTACCGCACGCTCGACGATCTGGATGCGATCGCGGCCTACGCCAAGCACTCGAAGACGGCGGTGGTGATCGGTGGTGGTCTGCTCGGGCTGGAGGCGGCCAAGGCGGCCGTGGACCTGGGCCTCACGACCCACGTCGTCGAGTTCGCCTCGCGCCTCATGCCCCGCCAGCTGGACGAGACGGGGGCCCGGCTGCTGCAGGACAAGATCGAGTCGCTCGGCATCGCGGTGCACTTGAACAAGGTGACCAAGAGCTTCGTTGGCGAAGGCGATCAGGGCGCGGTCAGGGCGCTGGTGTTCGCCGACGGCGAGGAGCTGGCGGCCGACCTCGTGATCATCTCCGCCGGTATCCGCCCGCGCGACGACATCGCCGTGGCCTCGGGTGTCGCCGTCGGTCCTCGCGGCGGCGTTCTGGTCGACGACGCCCTGGTCACCAGTGATCCCGACATCTACGCGATCGGCGAGTGTGCCCTGCACCGCGGCATGATCTACGGCCTGGTCGGGCCCGGCTACCAGATGGCCCAGGTGGTCAAGGAGCGGCTCAGCTCGGCGTGTCAGAGCGAGTTCCTCGGCGCCGACATGTCCGCGAAGCTGAAGTTGCTCGGCGTGGACGTGGCGAGCTTCGGCGACGCGCTGAACGCCGGCAAGCGCACCGTGGTCTATCAGGACATGGTGCGCGGCATCTACAAGAAGCTCGTGCTGAGCGACGACGACAAGCTGCTGCTCGGCGGCGTGCTGGTCGGCGACGCGAGCGACTACATGCGCCTGCTCGGCGTGTGCAACGGCGGACAAACGATCGAGCAATCGCCCGAGGACCTGTTGTTTGGTCCGCGCGGTGGCGAAGTGGCCAGCACGGCGGAGGCCCCCGACACGCTCCAGGTGTGCTCGTGTAACAACGTCAACAAGGGCCAGATCTGCGCGGCGATCGTCGACAAAGAGGCGCTCACTGTCGGCAAGATCAAGAGCTGCACGCGCGCTGGCAGCGGCTGCGGCGGCTGCATGCCGCTCGTGACCGACATCCTGAACGCTCAGCTGGCGCGCATGGGCAAGGCCGTCAAACCGGTCCTGTGCGAGCACTTCAACTACACGCGCCAGGAGCTCTACCAGATCGTCCGCGTGCGCCGGCTCGAGAACTGGGATCAGGTGCTGGCTTCGGCCGGCAAGGGTTTCGGCTGCGAGATCTGCAAGCCGGCGGTGGCTTCAATCCTGGCCAGCGTGTTCAACGCCTGCATCGTCCGGCACGACACGCTCCAGGACACCAACGATCGCTACCTGGCCAACATCCAGCGCGGGGGTCTGTACTCGATCGTGCCGCGCGTGCCGGGCGGGGAGATCACCCCCAAGAAGCTGATAGCGCTCGGCCGCATCGCCGAGAAATACGGCCTGTACACCAAGATCACCGGCGGTCAGCGCATCGACCTGTTCGGCGCCAGCGTCAACCAGTTGCCAGAGATCTGGGAGGAGCTGATCGCCGAGGGCTTCGAGAGCGGGCACGCTTACGGCAAGGCTCTGCGCACGGTCAAGAGCTGCGTGGGGAGCACCTGGTGCCGCTACGGCCTGCACGATTCGGTGGGTTTTGCCATCCGGGTCGAGGAGCGCTACCGAGGCATCCGCGCGCCGCACAAGCTGAAGAGCGCGGTCAGCGGCTGCGTGCGCGAGTGCGCCGAGGCCCAGAGCAAGGATTTCGGCATCATCGCCACCGACAAGGGCTGGAACCTGTACGTGTGTGGCAACGGCGGCGCCCGCCCGCGCCACGCCGACCTGCTCGCGTCGGACATCGACGAAGAGACGGTGATCCGATACATCGACCGCTTCCTCATGTTCTACATCGCCACGGCGGACAAGCTCACGCGGACGAGTGTGTGGCTGGACAAGATGGAAGGTGGCATCGAGCACCTCAAGAACGTGATCATCAACGACTCGCTCGGCATCGGGGCGGAGCTCGAGCAGCAGATGCAGTACCTGGTGGATACGTATCGCTGCGAGTGGGCCGAGGTCGTCAACGACCCCGTCGCACGCGAAAAATTCTCGCATTTTGCCAATAGCCCAGAGCCCGACAACACGATCGAGCTGATGACGGAGCGCTCTCAGACGCGCCCCGTGGACTGGGGCACCCCGGGCGATCCGGTGCAGGAGAACGCGCGCATCTCGCTGCCGGTGTTGCAGAGCTCGTGGGTGAAGCTGGCGCGCGTCGACACTTTCCCGAAGGACGGCGGGCGTTCGGTGCGCTACGGCAACTCGCAGATCGCCGTCTACAACTTCGAGAGCCGCGGTGAGTGGTACGCCACCCAGAACAAGTGCCCGCACATGAAGGACATGGTGCTGGCGCGCGGGTTGATCGGCGACCAGCAAGGCGTGCCGAAGGTCGCTTGCCCGCTGCACAAGAAGAACTTCTCGCTAGAAGACGGCAAGTGCCTGAGCGACGACGAGTACAAGATCATGACCTTCCCCGTGAAGGTCGTGGACGGCTGGGTGCACGTGCAGCTGCCCGACGAGCAGACGACCGAGCGCCTGATCGGGCCGGACCGCCTCGTGCGCTGCATCCCGACAGCGGCGGAATGAGTCGCTAGTCGGACGCGCCGTCGATGTCCTCGACGGCGCGCCGCACGGGATGATCCGGCGCGAGCCAGCGCCGGATCGCTTCGCGAAACGCGGCGTCTCGGGTGATGCCAGTCGGCAACGTCGTCGGTCCGCCGTTGCGCAACTGAATCTTCAGCTCGCCAGACACCACGCTCGCCGATGCCACGTCGGACCAGTCGAAGTGCGTCCAGCCGTGTAAGAGGAAGCCCCTCTCGTGAACGACCGTCTTGAACAGCAGTCGTGCGAGCACGTAGCCGGCGCCAGTGAGCAAGGCGATGACGACGAGCGCGGATGCCCACCGCTCGCCGGCCAGCTTGCCCCCGTGCACGCCGACGCCGAGCAGCAAGCCCCGGAGTAGCGCCTTGGGGTGAGACATCGAGTATCGCAAGGGCGTTCCGGGAGCCACCGACACGATAGCGGCACCCGCGACGACTCACATAACAGCACTCGCCCGAGCCCCAGGCCGCACACCGCGACCGGGGCTGCTGAGCGTCCCGTGAGGCTCGACGAGCCTGCGGCTGCGACCGCTCTCAGTCGAGCTCGGGGACGTCGCGCTTGCGGCGGATCCGCACGGCGCAGTTCTTGTACGACGGCTGGCGCGAGTAGGGATCGAACGCCGCGAACGTCAGCTGGTTGGTCTTGGCGTAGTGCATCGGCATGAAACATTGGCCCGGCTGCACGACGTGGCTGATGAACGCGCGCGCCGTCACCTGGCCGCGCCGTGACTCGACCACCACCCACTCGTTCTGTTCGAGCTCGAGCGAGCGCGCGTCGAGCGGGCTGATCTCCACGTAGGCGGAGCTCGAGAACAGCTTGCGCAGCACCGGAGACTTGTTGGTGCGGGTGCCCGTGTGCCACTGGCTCGAGCTGCCGCGCCCAGTGAGCAGGAGCAGCGGATAGTTCTTGTCGACGGGCTCCGGCTGCTTGCGCGGCTCCTCGAACATCAACTTCGCTTTGCCGTCCGGGTGGTAGAAGCGGCCATCTTCGAAGAGCCGGCGCTCCTCTCCGGGCGCCGTGTCCTGCCCTTCGGGCAGCGGCCACTGGATGCCGCGCCTCTCGTCGATGTGCGCATAGTCGTCGATGCCCGTCATGTCGCACGGGCGCCCCGCGCTCAGCCGCTTGAGGATCTGAAAAGTCGCCTCGGGCGAGGACCATTCGGCGAACAGCTCACCAACACCCCAGGCCTCGGCGAGCAGCTTGAAGATGGAGAAGTCTGCCAGCGCCTGGCCAGGAGCGCGCGAGACCCGCTTGACGAGCCCGAGCCTTCGCTCCGAGTTGATGAACAGGCCCTCTTTCTCCCCCCAGCCAGCTGCCGGCAGCACGAGATCGGCGAACGCCGCCGTTTCGGTGGTGGAGTACATGTCCTGGACCACCAGGAAGTCGAGCTTGCCGAGCACTTCCTGGGCATCGGCCTGGTTGATCCATGAGTGTGCCGTGTTCGTGGCAACCACCCACAGGCCCTTGATCTTGCCCTGCAGGATGCCTTCCATGATCTGGTCGTAGGCCCAGCTCGGCTGGCTCGGGATGCGGCTCTCGGCGATGCCGAGCAAGCTGGCGACCTCGGCGCGGTGCTCCGCGTTGGTGAAATCGCGCCCGCCGAGCAAGCCCGTGGTGTTGCTGAACAGGCGCGAGCCCATCGCGTTGCACTGGCCGGTGATCGAGTTGGCGCCGGTGCCGGGGCGGCCGATATTGCCGGTGATCAGCGCGATGTTGATCAGCGCTTGGGCGAGCCGCACGCCCTCGTAGCTCTGGTTGACCCCCATGGTCCACCACAAGCTGACCGCTTTGCCGTTGGCGATGCTCTCGGTCAGCTTCAGGATCTGATCCGCCGTCAGGCGCGTGGCCTCGACGGCGCGCTCCAGAGTGAAGCCCGAGACAAACTCGCGGAACTCCTCGAAGCCGTTCACGCTGCGCTCGATGAATGGGCGATCGATCCATCCGTTCTGGATCAAGAGGTTCGCGACGGCGTAGAACAGCACCAGGTCGCTCTTGGGCGCGAGGGGCAAATGCTGCGTCGCGGCCATCGCCGTCTCCGTCTTGCGCGGATCGACGACGATGATCTCGGGGCG